>Ga0207690_10002107_pt1 | contig 12185 bp, 9 predicted proteins | sample KBSC23metaG_FD_184315 | JGI IMG/M metagenome (GOLD analysis project Ga0207690, IMG submission 184315) | Corn rhizosphere microbial communities from Kellogg Biological Station, Michigan, USA - KBS C2-3 metaG (SPAdes) (version 2) | ecosystem: Host-associated > Plants > Roots > Rhizosphere > Soil ...
CCCAAGGCGCGCGCTTGGCAATGGTTGGATTACCCGAATAGTAGACCGTAAAAGCATCTTTCGTCCCTTTTAATATTGTTTTAGGGAAGGTAACAAATACGGCATTGAACTCGCGTTTATAAGGCAATACCGCACCTTTGTAAGTTATCTTCTCAATTTTAAGATTAGCAAACAGGTCGAACTGCAGGGTTTTAAAATCCTGCGTAGCGGTAAACTTAAACTGGTTGCTGCCGCTGATGAACTTCTGATCGATATCCACTTTTACATCCAAATGGTAATAGTTAATATCGTAACAGTTACGCAAAGGTGAGGTGGTACTGCCGCGTAAGCTATCCGCCCGGGTGAATTTGTCTTTGGGGACCATGAGTTGGGCCTGGGCAGAAGAAAAAACAATTATGAGGCTAAGCGTACAAATTATGGCGTGACGGATTTTCATTTTTACTTTACGAGTTGTATTAAACGTTTCTAATCATTTTATTTTTCTAAGCGCGATAGTACCTTTTCTAATCCAATATCGTGATAAATATGACGGTCACTAACTTTACGCCATTTTTTTGTCACAGTATTATATTGAAATTGATAAATATGTGTTCCAGGAAAAGGATGAGCGAGGGCAATCAGTTCATGCTTTTTAGGTTTTATCAACCAAGGAAAGTACGACATCTTTTCGCTCAGGTATTCATCTTTAATAAATCCACGTTTACCCTGAATAAAATATAAATATTCGGGTCCGACATCAGCGGGAATATTATTTTTTACTGCAAGATCCTCTTTACCATCAAAGTTCAGATCCGCAACGACAATATCCCCATAATCATCATCCGAAACTTCTGTCTTTTTATGCTTTCCAGTTATAAGTGATCTGGCATTTTCACATTCGCTGAAAGTACTATCAAATATTCCATCCGGGATGTACTCGATCTTTTGAAATAATTTTCTGTCAGCCTTGCTATAAATCTCTATAGTTACTTTATGTACTCTTATAATGCCGTCATCATCTTTCTTGGATGTTTTGCTAATCTTATAATCAAACTTCTTCGATAGATCAGTGTGTAAACACGCCTGCCCATATGCCCCATCAAACAAAAACATGAATAAACCAATAATTAAATATTTTCTATTCATGCTTCCTGTTTAATCGGTTAAATAATTTTCAAAAATCGGTGTAATCCCCCAAACCCTATTGCAATACCGTCACCTTCAAACCCGATGGCGCTATGGTATCGTGGTATATCTTAATGGTCTCTTTTACAAAATCCGAATCCTTTGCTTTGTAAATATCCACAAATTTTTGCGGGTTACGGTCAGCCAGCGAAGTACCTCTTTGCGAATAGCCGGCAGAAAAGCACGCCGCCATGCAAAAAACGAGCAGGAGTTTTTTCATGATATTGATGTCAGTTTGTGAAGCTAATTTAGGCAAAGGGTTCCAAACAATATAATCCACATAAAAATGATACAAAATAACTGTTTTGAATAAAGTATACGGTGTTATTATTTCATTACGCTATTCATAATCATTAACTTTGCCCCGCTTAAAAACCATACACTATGCAATTTGATGTTATTGTTATCGGATCGGGTCCGGGCGGATATGTAGCCGCTATACGTTGTGCTCAATTAGGTTTAAAAACAGCCTGTATCGAAAAATATTCAACTTTTGGCGGCACCTGCCTGAATGTAGGCTGTATCCCGTCGAAAGCGCTGTTAGATTCAAGCGAGCATTACCACAATGCTGCCCATACTTTCGAAACACACGGCATCAAGCTGAAGGATCTGAAGGTTGACATGCCCCAAATGATAAAACGCAAGAACGAGGTAGTGCAAAAGAATACACAAGGCATATCGTTCCTGTTCAAAAAGAACAAGATCACATCATACCAGGGCATGGGCTCTTTTGTGGATAAGAATACCATCAAAATAAAAAAAGCTGACGGCAGTGAAGAAACTATTACCGGCACCAATGTCATCATCGCTACAGGTTCAAAACCATCGGCATTGCCGTTTTTACCTGTCGATAAAAAACGCATCATTACCAGTACCGAAGCTTTAACTTTAACCGAAGTACCTAAGCACTTAGTACTGATAGGTGGCGGCGTTATCGGTTTGGAGCTGGGTTCGGTTTACGCGCGCCTGGGCGCTAAGGTATCCGTGATAGAATTTATGGATGGCATTATCCCAACCATGGACAAAGGCTTAGGCAAAGAGCTGCAAAAGGTACTCACCAAATTGGGCATGGAGTTTTACCTGGGCCATAAAGTTACCGGCGCCAGTGTAAAAGGTAAAGAAGTGACTGTGAAATTTGACAGCCCTAAAGGCGATAAAATGGAACTAAAAGGTGATTACTGCCTGGTAGCCGTTGGCCGCGTGGCTTATACCGACGGTTTAGGTTTAGAAAACATAGGCATTACCGTTGAAGAGCGTGGTAAAAAGATCACGGTGAACGACCATATGGAAACATCGGTTAAAGGCGTGTATGCCATTGGCGACGTGATACGCGGCGCGATGCTTGCCCACAAGGCCGAAGATGAAGGTACTATGGTTGCCGAACTGATTGCAGGGCAAAAACCACACATTAACTATAACCTGATACCGGGCGTAGTTTATACCTGGCCCGAAGTTGCATCTGTAGGCCAAACCGAAGAGCAACTGAAAGAAAAAGGCGTAGCCTACAAAACAGGTTCGTTCCCGTTCAAGGCCAGCGGCCGTGCGGTTGCCAGCGGCGACATGGATGGCTTTGTGAAAGTACTGGCTGATAAAACTACCGACGAAATATTAGGTGTACACATGATAGGCCCCCGTGCTGCCGACATGATTGCCGAAGCCGTGGTAGCCATGGAATACCGCGCCAGCGCAGAAGATATTTCGAGAATGAGCCACGCGCACCCGACTTATACTGAGGCGATGCGTGAAGCTTGTTTGGCGGCGACTGAAAACCGTCCAATCCATATATAATTTCGGATATCGGAGTTTCTATTTCGGATTTAGCCCATTTCTTGATTTAAGGAGTGGGCTTTATTTTTACAGTCCATTACCTGATCTCGAAAACACCCAACTCATCGTTACTCAAAAAATCAATAATTGAATTTTCTAACGAAAGTAATTTAGCTGCAATCTCTTGTGTTGTCAGGTTGCCTGTTCTCATCCATATTATTTTAGGAGGGAAGCCAAGCAGATTTTGAAGTTCCGTAAAATCTTCATCAAAAGTTAGGATATGATATGAGTTACCTTGTGCGAATTGCCAAATCTTAAAGTCGCTTACTCTTTGATGTTTTTGTATTTCGTTTGATGGAAGAATTAACCAATCCGGGAGTAGTTTTTTTAAACGCCAGGATATGTTCTCGTCTACGATTAGCCGAATATCAGGCAAATTTCACTTTCCTTTCTTTATCTGCTGCATAAGCAAGGCAGGCATAAATCTGATTTTCGTTGATTTGCGGAAAGTCTTCTAATATCTGCTGATGCGACATGCCCGATGCCAGCCATTGCAATACATCATAAACTGTAATACGCGTGCCTATAATTACAGGTTTTCCAAAACGTATTTCGGGATTGATCTCAATGTATTTGCTATAGTCTATCATTTGTGACATATTCAAATATACAATTTATACCTTTGCTTACCAAATGGATCAAATAGCCCTCATTGTTCATACTTGCGACAGGTACAAACTGCTGTACCAGGGCTTTGAGTATTTTTTTAAAAAGTATTTCCCTTACGGGGATGTTCCTATCCGATATTACTTTTTAACGGAGGAGGTGGACCATGAGTCGGATGTATTTACCAATATTAAAACAGGTAAAGGCGAATGGTCCGAAAGGCTGTTAAGAGGACTTGAGGCTATTCCCGAAAACTATATTATCTATTTCCAGGAGGATATGTGGCTAACCAGGCCTGTTGATGCGGATACAGTAAAGCAGATCATTGATTTTGCTTTCCTGCAGGAAGCTGATCTTTTCAAACTATCCAGCAACAGCGTTTACAAAACCAACCCGGCAGGCAAGCATATTAACGGGCTGGCCGTTACCCTGCTGGATAACAGCCGCAGCCAATACCTCATGTCGCACCAGGTGACTGCCTGGAATAAAGGTTTTTTGATGAGTCAGCTCAGGTTTAAGGAGCATCCCTGGAGAAACGAGCGTAAAGGCACCGAAAGGCTGAAAGTACTCAGTCCCGACATTTACCACATCGACCTGTTTGCCGAGAACGACCAGCAGCCTGTTAATAACAATAAAGAGCAAGGCTCGATAAGCCAATACTATACGGTGTCGCAAAACGCGCAACTGAATACTTACGCGCTGCCCTTTATTGAAGTTATGAAGGCTGATACCAACCCAACAATACAAGCCTACGCCGAAAAGCTGGAACATAACTTTTTCAACAACATTACGCACGATGGTTTGAGCAAGCCGCGTAAAGAGGATATATTTAAAAGGATAAAGCGCCTGTTTAAAAAGTAAACCAAGCTTATATTCTTTATTTCCGTTATTTTTGGCCTGAATAAAAATCTTATCCTTTGGTGCAAAGCAATACGGTTTCCGCTTATCAGTATTTAACAGCAGCTAAAAACAGGCCCTTCCTGGTGGTTTTTTTATTGGCCATACTGATAAACCTTGCAGGCATAACCACCAACTTTTTCACCAACGACCCTGCGCTGTACAGCCTTATTGCCAAAGCGATGGTGCAAAATCATAATTATATCGACCTGGTATACCGCGGTAAAGACTGGCTGGATAAGCCCCATTTCCCTTTCTGGATGGTGGCGCTCAGCTTTAAACTATTTGGCTTTAATACCGTTGCCTATAAATTGCCCGCGCTGATTTTTTACTTTATTTCGGTACGCTATACCTACCTGCTGGCTAAAAAGTTTTATGGGGCAGAAACGGGTTTGATTGCCGCGCTGATATTGCTCACGGCGCAGCATGCCATCATGTCGAACACGGATGTACGGGCCGAGCCATATATCATGGGTTTGCTGATGGGCGGGGTTTATCACTTCGCTAACCTGAAAGAACGGTTCAGTATTGGGCAATTACTCATCGCTTCGGCATTTGCCGCCTGCGCGGTAATGACCAAGGGAATTTACCTCCTCATCCCGATAGGGTTCGCCATCATCGGCGATTATGTTTTTAAGAAAGACTTTAAGGGCCTGCTGCAATGGCGATGGCTTTTTGCCGTGGTGCTTGTCGCGATATTTACCCTTCCCGAGATCTATACCTTATACGTCCAGTTCGACCTGCATCCCGAAAAGGTGGTGTTCGGGCATACGCATGTATCGGGTATTAAATGGTTTTTGTGGGACAGCCAGTTTGGGCGCTTTAACAATACCGGCTACATTGCCCGGCCCGATCATGATTACTTTTTCTTTTTACATACCCTGCTCTGGGCATTCGCGCCCTGGGCGTTTCTGCTGTACGCGGCCTTGTTTTTAAATATCCGCAAAATAGTTAAGGGCGTTAGTCAGCCCGAGTATATGGCCTTGTCGGGTGCTTTGCCTATGTTGCTCATCTTTTCGATATCGCAATTCCAGTTGCCGTTCTATACCAATATTTTGTTCCCGTTCTTCGCGGTGATAACCGCTACGTTTGTGGCGAAGGTTTTAGAGGATGACAAGAGTAAATATTTTGAAATCGTACAAGGGATAGTTTTTACCGTTCTTTTCCTATTACCCATCGCGTTATTATGGCTTATGCGCGAAAACAATATCGGTTCTTTCGCCACTCTTTTAATCTGCTTTTCCTATTTATTGAGATACATAAAAAAGAATACAAGCGCTTTAAAAGTAATTTTTTTGAATACTTGTTGTATAGCTATATTGGTTAATGCTGTATTGCTGACCACAGTTTATCCTTTATTACTAAAATACCGTGGCGAAGTGCAGGCCCCAAAACATATCAATAGATTTATTGATGCCAACAAACGTATAATCTATTCTTTTGATGTACCCGACGCCTTTGAATTTTATACCAAGCGACCTGTTGAGTTTAAGCTTTTGGATTCTGTGATGGCAGAGCGCAGCACGAATAAACGAGTACTGGTAGAAGATACCTTACTAAAGCATCTTCAAAAAGAACATATCCAGTTTAAAACAATTAAGGCTTTTGATAATTATCCGAACGAGGTAATAACTTTGTCTTTTTTAAAACCGGATGAACGCTATAAAACGCTTAACCATTATTATTTAATTGAGATAGATAACCCTTACCGTAACCGCTGATGCTGCAGATACACGAAAACATATCGCTTAAAAACTTTAACACTTTTGGTATTGATGCCAGCGCAAGGTATTTTGTGGAGATAGCGCATGAAGACGACCTGGTTGAACTTTTCCTCGACCCGAAATGGAAAACTACCGAGCGGCTGGTTTTAGGTGGCGGCAGTAATTTATTGCTCACCAAAGATTTTGACGGGCTGGTTATCCGCATGAATATCCGCGGTATTGAGCACCGCATAAACCATGATGAGGTTTTTGTTGAAGCCGGTGCCGGCGAAGTATGGAACGACTTTGTAAATTATTGCGTGGGCTGGCAATTTGCCGGGGTTGAAAACTTGAGTTTAATACCCGGTTCGGTAGGCGCCTCGCCTATCCAGAACATTGGCGCCTATGGCGTGGAGCTTAAGGATGTGTTTGACAGCTGCCGTGCTTTTGAAATAGCTACGGGCGAGTTTAAAACCTTCAGCAAGGCCGATTGCCGGTTTGGTTATCGCGAAAGCATATTTAAACAGCAAAAGGGGCAGCATATTATTGTATCGGTAAAGTTCATCTTATCATTAACACCAAACATCAATACCCGCTACGGCGCTATTGAGCAGGAACTGGCTAACCGTGGTATTACAGCGCCTACTATAAAAGATGTATCGCAGGTGGTATCGCATATACGGGTATCTAAACTACCCGATCCATCAACCATTGGCAACGCGGGCAGCTTCTTTAAGAACCCCGTTATTACTGCCGATGCTTTTGAGCCTATCGCAAATAAATATCCCGACATTGTAAACTTTTCGGCGGGAGACGGGTTAGTGAAACTGGCGGCAGGTTGGATGATTGAACAATGCGGCTGGAAGGGTAAAGTGGTGGGCCACACGGGCACATGGAAGAACCAGGCCCTGGTATTGGTTAACCATGGCGGCGCTACCGGGCAGGAAGTGTACCATCTTTCGTCGCAAATCATAGACAGTGTGTACAGTAAATTTGGCGTTATGCTGGAGCGCGAAGTGAACATACTGTAACCTGTTCCCTTTTTTATTTATTAGTATCAAATAATGACCGGTTTGATACATTTCTGTATAAAATAAACGATTTTTCAGCCTAAATCATTTATTATTAGCCATTTGAGAATTATTGTTTCGATACAAAAACCATTTGTTCAATACAGCTAATAGCTATTATTAGCTGTTATATATTGATTGTCGCCCCAATGTCAGCAAAACGGCAGGGGGTTTGTTTAAGGTTTAATACAAAACTTTAACAACATGACAAAGATTGAGTTTAACACTATGGTTCTCCGTCAGGCAACATCGCTAAGGTCGTACGCGTTACATTTTACCCATGATGCTGATGACGCTAATGATTTGGTACAAGACACCATTTTAAAAGCAATAACTTATTATAATAAGTTTAAAGAGGGAACCAACTTAAAAGGATGGTTATACACCATCATGAAGAACACCTTCATTAACAATTACCGTCGTTTTGTTAAAATGAGCACGTTTGTAACAAAATCCGACGAGATATCATCGCCAAACCTGGTGTATAGCTCAACAAAGAACCAGGGCGAAGCTAAATTTGTGATGGATGATATTAAAAGGGCGATGGATAAACTGCCCGACGATTATTATGTACCTTTTACCATGTATTTTGAAGGGCATAAATATCACGAGATAGCCGATCATTTGGATATACCTATCGGCACAGTAAAAACCCGCATACACGTTGCGCGTAAGCTGTTGAAAAAGAGCCTTAAGCCGTATGACAATGGTACGAAGAAGGCCTTTTATGCCGATGAAGATTAAATTAGCCGAACATAACTAAACTCAACTTATATAGAAAATGGCCTGCCTTGAGCGGGCCATTTTTAGTTTGCGGCAACCGCGTGCTGCGGATGATAGGTATAGTTTTTATTGCATTCGTCCAGTATGCTTTGTAATGTGCGGGCGAATTTTTTGTTTTGCGGCGAATCAAATATGATCATGTGTTCGCCGTCAATATCACAAACCTTAACAGAGCGGGCATAGGGCAGCCAGCCTAAGTTCACAAAATCATCAATATAAAAAGAGCGTTTTTCGGCACGAAAAACATAAATATCGCCATCATATGGAGTTAACCTGTAGTTGGCAACGGCTTTTTGATGCACCCTGGCCACATTGCCTATAAATTCAAGATCGGCATCGGGTTTATTTTCTTTTATTACATTTTTACCGGCCAGGTGATTGATACCGGCTTTTATGGTTTCCATTTTGTGGCCTATGGTTCTTTTAGGTTCGGCGGCGAGCAGGTAAAAGCCAAACACAAACTTACGGATACGTGTATAAATACGATGCAGTGTTTTATACAAGCCCGGTTTAAGCTGATAATTACTGATAACATAACCCTCAAACATAGCCAGCATAGTTACCTTTTTACCCATGGCCACCAGTTGCTGCGCCATTTCGAATGCCATAACGCCGCCAAAAGAGTAGCCTGCCAAAGCATACGGCCCTTCGGGGTTATGCGCGATGATCTCGGCTACGTAAGATGCGGCTATATCTTTAATATTATCTATGGGTTCAACAAAGCCATCAATACCAATGGCCTGTAAACCAAAAACGGGCTGGTCATCATCTAACTGCTGCGCGAAAGCGATAAATTTAAATGCCGTTGATCCGTTGCCATGTACAATATACAAAGGCACTTTGTTGCCGCCGGTTTTTATAGGCACCAGCGAATGCACCGGCTGCTCTTTATTATGATCGATAAGCAAAGCCAACAGTTCAACCGTTGGGCACTCAAAAAAGCTGGCCAGGCGTACACGTTTCCCCGTCTCGTTTTTAATACGGGTAATTACCCGCACCGCTGCAAGTGAATGGCCGCCCAATTCAAAAAAATTATCGTGTATGCCAATGTTATCTATCTTTAAACATTCGGTCCATATAGCGGCCACTACTTTTTCTATATGGCTGCGCGGGGCAGTATAAGTGCTTAAAGTAGTATCTATATTGATCTCGGGGTTGGGCAAAGCCTTACGGTCTATTTTACCATTGGCTGTTAAAGGCAGGGCATCAAGCAATACAAAATCATTCGGCACCATAAATATGGGCAGCGCGCTTTTTAAAGCCATTTTCCAGCCCTGCATGGCGGCGGCTTTGGTATCGTTGCTTATCCCGGCAGCTACTATATAGGCCACCAGGCGTGCATCGCCCATGCGGTTATTTAATGCCAGCACAACTGCTTCCTTAATATCTTTTTGCTGACTCAATACAAATTCAATTTCGCTCAGTTCGATGCGGTAGCCGCGTATCTTTACCTGGCTATCAATGCGGCCGAAACAAAATATATCGCCATTGGGTAATACCTTTCCAAGGTCGCCGGTGCGGTACATCCTGCTCCCGGGTTTAGCCGAAAACGGATCGCTGATAAAGCCGGCCGCTGTAAGTTCGGGTTTGTTAATGTAGCCACGGGCAACGCCTTCGCCGGCTATATATATTTCGCCTGTTTCGCCAGGCGGTACGGGTTTAAGCTCTTCGCCGAGGATGTAAATAGTGGTATTATCTACCGGTTTGCCAATGGTTATCTGTTCATCGCCTGCCTTAATTTGCTTGCCGGTAGAAAATATAGTGGTTTCTGTAGGGCCGTACATATTGTACAGGGCGGTACAGCGCGGTATTAATTTTATGGCCAGGTCTTTAGGCAGGGGTTCGCCCGTGCAGGTAACTTTAATGTCCAGTAATTCGTCCCAGCCGGCCTCAAGCATTATTTTATAGGTAACGGGCGTAGCCTGTATAAAAGTAATGCGTTCTGTGTTAATAATATTGAGCAGGGCGATACCATCTTTGGTGGTTTGCGAGTTGGTAAGCACCAGTTGCGCGCCGCTTATCAAGGGCAGGAATAATTCGGTAACGGAAATATCGAAAGAAATGGTGGTAATAGCTAAAAGTTTATCCTTGGGGCCAAGGCCCGGAAACTTTTGTACACTAAGCAGCAGGTTATATAAATTATGATGCTCTATCTGTACGCCTTTAGGCTGGCCGGTTGAGCCCGAAGTGTATAACACATAAGCCAGGTTATTGCCTTTAGCCCTTATAGCAGGGTTTTGGATAGGGTAATCGCCTAATTTGGCCCATGCATCTTCAACGGATACTTCGGTTGCTGCGGTATGATAAAAGCCTTTATATTTTGCTGATACGATGAGCATCTTAGCGCCCGAATCGGCCAGCATATATTCGATGCGCTTTTGCGGATATTCGGGATCGAGCGGTACATAAGCGGCGCCGGCCTTTAAAATACCCAGCATTACAATGAGCATTTCGGGAGAGCGGTCTATAGCTATCCCTATCCTATCCTCAACCTGTATTCCCTTATCCAATAAAAAGCCTGCAAACTGGTTAACCTTACGGTTGATCTGATCATAACTAAAATTCTGACCATGATAACTAAGCGCTAAGCGGGCAGCATATTTTTCTGATTGCAATTCAAATAATTCAATTATTTGGGTCATTTAGATAGATATGCTTATAGTCGGGGAATAGAAGGTTAAATTATTAGTTAAATAACGCATTTATTTAACTAATTCAAAACTAATATTATTAATTTTTATGCTTTATACGCAGCTACCTACTATTACGATAAAGTGTAATAAGAAAGTTACACTCTTCATTTGATTTTCATAAAGCCCTTTTACTTTCGAATCATCATCCTCTTAATTATTTAAACTATTGATTTTTTTAAACTATTAAACTTTATCACTATGGAACGGAAATCATTTTTAAGGAACGGCATTACAGCTTTAGGCTTTGTGGCCGTTGCACCGCTGATCAACTCGTGCAAAAAAACATCATCAGCAGATGCGTCCGCTTCAACCACATCCACTTCTACAAGCAGCTCTTCCAACTCTTCCGGTTCATGTACCACAGGGGCATCAGAAACTGCCGGCCCCTACCCTACAGTTACACCATCGGGCTATGTAAGGAGTAATATTGTAGACGGGCAATCGGGCGTTCCGTTAACCATTAAACTTACTTTTACCAATACCAACAGCAGCTGCGCCGCGCTGGCCGGTGCCCTGGTTGATATATGGCACTGTACCGCGTTGGGTTATTATTCAGAATATACCGATACCCCGGGCGGCGGCTATGCCACTATTGATTATACCTCGTCGCACTTTTTAAGGGGCCGCCAGGTTACCGATGCAAACGGCCTGGTTACCTTTACAAGCATATTTCCCGGCTGGTACTCGCCAAGGGCGCCGCATATCCATGTGCATGTTTACAACTCAACAGGTACCTCTTTGCTTATTACGCAAATAGCTTTCCCTACCGATGTTTGCAATACCGTGTATACAACCGCCTCTGATTATAAGGCACGCGGTACACAGGATACCGCGAATACGGCCGATATGGTTTTCAGCGACTCGTTAGCTACCGAGCTGTCAACCGTTACCGGCAGCGTATCGGCCGGGTATGTATTAACCATAAGCATTGGCGTTGCCGCTTAAAAAACAAGCCATGAGTAAAGGGATCATCCGTTTGGCATACCGAAAAATAATTGATGCAGAAGCGCAAAATGTGTGGGAGAAATATGTGTTTGATGCAACCTACCAGGAGTTTTTGATACAGGCTCAAAACTACAACCAGGAGAAAAAGTACAGTACCTTTGCCGAACTGCTGCACCATGTGCCCAATGCCGACAAGCTGCATTTTTTGGTGAGCGCTTCTGCCATCAATTATCTAAAACAACTGAACGGCAAAGTGCCCGATATACTGAATAACCTGGGCAAGCTGTTTTTGCCCTTTACAAAATATAAGTTCGAGATTATTGATTCGGATATCAGCGACAGATCGAAACACCGCGTTGTGATCGAGTTCATCAGCGAACCGCTGACCTGGATAGATACCATTGATAATTTGCTATTGGTTAATATTAATGACACGAAGGGCGAAGACGGCCAGCTGACCGACATGGTTACCCTGCGCCCGTATTTAAGTATTTACA
>Ga0207690_10002109_pt1 | contig 12183 bp, 9 predicted proteins | sample KBSC23metaG_FD_184315 | JGI IMG/M metagenome (GOLD analysis project Ga0207690, IMG submission 184315) | Corn rhizosphere microbial communities from Kellogg Biological Station, Michigan, USA - KBS C2-3 metaG (SPAdes) (version 2) | ecosystem: Host-associated > Plants > Roots > Rhizosphere > Soil ...
TGTATAGACCGATGAGATGGGTAACAGACGTGCCAGGACATGGGTAACAGTTTAGTCGGCTTCTCGCATGTCGATACGGGCCAACCGATGGTGAGCAAAGTACAGCGTGTAGATACCGTCTTGGGTGTCATCGGGTCGGAAGGCAATCGGTAGTCCACGCAGCGCGTTGGAGACCTTGATGTCGTGGCCCTTGAACTTGACGAGGCCGTTGCTGAGCACGGTGACTACGGTGTCCTGAGGGGCGTAGTCGATGGCGGGAAGGGCCTCGGGAAAGGCGCGTGGACTGGGGCGGTAGCGGTCACTGGGCACCGCCATGCCAATGCCTTCGTGAGGTCGTACCGTGTTGTAGATATCGCGCCAGGCATCGAAGGCCTGTTGCGCGTGGGCATGATCGACAAAGACGCGCCCATGGACGACCTCGGCCTTCAAGCTGCGATGGAAACGCTCATCCTTGCCGTTGGTCTGCGGATGGGCCGGCGTACTGAAGCTGACGCGGATACCCACGCGAACCAGCCACAGGCTCAACGTGGAGAGGCCACGGGAATCGCCGCCGGGGCTGCCCCAAGGCGAGCCGTTGTCCATGTTCATGCGCACCGGCATGCCGTAGCGCCGGAAGGCGTCGGTGAGTGCCGCCTGCACGGTCGCGCTGCGCATGTCCGACGTGGCGCGGAGCACCACGTTGTAGCGTGAGTGGTCGTCCAGAACGGTCAACGGATCACAGCGACCCTCACCGATCGCGAGGGTGCCTTTGAAATCCATCTGCCACAGATCATTGGGCAAGGCATGCTCGAAGCGTTTCCAGGGGCCCTGGGCGGAGACACTCTTGTCGGGCATCAATCCGTGGCGGCGCAAGATGTGCGTGATCGTACTGGGCGCCGGCACGTTCACCTGTCCGTTGTTGAGCAGCACGCGATGAAGTTTGCGTCCACCCCACTGCGGATGCTGCTGGCGCAGGCTGACCACCGCCTGTTCACAGGCCTGCGAGGTTTGTGTCGGTGAGCCGTGGGGGCGCCGTGAACGATCGCTCAGCGGCTCGCTGGCGGCGTCTCGGTTGAGCCACTTGTACGCGGTCTTGCGGCTGATACCGAAGCGTCTGGCCAACTCGGCCACGCTGACCCCATGGCCTTTGGCCAGGGCCGTAAATTCACTGCGCAGGGACATGGATGTGGTTTCCTTCCAGGGCATGAAATGGCACCTCGACCAGGCTGTGAGCCAACGTCGAGGTGTAACCCATGTCCTGGTACACCTGTTACCTATGTCTCCGGTCTATACAGCCATGCAAGAGAAAAGTGACTCGGTCGCCGACAGGCGATCGACCGCTCTTCCCACGGCAGCGGAGAAAAGAGAACTCAATCCACCGGCGTATGCCGATACCGGCTCACCTCACCGGGCGTCACCGCGCCAGCCTTGTTTGACCACGACTGGCGGATGTAGCCGACCACCGCGGCGACGTCCTCGTCGCTCAACTGCTGGGCGAACGGCGGCATCGAATAGGGCATCGGGTTGGCGGCGGTGGCCGGGGCGAAGCCGCCCAGCAGCACGCTGCGGATCGCGTTGATGCCGGTCGGTTCGGTGACCGAGGTGTTACCGTCCAGCGGCGGGTAGACGCCCGCCACGCCCTGACCCCGATCGCCGTGGCAATCGGCGCAACGTTGTGTGTAGAGTTTGCCGCCGTGCTCGTGGCTGGCTGCCTGCCGGAACGATGCGGCCGCGACGGGCGCGCGCGGCGGCAGCGATTGCAGGTAGGTCGCCACCGCCTGCAGGTCGGCGTCGGTCATGTGCTGGGTGCTCAGGCGCACCACGTCGGCCATCGGCCCGAACGCGCTGCCCTTGGCGGATTGGCCGGTCTTCAGCAGGTCGACGATGTCCTGCGCGCTCCAGCCGTCCAGGCCGCTGCCGGCCTGCGTGCTGAGGTCGGGCGCATACCAGTCGAGCTGCGGGATCTGCCCGCCAGTGAGGTGGCGGTTCTTCTCGATGCCGCCGAGCGAGTCGCGCGGGGCATGGCATTCGGTGCAGTGGCCCAGCCCCTGCACCAGATAGGCGCCGCGGTTCCATGAGGCGGATTGCGCGGGATCGGGCCGGAACACGCCCGGCTTGAAATACAGCGCCCGCCAGGCCGCCAAGCTGCCGCGCAGGCTGTAGGGAAAGGCGAGGCCCGACGGCAGGTCGGCCTGGCGCACCGGCGGCAGCGACTGCAGGTAGGCGAAGATGGCCAGCGCATCGTCGCGGGTCACCTTGGTGAACGAGGTATACGAAAACACCGGGTACAGCAGTTCGCCTCCGCGCCCCTTGCCCTCGTGCAGCGCGCGCCAGAAATCGTCGAAGCTCCACGCGCCGATGCCGGTTTCCGTGTCGGGGGTGATGTTCGGCGCCGGCACGTCACCGAACGGCGTGGCCAGCGAACGCCCGCCGGCATAGCGCTGGCCGCCGCGCGCGGTGTGGCAGGCGGCGCAGTCGCCCACGGTGGCGAGATACTCGCCGCGCGCGATCCACGCCGAATCCTTCAGCGCGGCGGCGTCTGCTGCGCGCTGGGTCGGCGACGACGGTGGCGACTTGTCGTGGCCGAACTGCCACCAGACGAGCACGCCCGCCAGTACCAGCAAACCCAGCAACCACCCGCCGCGTCGCAACCATCTCATGGCTTCATCCCGCTCTGGCCCATCACGCACCAACCCGGCAACGGCACGGCCTGGGCCGAGGCCGGCTGCGGATGCATGTCGGGCAGCGGCGCCTGGCTGGCCAGCCAGGCGGACGCCGCGGCGATGTCCGATTCGCGCATGCGATTGGCGACCACACCCATGCAGTACGGCCCCTCCGCGGCGCGGGTGTGGGTACGCCACGAGACCAGTTGGTTGCTGAGGTAGCCGTAGGACAGGCCGACCAGGCCCGGCATCATCGGCTCCACGCCGGTGAGCCGGGCACCGTGGCAGCTGACGCACGAAGGCACCGCGCGGCCGGGGTCGCCGTGCAGCACCAGTTGTTCGCCGCGATGCATCGTCTCGGCCGGCACCGCCGGCACCGGCCAGCGCCGATACGGCAAATCCTGCTGCGCAAAGTAGTCGGCGATCTGCCGCAGGTAGGCCGGGCTCAACTGGCGCACCACGTATTCCATCGGCTCATGCCGGCGCTGGCCCGACTGGAAATACCCCAGTTGCTGCAACAGGTAGCCGGCGGGCTTGCCGGCCAGGCGCGGTGCCAGCACGCCGTCCGGCGAACCCTCGCCACGCGCACCGTGACAACTGGTGCAGGCGGCCACGCGCTGCGCGATGGTGTCGGGCACCGTGGCGGCCCTTGGCGGCGCGGCTATCGCCACGGCGACGCCCGGGCCGATCGCAGACAGCACGACGACCACGCGGAGCATCCAGCGCAGGGGAAGAAGAAGATTCATCCGCGAATTGTAGGCTCCTGCGGCGCGACACCCCACCCTCGCGACAACCTGCCGCAGCGCCGCATCGAAGCCGACGGAGGCGCCCACACCCCGGAAAGTTGCAGATGCACCTGTTGACTGCATTGCAGCAATCCCCGTAAGGTCGGCGCCATGTCGCCACGTTTCGCGCCAGCACGCAGGTTCTCCGCCCCGGTTTGCACCGGCATCGCGAGCCTGTGCGCGGGCGTCGTCACCACCATTACCACGATTACCACCGGTACCACGCGTCCCGGGTGGGTGTTCGTGCGTAGTTAGGTTTCCACACGCAACGGCCCGCCCTCGACGAGGCGGGCCGGCCCATACCGACACGCCAGCGAGCACGGGCCTCCACCGGAGAGGCCGTCGTGATCACCTGTGCACCCGAGCAAGCCCAGCATGTTTCGTTGCCGCCGCTGTCGATGCACGTCACCGGCACGACCCGGCGACGCACGCTCGCCGTCGGCGTGATCGGCCCCGGCCGCGTCGGCAGCGCGCTGCTGGAACAACTGCGCGCCGCGCAGCCACGGCTGGCACGCACGCTCGGCCTGGATCTCAAGCTCTGCGGCGTGGTGGCCAGCAAGCGCATGTGGCTGGATTGCGACGACAGCGAGCTCAACGCCCGCCACGGCGGCGCACAGATCTGGCGGCCGAACGACCTGGACGCATTCGCCGCGCACGTGCGCGGCAACGACGGCCGCCATGCGCTGCTGATCGACTGCAGCGCCAGCGACGAAGTCGCTTCGCACTACTCGCACTGGCTGGCGGCGGGCATCCACGTGGTGACGCCGAACAAGCTGGCCGGCAGCGGCCCGCTGGCGCGCTGGCAGGCGATCCGCGCGGCCTGCGCCGACGGTGCGCGTTTTCGCTGCGAGGCCACCGTCTGCGCCGGCCTGCCGGTGGTGCAGACCCTGCGCGACCTGCTCGATACCGGCGACGAGCTGCTCGCGGTGGAGGGCATGTTTTCCGGCACGCTGGCGTGGCTGTGCAACCGCCACGACGGCCAGCAGCCGTTCTCCGCCCTGGTGCGCGAGGCGCACGCGCTGGGCTATACCGAGCCCGATCCGCGCGACGACCTGTCCGGCCTCGACGTGGCGCGCAAGCTGGTGATCCTGGCGCGCGAGGCGGGTTGGCCGTTGTCGCTGGAGGAGGTGGATCTGCAGAGCCTGGTGCCGGCGGCGCTGGCCGCGCTGTCGCGCGACGAATGCTTCGCGCGGCTGGACGAACTCGATGCGCCGATGGCCGCCGCACTCGCCCAGGCGCACACCGCCGGCGGCGTGCTGCGCCATGTCGCCCATCTCGATCGTCACGGCCGCGCCAGCGTGCGGCTGCAGGTGTTGCCGGCCAGCCATGCGTTTGCCCACACCCGGCTGACCGACAACGTGGTGCAGTTCCGCACGCGCCGCTACTGCGATAATCCGTTGCTGGTGCAGGGCCCGGGTGCCGGGCCGGAAGTCACCGCGGCCGGCGTGTTCGCCGACCTGCTGCGCATCGCCGAATCGCTGGCGGTGCACGCATGAACGTCTCGTTGCCGGAACCGCACATGTCGCCAGCCTCGTCCAGTCATCCCCGCGTCGCCCGTGCTTTTGCGCCGGCCAGCGTCGGCAACGTCGGGGTCGGCTTCGACCTGCTCGGCCACAGCATCGCCGGCGCCGGCGACCGCGCCGAAGTGCGCCGCATCGACGAGCCGGTGGTGCGCATCGCGGCCATCCGCGGCTGCGTCGATACGCTGCCGCTGGAGCCGTCGCGCAATACCGCCGGCACCGCGCTGCTCGCGCTGCGCAACGCGCTGGACCTGCCGCACGGTTTCGAGCTGGTGCTGCACAAGGGCATCGCGCTGGGCTCGGGCATGGGCGGCTCGGCGGCCTCCTGCGTGGCTGCGCTGGTCGCCGCCAACGCCTTGCTGGAACGGCCGCTGTCGCGCGAGGCCCTGTATCCGTTCGCGCTGGACGGCGAGGCGGTGGCCAGCGGCAGCCGCCACGGCGACAACCTCGGCTCGATGCTGCTCGGCGGCCTGGTGCTGGCCACCCACGAACGCCTGCTGCGCATCGAGGTGCCGGCCGCGTGGCACTGCGCGCTGGTGCATCCACACGTGGTGCTGGAAACGCGCCGGGCGCGCGCGGCGCTGGCCGGTCACTACACACTCGGCGAGTTCGTGGCACAGAGTGCCAACCTCGCCCTGGTGCTGGCCGGCTGTTACCGCGGCGACGCGGCACTGGTGCGCGAGGGGTTGAAGGACGTGCTGGTCGAGCCGCGCCGTGCGCCGCTGATCCCGAACTTCGCCCGCGTGAAACAGGCTGCGCTCGATCACCATGCGCTCGGTGCCAGCATCTCCGGCGCCGGCCCCAGCGTATTCGGCTGGTACGACAACCGCGCCGACGCCGCCACGGCCGGCGTGGCGATGCAGGCCGCGTTCGCCGAGGCCGGGCTGGACAGCGATGCGTGGGTGTCGCCGATCGACGGCCCGGCCGCCGCGCTGATCGACTCCCTCGACGAGACCCGGCCATGAGCGACCCGATCCGCTACCACAGCACCCGCGGCAGTAGCCCCACCGTGCCGATCAGCGCCGCCATCGCCGCCGGGCTGGCCCCGGACGGCGGCCTGTACGTGCCCGAGGCGTTGCCGTCGATCGACCCGGCCACGTTCGATCCGCACGGCACGCTGGCCGACACCGCCGCCACCTTGCTGGCGCCGTTCTTCACCGGCGACGCGCTGGCCGACGCGCTGCCGGCGATCTGCGCCGAGGCCTTCACCTTCGACGCGCCGCTGCGCGCGCTGCCGGCACATCCGCACACGTCGATGCTGGAGTTGTTCCATGGCCCCACCGCGGCGTTCAAGGATTTCGGCGCACGCTTTCTCGCCGCCTGCCTGCGCCGGTTGCCACGCGCCGATGCACGGCCGCTGACGATCCTGGTCGCCACCTCGGGCGACACCGGCGCCGCGGTAGCCGCCGCGTTCCACCGCCAGCCGAACGTGAACGTGGTGATCCTGTACCCCGATGGCCTGGTCTCGCCGCGCCAGGCACACCAGCTCGGCTGCTTCGGCGACAACGTCACCGCGCTGCGCGTGGCCGGCCGTTTCGACGATTGCCAGCGCATGGTCAAGGCCGCGTTGAACGACACCGAACTGCAAGCCACGGTACCCATGTCATCGGCCAACAGCATCAGCCTCGGCCGGCTGCTGCCGCAGATGAGCTACTACGCGCACGCCGCGCTGAGTTGGTGGCGCGAGCACGGCACACCGCTGAACTTCATCGTGCCCACCGGCAACCTCGGCAACGCCATGGCCTGCCTGTGGGCACGTGAAACGGGCTTGCCGATCGGCGAAGTTCACCTCGCCTGCAACGCCAACGCCACCCTGCCTGACTACTTTGCCGGCGCCGAGTACGCGCCGCGCGAAGCGATCGCCACCCTCGCCAACGCGATGGACGTGGGCGCGCCCAGCAACTTCGAACGGCTGCGCTGGACGTATCCCGACGAGATACAGCTACGCCAATTGCTGCACGCCCACAGCGTCGACGACGACACCATCCGCCAGACCATCACCACGCACGCTCGCGACCACAACGAAGTGTTCTGCCCGCACACCGCCACGGCGATGCACGAACTCGATCGCCTGCGCGCCGAGGGCGACGCCTCGCCCTGGGCCGTGGTGGCTACCGCCCACCCCGCCAAGTTCGACAGCGTGGTGGAGCCCCTGATCGGCCACCCGGTTCCCGTGCCGGCGATGCTGGCCGCGATGCTGGCGCGCACCGCCATGGCCGAACCCATCGCCGCCGATGACGCATCGCTGAGGGAGCGACTGCGTCACGATCGACAAAGGCGCTGATTGGCGGGACTCGGCGAACCTTGCCTGTGCTAGGTTGCGCACCTCAATCGCACTGGCGACCCGGTTGTCCATGAAGATCAGCGCCAAGCTCACGATCGTTGTCAGCACCGCCACTCTGTTGGCGTTCGCCGGCCTGATCCCGCTGGGACAGTGGCACGACGAATACCAGGCCCTGCACGCCTATCACCAGGCGGGCATCACCTTTCTGTGGGAGCGCCTGCTGCACTGGAGTCCCCGCCCGCTTTCCGAGTTGCTGGTGTACTTCTACGGCCTGGCCGTCTACCACACGGGCCTGCCGCTGATCGGCGCGTTCATCGCGCCATTCTGGATCGCGCTGGTTGCGGCGGTATTGTGGCCGGTGTTGCGTGGCGGGCAAGGCCTGCTCCCCGCCTGCGTGCTGCTGGCCATGCTGCTGCTCGGGCATCCTGTCGCCGAAGTCTTCTACTGGTACTGGCCTTTCGGTGTTGTCGCCTATCTGCCCACGCTGGCGGCTGCCGCCATGCTGCTGGCGCTTGACTGGGGCGGCTGGACGGAACGCCCTGCCGGCGAGACCTGGAGGTTCGTGGCGCTGACGGTCGCTGCGGCAAGCTCCGAAGTCGGTGCACTGTTCGTCGCCGTCTACATCGGGCTGCTCGTCGCCAGCGGCAGTCTGGAGAAGGGGCGTCGCCACCTGTTCCTCGCGATTCCGCTGTTGCTGTCGCTGACCCTGCTCTACCTCCAGTTCATCGGGCGCGTGTCGAAGGGCAACGAGGTTTTCGGCAATCCCGCCGTGGCGCATCACCCGTGGAACACCTTGCGCTACGTCGGCAAGCACGTGTTCTTCGACCTGCTGAGGAACGACAACAGACAGCACGCCACGGCCTTGCTCACCGGCCTCGCGACCAAACTGCTTTTTCTCGCCGGCATCTATCAGGCCATGTCCGCGCATCGACTGGACAAGATCAGCGCGCGGGCACAGCGGATGCGCCTGGCCCTGGTGGCGGCCGCGCTGGCCACGGCGATCCTGGTCATGGCTGCCTCGCTGTACAACTTCGGATCGCTCTGTTGCGAACGACACGACACCATGCGTCAGGGCTATGTCCTGATTGCGCTGGGATCGCTGGCGACCTACCTGGCCATGCGCTCGCCCAGCCACCGCCCTGAACGGGCCGGTCGCTTGCTGCTGCTTGCCTTGCTGATTCCGCTGGCCACCACCGTTCCAAAATTGGTGACGGAATATCGCGACTACGCCAGCGTGCGCCACGCCGGCAGCGCCACCTGGCAATCCGGCCGGGCTGCAGGCCCGGTGATGCGGGTCACCCCGGCTACATCCGAACCCGTCACCGGCGGGCCGCGCATCGAGCCGGGCACCTACCATCGCGGGTCGCAGCCCAACGGCGATCTGCAATGGATGCTCACCTTCTTCGGCAAGCAAACCGCCATCGTCGCGGCACCGGAGGAATCGCGGAAATCGCAGCGCGACGGCCATCCTTGATCCCCGCACCTGAGGGATCGCCGCCATGATCGAGCATCCAGTTAGGGCTGAGCAGTTCGGGCAGCGGGCGCCGGCGCGATCTGCATGGGGCTGCGCATGCATCGGGATATCGCCCGGGGCGACTGCGCGTCGCAATGGTTTCATCTGCACCTATTTGGATGGATAGCCGTCCAAATGCAGCTCCGCTCGCCTGCGCGTCGTCTTTCTGAAAATTTTTGTTGACAGACCCGGCAGGCATCGCGTACGGTCGGTTCCATGTCGCAGCGCAACAGCCACCGCCGCATCGCCGAAGGAAGCCGTCTCTTGACGGTGGCCGGCCTGCTGCAAGCTCGCGGCACGCTGATTATTACCCTCGTACTCGTACTCCTTATTACCAACGGAGGTGCGGGCTGAGGGCATGTGTCCAGGTAGCTAGAAAAACCTGAAAACACCCAAAGAACCCCGCACCGGCAACGGATGCGGGGTTTTTTTGTGCCTTCGGCGACGCCCACACAGCGGAGCCATGATGAAAAACCCCGACCAGCAAAACGCCCCGAGCAGCGACGACGTAGTCGCCGAACGCGTGCGGATCTTCGACACCACCCTGCGCGACGGCGAGCAGACACCCGGCTTCTCGATGAACCGGCGCGCCAAACTGCGCATGGCGCAGATGCTCGAGACGCTGGGTGTGGACGTGCTCGAAGCGGGTTTTCCGCAGGCTTCGCCGGATGATTTCGCCGCGGTGGCGGAGATCGCCGGCACGCTGAAAAACACCACCGTCTGTGCGCTGGCACGTTGCCAGCCCGGCGATATCGACAGCGCCGGCCGCGCGCTGGAGCAGGCGCAGCGCTCGCGCATCCACGTGTTCATCTCCACCAGCGCGCTGCATCGCGAACACAAGCTGGGCATGAGCAGGGCGCAGGTGCTGGATGCCGCGGTGGCCGCGGTGGAGCGCGCCCGCGGGCTGTGCCACGAGGTGGAGTTTTCGGCCGAGGACGCGATGCGTACCGAGCCGGAGTTCCTCGTCGAGGTGTTTTCCGCCGCCGCAGCCGCCGGCGCCAGCACGCTGAACGCGCCGGACACCGTGGGCTACATGACGCCGGCCGAGATCGCCGAACGCTTCGCCTTCCTGCGCGCGAATGTGCGGGGCGCCGGGCACGTGGTGTTTTCCAGCCATTGCCACAACGACCTGGGACTGGCGGTGGCGAACAGCCTGGCCGCGGTGGGCGCGGGCGCACGCCAGGTGGAGTGCACGATCAACGGCATCGGCGAGCGCGCCGGCAACGCCGCGCTGGAGGAGATCGTGATGGCGCTGAAGGTACGCCCCGCGTACTTCGGTGCCGACACCCGCATCGACACCCGCAAGCTGCACCCCGCCTCGCGCCTGCTCTCCCAGCTCACCGGCCAGCGCGTGCAGCGCAACAAGGCGATCGTTGGCGAGAACGCGTTCGCGCACGAGTCGGGCATCCACCAGCACGGCATGCTCAAGCATCGCGGCACCTACGAAATCATGCGCCCGCAGGACGTGGGCCTGGCCGAAACCAAGCTGGTGCTGGGCAAGCACTCCGGCCGCGCCGCGCTGCGCCAGCGCCTGCAGACGCTGGGCCACGCGCCGGACGACGTGGCGCTGGACGCGATCTTCGTGCGCTTCAAGACGCTGGCCGACAAGAAGCGCGAAGTGCACGACGAGGATCTGGAAGCGCTCGCGCTGGGCCAGGATCCCGACGCGCTGGGCCCGTGGCGGCTGCTGCGGCTGGACACCAGCACCCATCTGGGCGCCGGTGCCTCGGCGGCGGTGAAGCTGCGCCACGACGACGGTCGCGAAACCGCCGAGGCGGCGATCGGCGACGGCCCGGTCGACGCGGTGCTGCGCGCGATCGAGCGCGCCACCGACAGCGACCTGCGGCTGGCCGATTTCCAGGTGCGCGCGGTGAGCGAAGGTGGCGACGCGCAAGGCCAGGCCCGGCTGGTCGCCCGCCATGCCGGCCGCGACTGGAACGGCGAGGGCGTCAGCACCGACATCGTCGAAGCCACCGCGCAGGCCGCGCTGGCCATCGTCAACCGCATCGAACGCCACGCGCCGGCGACCGCCATGCCACCCACAGACACCACCAAAGCCCTGGGAGCCACCGCATGAGCACGCCCTTCGTCTGGCACAACGGACGCATCAAGCCGTCGACCGAGGCTACCACCCACGTCAGCGCGCACGCGCTGCACTACGGCTCGTCGGTGTTCGAGGGCGAACGCGTGTACGCCACGCCGCGTGGCGCGGCGTATTTCCGCCTGGCCGAGCACACCCGCCGGCTGTTCGAATCGGCGCGCGTCTACGAGATCGAGATCGGCTACAGCGAAGACGAGATCAACGCCGCCTGTCTCGAAGTGATCCGCGCGAACCGGATGCCGTCGGCCTATGTGCGACCAATCGTATTCCGCGGCGCCGGCGGACTGGGCGTGCTAGCGAAGGACGGCGCGCCGGTCGAGGTGGCGATCATTGCGCTGAACTGGGGTGCGTATCTCGGTGAAGCTGCCGAGCGCGGTGCCGACGTGTGCGTATCGTCTTGGAACCGTCCCGCACCGAACACGTTGCCGAGCTGGGCCAAGGCCGGCGGCAACTATCTGTCCAGCCAGCTGATCGGACTGGAGGCGCGCCGCAACGGCTACGACGAAGGTATCGCGCTGGGCCACAACGGCCTGCTCAGCGAAGGCGCCGGCGAGAACCTGTTCCTGGTCAAGCGCGGCAAGCTGCTCACGCCGCCGTCCAGCGCCGGCATCCTGGCCGGCATCACCCGCGACGCGGTGATCACGCTGGCCGCCGACTTGGGCATTTCGGTGGAGGAGCGCGACCTGCCGCGCGAAGCGCTGTATTCGGCCGACGAAGTGTTCATGACCGGCACCGCCGCCGAGATCACGCCGGTGCGCTCGGTCGATCGCAAGGCGATCGGCAAGGGTGCGCCGGGCCCGATTACGAAGGCTTTGCGGCAAGCGTTCTTCGGCTTGTTCGACGGTCGCACCGAGGATCGCTGGAACTGGCTAACGCCGGTGCGCAGCGAGGCCACCGCGCAGGAGGCTGCGTGATGGCCAGGACCCTGTTCGAGAAAGTCTGGGACGCCCACGTCGTCGCCGCCGAAACCGCCGACACGCCGGCGGTGATCTACGTCGACCTGCACTTGGTGCACGAGGTCACTTCGCCGCAGGCGTTCAGCGAGCTGCGCGCGCGGGGGCTGAAACTGCGCCGGCCCGACCGCATGCTGGCCACGCTGGATCATTCCACCCCGACCCTGCCGACGAATGCCGACGGTAGCCATCCGTATGCGAACGCCGAGGCGCAGGCGCAGGTCGCCCAGCTGGAAACCAACTGCCGCGAGTTCGGCGTCGAACTGCACGGCTGGGACAGCGCCGATCGCGGCATCGTGCACGTGATCGGCCCCGAGCTGGGCGCGACCCAACCGGGCATGACGATCGTCTGCGGCGACAGCCACACCTCCACCCATGGCGCATT
>Ga0207690_10002120_pt1 | contig 12154 bp, 2 predicted proteins | sample KBSC23metaG_FD_184315 | JGI IMG/M metagenome (GOLD analysis project Ga0207690, IMG submission 184315) | Corn rhizosphere microbial communities from Kellogg Biological Station, Michigan, USA - KBS C2-3 metaG (SPAdes) (version 2) | ecosystem: Host-associated > Plants > Roots > Rhizosphere > Soil ...
GGCTGATCGCACCGTTGTTGCTGGTCGCCGCCAGGTTGCCGCCAATCACGCCGCTGCCCAGGTTCAAGGCGCCGTGGCTGATGGCCGTCAGCGCACCCGTACCCAGCGTGCCCAACGTCAGCGCGTTGCTGTCGGTGACCTGCGTGGTACCACCGGTCAGGCCCACCGCACCGGCGAAGTCGTTGCCCGCGTTGGTCAGCGTGATCGTGTTGGTGCCCGCATTGACCGTGCTGCTGCCGGTTACCTGCAACGCGCCGGTCTGGCTGATCGCACCGTTGTTGCTGGTCGCCGCCAGGTTGCCGGCGACCGCGCCGCTGCCCAGGTTCAAGGCACCCGTGCTGATCGCCGTCAGGTTGCCGGTCGAAAGCGTGCCCAGGACCAGCGCGTTCGCATCGGTGATCTGCGTGGCGCCGCCGGTCAAATTCACCGCACCGGCGAAGTCGTTGCCGGCGTTGGTCAGCGTGATCGCACCACCACCGCTGTTGAAACTTGCTGCTCCCGCCGCAGCCGACTGCACGATGGCCGTGCCCGCCGCCTGCGTGATGCCTACCGCCTGCACACCCAGCGTCCCGGTACCGACATTGACATTGCCCAGGATCAGGCCATTGGCATCCCTGATCGACACGTTGTTCGCGCCGCTGTTGCTCAGGCTCACCGCGCCGGCGAAGTTGTTGCCCGCATCGGCCAGCGCGATCGCATTGGCGCCCGCGGCAAAACCGCTGTTCCCTGTCACGTTGAGAGCGCCGGTCTGACTGATGGCGCCCGCGGCCGTCGTCGACAGGTTGCCGCTCACCGTCGTCGCACCAAAACTGGTCGCAGCGGCATTCGTGGTCAGGCTGTTGCTCGATCCGCTGACCACGAGGTTGCCACCCGCCGTGAGAGCGGCGTTGCCGCCCGTCGTCAGGACCGCCGTCAAGGCATTCATATCGGTCAGCGCGATGCTGCTGCCGCTGGCCGTCACCGCACCGACGAAATCGTTGCCGGCCGATGTCAGGCTTACCGCACCGGTGCCGCCAGCGATGCTGCTGGTACCGCCGGCAAGGATGTTGCCGCCTGCCTGCGTAATGCCACCCGTGCTGCTCACCAGAGTCAATGCGCCGCTGGCAGTGACATCGCCGTTCAATGTCAGCCCGCTCGCGCCAGTCAGCGAGACGCTGTTGCCGCTGAGGCTACCCTGGGTCGACAAGATCCCGCCCGAGGACAGCGTGAGGTTCCCGCTGCCGGTGTCGATGACGGTGATCGTCGGCGCCAGCGTCAGCGCTCCCCCGGCCACCAACAACACGTCCTTGCTTAGCGCACTCGTGAATCCGACCATGTCGAGCGCCGTGGCATCAGTGATCCGTACCGCCTGGCCACTGGCCGTAACCTGCCCGGTGAAGTCATTGCCCGCATCGGTCAGGGTCAGGTCACCCGTACCGGCGTGAAGCGTTACCGCCCCGCCGCCGGCAGCCTGCACGATCGCTCCGGTCTGGCTGATCCCGGTCGCCGTCAGGTCCAGCGTCCCGCTACCGATGGTCGATGCTCCCAGCACCAGCGCGTTCGCGTCGCTGACCGCAACGTTGTTCGCACCGCTGTTGCTCAGGCTTACCGCGCCCACGAAGTCGTTGCTCGCATTGGTCAGCGTGATTGCGCCGTTGCCTGCGTCGAAGCTCGATGTGCCGGCCACCGTGAAGGCGCCACCTTGCGCGATGCCACCCGCCGTGGTGGTCACCGCAAGTCCGCCGCTGCCTATGTTCAGTGCGTTGGCATTGAAGGTTCCGCTCTGGGTTACCAGACTGGTCAGGGCACCGTTGGCGCCACTGCCAAGCGCACCAGTGAACGTCACCGCACCACTGCCGGCATTGACGGCAAGGCTCCTCGCCGTAGCGCTGGCGTTGTCTACCGTCGAACCGAAGCTGACGTTGTTGTTCGTCGTGGCCAGCGTGACACTGTTGCCCAGTGCCACCGCATCGCTGTAGATCTGTGCGCCGCTGGTCGTGATGTCGCCACCCAGCATGGTGCTGCCGCCGGCATTCGTGGTCAGGTTGGTCAGCGCCGTCGTGCCACCGACCGCGCCGCCGAAGCTGGTGGCGCCGCCGGTGTTCACTGTCAGCGCGTACGCGCCATCGATGGTCGAGTCGAAACCGATGGTGCCGTTGCCGGTGCTGGCGAGGATCGCGTCGGCACCCAGCGTAACCGCGCTGTGATAGATCTGTATGCCGCTGGTGCTCACGTCGCCGTTGATCACGATGCCGCCACCGGCAGTCAGATCCAGTCCGCCAATCGTTGTGCCCGCCAGCGGAACCGCCAGAGTGGCCGCAGCATTGGTGTAGTTCAGCGTCAGGACGCCAGCCACGTTTGCCGGCAGGGCCAGGGCGCCAGGGCTGGCGACCGTGTTCCTCAACGACAGGTTGTTGACTCCCGCACCGATGCCCGCAGCAAACGTCACTCCACCCTGGAGGCTGTTGTTCTGGCTGCCCAGGTTGATGTCCTGGGCTCCTGGCGTGATGCTGTTCTGGGTGAACGTGGCTGCACCTGTTACCGCCAATGCACCGCTCTGGCTCAGGGCACCGTTGCTGCCCACGTCCAGTGTGCCGGTCGCCGTCGTCGTGCCCAGAGTCGTCGCCGTGCCGTTCACCAGGCTCACGTTGCTGCCGGTCAGGCCCACCGCGCCGGTAAAGGCGTTGCCGGCGTTGGTCAGCGTGATCGCGTTCGCACCCGCGTTGAAGCTCGATGTACCGGCGACCGTGAACGCGCCACCTTGCGTGATGCCGCCTGCCGTCGTCGTCACGGACAGGCCGCCGCTGCCGATATCCAGCGTGCCCGCGGTAAACGTGCCGCTGCTCGTGGTCAGGCTGGACAACGCACCATTGGCACCGCCGCCCACCGCGCCACCGAACGTCACCGCGCCATTGCCGACGTTCACCGTCAGCTTCCGCGCCGTGGCGCTGACGTTGTCCACCGTGCTGCCGAAGCCGACGCTGCTGTTCGTCGTGGTCAGCGTGGCATCGCTGCCCAGCGTCACCGCGTCGTTGTAGGTTTGTGCACCACTGGTGGTGACGTTGCCGCCCAGCATGGTGCTGCCGCCGGCGTCCGTGGTCAGGCTGGTCAGCATCGTCGTGCCGCCCACCGCTCCGCCGAAGCTGGTGATCCCACCGGTGTTCACTGTCAACGCATACGCACCGTCCACCGCCGAGCCGAAGCCGATGGCGCCGTTGCCGCTGCTCGCCAACGTCGTGTCGACCCCCAGGGTCACCGCGCCGGTGTAGGTCTGGCCACCGCCGGTGCTCACGCTGGCGGTGTTGAGAGCCGTGGTACCGTCGACCTGCAGCGTGTTCAGCCCGCTCACCGCGCCCCCCAGCACGGCATTGCCCGCCACCGTCAAGTTGTTTCCGGCACCGGTCACCCCGCCCAGGCTCACTGTGGTGCCGGCCAGCGTGGTGTTGCCGCCCAGCGTCACCATGTCGCCATAGGTCTGCGTGCCGCTGGTGGTGACGTCGCCGCCCAGCACGGTGCTGCCGCCGGCATTCGTGGTCAGGCTCGCCGCCTTCAGCGCGGCGTTGAAGTTGGTGACGCCGGTGCTGTTGACCGCGAGTGCGCCCAGTGCGCCGTTGGTGGCGTTGCCGCCCACCGCGCCGCTGAACGTCACCGCGCCGCTGCCGGCGTTCACGGTGAGATTGCGCGCCGTGGTGCTGGCGTTGTCCACCGTGCCGCCGAAGCTGACGCTGTTGTTGGTCGTGCTCAGCGTGACGTCGCTGCCGAGCGTTACCGCATCGTTGTAGGTCTGCGTGCCGCCAGTGGTGACGTTACCGCCCAGCACGGTGCTGCCGCCGGCATTCGTGGTCAGGCTCGTCGCCTGCACCGCGGCGTTGAAGCTGGTGACGCCGGTGCTGCTGACCGCGAGCGCGCCCAGTGCGCCGTTGGTGGCGTTGCCGCCCACCGCGCCGCTGAACGTCACCGCGCCGCTGCCGGCATTTACGGTGAGATTGCGCGCCGTGGTGCTGGCGTTGTCCACCGTGCCGCCGAAGCTGACGCTGTTGTTGGTCGTGCTCAGCGTGACGTCGCTGTCGAGCGTTACCGCGTCGTTGTAGGTCTGCGTACTGCTGGTGGTGACGTCCCCGCCCAACACGGTGCTGCCGCCGGTATTCGTGATCAGGCTCGCCGCCTTCACCGCGGCGTTGAAACTGGTGACGCCGGTGCTGTTGACCGCGAGCGCTCCCAGCGGGCCGTTGGTGGCGTTGCCGCCCACCACCCCGCCAAACGTCACCACACCGCTGCCGGCGTTCACCGTGAGGTTGCGTGCCGTGGTGGTGGCGTTGTCCACAGTGCTGTCGAAACTGACGTTACCGTTGGTCGTGGCCAGCGTGGCGTTGGCGCCCAACGTCACCGCACTGTGATAGGCCTGTGCGCCAGTCGTGGTGACGTTGCCGCTGATCCTGATGCCGCCAGCGGCGGTCAGGTCCAGGGCACCGCCCACGCTCGCTGCCGGCGCCGTCAGCGATGCCGTGGTGTAGTTCAGTGTCAGGTTGCCCGCGACACTCCCCGGCAGGGTCAGGGTCCCGGGGGACGCGTCGGTGTTCTTCAGCGACAGGTTGTTGATCCCTGCTCCGGCACCTGCCGCAAACGTCACGCCATTCTGCAAATCATTGCTCTGGCTGCCGAGGTCGATATCCTGCGTGGCGCCCGCCGTGGTGCTGTTCTGGGTGAACGTGGCGAGGCCGGTCGCGCTCAGCGCACCGGTCTGGCTCATGGCGCCGTTGCTGGTCACGCTCAACGTGCCGGTTGCCGTCGCGGGTCCCAGCACGGTCGCCGTATTGTTCACCAGGCTCAGGTTGCTGCCGGTCAGGCCCACCGCGCCGGTGAAGGAATTGCCGGCATTGTTCAACGTGATTGCATTCGATGCGCTGAAGCTGGCTGCACCCGCAGTCGACGCCTGGGTGATCGCACCGTTCTGCGTGATGCTACCGGCATTCACCGTCAACGTGCCGCTGCCCACCGACGAAGCGCCCAATTGCAGCGCGTTGCTGCCGTTGTCCAGCGTCACGGCGTTGCTGCCGCTGTTGTGGAGGCTCACCACGCCACTGAAATTGTTACCCGTGTTGGCCAGCGATATCGCACCCGCGCTGCCATCGAGGTTCGCCGCACCGGCCAGAATGGTGCTGACCCCGGTGGCCTGCTGGCTGATGCCCGTGGTGGTCACGCTCAGGCTGCCGCTGCCTGCGTTGATGCTGCCCGTGATCGTGCCGCTAGTGCCCAACTGCAGGCCGCCACCGGCATAGGTACCGTCGCCGGTACGGATATCCACATTGCCGCCATATGTCGTGATGCCGGCGCTGACGGCGTTGCCGATGACCACTTGGCAAGCTGCACAGGTTGCGTTGCTCGAGTAGCTGGTGCCGGCAGCGGCGCCGCCATAATTTGCCCACAGGAAAACGTTGAGCGGACTGCCGGCATTCTTGCCGGTGATGGTGCTGTCAAGCAGGATGCTGCCGACGGCCTCCAGATAGAGCGAACCGGCGCCGGCGGCGGCGATCGGCGCACTCAGCGTGATGTTGCCTGTTTCGGAACCATTGCCGGCCGTGTTGGTGAACACGAATACATTCGTGCCGCCGGTCAGCGCCGTGCCGATTCCGCCGGCATTGACCACCGAACCGGTACCGCTTGCCGTGTAGTTGGGCGCGGTGCCGGTATTGGCATCCGCGCCACCGCTGATCGTCACGTCGTAAGGATCGAGCAGCCAGATGCCGGCGTTGCCCTGCGGCGCCGACGCATCCACTCCGCCATGGACGTTCAATCCGTAATGCGAGGAGGTCTCGACCCGCCCGCCATTGCCGCCCAGCACGCCGCCGCGCGCGCTGATGCTGCCATAGAAGTTGTTGGCGTCGTTGCCCCACACCACCACCGAACCGCCATCACCTCGCTGGGTGGCGTCGGCCTTGAGCACGGCGTCCGGTGCCACATAGGCCGCTGCCGCGGTCTGCAGGCCTTCGCCACCTTGCCAGCCGCCACCCACGCGGATGCTGCCGCCGCCAAGTACGCCGGATGCGTCGATGCTGCCACTGGTCACGCCAACATTCCGATCGGACAGCAGCAGCGCGCTGCCGCCATGGACGCCGGAGACGTTGATGCTGCCGCTGCTCTCGACGTTGCCGCCGTTGCCGACCAGCCGCACCACGCCACCGTCGGTACTGATGCCGCTGGCGTCGACGATGCCGGTGTTGTTGACCAGATTGGTGAACAGGTCCTTCGTCGCCGAGGCCTGCAGCACTACCGTGCCGTCTTCGGCGCGCAGGGTGCCCTTGTTGGTGACGGCTGCTTCGCGCTGGTCCAAACGCTGCTTCAGTTCGCCGGTGATCTGGATGTTGATCAGGCCGTTGCCGTCGAAGTCGAGCACCGCATGATCGGCGCCGTCGAGGTTGATCTTGCCGTAGTTGGCGAAGATCAGCCCGTCGTTGAGCACGTTGCCACCGACCAGCGCCACGGAACCACCGCTGGCGGCCTGGATCAGGCCGTGGTTGACGATGCCGGCGCCGGCGCCGCTGACGTTGAGGTTGTAGTGTCCGGCAAGGAAGTCGTTCGGCGTGAGGTCGAGCGTGCTGGCGAGCAGGCCGCCCACGTTCATCTGGGCGGTAGCGCCGAAGATGATGCCGTGGGTATTGATCAGGAAGATCTGGCCGTTCGAGTTGATGCGGCCGAAGATCTGGCTGGGGTTCTGGTCGAGGATGCGGTTCAACGCCACTGCCGAGCGGCCCGGCTGGTTGAACAGCACCGATTCGTTGGCGCCCACGTTGAAGGTCTGCCAGTTCAGTGCCAGCTTCTGCGATGCCTGGTTGATGATCGTGCTGTTGCCGCTCTGCGTGATCGAGCCCGTGCCGCCGACGATCGCGCCGCCGGTGGGACCACCGGCCAGCGCATCGCCGCTGAAGACGATCGAGCCGACGGCCAACCCGATGCACAGGCTGATCGGCCAGGTTCTGCGCAACGGCAGGGCCTTGCCCGACGCCCGGGTCGGACGCACGCACGCGAGGGTGCGCGACTTGCGCTGGTGGGTGCTCTTGCTCATGGTCGTCATCCGTCAGAACGTGAAGCCGAAGCGGGCGTAGATGTGGTAACCCTTGTCATCGGACGCATCCTGCGAACTCAGGGGTACCGCACCGTTGAGGTGGAACTCGAAACGACTGAACCGCGGCAACCGGAAGATCAGACCTGCGCCCACGCCGCTGAGCGTCGCCGTATCCGGCGTGACGAACTTGTTGGCGCCGGCCGAGTAGCCCTTGGCGTAGTCGACGAAAACCTGGAACTCGAGCAACTCGCGCCAGGGCCTGCCGTAGAACGGCGAAACCTTGTCGCCGAAGCCGGGGGCGTCGACGTGATATTCGAGCGAGGTGTAGTAGCCACGATCGCGCAGGGCATCGGCAATCGGATAGGCGCGGGTGCTATCCGGGCCGCCCAGCGCGAACTGTTCCAGCGGAACCAGTGCGTCGTTGCTGTACTGACCGACGAACTTGAAGTTGAGCCGCTGCGACTTGGTCAGGAACTGCATCCGCGTGTAGGACAATTTGGCAACCAGGAAGCTGCTCGAATGCTGCGGACTGACCAGATCCGGCACCCTGGAGTCGTCGCTGATGGACTTGCGCAGGCCGACCTGCAGGATGTCGACGCCATGGAAGCGGCGGTCGGTATGGAGCATCCCGTAGGTCAGCTCGGCCACGCTGAACTTCTCGTCGGACAGGTTGATGCCGAGGCTGTCGAGGCGGGATTCCTCGCGGACGAAATGCAGCGTGCTCAGGGCCTGCAGGTCGTCCCGGTTGATGAACTTCCAATCCACGCCGCCGTAGTAGAGCGAGCTGGGTCCCTTGACGTTCAGCGCGGCGAACGAGCCGGTATTGATCTGCAGCTCGTTGCGGGAAGCGCCGACCACGGCGCTCAGGCCCGGAATGCCTGGTGCCGGCGCGCGGTAGGAGACCGCGCCGTACACGTTGTCGCTCGGATCCAGCGCGTAGTCCACATTGAGGTTGAAGATGTCGCCGATGCCGAGCGGATTGGCCCACTCGATCCCGGCCTGCGCGCGGTAACGGCCGGTGAGTTCGGTGCCGTAGTTGTTGGCGCCGAGCGTGAACTTGTAGGGTCGCTTCGCCTCGTTGGCGATCATCACCAAGTCGGTATCGCCGGTGTTCTCGCCCGGCTGGAACGTCGACGCCACAGTGACGCCGGGCAGGTCGCGCGCGTACAGCAGGGCGCTGTCGACATCCCCCTTCAACAACGGCTTGCCACGCAGTTTTTCCGCCGACGCGGAGATCACGTCGGGGCGATAGCGCTTCGTGCCCTTGACGATGATCTTGCCGATCTTGCCTTCCAGCACCTGGATCGCGACGATCTGGTCGGGGCCGACGGTCTGTGCCGGAAGAAACGCATTGGAGACGATGAAGCCGGCCGTCCGGTAACGCTCGACGATCTTGTCGGCGACACCCTGCATGTCATCGAAACTCAGTTCGACCGGATCGCCGGCCTTGCCAGCCAGTTAGCGGTACTACGCGTCGGCCAACGCCTGGATGCTTGCCGGCGTTACGCCGAGGTCCGCGTGATCCGCAACGCCGGTGACGCGAAAGCCGCGCACCGCAATCTTCTGTACGGGTGCGGCATCGCGCTCCCTCACCGGCGGCACGACATTGCCGGGTGCCTGCTGCGGCGGCTGGGCGGCGGTTTCCGATGATGGCGTCGGAGGATTCCCGACTGGCACTTCGTTGCGGGAAGCCTGATCAGACGAAACAGCGCCGGCGTCTTGCGCCCCGGCAGCTCCGCCAGTCAACGCCAACGCCAACGCTGCCGCGAGGCAAACAGTTCGCACGATACATTCCCCCTGGTCGCATCATCGATCCATTGACGGCGCGCCCCGAGATATCGAGGCACGCCAACTGCGAAATTTCCAGCCCCCGGCAATCAGGCAATTGCTGCCTGTTGGCTCGTGTTACCACTATCAGGATACACCTTTACACGTTCAAAGGAAGGACCGTTTACCGTTGCGAAAAAGCCTGCAAACCGGCCATGTAAACGCCTACCCGCAAAACCATAAAAACCTGCTTTCGGGGCTTGCCATCCTTCCGGAAGCGGGCCCCGCAGCGGACTTCCTTCAACGACGACCCGCGCGCGTTGACTGCGACGACAGGTACTTTTACCTCCCGAGAAAAAACCAGCACGCCGCCAATATCAGCAATGCGGCACCAGCCAGAAATGCGAGCAGCGGTTTCCAGGCAACCGCCGGGCGCATCGACAACAACGTTGTCAACGCACGCCCGGCAGCCACCGAGCTATCGCCGGACGACGTGGCGTGGGCACGACGCGTACGCGACGTCGTGGTGACGCCCGATGGCGTCAGGGCCTTGCGAGCGGTGACGACGCTGCTGCTGTCGTGCAGCGACTGCAGTACGCGGCGGCGCCGGGCACGGTATTCGGCGCGCGAGATCCGGCCCAGTCGATGCGCCTCGTCCAGGACATGCAGGTCCCGATTGATGGCACGTTCCCGTTCGGTCATTTCAGCTCCCTGAGCACCCGGAAACCCACATCCCGCTGCGGCGAACCGCCGTCGGAGCGCTTCGTATCGACGCTGCAGTCGGACCAATAGCTGCTGTAGCTGCCACCTCGCACCATCACGCTGCCGCCGCTGACCACCCACTCCCAGACATTGCCGGTCATGTTGACCAGACCCCACGGATTGCGCGAACGCCCCCGCGCCGATACCGGTGCACCGCTGCCGTCGCCGCCACCCGCAGAAGGCAGGACACAATTGCTGTCCTCGGCCTGCTTCCAACTGCCGCCGCCCTTGGCCGCATGCACCCATTCCGCGTCGGTGGGCAGCCGATAGGTGAAGCCGCCGCTGAGGTCGCTGAGCCAGCGCGCATAGGCCCGCGCCTGGTCGAGGCTGATGTTGCTGACTGGCGCGTTGCCGAGGTCCTGGTCCGCCACCGAGACGGCGGCGCACTTGCCGGTCGCGCGGCAGAACTGGTTGAACTCGTTGATGGATATTTCCGCGCGCGACATGGCATAGGCCTTGCCGCCGCCGGTCCCGGGGACCACCACCAGCAACGGCCCACGCGAACCAGCGATGGTGTCGGAGCAGAACTTGCCCCTGCCCACCAGCGCGGGGTTGGCGCATGCGTCGGGACCGCCAGGACCCGCCGGCCCGGCTGCGGACGGCGGCCGGGCGGCCGGCGCCGTACCCGGCTTGCCGGTGGCGGTGGCCGTGGGCAACCGGCCCGGCGCGGCGGCAGGCGTCTCTTCGACGGGGGTAGCCGGCGGCGCCTCGACCGCCGGTTCCGCCGGCGCGGCGCTGCTGGGCTTGAGCTTGTCGAGCTGCTCGGCCAGTGATTTGGCGCTCAGCTGGCCCCGCATCTTCATGCTCGTCTCGAGTTTGCCGAGCTCGGTGGCATCGGTCCGGCGGATGCCATCGAGCTGTTTCTTCAGCCGGGCATAGTCGGCGCTGGCCAGCGGATGCCCGCTCGCGGCCATGATGGCGGCGACCACGTCATAGCGCGCCTTCGCCGCGCGCAGTTCCGGATTGCCATCGAGCGCGCCGAGGCCCTGCCCAAGCACGTCCGCCGCCCGCTGGTAGCGCCCCTTCTGGAACGAGTCCTCGGCCTGGCCGAGATAGGCGTCGGCCAGCAACTTCGGCCCCTCGGCCTGGAGGAACGGGTTGTCCGGCTGCAATGCCCTGATCCGGGCCAGCGACTGGCTGGCCTTGCCGACGTCGCCGGCCGCCACCGCGCTCTTCATCGACTCGATGCGCGACTTCACCTCGGCGTCGGCGCTTTCCTGCGCGGCCTTGGCCTGCAGCTCCCGCTGCAGTGCGTCGAGCGCCGCGCTCTGCGCGAGCAGCGGCGCCGATTTCGGCGCGTACTTCAGGCCGAAGTCCACCGCGACCCTGGCCTGAGGCAGGCGCTGCGGGTCGGCAAGCCGGGCCGCCTCGTTCGCGATGGCAGCACCCAGCGCATTGACCGCCTGTTCGGTCTGCGCCGACTTGTCGGCACGCAGCGTCTCCATGGCTGCCGCCACCGAGCGTTGCCAGTCTGGCGTCAGCGTTGGCTGGGAACTCAGCGTGACCAGCGCCGCGCGCGCATCGGCGAGGGCCTGCGCCTGCTGCTGCAGGCTCTTCTGCCGGGCAGCGTTGCGGGCGCTCGCCACGTCGGCGAGAACTTTTGCATGACCGGCTTCGGCCGGATCGAGTTGCTGGCCGGCCTGACCGATGCGCTCGGCGTTATCGAGGTCGCCCGCGGCCATCCGTTCGCGCGCCAGCTTGATCAGGCCGGCGTCGACCTGACCGCGCACTTCGGCGTAGTCCGGTGAATCGGCGCCGATCTGGCTGCGCGCATTGTTCAGCGCGCTCTTGACGTCCTGCAGCCAGACCACGGTGCCAAGCGGATTGGCCAGCAGATCGGTGACGCGGCTCTTGGCCAGCGCATTGCGCTGTGCCTCGGTTGCCGCCTTCTGCGCCAGCTGGTTCTGCTGCTCCAGCAAGCTCTGGCGCGTTGCCGAAAGTGCTGCGTCGCCGGGAAACAGGTCGATGCCGAAACCGGCGATGCCGATCGCGCCGGCCAGATCGCCCGCACCCTGCTTCTCCGCCGCCTGCGCCGCCAGCACCTGCTTCAGCCGGGTGGCCTGCGCGGCCAGTCGCGGATCGTCGCCAAGCAGACCCGCCGCGTCGTGATACGCCGTCGCCACTTTTGCGCGCCAGTCATCGGCGTTGTTCGCCTGATCGAGCAGCCCGGTGAGCGCCTGCAGGCTCTGCTCGCGCTGCTGCTGCAACTGTTTCGCCTGCTGCTCCTGCAACTGCTGCGCCGCCAGTGCCTTGCCCATTTCGTCCAGCTGAGCACCGCGCTGCTTGAGCCGGGCGGAATCCGGGAACAGGCTGCTGGCAAGCTTGAACTCGCCGGCCGCCTCGTCGACGTGCCCGGCGTCGAGCGACTTGCCGATCGCCGTGTCGTACTTCAATTCGAGCTCGGCGTTCTTCAGCAGGCTGCTGCCCGGGTCGATCGCACGAATACGGGCCAGCGTGGTGACGACGTTGTCCGGCTGGTTCTCGAAGATCGCATCGGCGCCGATCTGCTCGCTCAGCTTGGTATCCAGCGAGTTGAGCAGATCGTTCTTCTGCTTCTCCACTTCGCTGCGCTTGATGTCCAGC
>Ga0207690_10002122_pt1 | contig 12146 bp, 12 predicted proteins | sample KBSC23metaG_FD_184315 | JGI IMG/M metagenome (GOLD analysis project Ga0207690, IMG submission 184315) | Corn rhizosphere microbial communities from Kellogg Biological Station, Michigan, USA - KBS C2-3 metaG (SPAdes) (version 2) | ecosystem: Host-associated > Plants > Roots > Rhizosphere > Soil ...
CGCCAGCTTCTTCCACGCGAAGCTGCCGCCCAGCTTGATCTGGTGATTGCCATGAGTCCACATAAAATTGTCGAAGCCTGCCACGGTCTGCAGTGCCCGGTTGTCCTGGCTGCTGCTGCTCGACCCTGCGGAGAAGTATCCGGTGATCGAGATGCCGGGCTGTGTCCGCAATGGGCCACCTTCATGGATCTGACTTCCCAAGTCGCTCAGATAGTACTTATTGAATAGATCGCCAATAATGGTGTGATTCAGCGTGAAGGACACATTCAAATTGTTCAGCTTGGATGGCGAAACAATCCAACTGTCGTTCAAGATGATGTTGGTCTGCCCATTGGCCTGGCTGGTACCGCTGTAATTGAGGATCCTGTTGCTGCCGGCGGTCGGCGTCAACGCCAGGCCTCGATGGATGAATATGGAAGCTGAGAGCTTATGGCTCTCGCTGACCTGCACGTCAACCCGTGCCAGCCCCTGGTTAGCCGAGCTATTCGCGCTGGTTATCTGTTGCGGCGTAGCGCCTGTCACCGGATCGGCCAGGGGCACGATCTTCAGGATATTTTGCGCAACAGGGTCCAGCAGATTGGGACAGATCACACCTTGTTTCCCGTTACAGCTGTAGACCGTACCATTCGGCTGCTTCGGGTATTTGGAGGGCGGTAAGGAAGAGAAATCTCCGGCAGCCTGGGCCGGCGTCGGAGTAACGATGCTCGAACTCGTGATGATTGCCGGTGTTGCGATTCTCAAGCCTTCATAGGAAAGAAAGAAGAAGGCCTTGTTGCGAAGGACGGGTCCACCAACATTGCCGCCGAACTGATTCTGCTTCAGCGAAGTAATGCCACTGACAAACTCCTGCCTGGCGTTGAGGTCGTTATTGCGTAAGTAGTCGTAAAGAAGGCCATGAAATGCGTTGGTCCCCGAGCGCGTAACGACGTTGACAACGGCTCCGGGCTGACGCCCGAACTCAGCATCGAAATTGCTTGTGAGGACGTTGAATTCCTGAAGAGCGTCTGGATTAGGGAGGAGATTGCCGGTGTTGCGGTAAATGGACGTGTTGTAGGAACCATCCAGATAAAATGAGTTCTGGTTGCTGCGCAGACCGTTGGTGCTGAAGTACACGCCGTTATAGCTGCCCGTTGCCGCAGTTCCCGTGTAATTCGTGATTCCGGGCGAAAGCAGGACAAGACCATACGCCGATCGGCCATTCACGGGCAGATCCTCAATCGACTTTCTATCGATGATGTGCCCCAACTGTGAATTTGTCGTATCGATTTCCGCTGTTTCAGCCGAAACGGTGACTGACTGACCGACGGAGCCCGGAGTGAGGACAAAGCTCACATGGGCGTTCTCATTGACGCTGATGACCACTCCCGTCTGACGTTGAGAGGAGAAACCTGTGTAGACACAGAGGATCTCATAGCGTCCCGGAACGAGAGCCGGAAAGACGTAGTTGCCGGATTCGTTGCTGGGCACCGTGCGGCTTTCGTGGGTGTCGAGATTCACGGCGGATACCTGCGCGCCGACTACAGACGCTCCGCTCGAATCCGTGATGGTTCCCGAGACGGCTCCGGTCGTTGACTGGGCATGCAATGGAAGCACCGGCACGACCGCCAGGCAGATGATGCAAACCAGGAGGGCACCGCCTGGCCGACAGGTACGACGATATGCAGCCGGCGAGGCTTTCTGGAGCCTTCTGCTTTTGAGAGAGCGGGGCAATACCCGCTGGATAGCGGCGATCAGATCATGCAACGGTGAAATGATTAAGGACACGACAACCTCCTGGGAGCGACTGCGGATTTTCGTGTTGGATGTACTCTAGCTGTATATACAAGATATGAACTGCAAAGGTCAAGCACCTTTTTGCAATTTCACTGTAGTTGCGCCGGCCCGAAGCGGCTCACTCCATCGTCGTGGCCGGAATCCGCAGGATGGCACTGTAGCGGTCGCCGCGATACACCGAATGCGCGGCCTCGACAGGCAGGTCGTCCGTGCTCCAAAGTGTGCGCGAAATTGCCAACAGGCTGGCCCGTGGTTTGATCTCCAGCAGTTGCGCCTCACGATTGTTCGCCGAGCGCGCTTCAATGACCTCATCCGCCCGGCTTACGCGAATCCCATATCGATCTCGCAACGTCTGGTAAAGGGACAAACGCGAGAAGTCCAGTTTGTCCACACCGGGGAAGCGATCGTATGGAAGACAAATCTCTTCGATCGCGATCGGAAGCCCGTCGGACAGCCGCAAGCGACGTAGCTCGTAGGTTGGAGCATTGGGTGCAATGCCAAGTTTTGCTGCTATCTCGGGCGACGCAGTACTTTTCATAGCAGAGAGAACGCGGGAGGAGGCCCTCATGCCCAGAGCCTGCATCTCTGCCGTGAACCCACACAGATGCGTGATGTCTTTCTCAACACGGGGCTGGCTCACGAAGCTCCCATGTCCTTTGTGGCGGGACGCGAACCCGCGGCCCTTGAGGGCCTGCAATGCCTGGCGCGATGTCATGCGGCTGACGCCACAGATTCGGCTCAGCTCTTCCTCGCTTGGTAGCGGATCGCCCGGGCGCAAGCGTCCCGATTGAATCATGGCCAGAAGCTGGGTCTGGATCTGGAAATACATCGGAGTAAAACTGTTCTTATCCAGCGGTTCAAACTCCCACCGTGCGGGGGTTGTCACTGAGGAAGATTGAGTCCGTGATTGCTTCAGCTTTGGCATAGGCGTTTTCTTGAGCGACCGGATAGAGCCGTTTCAGTATAAGAATAGCGTAGACAATTCGATCTTTCCTCATACAACATACGTTCCGACTGCGATGCGGCTGTGTAACTCAACCGTTCGCCCTGCTCAACAGCACAATCGCCGCCAGAAGAACAACGATTCCTGAGTACATGAATGTTCTTGCGCGAGCTGGGGCGTGCTTCCACTCTCCCAGGCCAATTCCGATCACATTGGCGAGCAGCAGGCCCACTGCGAGGCTGAGCGGCCATCCAATGGACGTTCCCAGCGCGCCCAAACGGAACGCCGACGCGCCGTAAACGAAGATGCTTCCTCCCCACAAGAGAGCCATCAGCGACGAGAGCGTGTAGAGACGCCATGCGCCCGGCTGGACAAACTTCTTCAGGCTTTGATTTTTGCGGAAGAGGACAAAGCAAAATCCCAGGTTGGCGCATGAACCTGCCGCCAGCATGATCCACCAGATCAAGTTGGTACCGGCTAACTGGCTCAGTCCGGCTGCCCGGCCATAGTCCGCGATGGGCTGAGCAAGGGAGAAGCCGATATTGAAAACCGCCGAGAGCACGCCTGCCCCAACCGCCATCAGTAATGCCGTGCGCACGGGACGCGCATGACCGACCATACCGCCCCTCTCAGCGCCGACTCCGCCTGCAGCCTCTCTGACGCGGCCCGCCCAACCGCAGAGCACAATGCCAGCCAGTTCAACAGTGACTGCAGCCATGATCTTCTTTCCTGTGGGCAGGAACAGATTATGAGGTGAGAGCAGCACAATCGGCACCAACGAGCCGAGAGCCGAGCTGATCGCCAACACAAGAGTATTTGCCAGCGAAATGCCGATTGCGCTCACGCTCTGGCCAAACAGGACAGCACCGAATCCCCACGCGAGGCCGGTGAGAATTGCGATCCAGACCGGTACGGCGGGAGCGTGCAAAAGAATCAGCCAGCTTTGCGGAGCAGTGATGGTGAGAATCGCTGCCGGCATCAACAAACATGAGACGAGGATGAACAGCGTCCAGACGTTTTCCCACTCCCACTTGCCCAGAAAACGCATGGGCAGGGTGAAGGCTCCGTTCATCATGCCCGACAGGACCGCTAAGAGCGCGCCTGAGATGACCACATTGTTCATTTCCATCTGTACTCCGTTCGCTGAAAATGTTGATCGGCCGCCCGGTGCTCGCCGTGCGCCGATCGAATCGTCGCAGGCACCGCCAAAGTTCTTTAATGTCTTTTACCTTGCGGTAATATAGTTGGCTATACAATAATACATACCCATGAGCGATTTCACAGCGCATCCTTCCGGAAAACCGCAAAGTCCGCCTGTTGCCTCCAACCTGCAAGAAGGACCGATGGCCGATTTGTTCGAGCAGCTATGCGGCAAGTTGATTGTCTCCTGTCAGGCCTCTCCCGGAGACCCCCTGGAAGACATCGATGCGCTACGGCGGATTGCTGCGTCAGTCGTAAAAGCGGGTGCTTCCGGACTTCGCCTCAATGGCGCAGCACAAATCGCCGCGATACGGCGCGACACCGATCTGCCAATCATTGGGATCGAGAAGAAGTACGGTCCCCAGGGCCTGCGCATCACTCCCGATTTTGCCGCCGCCGCTGCCTTGGCCAAGGCAGGCGCTTCCATCATCGCTCTGGACTGCACCGATTGCGAGTGGACCGATGCGGAGCCATGGCGAGAGATCATCAGGCGGATTCACGACGAGCTCGACCTCCCTGTCATGGCTGACATTGCAACGTTGGACGAAGCCATTGCCGCAGCCGAAGCAGGCGCCGACTGTGTAGGAACCACGTTATATGGATACACCGAGCGAACCAGGAACCACCATACTTTCAGTTGGCCTCTGCTCGCGCAACTGAAGCAGCATCTCCGCGTACCGATCATGGCTGAAGGGCACATCTCGACTCCCGAAGAAGCACGACGAGCTATCGCTGGTGGAGCCTGGTGTGTAATTGTCGGATCGGCGATCACGCGCCCCGGTGTCATTATGGGGAATTTCACACAAGCTCTTCAGCAGCCGTCGGGCTCTGCGATCGCCATCGGTGTGGACATTGGCGGCACCTCAATCAAGGCTGGATTGGTACGGGCTGGTGGAGAAGTCTGCTTTGCCACGCAGACGTCTACAGAAGCAAGACGAGGCCGCGATGCCATCGCGGCGGGCCTCGTACGCGTCATCGAAGATACGCTGGCCTTCGCGCGTGCTGAGGGGCTTGAACCATCAGGCATTGGAATCGCAACGGCCGGCACGATTGACGAACGGGACGGCAGCATCTTCGCCGCCACCGATAATTTGCCGGGATGGACCGGATTCCCACTGCGCGCCTTTGTGCAGGACCGCTTTCAATTACCGGCTTCCGTCGTAAACGATGCGCAGGCGGCAGCCCTCTCGGAACTTCATTTCGGAGTAGGACGCGGCCTTACGGATTTTGTGGTGATTACGCTTGGTACGGGTGTCGGTGGCGGGATCGTTTCGGCAGGCGAACTTCTGCGCGGGCCACATGGGTTTGCAGGATCCATTGGACACATGGTGATCCACTCGGAAGGTCGGCCCTGCAACTGCGGACGCGGCGGCTGTCTGGAAGCGTATGTTTCTACATGTGCGCTGCTTCGCGAGTATTGCGAACGCGGCGGACCCGTACCGCCGGGCCTGACCGATGATGCTGCTCTCGCCCTGAAGATTAACCAACTTGCGTGCGGAGGCGACAGTACGGCCCAAGCTGCTTATGCGGCGCTGGCCGGGCACCTGGCTGAAGGCCTCGCCAATCTGTTCAACCTGCTGGACCCGCAGGTTGTGATTCTCTCCGGTGGGCTCATCGAAGGCTACGATGCCTTTGTGCCGGATATTGAGAATCGCGTAACAAGGCTCCTCCACTTTGGCAAAAAGCGAAGTCCTCGTTTGCGAGCAGCAACCTCGGGGCGCCTTTCTGGAGTACAGGGAGCGGCCTCCCTGGTGTGGGAATCGGGTTGTTAAAGCAGAAGCAGCCGTTGCACAACCACTGTGAGAGGACATGTTCGCGCGTCGAGCGCGTCTTTGAGGGGCTCAAGCTACGTCTGCGCTTCGTGAAGGTGTTCTTGGGGCTGTCAGGAACTTTTATCTGACCGCTTGGCGAGGTTTCGGAGTAAGGCGGTCGATGTGCTGTTCAATCGCAACCGCCAACCGATGGTGGTGCGCTAAGGCAGGAAGTGTTCCCACGCACTCAACATCTGTTCCCAGATTTTGCTGTAAGTATTTGAAAGATATGGTAGGCACGATTGGATTCGAACCAACGACCTCTACCGTGTCAAGGTAGCGCTCTAACCAACTGAGCTACGCGCCTGCGTGTGTTTTCTCAGTCTAAATCGGAAGTGATACCCGAGGCAACACGAGGATGAACTTAGGTTAAGATGAAGTGATCCTGCAACGTGCTGCTCTTGAATCAATTTCGCGCCGCGCCCAATTTGCTGACGCTGATGCGGCTGTTCATCATCCCGTTTTTGGTGATTGAGATTCTGGACGGGCGCTATGACGCCGCGTTCGCGCTGTTTCTGCTGGCCGGCATCAGCGATGCGCTCGATGGACTGCTGGCCAGAACGCTCAAGCAGCGAACGACCCTCGGACAATATCTCGATCCGATTGCCGACAAACTGCTCTTGAGCACCTTGTTTGTCGTGCTCACACATGTTGGGCTGATGCCCCGGTATGTGACCGTGCTGGTTTTCAGCCGCGACCTGGGCATTCTGTTGATTGCGACTCTCTTGTTTGCCACCGGAACGTTGCGCGATTTTCGCCCGAGCCTGTTCGGAAAGCTGAACACGCTGGCCCAGATCGTCGCTCTCGTTGCGGTATTTTGCGAGAAGATATTCACCTCGGCGCATCTCACCGTAGCGCGTGTTGGGCTGGTGCGGGCCATCGCCGTACTGGCGCCGCTCTCGGCCGCACAATATGCCTGGATCGTGTTTCGACGAATAAACGCACCAGAGCAGGGCGCGGTCTAGTTGGCCGCTAATCTTTGGGGGTGTCTTCGAAGTCTTCTTTTTCCTCGATGGCGATGTCGCTAAACTCGGCAGAATCAAACACTTCTCCGCAAGTCTGGCACTCAACAAACTCGACATCTTCCTCGCGGGCGACAATCTTGACGATGGGGTGTTTGCAAGCGGCAGTCATGGGGATAGGCGCTGGATTCTATGGATTTTGCCCGTCTCTCCGTGGCTTGTCAACAGCGTTTTAAGCGGACTTTGCGGGACAGGTTGCCCCACGCTCGACGCGATTGAACTCGCCGCACTGTGTTTGCAAACGGCATTGAAGACGACGTAGACTATGTAGGACTGGAATTGTCGGCGTTTGATTCCGGGAGTATAGGGCATGTTGCGTCTGACCAAAAAAGCGGACTACGGGCTGATGGCTCTGAAGTATCTGGCAGAGCAGAAGGGCGGCAGTGCCCATAGCGCCAAGGACATAGCCGAGGCGTACCACATCCCCCCTCAGTTGTTGGCAAAGATATTGCAAACGCTCGCCAAATCCGGGTTGCTGGTCTCGCACGCCGGAACGAATGGCGGGTATGCGCTGTCTCGACCGGCTAAGGAAATTTCGGCGTTCGAAGTGATCCGGACGATCGACGGACCGCTGTTTATCACCAGTTGCATTACGATTCACGGTGCCTGCGACCTGACGAGCACCTGCACCATCAAAGAGCCGTTGCGCAAGGTGAACGACAGCATCAAGGAACTGCTGAGCGGGATCTACATTGCCGACCTGGTTGAAGCAGACGCAGAGCATGTCGGCCCGGGCGCACCGGTTGGCGGTGGCCTGGTAAGCATAGCGATTTAGGACAGGAAACAAGACAAGGATGAGCAGCGATATGAGCAATAACGGAGTAGTGGTTACAGAGTCTTCGACGCCGGTACCGGCGGGTGTGCATCTTCCCATCTACATGGATAACCATGCGACGACGCCGCTCGACCCGCGCGTGCTCGAAGCCATGATGCCCTACCTCACCACGACCTTCGGCAACGCGGCCAGCCGCAACCACAGCTTTGGCTGGGAGGCCGAGAAGGCCGTCGAGGAGGCGCGCGAGCAGATTGCGAAGCTGATTGGCGCAACCTCGAAGGAGATCATCTTCACCTCGGGCGCGACCGAGTCGAACAACCTCGCGCTCAAGGGCATCGCCGAGATGTACCGCGAGCGCGGCAACCACATCATCACCCAGGTGACGGAGCACAAGGCCGTGCTCGACACCTGCAAGAAGCTCGAAAAGCAGGGCTACCGCGTGACCTACCTGCCGGTGCAGGCCGATGGGTTGATCGACCTCGAAGACCTGAAGCGCGCTATCGACGACAAGACCATCCTCGTTTCCATCATGTACGCGAACAACGAGATTGGCGTGCTCCAGCCTGTCCGCGAGATTGGCGCGCTGTGTCACGAGAAGGGCGTCATCTTCCACACCGACGCAGTGCAGGCCGTGGGCAAGGTGCCGGTCGATGTGCAGAAGGACAACATTGACGTGCTCTCGCTGAGCGGTCACAAGATCTACGGGCCGAAGGGAGTAGGCGCGCTCTACGTGCGTCGCCGCAATCCGCGTGTCCAGATCTCCGAGCAGATTAACGGCGGCGGTCACGAACGCGGAATGCGTTCGGGCACGCTGAACGTACCTGGCATCGTTGGCCTCGGCGCAGCGTGCGAGATCGCCGGCAAGGAGATGGAGTCCGAGGCGAAGCGCGAGCAGGACCTGCGCGACTATTTGCGCGGCAAGATGGAGAACGCGCTCGACTACGTCAAGGTGAACGGCAACATGGAGCACCATCTGCCGGGCAATCTGAACATGAGCTTCATCTACGTCGAAGGCGAGAGCCTGCTGATGGGCATCAACGACATCGCGGTCTCGTCGGGTTCGGCCTGCACATCGGCCACGCTTGAGCCCAGCTATGTGCTGAAAGCCCTGGGTCTGGGCGACGACGTGGCACACAGCTCGATCCGTTTCGGGCTCGGCCGATTCAATACCAAGGCTGAAGTGGATTACGTCTCGGACAAGATTATCGACGTGGTGCAGAAACTGCGTGAGCTTTCGCCGCTGTACGAAATGGTAAAGGAAGGGATCGACCTCTCGAAGATTGAGTGGGCGGCGCACTAAATGCGAGAGAACTGGTTGGCTCGCGTCAACGATGCAGTCAATCTCCGTATGCTTCGTGCGGGAGAGGGTTTTGATGCTCTCCCCCGAGCGGTGCAAGTGACAGTGATTGTGGCTTTCCTGGTTTTGATCGTGGTAGCAATGCGTTTTCTTCGGGTTACACCCTTCAGACGCCTGCACCTCGATCACCGATAACGTGAGCAGCCACCATACAACGTTGGCGCAGCGAAATGTGCCGGAGTATCATCTAAGTAGAGAGACGAGGAACACATTATGGCATACAGCGATAAGGTAGTTGACCATTACAACCATCCCCGGAACGTCGGTACGCTGGACAAGGCTGCCGCCGAAGTAGGTACCGGCCTGGTGGGCGCGCCGGAGTGCGGCGACGTGATGCGGCTCCAGATCAAGGTGAACCCCGAGACCCAGGTCATCGAAGACGCGAAGTTCAAGACCTTCGGCTGCGGCTCGGCCATCGCCAGCTCGTCGCTTGCGACCGAGTGGGTGAAGGGCAAGACGGTCGAAGAGGCGCTTACCATCTCGAACACCGACATCGTCAAGGAGCTTTCGCTTCCTCCGGTGAAAATTCACTGCTCGGTGCTGGCGGAAGACGCAATCCGCGCCGCGATTGGCGACTGGAAGAAGAAGAACAACGTCGCCGAGACGGCTGCTGTAGCGGCGCACTAGTTTTCAAAAGCATCAGGCGACCGCGGACTAGTGCGGAATGCGCGCGGATTTTATCCGTGCATTCCGCGAGTATCCGTGGTCGTTTTGTCAGAGGGCATGAACGATGGCGATGGTGACAATCCAAACGCAGGCGGAGCTTGAGGCGGCCCGGAACCAGCCCGATTCCGGAGAAAAGAAAGACGTGCTCGCCGGGCTGAAGCTGCTGACTGCTGAAGGCCAGGAGCCGCGCGCCAAGGCCGCCATCGAGATTACCGAGAAGGCGCTGAAACGCATCCGCATTGCGATGGCAAAAGAAGGCGTCTCGCCCGAGCATGGCGGCCTGCGTGTGGGCATTCAGGGCGGCGGATGCTCCGGGCTGAGCTACTCGATCCGCTTCGATTCCCAGCCGCGCGAGCGGGACCGCGTGTACGTCTTCGGCGCGGACGTCGAGACGGCGGGCGACCCAACGGGCGGTGCGCCGATTCGCCTGTTCGTCGATCCGAAGAGCTTCCTTTATCTGGCCGGGATGGTGCTGGACTTTGAAGAGTCGCTGATGCGGCAGGGCTTCAACTTCATCAATCCGAACTCATCGAAGAGCTGCGGGTGCGGTTCGAGCTTTTCAGCATAAATAAAATACCCGCAGTCCGCCTCATTCTCTCTGCCGCTACATCGTCTTTGCAATGTCGGGGCCAAGCATCTCCTGCGCACTGGGGGCAGGCTCGTCCGGAATACGTTCGGCCTCCAGCCTGCGCTGTTCGCGCTCGTACTCCGACTCCAGGTGGTTCTCCGTCAACCCCTTCTTCAGGATGGCGAACGCCTCCTCCGGCGTGTCGGCGAACTGAAACAAGTCCAGGTCCGACGGAGCAATCGCGCCCTTCTCGGCCAGCATCTCCAGATTGACGACGTTCTTCCAGTACGAAGCTCCATACACCACCACGGTGATCTTCTTGGCCAGCTTCTTCGTCTGCGCCAGCGTCAGCACCTCGAACATCTCGTCGAGCGTGCCGAAGCCGCCGGGAAAGACCACCAACGCCTTGGCCAGATACGCAAACCAGTACTTGCGCATGAAGAAGTAGTGGAAGTCGAAGTTGAGCGAAGGCGTAATGTAAGGATTCGGATGCTGCTCAAACGGCAGCTTGATGTTCAGGCCGATGGTCTTGCAGCCGGCCTCATGTGCGCCGCGGTTGGCCGCTTCCATGATTCCCGGGCCGCCACCTGAAGTGATGACGAAGCGGTGCCTGCGCCCGGGCAGCGAGGCCGACCACGAGGCCATCATCCCCGCCAGCTTGCGCGCGTCTTCGTAGTAGCGGGCCATCTCGACAGCGGCCTCGGCCAGCCGCAGCTTGAGCGCCGTGGCCTCGCCCTTTTCGATCTCATCGGGGCTTGCCGGCTGTTCGTGCTTCGGAGCAGGTTTGGCGGAGCCTGTGTTCTCCAGCAGCTCCAGCGCCGAGTTGGCCTCGTCGAGCGCGCGAAACCGCGCCGAGCCGAAGAACACGACGGTGTCCTGAATGCGCTCGCGGCGAAAGCGCGCCATCGGTTCCTGATACTCGGCCAGAATCCTCAGTACGCGACCGTCGGGTGAGTTGATAAAGTCAGGGTTCTCATACGCCAGCGGCGCGCTCTCCAACTCCTGCAGGTTCTCCTCGTCCATGTTCTCCTGATCCCTGTTTTCCTGATCCATGCCCTGTAATCCGTGTCCTCTCCCGTTATCCGCGATAGTCGCGGTAGTGGATCGCTTCGGAGACGCCGATCCAGATGTCCAGCAGCCCCAACCCGGAGATGATGCCCCGCACCGCGCCGTTGTGCAGAATAGCCGCCAGCCAGGGCCGTGCAAGGATAAACATATTGCGGTCCCACATCTGGTGCCACCACGGCAGCACCGTCACCAGAATGCCCAGATAGACGCAGAACAGCACCAGCACAAACAGTGAGAGCCTCTGTAGCCACACCGGCGCTGTCTTTCTGGCGGGTTCGCCTCGGTTCTCCGGCGGCTGCTCAACCATCGGCTCAGAATTCGGAAATAGTTGTGACTGTCCCGACATCAAACTCTCAAGATTGACACTAGCAGAGCCGCCGCCGGTTGTCTCGCCGCGCCGTCTTGCGCAAACCGCCGTCTTCAATAATGAGAAAATAGAGCTACATGCTCCAACTCTCCGCAGCCGGGAAACGATTCGGCCCCAAGCTCCTCTTTGAAGACGCCAACTGGCTGATTACGCCGAACGAGCGCACTGGTCTCGTCGGCGGCAACGGCACCGGCAAATCGACGCTGCTCAAAGTCCTGGCCGGTATCGAGACGCTCGACTACGGCCAGCTCACCCGCGTCAAGGGCATGACGCTCGGCTATCTGCCGCAGGACGGGCTCGCGCTGCGCGGCAAAAGCGTCTTCGCCGAGTGTCTCTCGGTCTTTAACCACCTGCACGCGCTCGAGCGCGAAGCCGAAGATCTTACCCACACGCTCTCTACAGCCGATCCAAAATCCAAAGAGTATGCAGCCGCCGCGGAGCGATACTCCGACATCGCTGACCAACTCCATGTCCACGACATCTACACGCTCGACGCGCAGGTAGGCGCGGTGCTCGGCGGGCTGGGCTTCTCGAAGGAAGACTGGGAGCGCAAGACCGAAGAGTTCTCCGGCGGCTGGCAGATGCGCATCGCGCTG
>Ga0207690_10002126_pt1 | contig 12137 bp, 10 predicted proteins | sample KBSC23metaG_FD_184315 | JGI IMG/M metagenome (GOLD analysis project Ga0207690, IMG submission 184315) | Corn rhizosphere microbial communities from Kellogg Biological Station, Michigan, USA - KBS C2-3 metaG (SPAdes) (version 2) | ecosystem: Host-associated > Plants > Roots > Rhizosphere > Soil ...
CCGCATCTCGCCAAGGTGACCGAAACGGTATGACTCGCACCGCGCTCACCAATGCCCGCGTGCTGCTCCCTTCGGGGCTGCGCGACGATGTCTGCGTCGTGATCGGCGATGGCGAGATTTGCGCGATCTCGTCCGCCCCGCCGCAGGATGCGCGGATCGTCGACCTCGGCGGCCGATTGCTGCTCCCCGGCTTCATCGATACCCAGGTCAATGGCGGCGGCGGCCGGTTGTTCAATGACGATCCCAGCATCGAGACGATCCGCGTCATTGCCGAAACGCATCGCCGCTATGGTACGACCGGCTTGCTGCCCACCCTGATCAGCGACGATCTCTCGGTGGTCGAGGCCGGCATCCGCGCGGTCGATGCCGCGATCGACGCTGGGCTGCCCGGCATACTCGGCATCCATATCGAGGGGCCGTTCCTCTCCAGCGCGCGTCACGGTATCCATTCGGTCGACAAGCTGCAGCCGCTCAAGGACGATTATCTCGACCTGCTGACCTCGGCCAGGCGCGGCAAGACGATGGTCACGCTCGCGCCCGAATGCGCCACGCCCGCACAGATCGCTCATCTCGTCGCCAAGGGCGTGGTGGTCAGTGCCGGCCATTCGGACGCACGCTACGAAACCGTCCGCGCCGCGATCGACGCGGGCCTGACCGGCTTCACCCATTTGTTCAACGCCATGTCGCAGCTCGCCAACCGAGCCCCGGGCATGGTCGGCGCCGCGCTGGAAGATGATTCCACTTATGCCGGCATCATCGCCGACGGCCACCATCTCCACGACGCCACGCTGCGCGTCGCGGTGCGCGCCAAGGGGCAGCATCGCCTGATGCTGGTGACCGACGCGATGCCCAGCGTCGGCTCGGACGAGACGCGCTTCATTCTCCAGGGTCGCGAAATCTGGCGCGACGGCGATACATTGCATGGCGCGGACGGCGTGCTGGCGGGGTCGACGCTGACGATGGCGGGCGCGGTCAAAGGCATGATCGAGCGCGGCCGCGTCTCGCTCGCGGCGGCTGTGACGATGGCTTCGGCGACACCAGCGGCCTTCCTGGGACTGAGCGGCCAGACCGGTACGATCGCCGCCGGCATGCGCGCCGATCTCGTTCTGCTGGAGGACGATTATACCGTGCGCGAAACATGGATCGGTGGTGAGGCGAGTGGTGTAGTGCGGCCAGTGGCGGCGGTCGCCAGATAATTTCAGTGCTCCTGCGAAAGCAGGAGCCCAGGGTCGCAAACGATGCCCTTCGTAACTCTGGGCTCCTGCTTTCGCAGGAGCACTCGCTAAACATCAACCTTTACCGCGACATCATCTGCCCGAGTTGGCGCCGCACGCGTGCCTTGCTTTCCTCGCTCAGCGTCCCGCGAATGCCGCGCCGCTCCTCGGGCACATGATCGGGCGGCGGGCCGAACACGAATTCGTCGAACATCGCCCGCCACGCCGCGCGCTGGTTTTCGGGCAAGCCTGAAAAAGTCAGGATCGCGTGGACCATCGCGTCGAGCGGTGCGAGTCCCGGCTGCGGCGCGGGCGCCTCGTCCCACCAATAATTGACCAGGATGCTCACCGGATCGAGCGAGCGGACATGGTGCCACCACATATGGGGAATGAAGAGGGCATCGCCTGGTTCGAGGTCGACGATCCGGGCATGCGCCATCGCCGCGCGCGCCAGCGGGAAGCGATCGAAATCGGGCTCGTCGGGATCGAACAGACCGATCGGCGTCCCCGCCGGGGTAAATTCGATCGGACCAATGTAGAGATTGGCTACCTGATCGGGCGGAAACAGCGTGAAGCGTCGTCGCCCCGCCATCACCACGGCGATATTGCTATTCATGTCGTGATGCGTCGCAACCCGCACGCTATTGCCGATCCAGATGCGCGGCGCCACGCCCTCCGGCGCCAGCGGCATTCGGTTCTCCGCCTCGAAGCCCGGCAGCGCCTCGGGCACCATCACGGCTTGCGCCGCGATCGCCGGCGGCGCCGAAGTGCGCGCTGCCGTGTCGAGCTGTGCAAACAGCGCGGCAAGCGTTCCCGAATCGCGGACGAAGGTAAGCCCCGACATGTCGGACGTGTAGCCCAGCCGACCGTTCGCCTCGGGCGGCGCGATGGCGAATCCGATCGGCTCGCCGGTATCGAACCGCGCGAGATAAGCACCGGGATCGGAAGTGCGGACTGCGGGCCAGTCGGCAGCGATGCCACGAAAAATCGCCGGCGCCACGCGATGGGCCAACGCTATGGGGGCGTCCGGCGCCAATTCCTCGACCCTGTCCGTCATCGGCCGACTATGCCGCCAACCCGGAAGATGACAACCGCCCAAGCTGAGTAAGGCGCCGCTATGGACAAACGCCGACTCGGTAATTATCTACCGACCGATATGGAAACTGCCGTCCTCCGTGGCCGCCCCCGCGAATTCGACGTCGACCAGGCGTTGACGGCGGCTCTGCGCGTGTTCTGGAGCAAAGGATATGAGGGCGCGTCGATGACCGACCTCACCGATGCTATGGGGATCACTCGCCCCAGCCTCTACGCCGCGTTCGGCAACAAGGAATCCTTGTTCCGCAAGGCGCTCGACCTCTATGAGCGCGAGAAGCTCTGCTATATGGGCCAGGCGCTCGAGGCGCCGACCGCGCGCGGTGTCGCCCAGCGCTTGCTTCAGGGCAGCATGGAGAACCAGACCAGCCGCGACGACCCACGAGGATGCCTGGGCGTGATCAGTTCGGTCGCTTGCGGCGCCGAAGCCGATTGCATCCGGCAGGAAGTGCTCGAACGCGGCAGGATCGCGCACGAGGCGCTGATCGAGCGGATGGAGCGCGCGGTCGCCGAAGGCGATTTCCAAACGCCGGTGGATGCGGAGGGCATCACCAAATACCTCACCGCGATCCTTCAGGGCATGGCGGTCCAGGCCGGCGCGGGCGCCTCGCGCGAGGACTTGCAACGGCTGGTCGATACCACGCTCGCGGTGTGGCCAAGTCGCTGATTGACAAGCCAGACTTCACGCCGCATTGCAAAAAAATATCGCTCGGTACAGAATTTTCCCTTGAACCATTCCACGTGAGTTTCTATACTGCTCGGTATAGAAGATGGGCGATCCTCCCCAGGGCGCCCTTCGGGTCGAAGGGAAGAGACCGGTTGAACGGCCGAACGGACACCCACTTCTAGCGTTTGCGTAGTACAGGGATGAGCCCTCGCCCCCGAGCGCCGGATGCGGTGCCGGAGCGCGCGACTTGTCACATCTTCATCGGATCACCCCGGCGACCACCCCATCGCCGGGCATGGGCCGCCGCGCGCCCCCTGCGGCGGCCCCAACAATAAGGAGGACACGCTATGGCCTATCTCGATTTCGCTCCCGCCGGCGGTGGTGCGATGCTCGACCGGTCCCCGGTGACACCCCGCAGCTTCACCCCAAAGCGCGCCGATTTCTCCACGCTCGAATGGCAAGTCGTCGACCTCGCCCAGCGCGACCGGCTGTCGTCGATCAACCGCCCCGGCCTGATCGCGCGCGCGTTCCGTTGGGCGTTCGGCGGCCTGGTCAAGACGGCCCTGTCCGATCCCCGGCTCGAGGCATTGCGCCGCATTGCCGTGCTGAGCTGGTATCGGGGTTTCGCCGTCGCGCCGGCCGAAGTCCGCGCCTTCCTCGCCGCCGGCTTCACGCTCGAACAATACGAGACCCTGCTCTTCCGGATCAACGCGATCCGCACCAATCTTCCCCGGAGCTTTCGCCGATGAACATGATCACCCCGATCAACGACGACGCCACCGCGCAACCGCTTGACCGCGCCGCGCCGGGTCGGAGCCAGCTGTGGCAGCGTGCCGCCTGGGTCGCCGCCCCCGTTGCCTTGCTCGCCGCCGGCTACGGCCTGGTCCATCGCTCGGCGCCGGCGATGGCCGCGCCGCCGCCGCCGACCGTCACCGTCGCCACCCCGCTGACCCGCGACGTCACCGAATGGGACGATTATGTCGGCCGCTTCGAGCCGAGTCGTTCGGTCGAGGTGCGTCCGCGCGTTTCGGGCGCGGTGACCGCGATCCACTTCACCGACGGCCAGATCGTCCGTGCCGGGCAGCCGCTCTTCACGATCGACCCGCGTCCTTATGCCGCCGCTCTGGCGGAAGCGCGCGCCGGTGTGGCCACCGCCAACAGTGATCTCGCGCTCGCCCGCGCCGATTACGACCGTGCCTCGCGGCTGGTCGATGTCGACGGCGTATCGAAGAGCGAACTCGATCGCCTGCGCGCTCGCGTCCAGGCGACCACCGCAGCGCTCGCCGCTGCCCAGGCGCGGGTCCGCGCCCGGGCTCTCGACATGGAGTTCACCGTCGTTCGCGCACCGATCTCGGGCCGGATCTCCGATCGCAAGATCGATGCCGGCAACCTCGTCGCGGCGGGCGAAGGCGGCAACGCCACCCTGCTCACCACGATCAACGCGCTCGACCCGATCTACTTCAGCTTCGACGGATCGGAGGCGTTGTTCCTCAAGGCCAAGCGCGCCGGCGCCGGCACCGCTTCGCCGATCGAGGTGAAGCTGCAGGACGAAAGCGACTATCGCTGGAAGGGCAGGCTCGACTTCACCGATAACGGGCTCGACATGAAGTCGGGCACGATCCGTGGCCGCGCCGTGCTCGACAACCCGAACCTGTTCCTGACGCCAGGCATGTTCGGCAACATGCGGCTGGCCACTGGCGGCCATACTCGCGCGCTGATGGTGCCCGACACCGCGATCGTCACTGACCAGGCGCGCAAGACCGTCTTGGTTGTCGCCAAGGACGGTAGCGTCGCCGCCAAGCCGGTCCAGCTCGGACCGGTGGTCGACGGCCTCCGCGTCATCCGTAGTGGACTTGCGACGAGCGACCGTGTGGTGATCGTCGGCACGCAGATGGCGCAACCGGGGAGCAAGGTGCAGACGCTCGCCGGCAAGATCGCCCCGGTCGCGCCGGCTGCGGCCGCGCCCCAATTGGCGGCGCCGCCAGCGGGTCAGGCCACGCTCGCCCAATAAGGTTCTTTTTCCGTTCGCCCTGAACTTGCAGGGCACCGAGCCTCGGCCTGCTTCGATGGCTCGGCACGGACGGGGAAGGAAAATCCCGACCTTTTCGCCTCTTTTTCCGAGGAACAGGAATCATGCGCCTGTCGCGCTTCTTCATCACGCGCCCGATCTTCGCCGCGGTCATCGCAGTGATCATCACCATCGTCGGCGCGATCGCCTGGATCAGCCTGCCGGTGTCGCAATATCCCGACATCGTGCCGCCGACCGTCACGGTCAGCGCCTCCTATCCCGGCGCCTCGGCAGAAACCGTCGCCGAAACGGTCGCCGCGCCGATCGAGCAGGAAATCAACGGCGTCGACAACATGCTGTACCAGTCGTCGCAATCGACCGGCGACGGCAACGTCACGATCACCGTTACCTTCAAGATCGGCACCAACCTGGATGCCGCGCAGGTGTTGGTGCAGAACCGCGTCGCGATCGCCGTGCCGCGCCTGCCCGAGGAAGTGCAGCGCCTCGGCGTCGTCACGCGCAAGACCTCGCCCGACTTCCTGATGGTGGTGAACCTGGTCTCGCCCGACAATTCGCTCGATCGCGGCTATCTCTCCAATTACGCGCTGACGCAGGTGCGCGACCGGTTGAGCCGGATCGACGGCGTCGGCGACGTCCGGCTGTTCGGCAGCCGCGACTATGCGATGCGTGTGTGGATCGACCCCAATCGCGCCGCCGCGCTCAACCTGACCGCTGGCGAAATCGTCCAGGCCTTGCGCGCGCAGAACGTGCAGGTCGCCGCCGGCTCGCTCGGCCAGCCGCCTTATGCCCAGGGCAATGCCTTCCAGTTCAACGTCGAGACGCAGGGCCGGCTGACCGATCCGGCGCAATTCGCGAACGTGGTAGTCCGCTCGGATCCCGATGGCCGTCAGGTCCGCGTCTCGGACGTCGCCCGCGTCGAGCTGGGCGCCGCCGATTACAACTCCAACACCTATCTGTCGGGCAAGCCGACCGTGGTCCTGGGCATCTTCCAGCGCCCCGGATCGAACGCGCTCGCCGCCGCCGAAAAGGTGAAGGCGGAAATGGACGCGATGTCGGCGAAATTCCCCAAGGGCCTCGCCTATAGCGTCATCTGGAACCCGACCGACTTCATCCAGCAATCGGTCACCGCGGTGATGCACACCTTGCTCGAAGCGATCGTGCTCGTCGTGCTGGTGATCCTGGTGTTCCTGCAGAAATGGCGCGCGGCGATCATCCCGGTGGTGGCGATCCCGGTCTCGCTGATCGGCACCTTCGCCGTCCTTGCCGGGCTCGGCTATTCGCTCAACAACCTGTCGCTGTTCGGGCTGGTGCTGGCGATCGGCATCGTCGTCGACGACGCCATCGTCGTGGTCGAGAATGTCGAGCGCAATCTCGAACACGGGCTGAGCCCATTGGAGGCGGCGCGCACGTCGATGGACGAAGTCTCCGCGGCACTGGTCGCGATCGTCCTCGTGCTCTGCGCAGTGTTCGTGCCGACCCTGTTCCTGACCGGCCTGTCGGGCGCCTTCTATCAGCAGTTCGCGGTGACCATCACCACCGCGACGATCATCTCGCTGTTGCTGTCGCTGACCCTCTCGCCCGCGCTCGCCGCCTTGCTGCTGCGCCCGCGCGCCGAGGAAAAGACGGGCGGGCGCGTGCACCAGTTCGTGCTGGCGGCGGGCGACCGCTTCAATCGCGGTTTCGAGCGGATGAGCAACAGCTATGCACGGCTCACTGCGCGATTGGTCGCCAAGCCCAAGCGGATGATGACCATCTATGCCGGCCTGATCGCCGCGACCGCCGCCTTGTTCTGGGCGACGCCGACCGGCTTCATCCCGGCGCAGGACCAGGGCTACTTCCTGACCGTTATCTCGCTGCCGCCCGGTGCCTCGGTCGAGCGCACCGACGCGGTAATGCGCAAGGTCGCCGACCGCATCCTGCCGCTCAAGGGCGTCAAGGGCGCGGTGATGCTCGCCGGATTCGACGGACCGTCGCAGACGCTCGCCCCCAATTCGGCCGCCGCCTATATCCCGCTCAAGTCGTTCGAGGATCGCGAGAAGCTCGGCGTCACGCTCGCGAGCATCATGGGTGAGGCGCGCAAAGCGACCGCCGACATCAACGAGGCGCGACTGATGATCGTGCCTCCGCCGCTGATCCAGGGGATCGGTTCGGCCGGCGGCTATCGCCTGATGGTCGAGGACCGCGGCGGCCATGGTTATGCCGACCTCGCCGCCAAATCCTATGGCCTGATCGGCAAGGCCAACCAGACGCCGGGGCTGAACCAGGTCTATACCTTCTTCGACACCAACACGCCGCGCGTCTTCGCCGATATCGATCGCGCCAAGGCCGACCTGATCGGCGTGCCGCCCGAGCGCGTGTTCGAAGCGCTCAACGTCTATCTCGGCTCGGCTTATGTGAACGATTTCAACCTCTTGGGACGAACCTATCGCGTCACAGCCCAGGCCGATGCGCCGTTCCGCGCGACCGTGGCCGATATCGCCAACCTCAAGACGCGGTCGAATTCGGGCGAGATGGTACCGATCGGATCGGTCGCCAATTTCAGCGACCGCACCGGTCCGTATCGCGTCGTCCGCTACAACCTCTTTCCTGCGGTCGAGGTCGATGGCGATACCGCGCCCGGTTATTCGTCGGGCCAGTCGCTGAAGACCTTCGAGAAGCTCGCCGCCGACAATTTGCCCGCCGATTACGGCACCGAATGGACCGGCATCGCCTATCAGCAAAAGGCTGCGGGCAGCACCGCCGGCCTGGTCTTCGCGCTCGCCGTGGTTTTCGTCTTCCTCGTGCTGGCGGCGCAATATGAAAGCCTGGTACTCCCGTTATCGATCATCCTGATCGTGCCGATGTGCCTGCTCGCCGCGATGGTCGGCGTGAACTTGCGGGGGATGGACAATAACGTCCTGACCCAGATCGGCCTGGTCGTGCTGATCGCACTGGCAGCGAAGAACGCGATCCTGATCGTCGAATTCGCCAAGCAGGGCGAGGAGCAGGAAGGGTTGTCTCCGGCACGTGCCGCGATCCAGGCGGCGCAGACCCGGTTGCGGCCGATCCTGATGACCAGCTTCGCCTTCATCCTGGGCACCGTGCCGCTGCTGGTGGCGAGCGGCGCGGGGTCGGAACTCCGCCAGGCACTCGGCACCGCGGTGTTCTTCGGGATGATCGGCGTCACTGCCTTCGGCCTGCTTTTCACCCCCACTTTCTACGTCGTGTGCCGCGCGCTGGGCGACCGCATCGCCCGCGCGCGCGGCAAGCGGCCCGCCGCCGGTCCGGATCTGTCCGGATCGCTGCAGCCGGCCGAATGAGGAACCAAGCCATGCAATCATCCGACTCGAGCCGCACTCTCCCTCTCCCCTTTGAAGGGGAGAGGGTTACCGCAGCTTGGCACGCCGACGTAGTCGGTGCGCCTAGCGAAGGTTGGGAGAGGGGTAGGAAGCACTCCGGACAGCGTGCTTCCGCACCCCTCTCCCAGCTCCGACTAAGCCCGCGCCCCGCGCGCGCTAAGTCTGCGCAACCCTCTCCCCTTCCGGGGAGAGGGAGGAAACTGCGGCTGGTTCTCACCGCTGTTTCCGCGCTGTCCCTCGCCGCTTGCGCGGTGGGGCCCAACTATGTCGCCCCGATCACCCCGCCGACCGCGGCCGGCCAGTTCGTCTCGGCCAATTCTCCCGCGCTCAGCAATGATCCGGCGGCGTCGACCTGGTGGCGGCTCTATCAGGACCCCGTACTCGACGGGCTGATCGCCGATGCGCTCAAGTCGAACACCGACATCCGTGTCGCGGTCGCGAATCTCGAACGCGCCCGTGCCTCGCTCCGCGGCGCGCGCAGCAACCGGCTGCCGTCGACCGGCCTCAATGCCGGCGCGACCTATGGCCGGTTGCCCGAAAGCCAGCGCGCGCCGGGCAGCCCGCGTGAGGATTGGTCGATCGATACCGGTCTGTCGGTGTCCTACGAGGTCGATCTGTTCGGCCGGGTCAAGCGCGGGATCGAGGCGGCGCGCGGCGACGAAGCCGCCGCCGCGGCCGATGCCGACGCGGTTCGCCTCGCCGTCGTCGCCGACACCACCCGCGCTTATGCCGATGCTGCCTCTGGCGCCGCGCGGCTCAAGGTCGCCAGCCAGATCGTCGACTTGCTCGACAAATCTCTGCTGCTCACCCAGCGAAGGCACGAGGCCGGCCTCGCCACGCAACTCGACGTCTCGCGCATCGCGACGCTCCGCCAGCAGCGCGCGGCCGATATCCCGGCGCTCGAGGCCGATCGCCAGGCCGCCTTGTTCCGCCTCGCCACCTTGACCGGCCGGCCGCCTGCCGATCTGCCGACCGCGGCCGGCGAACGCGCTGTGGGGCTCGAGATCACCCAGCCGATTCCGGTCGGGGACGGCGCCGCGCTGCTCAAGCGCCGCCCCGACGTCCTCGCTGCCGACCGCCGACTAGCTGCAGATACCGCGCGGATCGGGGTCGCCACCGCCGATCTCTATCCGCGCATCAGCCTTGGGGGATCGATCGGGTCGACCGGTCCCAATATCGGTGACGTGTTCGGCGGCGGACCGCTGCGCTGGCTGCTCGGGCCGTTGATCAACTGGGCCTTTCCCAACCAGGAAGGCACGCGTGCCAAGATCGCCGCCGCCAAGGCCGATACCCAGGCGTCGCTCGCCACGTTCGACGGCACGGTGCTGCGCGCGCTCGAAGAGACCGAGACCGCGCTCAACAGCTACGCCCGCGCGCTCGACCGACGAACCGCGCTCAAGGCGGCGCGCGACGAAGCGCTCAAGGCGGCAACGATCACCCGCGCGCAACAGCGCGAAGGCGCAGTCGACTCGCTCGCCTGGCTCGACGCCGAGCGGACCTATGCCGAGACCGAGGCGACGCTCGCCGAGCAGGACGCGCGGATCGCCGACGCCCAGATCGACGTGTTCCGCGCCCTGGCGGGCGGTTGGTCGTAAGCGACCAGCCGCCCCCTGGGTGGCGATTGTCAGTCGATCCGTCCTCCCAGGGCCGCCTTCAGCGCGTCGAATTCCGCTTGCAGGCAACCGCCGACGAGGTCGACGCCTTTAGCCGTCAGTCCGACCAGCGTACGGCGCGCATCGTCCGGGTCCTGCACCCGTGTGACATACCCCGCGTCCATCAGGAAAATGACGTGACGCAGCGCGGTCGAATGCGGCGCGGAGCTGGCAAGACAGGCATCGCCGGTCGGCACCGTTCGCCGCTCGAACCCGGAGATGAACAAGTCGAGCAGGATACTCCATTGGGCGCTGACCAGGCGGAGTTCCGACGCCACCTTCGTCCGTCGTCCCGCCGTCTTGAGCAGGAATTTGGCATAGGCGACTAGACCGGAATCGGTGGCCGACGGCTGGAATTCATACCGCCCGATTTCTCCCAAACTCTCCGTCGCCGATGTGCGGAGATGGCTCCGATCAGCAGGCTCACCAACAGTGGTAGTGCCCAATAGGGTTGCGTGCTGACGTAGAGTTCCTTTGGAAATGCCGGATTCATGATCGCGGGGAAGTGCGCGAGACACCCTCCCAATTGAGATGCTGCTGCCCATAACGGCCAGAACCTTGTGCTTTGGCGTGCGATCACGATGAGGACGACCAGGAATATGAGGTCGACGATGATCACGCCCCAATTTGGTCCATGCCAATGGTGCCCGAACAGGTCGGCGAAAATCGAGGCGATGGCGGCAATCGCAAAGGCGGTTGCCACCCGTCGCTCGGTCACGCCGCCCCGAAACCACGCGAATACGCATAGTGTGGGAAACGCAATGACGTAGACGACAAGACCGATAAAGAGAAAGAGCTGCATTGGGTCTGATCCCTATATCGGTCGACGGAATTACGCAGCCTTATCCTTACGTGCCCCGCTCAGCTTACCAGCTGAGCAACCCACATCAGATCCATCCAGGCCTAACGCGTCTCGTGTAATCGCCAGAAGTTGATGGCACCGGATCGCCTCGTCGCGCGCGTCGAACAGTCGAGCGAGCGAATTGACGGCTGACCGAGCGGCATCGTGCCCGACCTCGAGTGCTGCGCCCATTTCTTGGCGACCACGGACGATCGAACCGATGAGGTTGGTGTTGGCGACGATCGCACTGTCGATCTCGTCCTCGGCAGGCAACAACGCCCTCATGATTTTACGGGCGGCCGCAAGATTGGTGGTTGGCATAAGTGCAACGGACATGACTCCCCCTCCGCCGGCATTGACTGGCCGGCCAAATCAAAATCGACTGCTGGATGTACGCCTAAAGGCGTTCGGTGAGCATGCGGATGGCGAGCATGTAGAGAGACACTGCCGTCACCATCAGCGACGCCGCGATCACGATCGCGACAATGGTTCCAGGATAGTTCAGGTCATTGGTCGGCCTTCCTCGTGTCGGGAACGGCCAGGGCAGCCGTTCGAGCCATGAGGAAGGCGCCGTCGAAACTTCATTCTCAACGCCGGAAAATGCCGATGAGGAAAAACCCCCTATCATCGCGCTGCTGTTCATCAGCGCGCGTACTGCGGTATCGCGATCGGTATAGCCGAGCTTTCGCACCGCATTCGCGATGTACGCATCGACCGTTTTGGGGGAGAGTTTCAGGTCGCTAGCGATGTCCTTGGTGCGCTTATGTTGCGCGACACCCTTCAAACATTCGATCTCCCGAGGGGTCAACGACGTGAAACGCGAATCATCCATGGTGCCAAGCTACCCCAATGCCGAACCATTTTGGACCGTTTAGTATTTCTTGGACATCAAGAAATTGTCGCGCTCGGCATCACGCGCCCTTTTCCGAACGACGAACATCCGACTCGCGGCACCGTCGGCTTCGCTGGCCAGGGCATTTGGGTATCGATATGCCGCTTTACCAGGTCCCGCCGGCCTATGTCGGGACGTCCGAAAGAGGTGGAGCATCGATCCGTCGGAGCGGGTTTTGCGAGGCGACCTTTGGGCGTCGGCTGCTCTCCCTTCATACCCGGCGCGGCGATCGATCGGCGGAAACCGTCGCGGCTTCATTATGATTATGCGGCGCGTTGTGCGGACAGTCCGGGCTGCATGGAGGAGCGTGTCGCCGGTCTCCGGCGTGTTTCGGAAAAAGCGGCCGTTCCAAGCCATCGCTGAGCTTGCGGACGCCCGTCTTGCTTATCCTCTTGATGCGGGGCGCAACAGC
>Ga0207690_10002127_pt1 | contig 12136 bp, 10 predicted proteins | sample KBSC23metaG_FD_184315 | JGI IMG/M metagenome (GOLD analysis project Ga0207690, IMG submission 184315) | Corn rhizosphere microbial communities from Kellogg Biological Station, Michigan, USA - KBS C2-3 metaG (SPAdes) (version 2) | ecosystem: Host-associated > Plants > Roots > Rhizosphere > Soil ...
AGCCCAAGCTTAGCGCCGGGGGCTGCGGCTCTGAAGGTGCAGGCCATTGCCAGCTCAAGGCCGCCGCCCAACGCCCAACCCTCGATTGCCGCGATCGAGATCGCAGGGTATTCGGCGAGCCGCTCCACCAGCCGATGCATGCGCGCGACCCGTTGGCCAATGTCGGCAATGGGTTCTTTCAGGTCGGCCCCGACCGAGAAGCAGGTCTCAGAGCCGGTGAGAACAATGACCCTCAACTCTGGCAGTGCTGCAAGGCGATCAAGAGCGCTATCGAGTTCGTCGAGCAGCGGCCCGCTGAGCGCATTGAGCGATCGCGGTCGCATAAGCCGCACGACCGCGGCGCGATCGTTGAGCATTATTTCCGTTTCGACCATTTGGGCTACGGCCTCTCCGGTCATGCCGACACCGCCGGCCGGGATGCCCGCGCGCGAGTCATGGTCGGCGCAACCAAAACGGCGATCGCTGCGATCAGACAAGCCGAAATGACCAGGAAAGCGGGACGATAATCAGTCGAATGCACATAGGCATAGCCAACTGCGGGCGCAGCCACGAACAGGAACGGCAATTTAATCGCGTAACTGTAACCTAACGCCTTGCCCACGCCATTTACGCCGAAGATTTGTGCCATCGCTGCGCCGTGAAGCGTGGTTAGCGGCGTCGTGGCGGCACCAAGCGCAGCCGACAGGATCAGAAAGCTCGCAGTCGGTGCGACCGCCAGCCCAGCCCAGCAGATGCACTGGATGAGTCCGGAAAGCGCTAGCGCACGAGGCGCCCCGATCCGATCTGCAAGCCAGCCGAACAGCGGTACACCCGCGAAGCCCGCTCCAGAATAAACCGATAAAATGATTGCGGACCCGCCAGCGCCCATGCCCCGCGATTCAGCAAATGGGATTGCGTGGACTGTATAGGCCGTTCCGGTGCCGGCGATTAGAGCGATGCCGAGCGAAATCAACCAGAAGTCCAGACGCCCAAGAATGGCCTTGGACGGGACTGATGTCATTGCCGGCTTATTTTCTTCGTCGCGATTCGCCGGGGATACCGGCAGTCGCAGCACGAGCAGCAGAACGGGAAAAAGAGGGGCGGCGAGCAGGATGTAGGTCGTCTCGCGGCCAAATAAGGGGATCATCATCGCTACAAGCCAAGGGCCGAAAAATAGGACGATCGGGAGATTGATGATTCCCAGGATCTTGCCTGACCTACCAGGGAAGAATTCTGCTGCGATCGCCACGGGTCCGAGTATCGCTGCCATTGCTGCGCCGAAGCCAAGCAGAGCCCACATCGCCAGCGCGAACGGAAGGCTGGAGGTAAGGCCGAGGCCGAGCAGGGCGCAGCCTGTGGCGCCGACACCCAGTGCGATCGAAATCCGCGCTGTAAGCTTGCGCACCAGTCCGCCCATCAGGAGGGCCGTGAGGCCGAGCGTCGTGGCGACCGCGCTCATCCCTAGCGATATCGTGTCGCGCGCCACGCCGAAAGCCTGCTCGTTGCTGATGAGCAGGGCGCCGAACGACCCGAAGGTCAGCCCAAGTGTGAAATTGTTCGCCAGCATGCAGACTGGGACAGTCATGCCGTTGGCTCTGTCGCCCGGCGCCTTCGTCATGGAGCCTCTTCCAATGTTTGTGTTCGTTGCGGGCAGTCTCCCATGCAAGTTGCGCGATGCTAAGTGCTGTTCGCGCAATGACATGTCCTATACGGCAACTATAAATGTCCGTTCATGCGACCGGGGCTGTGGCACGGCGATCGTTGAAAAAAATTCAACGACATCGACAAAAATCGCGCTTTATCGCTGGCCCGTCATGCGAGATGAGTGTGCTCAGAAATATTGTAGGAGTATCGCCATGGCCACGGCCATTGAAATCGTTCCCAATCCGGCGAATGAGTGGCGCCTCGATGCGCCAAAGGTGGAAGGCTGGGTTCGCGACGTTCGGCCCGGACCCAACAAACATTTCATGGTGTCGGTCGACACGCATATGACTCCGCCCGTCAAGCTATTCCACGAGCGGATGGACAGTAAATTCCACGATCTGCTGCCCAAGATCGAGAAGCGCGAGAATGGCGAACGCTATATCATCATGCCGGGCGCACGGCCAGAAAGGCTGATTGATTTCAACTTCGAAGGCGACGATCTGGTGCGTTCCAAATCGGGCGCAGATTTGTTGGCCAAGGATCAGGACGGCACCGTCATCACCGGGCTTACACGTATTGCCGATCAAGACCGCGACGGGGTCGACGCCGAGGTCATCTTCCCCAATGGGGCGGCGTTGCTCATGTGGTCCAGCAGGAACAACGAGATGGTCATGCCCAGGCGAAGGTCTGGAACGATTGGGCGATGGAGCAGTGCGCACCCTTCTTGCACCGGTGCAGCCCCACCGCAGCGATCTGCACGGCCGACATCGATCTGGCGGTGGCGGAGATCGAGCGTGTCGCCAAGCTCGGCTATCGGATCCTGGCGCTTCCCAACAAGCCGATTTTTGGGGAGCATGATGTCAATGACATCAACTACAACCTGCCCGTGTTCGATCGGATGTGGGCCGCGATCCAGGATCATGATCTGGCGATCACCTATCATGTCTCGACCGGGCGTGATCCGCGGGCAGCGCGCGGCAATGGCGGCGCTATCATTAACTATGTCTGCCACTCCTTGTCGCCGACCATCGAGCCGATCGTCAACATGTGCGCCTCTGGCATTTTTGAGCGGTTTCCCAAACTGCGGGCCGCGACCATCGAGGCCGATGCCGGATGGGTGCCGTGGATGATGCAGAAGATGGACGAAGCTTATCTTAAACATCACTTCTGGGTCCGTCCCAAGATGAAGAACCTGCCGAGCGATTATTATCGCAGCAATTGCTTTGCCTCCTTCGGCGAGGACAGGGCTGCGGTCGCGCTCGTTGAGGAATTCAACCTTGAAAACAACTTCATGTGGGCAAACGACTACCCTCATCATGAAGGCAGTTGGCCCTATTCCGCCCAGGCGCTGTACCGCACACTCGGCAATGACTTGCGAGAGGAGACACGGGCCAAGCTGGTGGGGCTGAACGCCGCGCGCGCCTTCCGGTTCGACATTCCCGAGAAGTATCGCGCCCATAGCTAACCGTCGTCGAGATCGGCCGAGCAGCGGCACGGCTGCTTGGCCAATCTACTCGAATCGCAGCAGCTTTTCCGGGTTTTGAGAGAAATCGCGTTTCATTCCAGTGAGCCCGATCGCCTCGCCGATCCGTTCGGGACCATAGCCAAAGCATACACCCTCGACGGCGCGACGATATGCTTCCGGCAGCCGCCCCTTCGGAATCTCGAATTGGCGTGCTCCAGTCATGAAGAACCCTTTGTGGAGCAGAAGGCATTCCTCCACTGCTAAGTCAGATAGCTCCGCAGCAGATGTAATCCACCGGGTAAAGCCACCCGTGAGACCTTGCCCTGCCAGAGCGGGCGGTGAGACGATCACATTGCTCTCTACCACCCAGTCCTGCACGGCATGACCGTTCCGTCGCAGCACTCCCCGCATCGGCCCGGACAGCACGTCGGGGATTTCGATCTCGTACAGCCATTCGATATGGCCGCGGCTGGCATGGCGCAGCGCCAGCCATGCCAGATCCAGCATGTGTGTACAGTTCTGCCGCGCGCGGCCTTTGGCAAAGAAGTCGGAGGTGGAGGTGGACAGCGGCATTCCGACGATCTGCTTCAGCGGTTCGCTCGCCCCAGGGCAAAGCTGGAGGGTGTAGCGACGGAAGTCGGCTTCTACCGAGGTGACGACCTGTCCGTCATGCCACAGGGTGCAGATCATGGCATGGCACATGTCTTCCAATGCGGTCTCAACCCGATCTTCGAAGCCGCGAAGGCGAAAGGCGCGCCGGGTGACTCCGCGCCCCCAATCTGCCCCAGCGGCCAGATAATCAGTCGGCTTACTCGTCATCACGCGTCAAATCTTTTCGGTAAGTTCCGGCACGATCTTGAACAACTCCCCCCCACCAAACCGATATCCGCGACCTGAAAGATCGAGGCATCTTCATCCTTGTTGATGGCGATGATGGTCTTCGAATCCTTCATCCCGGCGAGATGCTGGATCGCACATTGTAATCAATGACCCGCTTCACGGGCACAAGGATCTTCATGGCGTTTCCATCTTATTTTGGCGTCGACAGGCGATAGCATTGAGGGTTTGGTAAGGCCTTGCCTGCGGACGTTCTCGAACTTGCTTGACCCTGCATGGGAGCATACTTCGCGACAATCACGCTTCAGGCGATGGCAAGTTGTAGGGAAAGCAGCGCCTGTCCGATCGGTGGCATGGCATGGGATCGATCGAAGGAGAGAGTGTTGGTGGGCAGGATTGAAGGCAAGGTGGCGCTGGTTTCGGGCGGTGCTTCGGGGCTAGGCGCGGCGATGGTGCGCCGCTTCGCTGAGGAAGGCGCCATCGTCTATTCAGGTGACGTAAACGGTGAAATGGGTGCTGCGGTAGCAGCCGATGCAGGAGCGACGTTCCTGACGCTGAATGTAAGCCAGGAAGAGCATTGGACGGCTGCCATCGCCAAGATTGAGCAGGAGCATGGCCGGCTCGATGTCCTCGTCAACAACGCCGGTATTTTGGGGACCGGTCCGCTCGAGACAATCGACGTGAACGCCTGGAACCGGCTCTTTTCCATCAATGTCACCGGCGTCATGCTTGGCTGCAAGCATGGAGGAATGCTGATGCAGCGTAACCCGGGTGGGGCCAGCGGTTCTATCATCAACATCTCGTCCAATGCAGGTATCTTGGCCACGGCGGCCGACTGCGGCTATTCCGCGACCAAGGGCGCCGTGAAGCTCATGACGCAATCCATCGCCATCAATTTCGCGCGACGGGGCTTGGCCATCCGTTGCAATTCAATCCATCCGGGCCCGATTGACACACCCATATTCGAACCTTGGAAAACGGATCATAAAGCCGCCGAGCAGTTGGAGAAACAGTTGTTCGAAATGATCCCCATGGGGCGAATGGGTAAGCCGAGGGAAATCGCCAACATGGCGCTTTATCTCGCGAGCGACGACTCGAGCTTCTCGACTGGAGCGCAATTCGTCGTGGATGGCGGCGGCACCAGCGCATTGGCAGGGATGTGAGCGGCATGACGAGCAGCAAACAGATCGGCGTCGGCATCATCGGCTATGAGCCGAAGCGCAGTTGGGCTGCTGTGGCGCACGTGCCAGCGCTGAACGGCCTGCCGGAATATCGGGTCGCCGCCGTTGCCACCACACGCGTCGAATCTGCGCAGGTCGCTGCGAGTGATATTGGGCTGCCGCTCGAACGCGCATTCTCATCCGCCGCGGACTTGGCCGCGTGTGAGGACGTAGATGTTGTCGCTGTAACCGTGAAGGTTCCACATCATTTCGAACTCGTCCGCACGGCCATTGCGGCTGGCAAGCATGTTTATTGCGAGTGGCCGCTCGGCAATGGCTTGGCAGAGGCGCGGCAAATGGCGGCGTTGGTATCTGCTTCCGGACTGCAGGGCGTCATCGGTCTGCAAGCGCGTTGCGCGCCCCCTTTCGCTTATCTGCGTGATCTGGTCGCCAGCGGCGAAATCGGGGAGGTGCTGTCGTCAAACATGTTCGGCACCGGTATCCAGTGGGGCGGGTGGGTCGATCGGCCGAACACTTATCTCCTGGACCCGGCGAACGGCGCGACGCTGTTGACCATTCCGTTCGGGCATGCAGTCGATGTGATGTGTCATTGCCTGGGCGAGTTCTCCTCGCTCTCAGCGACCACGGCGATACGTCAGCCCGTTGTCCGGCAGATCGAGAACGGCGAGAATTGGGACAAGCGCACGCCTGATCAGATTGTCGTCACCGGCGCCCTCACCGGCGGAACGTTGGCAACCGTGCATTATCGTGGGGGAACCTCGCGCGGAGCGAACTTTGCCTGGGAAATCAACGGCACCAAAGGTGATGTGCGGCTTGAGGCTGCGGGGGGCCACGCGCAAATGTTCGACATGACCATGCGAGCAGGCTTCGGTTCCGACAAGCAGTTGAAGGTACTCGATATCCCGTCGCAGTACCGCTGGGTACCTGACGACATCGGCGGCGTCGCGCTGAACGTCGCGCAGGTTTACCGCCGTCTCTCGGACGCGCTGGCTGGCAAGAGCTCCACGGAGATGGGCTTCGACGTCGCCGTTAGCCGCCACCGGATGCTTGCCGCTATCGAAGAGGCAGCCGCCACTGGGCAACAGGTCCGGCTAAATCCCTGAGGAGCGATCTATGGCCAGGTTCAAGATGCTTATCCTGTCAAATCCGGTCGGCGATCAGGACGAGGAGTTCAATCGCTGGTACGATGACGTTCATCTGGCCGACGTTTTCAAGGTGCCGGGTGTGGTCGGCGCCGAACGATATCGCTTCAGGTCAGGAGAGGGTTGGAAATATCTGGCGATCTATGAACTCGACTGCGACGATCCGGCGCAGGTCGAGCGGGAGTTGCTGGACCGGGCGGGATCGGAGGCGATGCCGCTGAGCGAGGCTTTTGATCTCTCGCACTTTTTCATGGGATCGGCGGAGTTGATTACGCCATATCGCTCCGCCTAACAGCCTGGTTGGAGACGACGCCGTTGGAAATTAATCTGAGCCGAGCGGTGCCGGCCTGCTTTGAAAATAGTTCGCAATGTCGATGATGTGTCGGGAAAGAGCGCCGGGCTGGCACAAGAAGGGCGAGTGATCGCAGTCCATCGCCACGACAGGCGTGCACGGCAGTGCTTGCTGCATCCTGCGTTGAAAGGCGATGGGGATCGCGCGGTCCTGAAGACATTCGATATAAGCGCGGGGGACCGAGCCGAAGCGTTCCTTGGTTAGCGATAAACGCGCGCTGGTTGGTTCGAGGGGCTGCGGCGTTAGCCGGGCGATGGCACGCTCCGCTTCGGCGCGGTCGGTGCTGTTGTAGAAGACGGTGAGTGCTGTTTCCGGCTCATAGGTCGAGGATAGACCGTCGGCGGATATATGGACTCCTGTCATGACACCGTCGAGATCGACCCCCGCCGCCTCTCGTATGCTCTGGCCGGACGGCACGAGATTGGCCGCGAGGTAGACAAGCCCCAGCAGATGTTCGGGAACCCGTTCGGCACATTCGCTGATGACAGGTCCGGCCATGCTGTGCCCGACCAACACGACCTCCTGGCGTGAACCCACATAACCGGCAAGAAAATCCGCGGTCGATGCGAGCGTGACCTCCGGCAACGGCGTTCGATCCTGCCCCATGCCCGGCAGGTCCGGCGCGGAGGCGGTGTATCCCTCCTCCCGGAGCAGGGAAACCACATGCTCCCAGCACCAAGCTCCGTGAAGCCCGCCATGAACCAGAACAATTTCCACGGTTCGCTCTCTGTGATCTGCGTCTCGTCAATAGGATTTCGGTAACCCTAGCACCTTTTCGGCGATGAAGCTCAGGACCACCTGGTTGTTGACGGGCGCGACAAGATTGTTCTGGGCAGCGATGTAGAAGGGTAGGATGTCCTGGGTTACGTCGACACCAGCGCCACCGAAGGTGGTCATTGCGATCTCGGCCGCCATCTTGAACGCTTCGGACGACAGGATTTTCACCATGTTCGCCTCCACGCCGATATTTTCGCCGCGGTCCGATGCCGCGCAGGCCTTATAGAGCATCGTACGGGCGGCTTCGACATAGGTCTTGGCGCGGGCGAGCGGGTGCTGGATGGACTGATAGGCGCCGATGGGCGTATCGAACGGGGCGCGGGTCTTCGCATATTCGGCGGCACGGTTGATGCAATAATCGGCCTGACCAACGTTCATCGCCGCGACCAGGAGTCTTTCCGAATTGAGGCTGCTGAACAGGACCTTCAGGCCTTGACCCTCAACACCGACCAGCGAGTCGGCGGGCATGACGACGTTGTCGAAATAGGTCGTGTAGTTCTTCTCCGGCAGGTACATTCCGATTTCCATCTGCGTGGCGCTGATGCCCGGCAGCTTGGTGTCGAGGATGAACAGTGAGATGCCCTTGGTGCGATTGGCGGGATCATAGGGCTGGGTGCGTGCTACGAGCAGGCAATTGTCCGATTCAACGAATGCCGTCTGATAGGTCTTGCCGCCGTTGAGCAAGAAGGTCCCATCGGGCTGACGGATCGCGGTCGTTTTGATCTTGAAGGTATTGGTGCCGGCGTCCGGCTCGGTGATGCCGAAGCTGAAGAAGGATTCACCGGTCGCGGTCGTCGGCAGGTAGCGGCGGCGCTGTTCCTCGCTGGCATAATGCAGGAGCGGTTCGCGCGACATGAAGTTGGTGACGGCGATCGGAAGGAGCAGGCCGTGCTGATGTAGAATATCGAGCGCGAGGACGATGTCCGACAGACTACCGCCCGAGCCGCCATATTCCTCAGGCAGGCCCATCGACAGCAATCCACTTTCTGCCCACATCTTCCAAAGCTTTTCCGGAAACTCGTTACGTTTCCCGCAGTCGGCGACATAGGCGCGGTCGATCCGGCGGATGATGCTGTCACAGATTTCGCGGATGGCGTCGGCGTTTTCACTCATTGTAAAGTCGTCCATTGTTGGTGTGCAGGGGCGCTTACTCATGTGAATGCGCGCACATATCCAAGACGCATTACACTCCGCGCACCTCTTGGATATGTGCGCGGAGTGTGATGCAAGACAAGTTGCAGTTCAGGGCTTTTCGGCAGCGCGCTTGAGCGCCGCATTCTCTCGGTTCAGTCGAGGTGTAGTGCCCTGCGGTAGACATTGTGGAAGTGCTGGATGTTTGATTCCTGATACCGCGCTAGCGTCAGAAAGGCTTTCTCCGACGGCGCTGCTTTCATGCCTTTCTGAATTTCGACGAGGTTTGCCATGTCCTGGTGAAGAATGTGGCCGACAACGCCGAGCGCCTCGCATTCATCGGTCCGTTCGTCCGGTCCGAGTTCCAGTATCGGCGGCGGCGGTGGCGCTTTCTGGCCTTTGGGGATGCGGGCGGTCACCCGGACTTCCATCACCGAAAGGTCCGGATCATGGCCAACCGGCAGGAAACGGTACCACCAGGCCAGCGCCTCACCCCACCATGGATGGTGGTTTGGAAAGAGAAAGCATTTTGTCATTTCCAGGAAATAGGAATTCGGCTTGTCCGACAAATCGTGCCCAGACGCAGCTTCGAGCGCCAAGCGACGCTGTGTTGCACACCACGCCCGCCCCTCGGTGAAGGTGGTGATGGAGCCCGGTTCCGGAAGTGGAAGGCCCATGGTCTGACAGAATTGTTTCGCGCTTTCCTCCGGCGCAATGGCTTCCTTAACCCAGTAATCAGGCACGACCGAAGGGGTCACCAACCGGTTAACATGGCTGTCGCCATCGTCCCAATTGTCATATTGGGAATAGGCCGAGCCGAAAAACGGCATCCCGTCCCAATGTGTTTCGAGCACATGATATCCTTCCATGAAGGCCTCCTGCGCCAGCTTCCAGTTGCATCGAACGATCTTGCGGAAATGCGCGACGGTGTAGCGATCCTCCATCGGGTGATCGGCAAAGAGCCGGGGCAGGGGGCCAAGCGCCTTCTCGAACGCGATGGCATCCGGGTCCGGGTTGATGAACACATTCCCACCCCAGCGCCCCACCTTTACCTCGGTGAGAGCATGGTGCTTTTCGGAAACGCTCGGAAAGTCCTCTCGTCCCGGCACCCATTCCAGCGATCCGTCGAGGTGCCAGCTCCAAGCGTGGAAAGGACAACGGAAATTCTTGCTGTGCTCCGCATGATCACAAAGCCTGCGGCCGCGATGCGGGCAGAAATTTTGGAAAGCCTTGATTTCATCCCGGGCGGAGCGGACGATGATATAGGACAAATTCACGACGTCATAAGTCAGCCGGTCGCCAACGTTCGGGATATCCTCCTCACGACAGGCGATCTGCCAATGCTTCTTCCAGAGATGTTCAACCTCCATGTCGACATATTTGGGGTCGATGTAGCGCTCGAACGGAATGAGGCCCTCAATGGGGACCGGATCCCCTGATGGTTGCAGCACCGGCGGAACAGGCTGGCCGTCTCGCGCCAGGATTTCGGCCAGCGTCAGCTTGCCGACGGAACTTGTGCCGGAAACAGCCTTGATGGTTTGGAAGCCGTAGCCACCTGCCTGAAATGTTACATCCTTGTACATGTACCCTCTCCAACCAGCGTCCGCTGCGGCGAGGTTGACGGGTAGCGCGGAGAGGATTGTTGACCGATGTCAAAACGAGAGGACTGTTTCCTCTCAAGATAATCTGGTGATCAATTGTAGACAATAAGGCGAGGCTCAGAACAGGACATTCCTGTTGACCAGCCGATCTGGATCGAGCGCCTGACGAATCTTCCCCATGGTTGCCAGCGCCTCTGGCGAGATATGTTGGGGGAGGAAGTCGCGCTTCGACGTGCCGATACCGTGTTCGGCGGTGAGTGCACCGCCAAATTCGCGTAAAACGCCGTAGACGCAGGTCTCCACTTCCAACTCCCGGGAGCGCGTCTCCGGTCCTAGGTGGACACCGATGTGGAGGTTGCTGTCGCCAAGGTGACCGAATGCTACTGAGCGATAGTCACCAAAGGTCGCCGCCAAGGCTGCGCGCACCGCAGACACAAACGCGTCTGCCTGGCGAATATCGACACTGACATCGAAGGAGATGAAAGGACCCATTTCGCGCACGAGGATTTCCGATCCTTCGCGCACGCGCCAGATGTCCTCGGCCTGCTTGCTGGAACTGGCCAGCACAGCGTCGACCAGCAATCCTTCTTCAAAGGCGTGCTCGAGAAGCGCCGAGAATGCACGCTCGTCGCCGGTTTCGTCGTAACCCATGATCTCGATCAGGACGTAGAAGGGGGCGTTTGGTTCGACGATACGCCGCGCGGGGTCGCTCGCGACGATGGCGTAATAATCCTGCCACATCACTTCGAAAGCGGAAAGCTGCTGCAGCGCACGCGCGCGGCCGAGAAGGTCGAGCACATGTGTGAAGCTGTCGCTCGAGACCAGTGCGACATGCTGGGTTGTCGGACGCGGAACCAATCGCAGCACCGCCTTGCACACCACTCCGAGTGTCCCTTCGGAGCCGATGAACAACTGCTTGAGATCGTAACCGGTGTTATTTTTCAGAAATCGATTTTGCAGATCTAGGATCGTGCCGTCCGCCAGCACGACTTCCACGCCGAGCACATTCTGCCGGGTCATGCCCCAGCGGATGACACGGTTACCGCCCGCATTGGTGGCTATGGTGCCGCCTACTGTCGCACTGCCCTTGGACCCGAGATCGATGGGGTAGAGCAGGTCATGTTCGGCGGCAGCGTCCTGAACCGTCTCGATCGCGACGCCGGTCTCGACAGTCATGGTGCAGCCGACGGGATCAATCTCGATGATCCGGTTCATCCGTTCAAGGGACAGGACCAGTTCGCTCTCGCTTGCGAATGCGCCCCCCGCGACACCGGTACGGCCACCATGGACAACGATGCGCTGGCCGGCGCGATGGCATTGTTCCAAGATACTAGCGACTTCAGACGTCGAACGGGGCCGTAGCAAAGCGGGCGAAGCGGGCGGGATGTGCGTGAACGGGTCGCAGCTTCGCGCGGCGACGTCGTCTCCTGTGAGGACTCCGCTGCTGCCGAGTTCGCGGGAGAATTGGGTGACGAGTGCGGCCAGCCCCTGGGCAACCGCTCCATCGCTATTCATGCGCTTACAACCGGTGAACGCTTAGTTTGTATCAACTCAATGGCATAGCCGTCGGGATCATAAACAAAAGCCAGTTCTGGCGCGCCCGGCATCATTGATTTGGGGGCGGTGCCCTGCCGGCCACCATAATCGGCCAGTCGTGTCCACATCTGCCGCACGTCCGGCACTCCTATGGCGATGTGGCCATAGCCATTGCCATGAGTATAGTCGCTGTCCTGATCCCAATTATAGGTCAGTTCGATTGCCGCCGGCCCGTCGCGATAGCCGGCATAGGAGAGGAATAGGATCGAAAAGCGGCCTGTTTCGAAGTCGTAGCGATCGAGCAGGTTCATCCCCAGCCCGTCACAATAAAAACGCAGGGTCGCATCGACGTCGCGCACGCGCAGCATGCTGTGGAGGAGGCGCGGTCTGTCCGCGTTCTCACCCCACACCCACAGTGGATCGATCGCCTTTTTGTCGGCCACCTGAAACTCCTCGCCTGCCCGCGCCATCAGCGCGCTACGCCGTACCTT
>Ga0207690_10002128_pt1 | contig 12125 bp, 10 predicted proteins | sample KBSC23metaG_FD_184315 | JGI IMG/M metagenome (GOLD analysis project Ga0207690, IMG submission 184315) | Corn rhizosphere microbial communities from Kellogg Biological Station, Michigan, USA - KBS C2-3 metaG (SPAdes) (version 2) | ecosystem: Host-associated > Plants > Roots > Rhizosphere > Soil ...
CGCCCATTCGATCGGCGGCATCTGGTTTCTTAGATGGGTCGTGGTCCGGAAGATTCAATACCGATTAGTTCAGTATTAAGTTAGGGTTAATCCGGGACCGGCAGGTTCAGAAGCGGTATTCCGCAGTCAACGAGGCGGTATCGGTGCTCAGCTTGATGTGGTTCTTGTTCGCACGGTAGTAGTCGTACGACAGGCCCAGCCCGAAGTGCTCGTTGAAGTCGTAGCCGGTGCCCACGCCGGCGTACCAATCGACCTGGTTCAGCTTGTGCCGGTTGATGTCCTGGTTGGCGTAGCCATGGCCTCGCCAGCCGTACACGCCGGTGCGGCCGTTGACGTACAAGCCCTGCCACACGTTGATCTTGCCGTTGACGCCGGCGGTCCAGCCACGCAGGGCCTGACGTTGCGAGGTCAGGTTGACGTCGTTGCCATTGAACGCGTTCTTCAGCTTGAAATTGCCCAGGTCGTTGTAGCCGACCTCCACGCCCAGGCCCAGATCCGGGCCGACCTTCCAGCGGTAGCCGCCGTTGAGCGCGTAGGTGGTCGGGTGGTCGTCGTACGGACCCACGCGCATGTGCGCCTGGCCGACGCTGCCGTTGATGAACCAGTTGCCGCTGCCGATCGGCTGGGACGGCTGGAAGTTGCCGGCGGCGACCGGGGTGGCCTGGCTGTCCTGGGCGAAAGCGGGCAGGGCACACAAGGCGGTGGAAGCGAAAGCAAGGGCAAACAAGGTCTTTTTCATGGGGTACTCCTCTTTTTTTGAGCCGGGCCGCGCGTACGGGAAACGCATGCGGTCGGGCAGCGCCCGGGGATGGCGCTGCGGGGCGTAGTGATAGTGGGGCGAGGCTGAAGCTCGCTGAACCGTATGGTCTGGGGTTAAGCGGTGATTAATCCCGTGGTCGTGGATGGCCAGATCGGCGACAATGGATGCTTTTGCACCCTCCGGAGACTGCCCGATGACCACCCGCCGCGAACTTGCCAATGCCGTGCGCGCCCTTGCCATGGACGCCGTGGAGGCGGCCAGATCCGGTCATCCGGGCATGCCGATGGGCATGGCCGACCTGGCGGAAGTGCTGTGGAACGACTTCCTGCACTTCAATCCCGCCAACCCGAAGTGGTTCAACCGCGACCGCTTCGTGCTCTCCAACGGCCACGGCTCGATGCTGCAGTACGCGCTGCTGCACCTGACCGGCTTCGACCTGCCGATGGAGCAGCTGAAGCGTTTCCGCCAGTTGCACTCGAAGACCGCCGGCCACCCCGAAGCCGGCGAGACGCCGGGAGTGGAAACCACCACCGGTCCGCTCGGCCAGGGCCTGGCCAACGCGGTCGGCTTCGCGCTGGCCGAGAAGGTGCTGGCGGCGCATTTCAACCGTCCGGGCCATGACGTGGTCGACCACCACACGTACGTCTTTCTCGGCGATGGCTGCCTGATGGAAGGCATCTCGCACGAAGTCGCCTCGCTGGCGGGTACCTGGGGCCTGGGCAAGCTGGTGGCGATCTACGACGACAACGGCATCTCCATCGACGGCGAAGTGCACGGCTGGTTCACCGACGACACGCCGGCGCGCTTCGAGGCCTACGGCTGGAACGTGATTCGCGGCGTGGACGGGCACGATGCCGAGGCGATCAGGCAGGCGATCGCCAAGGCCACCGCGCAGCACGACAAACCCACCCTGATCTGCGCGAAGACCATCATCGGCTTCGGCGCGCCGAACAAGCAGGGCAAGGAGGAAAGCCACGGCGCCGCGTTGGGCAAGGACGAGATCGCCGCCGCCCGCGCGCAGCTCGGTTGGAACCATGTACCGTTCGAGATCCCGGCCGAGATCTACGCCGGCTGGGATCACAAGGCCAAGGGCGCCGCCGCCGAACAGGCCTGGAACGATGCGTTCGCCAGGTACGCCGCCGCGCATCCGGAACTGGCCGCCGAGTTCGAGCGCCGCATGCGCGGCGAACTGCCGGCCGACTGGGCCGCGAAGTCGCAGGCGTTCATCGACAAGCTGCAGGCCGATGGCCCCGAAGTGGCTTCGCGCAAGGCCTCGCAGATGAGCATCGAGGCGTTCGCGCCGCTGCTGCCGGAGCTGATCGGCGGCTCGGCCGATCTGGCCGGCTCCAACCTCACCAAGTGGAAGGGCAGTCTCGACGCCGGCAACGGCAACAGCGCCGACGGCAAGGGCAACTACGTCTATTACGGCGTGCGCGAGTTCGGCATGACCGCGATCGCCAACGGCCTGGCGCTGCACGGCGGCTTCATTCCGTACGACGCCACCTTCCTGGTGTTCTCCGACTACGCGCGCAACGCGGTGCGCATGAGCGCGCTGATCCCGGCCCATGCGATCCACGTCTACACCCACGACTCGATCGGCCTGGGCGAGGACGGCCCGACCCATCAGCCGGTCGAGCACATGGCGTCCTTGCGCTACATTCCGAACAACCAGCTGTGGCGTCCATGCGATGCGGTGGAATCGGCCGTGTCGTGGAAGGCGGCGATCGAGCGCAAGGGCCACCCGGCCTGCCTGGTGTTCTCGCGGCAGAACCTCAAGCACCAGCCGCGCAGCGCGCAGCAGGTGGCCGACATCGCGCGCGGCGGCTACGTGCTGTCCGACCCGCTGGACACGAAGTTCCAGGCGATCCTGATCGCCACCGGCTCGGAAGTGGAACTGGCGATGGAGGCTTCCCGCGCTCTGGCGCAACAGGGCGTGGCCGTGCGCGTCGTGTCGATGCCGTGCACCGAGGTGTTCGACGCGCAGCCGCTGGAGTACCGCGAAGGCGTGCTGCCGCTCTGGTGCCGCGCCCGCGTGGCGGTGGAGGCGGCCGCCGCCGACTTCTGGCGCAAGTACGTGGGTCTGGATGGCGAGGTGGTCGGCATGACCACGTTCGGCGCCTCCGCTCCTGCGCCGCAGCTGTTCGAGCACTTTGGCTTTACCGTCGCCCACGTGGTCGACGCGGTGAAGCGCACTATTCGCTGAGCGCAAAGGCTCGGTAGGGCGGGCACCGCCCGCCGCTGTGCCTCACCCGTCGCCCGAAACAAAAGCCGGCGGACAGTGTCCGCCCTACGGGGCGGTCGCCGGAATTTCCAGCAAGGTGGCGAGTTCGTCAGGTGTCGCTGCGATCGCGCTGGCGCCGGCCTGCTCCAGTTCCGCGCGGCTGCCGAAGCCCCACAGCACGCCGAAGCCGCGCACCCGGTTGGCCACCGCGCCGTCGATGTCGAAGTGGCGGTCGCCGATCATCACCGCGTTGGCCGGGTCGCTGCCGAAGTCGGCCAGCGCCTCGCCGATCATCGCGGCCTTCTCGCTGTGGGCACTGCCCGGGTGCGGACCGTACAGACGCTCGAAGGCCGCGCCGAACGGCAGGTGTTCGACGATCGGCGCAGCGTGGTGGTGCGGCTTGCTGGTGACCACGGCGAGCCGATGGCCGGAACTGCGCAGCCGCCCGATCAGCGCCTCGATGCCCGGATAGATCGCGTGCTCGCGCCAACCGTGCGTGTCGAAGCGCTCATGGTAGTACGCCACCGCGGCCTCGATGCGTTCGGCGTCGTGATCCAGCAGCGGCGCAAAGCTGTGCCGCAGCGGCGGACCGATCCAGCGGCGCAGTTCCTCGTGTGCCGGCGCCGGCACGCCCAGCCGCGCCAGCGCGTGTTTCACGCAGGCGGTGATGCCGTGCTCGGAGTCGATCAGGGTGCCGTCGAGGTCGAACAGGCAGAGCATTACTTCGCGGCTCGTGCCTTCAGCGCGGCCACTGCGGGCAGCTCCTTGCCTTCGAGGAACTCCAGGAACGCACCGCCGCCGGTGGAGATGTAGGAGACCTGGTCGGCGATGCCGTACTTGTCGACCGCGGCCAGGGTGTCGCCGCCGCCGGCGATCGAGAAGGCGTTCGACGCGGCGATCGCGCGCGCCAGCGTCTCGGTGCCCTTGCCGAACGCGTCGAACTCGAACACGCCGACCGGGCCGTTCCACACCACCGTGCCGGCCTTGGCGATCAGCGCGGCGTAGCGTTCGGCGGTCTGCGGGCCGATGTCGAGGATCATCTCGTCTGCGCCGACCTGGTCGACCGGCTTGATCGTGGCCGGGGCCTGCGCGGAGAACGCCGGCGCCACCACCACGTCGACCGGCATCGGCACCTCGGCGCCGCGGCGTTTCGCGTCGGCCAGCACTTTCTTCGCGGCGTCGATCAGGTCCGGTTCGACCAGCGAGTTGCCCACCGAATGGCCCAGCGCGGCGATGAAGGTGTTGGCGATGCCGCCGCCCACGATCAGCTGGTCGACCTTGCCGATCAGGTTCTCCAGCAGGGTCAGCTTGGTGGAGACCTTGGAGCCGGCCACGATCGCCAGCAGCGGGTGTGCCGGGTGCTCCAGCGCCTTGCCCAGCGCATCGAGTTCCGCGCTCAGCAACGGGCCGGCCGCGGCAACCGGGGCGTACTTGATCACGCCATGGGTGGAGGCCTGGGCACGGTGTGCAGTACCGAACGCGTCCATCACGAAGATGTCGCACAGTGCGGCGTACTTCTTCGCCAGCGCGTCGTCGTCCTTGCCCTCGCCGACGTTCATGCGGCAGTTTTCCAGCAGTACCACTTCGCCGGCCGCCACACCGACGCCGCTGCTCAGGTAATCGGCGACCAGCCGGACCGGCTGATCCAGCTTGCTGCTCAGCCACAGCGCCACCGGCGCCAGCGAGGATTCGGCATCGAACTGGCCTTCCTTCGGCCGACCCAGGTGTGACATCACCATGACTCTCGCGCCGGCGTCGCGGGCAGCCCGGATCGTGGGCAGCGCGGCGTCGAGGCGCTGGGTCGAGGTGATCCGGCCGTGGTCGTCGATCGGCACGTTCAGGTCTTCGCGGATCAGCACGCGCTGGTCGCGCAAATCGAGATCACTCATGCGGATGACTGACACGGCGAAACTCCGGCAAAGGGTTGGGAAACAGCCCTGGTGGGCGGTGTAACCGCCTATTGTCCGGCCCGCCGGGTGCCGATGCAAACCCCCGCAGGCCGGCGATGCGCATTGCGGCGCGCCATGTGCCCGGTTCACACTGTGGCAGACTGCGGTTATCCGTCAGGGGGGATGGCTCATGGCTAGCGGTTTGGTGCTGTATGGCTACTGGCGTTCCAGTGCCGCGTACCGGGTGCGTATCGCACTGAATCTGAAGGGGCTCGAGTATGAGACGCGCCCGGTGCACCTGGTGCGCGACGGCGGCGAGCAGCATGCGGCGGAGTACCGCGCGCTCAATCCGCAGCAGATGGTGCCCTGCCTGCTCGACGGCGACCGCGTGATCACCCAGTCGCTGGCGATCATGGAGTACCTCGACGAGATGCACCCGGAGCTGGAGACGGCCCTGCTGCCGGTCGACGCACGTGGCCGCGCACAGGTGCGCGCGCTGGCGATGGCGGTGTGCTGCGATATCCACCCGCTGGGCAATCTGCGCGTACTGCAGCATCTGGAGGCCGCATTCGACGCCAGCGAGGAGCAGCGCGCAGCGTGGTCGCGGCACTGGATCGGCGCGGGCTTCCAGGCGATCGAGGCGATGCTGGGCGACAGCGTGGCGACCGGTCGCTATTGCCATGGCGAGACGCCGAGCATGGCCGACGCCTGCCTGATCCCGCAGGTGTACAACGCGCTGCGCTGGAAGCTGCCGATGGACGATTACCCGACCATCGCGCGCATCTACCGTTCCTGCAGCGAGCTGGAGGCGTTCCGGCGCGCGGCGCCGGAGGCGCAGCCGGATGCGCCGCAGAGCGAGAAGTGAATGAGGAGGAGTGAAAGATGAGAGGGGCTAGGGTGAGGCGGTCGTGCCGTCTCTCACTTCTCACTCCTCATTTGATCGCTCTTGGCCCTTCAGAATCCCATGCCGTACGGGTCGTTGCCGGCCAGCGCCTCGTCACTGTTGCCGCCTTCGGCCAAGCGGATCTTCAGCGCCAGGCCGTCGCGCGAGTCGGACTTGTTGAGCGCCTCTTCCAGCTCCACGCGGCCTTCCTTGTACAGCCGGTACAGCGACTGGTCGAAGGTCTGCATGCCTTCCTGCAGGCTGCGATCCATCGCTTCCTTGATCTCGTGGATCTGGCCGCGGCGGATCATGTCGCGGATCAGCGGGGTATTCAGCAACACCTCGGCGGCCGGGATGCGGCGACCGTCCTTGCCGAGCACCAGGCGCTGGCTGATCACCGCGCGCAGGTTCAGCGCCAGATTCATCAGCACGTTCTTGTGCGCCGACTCGGGGAAGAAGTTGAGGATGCGTTCCAGCGTCTGGTCGGCGTTGTTGGAGTGCAGCGTGGCCAGGCACAGATGGCCGGTCTCGGAGAACGCGATCGCCGCCTCCATCGTGTCGGTGTCGCGAATCTCGCCGATCATGATCACGTCCGGCGCCTCGCGCATCGCATTCTTCAGCGCCTCGTGGTAGCTGTGCGTGTCCAGCCCCACCTCGCGCTGGTTGACGATGGATTTCTTGTGGCGGTGCAGATATTCGATCGGGTCCTCGATGGTGAGAATGTGGCCGGGCGAGTTGGAATTGCGCTGGTCGAGCATGGCCGCCAGCGTGGTCGACTTGCCCGAACCGGTGGCACCCACCACCAGGATCAGGCCGCGCGGCTCCATGATCAGGTCGCGGAAGATGCTGGGCAGCTGCAATTGCTCGATGCTGGGGATCTCGCTCTTGATCGCGCGGATCACCATGCCCACTTCGCCGCGCTGCTTGAACACGTTGATGCGGAAACGGCCGGCTTCCTTCACCGCCAGCGCCATGTTCAGCTCCAGGTCGCGCTCGAACTGCGGCACCTGGCCCTCGTCCATCAGCGAATAGGCGATCTTCTTGACCATGCCGCCGGGCAGGCCGGTGTTGCCCAGTGGATACAGCTTGCCCTCGACCTTGATATTCACCGGGGCGCCGGTGGACAGGAACATGTCCGACGCGCCCTTGTCTACCATAAGCTTGAGGAAGTAACCGATATCCACGAATGCCCCCTGTTTGCGCAATGCGCGTTGCAATGATGGATTATGCCCGCCCACAATACGCTGCGACACACCATGAGGAATGTGATGTACATCTTTTCCCTGCCGGCCGGGTCCCCGCGCCATATCCGTACGGCCATGGCCATCCTGGTGCTGACCCTGGCAGTGGCCGGTTGTGCCTCGGTGCCGCCGCCGAATGACTCGATGAACCTGGCGCAGAACCAGCTGCAGATGGCCCGTGATGCGGGCGCGGCGGACTATGCACCGGTTGACCTGGGCTTCGCGCAGGACAAGTTCCAGCAGGCGCAGGCGGCCATGGCCGAGCGCAAGTACGCCGATGCGGCGAATCTGGCCGAGGAGTCGCGGGCCGACGCCGAACTGGCCCAGGCCAAGGCCCGGCTTGGCGCGGCGCGGGCGCAGATCCAGAACAAGGTGCAGGAAAACACCCGCCTGCGCCAGCAGGGCGAACAGGCCGCGGCGGCCGCCCAGGCGCCGCAGCCGGCGCCGCCGTCCAGCGCGCCGCCGACCGAGGACATGCCGGCGCCGTCGTCGTCGGTGCTGTCCGCACCGCCGGCCGATGGTTTCCAGACCGTGCCCGACACCGTCCAGCAACCCGCTGCGAACCTCCAGGGAGGCCAGCCATGAAACGCTCCACTGCCACCCTTGCCGCGATCGCACTGGCGCTGGCCACCCTGGGGCCGGCGCATGCCGCCCGGCAGGACGACATCGACATCAACCGGTTGACCGGCAGCCTCAGTCAGCTCGCCAACGATCCCGGCATGGGCAACTACGCGCAGGCCGAACAGGCGCGTGCCCGCGACGCCATCAACCGGCTGGCCCAGGCCAGCTCGCGTGAGCGCCCGCACGCGCTGTACCTGGCCGAGCGCCGGGTCGATCTGGCCAAGACCGCCGCGCAGCTGCAGGACGCCCAGGTCAAGCTGACCCAGCTCGACCGCGAGCACGACCAGATCCTGCTCGACAACAGCCGGCGCGATGCGGAACTGGCGCGGCGCGAACTGGAACGCCAGCGCCTGCAGTACCAGCTGGCGCAGGAAGAGGCCGCCCGGCTGCAGGCGCAGGGGCTGGAATACTCGCAGGCAGCCGAGCAGGCGCGCGCGGAAGCCGAACGGGCCAAGAAACTGGCGGCGGCGCAAAGCAAGGTGGCCCGGGCCGCCAAGCGCCAGGCCGAGCTGGCCGCCCAGGCCGCCAAGGCGATGCGTTCGCAGATGCAGGACGCCGACAAGCCCGCCGAAGCGAATCCGGACGCGTCGAAGCAGCATCCTTGAGGCCCTTCCGGCAGGGCGCGGCGAGCGCCCTGCCGCAGTCCCGGGCCGGGTCCGCCGGGCTTCGGTTAGCTAAATGTAAAATACTGTTTTGACAGCTTTTTTACGGGCACTTCCGGGTTTCGCGAAGGGGTCCTGGAAAGGCTTGCAGCCCCTTGGCCGGGGGAGTAGGGTCAAAGTCCCACGAGGCATCCAGGCCGCGTGGGCCACTGACCCGAATCATGCGCTTACCCCATGTTTCCATGAGTCACCCGCTTCCCGGTATGCCGGCGCGGGTGGTGGGTGCGCGCATGCATTCAACGTCTGCGGATGCTTCCTGTCGCATCCGCACGTCAACTCGCGAGGAGGTCGGATCATGTTTGAAAACCAGCAGCGTGATGATGTCGAGGCATTGATGAAGGCCGACGCCGAATTCCGGCGGCTCTACCAGCACCACCGGGAACTCGACAGCAAGGTGCACGACGCCGATATCGGCGTGCTGCCCATCGACGATGTCACCCTTGCCGGCATGAAGAAGGAGAAACTGCTGGCCAAGGCGCGACTCGAACGCATGTGGGCGGATCGGGCGCACCTCATCCACTGACAACTGCTGTTTCATGCAAGCGCGGCCCCGGGCCTTTCCCGCGTAGCGGGAAGGGTGCCGGGGCCGCCGCGTCTGCGGCGTGCCACCGGGCCACTCGGTTATCATGGCGATCCTGCAGCAACGGCGTCGCCCGAAGCTGCTTTCCCAGTGACGGAGTCCCCATGACGGTCCACCAGAGTGTCCTCGAGCTGATCGGACGTACCCCGATGGTGCGCGCGCAGCGCCTCGACACCGGGCCGTGCGGACTGTTCCTCAAATTGGAGAGCGCCAACCCTGGCGGCTCGATCAAGGACCGCATCGGCCTGTCGATGATCGAGGGCGCCGAGAAGGATGGCCGCATCCGCCCGGGCGACATCCTGGTCGAGGGCACCGCCGGCAACACCGGCCTGGGCCTGGCCCTGGTCGCGCAGCAGAAAGGCTACCGCCTGATCCTGGTGGTGCCGGACAAGATGAGCCGCGAGAAGATCTTCAACCTCAAGGCGATGGGCGCGGAAGTGGTGCTGACCCGCTCCGATGTGGCCAAGGGCCATCCCGAGTACTACCAGGACATGGCCGAGCGGATCGCCCGCGAAACCCCCGGCGCCTACTTCATCAACCAGTTCGGCAACCCGGACAACCCGGCCGCGCACGTCGCCACCACCGGCCCGGAAATCCTCGAGCAGATGGACGGCCGGGTCGACGCGATCGTGGTCGGCTGCGGCTCCTCCGGCACGCTGAGCGGCCTGTCGAGATTCTTCGCCGAACATTCGCCGCAGACCGAACTGGTGCTGGCCGACCCGGTCGGCTCGATCCTGGCGCAGTACATCAACGAAGGCACGCTCTCGACCAAGTCCGCCAGCTGGATGGTCGAAGGCATCGGCGAGGATTTCCTGCCCAGCATCAGCGACTTCACCCGGGTGAAGAAGGCCTATGCGATTCCCGACAAGGAGAGTTTCCTCACCGCACGCGAACTGCTGGCGAAGGAAGGCATCCTGGGCGGCTCGTCCACCGGTACCCTGGTCGCCGCGGCGCTGCGTTACTGCCGCGAGCAGACCACGCCGAAGCGCGTGGTGACCCTGGTCTGCGACACCGGCAACAAGTACCTGTCCAAGCTGTACAACGACTACTGGATGCTCGACAACGGCTTCATCGAGCGCGAGCGGCACGGCGACCTGCGCGACCTGCTGCTGCGCCCGTTCGCCCAGCGCGACACCGTGGTGGTCGGCCCGAACGAGCTGCTGATCACCGCCTACAACCGCATGAAGCTGTATGACGTGTCGCAGCTGCCGGTGATGGACGGCCGCAAGCTGGTCGGCATCGTCGACGAGTCCGACGTGCTGATGCACGTGCATACCGACGGCGCGCGCTTCCGCGACCCGGTGTCGACCGCGATGATGACCAACCTGCAGAAACTCGACGTGCGCTCGCCGGTCGAGTCGCTGCTGCCGGTGTTCGAGCGCGGCCACGTGGCGATCGTGGTCGACGGCGACGATTTCCTCGGCCTGATCACCCGCATCGACCTGCTGAACTGGTTGCGCCGCAAGGTGGATTGAACGATCCGGCGCTGCGCGTGTCGATGTGGCGGGCCGGTTCGCGAAAGGTTGCGTCAATGCAGTCCGGCCAAAATCGCTTGCCCGTGGCGGGGCCCGAGGTTCCGCCACCCATCAAAGGAAGCTGCCCCGATGTGCGGAATTGTTGCTGCCGTTGCCCAGCGTGACGTCGCCCCGCTGCTGATTGCCGGCCTTAAGGCCCTCGAATACCGCGGCTATGACTCCTCCGGCGTGGCCGTGCTCGACCGCGGCGCGATCCATCGCGTGCGCGCCAAGGGCAAGGTGCGCGAGATGGAAGCGCTGTACCTGGCCAACCCGCTGCCCGGCGGCACCGGCATCGCGCATACCCGCTGGGCCACCCACGGCGTGCCGAACGAGGCGAACGCACACCCGCACGTCGCCGGCCGGGTCTCGATCGTGCACAACGGCATCATCGAGAACTACGTCAGCTTGCGCGCCGAACTGCAGGCGGGCGGCCACGTGTTCACTTCGGAAACCGACACCGAGGTGATGGCCGCGCTGATCGACCGGCGTCTCGGCCAGGGCCTGAACCTGCGTGAGGCGGTGCTGGTCACCGTGCGCGAACTGGAAGGTGCCTATGCGATCGCGGTGCTCAGCAGCGACGAGCCCGACCGTGTGGTCGGCGCGCGCCGCGGCGCGCCGCTCCTGGTCGGTGTGGGCATCGGCGAGAACTTCCTCGGTTCCGACGCGCAGGCGCTGGTCCAGGTCACCAACAAGATGATCTATCTCGACGAGGGCGACGTGGTCGAGATCACCCGCGACAGCGTGCAGGTGTACACGCTCGATGGCACGCCGGTCGAGCGCGCCGTGCACGAGAGCGAGCTGTCCACCGACGCGGTCGAGCGCGGCGAATACCGCCACTACATGCAGAAGGAAATCTTCGAGCAGCCGCGTGCGGTGGCCGACACGCTGGAGGCGCGCATCGGCGCGCACGGCGTGTTGCCGAACATCTTCGGCATCGACAGCGACGCGCTGCTTGCGGCCACCCGCGGCCTGCACATCGTCGCCTGCGGCACCAGCTATCACGCCGGCCTGGTCGCCAAGTACTGGATCGAGGAGTACGCGCGGCTGCCGGTCAGCGTGGAAGTGGCCAGCGAGTATCGCTACCGCGAGACGGTGGTGCCCGAGGGCACGCTGTTCGTGGCGATCTCGCAGTCCGGCGAAACCGCCGACACCCTCGCAGCGATGCGCGAGTCGCGCCGCCGTGGTTACCTCGGCACGCTGGCGATCTGCAACGTGCCCGAATCCTCGGTGGTGCGCGAGGCTGATCTGAAGTTGATGACCCGCGCCGGCCCCGAGATCGGCGTGGCCTCGACCAAGGCCTTCACTACCCAACTCGCCGGCCTCGCCCTGCTGGCGCTGGAGTTGGCCCGTCGCAACGGCCTTGACGACGATCGCTACGCGGCGCTGTGCGCCGAGCTGCAGCGCCTGCCGCGCGCGATCGAGGAGGCATTGCGGATGGAGCCGGCGATCATCGAGTTGGCCGGCGAGTTCATCCATCGCCAGCACGCCCTGTTCCTCGGCCGTGGCGTGCAGTATCCGGTGGCGCTGGAGGGCGCGCTGAAGCTCAAGGAGATCTCCTACATCCACGCCGAAGCCTACGCCGCCGGTGAGCTCAAGCACGGCCCGCTGGCCCTGGTCGACGAGCACATGCCGGTGGTGGCGGTGGCGCCGAACGGCCCGCTGCTGGACAAGCTGAAGTCGAACCTGCAGGAAGTGCGCGCCCGCGGCGGCCGCCTGATCGTGTTCGCCGACGGCGCCGCCGGCATGGACGA
>Ga0207690_10002130_pt1 | contig 12122 bp, 15 predicted proteins | sample KBSC23metaG_FD_184315 | JGI IMG/M metagenome (GOLD analysis project Ga0207690, IMG submission 184315) | Corn rhizosphere microbial communities from Kellogg Biological Station, Michigan, USA - KBS C2-3 metaG (SPAdes) (version 2) | ecosystem: Host-associated > Plants > Roots > Rhizosphere > Soil ...
GACCTTTTGTGAGGATTTCAGCATGACCCACCTGCCCGCCCTGGTCACCCTGCTCACCGTACTGCTGCTGTTCGGCACCATGTGGGCCGTCGGCCACGCCCGCGGCAAGTACGGCATCAAGGCGCCGGCCACCAGCGGCGACCCGGCGTTCGAGCGCGCCTACCGGGTGCAGATGAACACGCTGGAGAGCACCGTGATGTTCCTGCCCACGCTGTGGCTGGCGGCCAACTACGGCTTCAGCGGCTGGGCCGGCGTGGCCGGGCTGGTCTGGATCGTCGGCCGGGTGTGGTACGCGTTGGCCTACCTGAAGGACCCCGCCAAGCGTGGCCCCGGCTACATGGTCGGCATGTCCGGCTGGGCCGCGCTGCTGGTGCTGGCCGGCATCGGCGTCGGCCGGGCTCTGCTGGCCGGCTGAAGATTCAGGCCCGCAAGCCGGGAGCGACTGCGTCCAACACCCACACACGATGCGGCACCGCCATCGGCTCGGCCGCATGGCGGGCGGCCAGCATGTCGGCCAGCTCGGCGTCGAAGCGCTGCACCTTCGCCGCGTCCAACGTGGCACCGATGCCGGCGCTGGCGCGGATGCGGCCGCGCCAGTCCGCATGGGTGTACGGCACATCCAGGTCGAACGACCAGGTACGCAGGTTGCCGAAACCGGCCTCGGCCACGTCCTTCAACCATGCCGGATACAGGCCGCTGCCGCTGTGCAGCGTCCAGGCCGGGTTGCAGGCGAGGATCAGCCGCTCGGTGTCCTGCACCACGTTGCCGGCCAGCGGTACCCAGTCGAAATGCGCGATCAGCAGGCGCCCGCCCGGTCGCAGCCACTTGCGCACCAGGGCCGCCGTGCGCGGCCGGTCGAACCAGTGCCAGCACTGGCCGGCGGTGATCGCGTCGAACGAGGCCGGCGCAAAGTCGGCGTTCTCCACCCGCGCGCGCACCTGCCTCACCTGCACGCCGGCGGCCCGGTCCAGCTCCGCGGCCTGTGCCAGCAGCGGCGCGGAATGGTCCAGCCCGGTCACCTCGCAGCCGCGCATGGCCAAGCCGCGGGCGACCGTGCCGGTGCCGGTACCCAGGTCGAGAACGACGTCACCCTTGCGTATGCTGCCGTCGGCGAACAGGCGTTCGAAGAAGGCGTCCGGAAACCCCACCCGATGGCGCGCGTAATCGCTGGCAGTCCTGCCGAAATCGGTGGTCATCGACACTCCCCTGTGATCGTGTGGGGCCGATGTTACCGGGACGGCCATGCGCTGCAAGCGGCGGCGCGGCCCTGCCGATCGGCATGCGCGGCCGGCACACGAGACACTGGCCTGGAGGCGCACGTTGCGCCGTTCGTCCGCCACAGGCATGGTTACCGCATGGAAGTCCGCAGCACCGAAATGCCCCCGCTGCAGCCTCCGGCCACGATGCCCCTGCCGGATGCAGGCAGTTCCGCACCTGGCCTGCGCGCCACCGTGGGTATCATCGCCGCCTATTTCGCGTTGCAGTTCACCGTCAGCCTCCTGTTCGCCTCGACGATCGGCGTACTGGCGGCATTCCACCACGTCGGGCCGGGCATCGACGCAGCGATTCGCACGGCGCTGGCACAACCTGCGATGCAGGCGCTGCTGGCGATCTTCTCGCTCGGCATGGCCGCGCCGCTGACCCTGTGGCTGGCACGCCGCACCTGGCCGATGCTGTGGCCGCTGGCGCAGCCGCCGGGTTTCGGTTTCACGCCGCCGCGCCACCTGCTGTTCTTCGTGCTGGCGCTGGCGGCCGGACTGGCAGCGCCGTTCCTGGGCGCCCTGCTGACCCAGTGGCTGGCCCACGACCACACGGTGACCCAGGACATCCAGCAGATCGGCGGCAACACTCCGCTGGGGCTGCGCATTCCGCTGGTACTGGTGGTGGTGGGCGTGGGCCCGCTGGTGGAAGAGCTGCTGTTCCGCGGCGTGCTGCTGTCGGCCCTGATGAAGCGCATGCATGTCGGCTGGGCCGTGGTCGGCAGCTCGCTGCTGTTCGCGCTGGTCCATCTGCCGGGGCTGCAATACCAGTGGTACGCGCTGCCGAACCTGATCCTGCTGGCGCTGCTGCTGGCCGGGCTGCGGCTGCGTTCGGGCTCGATCTGGCCGGCGGTGCTCGCGCACGGCGCCAACAACCTGCTTGCCGTCGTCGCCTGGTTCGTGGCGGTCAACCCGCCAGGCTGATCCCGCCACGACGCAACAGCCGGGCAGTCTCGAACAGCGGCAAGCCCATCACCCCGGAATAACTGCCCTCGAGGTACTCGACCAGGGTCGCGCCGCGGCCCTGGATCGCATACGCGCCGGCCTTGCCGAACGGCTCGCCGGTGGCGACGTAGGCGGCGACAGCCGGCTCGTCCAGCGTGGCGAAGCGCACCTGTGACACGCAGACTTCGCACTGCTCGCCGGTCGCGCCAACCAGCCACACCGCCGAGATCACCGCGTGCGTGCGGCCCGACAGCCGGCGCAGCATCGCGGCCGCAGCGGCGGCATCGCGCGGCTTGCCGAACACTTCGTCGTCCAGCACCACCTCGGTGTCTGCGCCGAGCACCAGCGCATCGCCCGCCGCTGCCAGCGCGGCGAGGCCGGCGCGCGCCTTGTCGTGCGCCACCCGGCTCACATAGTCCCGCGGCGATTCGCCTTGCACGCGCTGCTCGGGCACGTCGACGTCGAGCACGGCGAAGTCCGCACCGAGCTGTTCCAGCAGCTGGCGCCGACGCGGCGACTGCGAGGCGAGATAAAGCGTCGGGTTCACAGCGTCAGGCTGTATTCGCAGAACTGGTGGTCGCGCTGCCAGCCCAGGGATTCGTACAGCGCCTGCGCCGGTGCGTTGTCCAGCGCGGTGGACAGCGACAGGCTGGCCGCCCCCAGCGCATGCGCATGCTCCGCCGCCGCCTTCAGCAGTGCGGAAGCCACGCCCTGACGCCGCGCCTGCACGACCACGAACAAATCGTTGAGCAGCCAGGTGCGCACGGTGCGTACCGAGGAGAACAGCGGATACAGCTGGGTGAAGCCGAGTCCCGTGCCGTGCTCGTCCCGCGCCAGCAGGATCAGCGACTCATGGTGGCGGAAACGCTCCGCCAGGAAATCCCGCGCCCGCGCCAGGTCCGCCGGCTGCCGGTAGAACTGGCGGTAACCGTCGAACAGCGGCGCCAGCGTGTCGAGGTCGAGGATCGTGGCTTGCCGGATCTGGAAGGACATGGCGGAGACTCCGTGGGGCGTCAGGCGCGATGGTAGGGATGGCCGGTCATGATCGTGGTGGCGCGATACAGCTGTTCGGCCAGCACCAGCCGCACCAGCATGTGTGGCAGGGTCAGCGGACCCAACGACCAGCGTTGGTCGGCGCGTGCCAGCACCTCGCGCGCATGGCCGTCCGGGCCGCCGATCAGGAACGCCAGGTCGCGTCCCGCCATGCGCCACTTCGCCAGTTGTTCGGCCAGTTCCTCGCTGGACCAGGTTTTGCCGCGGCCATCCAGCGCGATCACATGACTGTCGTGCGGCAGCGCCGCGAGGATCGCCACGCCCTCGTCCTGGATCGCCCGCGCATCATCACGGCCCTTGCCGCGATTGCCCGGCTTCAGTTCGATCAGCTCCAGCGGCAGCTCGTGCGACAGCCGCTTGCGGTACTCGGCAAAGCCTTCCGCGACCCAGCCGGGCATGCGTTCACCGACCGCGATCAGACGCGCACGCATGCCGGGATTCGGCTCAGCCGGCTTGCGCAGCGTCGATTTCGTGCCCGTGGTCACCGACTGTCCACAGCCGCTCCAGGCCATAGAACTCGCGGATGCGCGGCAGCATCACGTGGACGATCACGTCGCCCAGATCGACCAGTACCCACTCGCCTTCCGTCTCGCCTTCCACGCCCAGCGGCATCACGCCCGCCTTCTTGGCGAACTTGCCCACTTCGTCGGCGATGGATTTGACGTGGCGTACCGAAGTGCCCGAGGCAATCACCAGCAGGTCGGCGATGGAGGTCTTGCCGCGGACGTCGATCTCGCGCACGTCCTTGGCTTTCAGTTCTTCGAGCGCGTCGATGACCGACTTGCGCAGGGTGGCCGTGGTGACGGCCTTGTGGGTACGGGCTGTGCTCAAGAGGATGGGCCTCGATGCGGGATCGCAGCGCAAGATGGCGCGGGCGCAGTATAACCGCCCAACAACAACGTCACGTCAAGGCGCCGGCCGGCCCGAAACGCGGCCGCTCAATGTGCCAGCGAGCGCCTGGCCAGCCGGTATTCGTGCATCAGCCGCGCCACCAGTTCGGCGGCTGGCTGCGGACGCACCAGGCCGGCGGCCTGGCCGCACCATTCAGACAGCAGGTCGCCGCGCCCGGCTTCGGCGGCGGCACGGCGCAGCGGCGCGGTGAGCGCATTCAGCACCGGATACGGCAGGCCCGCGGCGGCTTGCGGCATGGCCTCGACGAAGCGGTTGCGCAGGCCGCGCGCCGCGCGCCCGGAGAAACCCCGGATGGTGGTGACCTGATGCTCCCCGGCACGCGGAAGGTCCCGCTTCCACGCCTCGGCAGCCGAGCACTCCGGGCAGGTGAGGAAGGCGGTGCCGAGCTGGCTGGCCGCGGCGCCGAGCACTTCCGCCGCCAGCAGGCCGCGGCCGTCCATGATGCCGCCGGCGGCGATCACCGGGATGTTCACCGCGCGCACGGCCAATGGCAGCAGGGCGAACAGGCCGATCATCGCGTCCTCGGCCTCGTGCAGGAAGCTGCCGCGATGGCCGCCGGCCTCGGCACCCTGCATGGACACCGCGTCGGCCCCGACGTCGGCCCAGGCAAGCGCCTCGGCCACCGTGGTGGCGGTACCGATCACGTAGATGTCGCGCTGGCGCAACTCGTGCAGTTGCGCCTGGCTGATCACCCCGAACGCGAAGATCGCCGCCGCCGGACGCGCCTCGCACAGCGCCGCGAACTGGTCGGAGAAACGCGGCGCCCAGCGCGCCGGCAGGCTGGTGCGCACGTCGAGGCCTTCGCGTGCCATCAGCGCGTCGAGCTGCTCGCGCGCCTTCGCCACCGCCGCCATGTCGGCCTCGAATTCGTCCGGCAGAACGAACAGCCCGATCGCGTACGGCCGGTCGCCGAGCGCGCGAATCTGCGCCGCCTGCGCGAGGATAGCCGCCGGCTCCAGGTAGCCGGCACCGAGCGAACCCAGCCCACCGGCATTCGACACCGCCGCCACCAGCGCCGGCGGCGTCGAACCGGACATCGGGGCCTGGATCAGCGGGTGCTCGATGCCGAGCCGGCTGGCGAACGACGGGGCCATGCGTGGTGTCCTGCGGCAGTGGATGGCCGCAGTATCCGCCGCTGTCGCACGCAGCAAAAGCCGCCAGCAAGCCTCCTTGCCGGCGGCACCCGCTCAGCTGCCGGATTTCATGGCGCCGCCTTTCACGGCATCGCCCTGCATCGCACCCTTCTTCATCATCGCATCGTGTTTCATCGCGTCGTGTTTCATGGCGCCGTGTTTCATCACTTCGTGCTTCATCGCGCCGTGCTTCATGCCGTCGTGCTTCATGGCCGTTTTCGGCATGGCCTCGTGCGCCATCGCGGTGCTGGCGCTGACCGCCATCGCATCCTGCGCGAATGCGGACGCGGTGGCGAGGCCGCAGGCCATGGCGGCGGCGAACAGAGTGGCAAGTCGTGCGTTCATCGGAAAGTCCTCGATGGGAAGGGAAGGAGACGGCCATGCCGTCCCTTGCTTCCTTCGCCATCCGCCGCCCGGCGGTTACCTGCCGCGGCTCAACCGCCCTGCCCGGCCACGATGTTCACCGTGATCGCGATGATGAACACGTTGAAGAAGAACGCGATCACGCTGTGCAGCAGCACCACGCGGCGCAGGTACTTGCTGGTGATCTGCACGTCGGAGACCTGGAAGGTCATGCCGACCACGATCGAGAAGTAGGCGAAATCCCAGTAGTCCGGTTCGGGCGTATCGGGAAATTCCAGCGCGGCATGCTTTTCGCCGAAGTCGCCGTAGTAGCCGTGGGCGTAGTGGATGGCGAACATCACATTGAGGAACAACCAGCTCAGCACCACGCTCAGCACACCAAGCGCAAGCTCCAGCATGCCGCCGCCCCTGGCCGCATGCAGCTCGTTGGCCAACGCCGCCAGCACCACCGCCACCAGCAGCACGCCGCCCCACAGCACGCCCCAGCGGCCGGTATCCAACGCCTGCGCCTGGCTGCGCATGTGACTCGGCGTGGCCTGGTTGAACAATCGCGCGAAGACACCCAGAAACACCACCGCGGCCAGGTCGAAACCCAGCAGCACCGCATTGGCCGGGCGCAGGCCGGCACGCAGCAGCAGCGCCATCGCCGTCAGGAAGATGAGCAGCGACAGGACCGTCCACGGGCGGCCCTTCACGAAACGCCATGGCCGCCAGCCGCGCCGCGCCGCGCGCTCACCCGAGCGCTCCGATGGTTCGTCCATGCATGCCTCCGCGTCAGGGCCTCAGCCGAGCAGGTCGTGGTGTTCCGGATGCCGCTGCATCCACGCGGCAGCATACGAGCAGGCCGGCACCACCTTCCAGCCCTCGGCGCGCGCCGTCGCCAGCGCCTGCTGCACCAGGGCGGCGGCAATGCCGCGTCCGCCTACCGCGGCCGGCACTTCGGTGCGGGTGATCGTCATCACGCCGGCGGCCAGCGTGTACTCGAGCAGACACGGCATGTCTTCCACGCGGGTTTCGAAGCGATGGGCCGCGCGATCGTGCCGGATGGCGAGCTGCATGCGAACTCCCGGTGGAAAGACAATCGGCAAGCATACGACCTGCGCAAGGCAACCGGGCGTGAAGCGATGGCGTCGTTTCGTTCGCACCGGCTGCATGCGGCATCGGGCACCGTGACCACTTGCCTGCCACAGCCCACGGGAGAATCCCATGAAACGATCCGCGTCTGCACACTGGTCCGGCGGCATCATGGACGGCCAGGGCACGATGTCGACCGATACCAGCGTGCTGAACGAGGCGCCGTACGGCTTCAAGTCGCGCTTCGAGGACGGCCCCGGCACCAACCCGGAGGAATTGATCGCGGCGGCCCACGCCGGCTGCTATTCGATGGCGCTGTCGCTGGGGCTGGGCAATGCCGGCTTCGCCGCCGACGGCATCGACACCAAGGCGACGGTGACCCTGCTCAAGGACGGCGACGGTTTCAGCATCACCGCGGTGGAGCTGACTTGCCGGGCCAGGGTGCCGCGCATCGACACGGCCACGTTCGACAGCATCGCGCAGGCGACCAAGCTGGCCTGCCCGGTGTCCAAGGTGCTGAAGGCCCCCATCACGCTGGATGCCCGGCTGGAAAGCTGACTCAGGCGGCGGCCTCCGCACGCAGCGCGGGCGCAGCGGCCCGGCGCCGCTGGCGCACCGCCTGCGCCATATGCTGCAGCACCTGCACGGAACTGTCCCAGTCGAGGCAGCCGTCGGTGATGCTCTGGCCGTAACGCAGCGGTTGGCCGGGCTGCAGTTCCTGGCGGCCGCCGAGCAGGTGGCTTTCCACCATCACGCCGAGGATGCGCCGCTCACCGGCGGCGATCCGCCCGGCGAGGTCCTCGGCCACCCGCGGCTGGTTCTCCGGCTTCTTGCCGCTGTTGGCGTGGCTGACGTCGATCATCACCCGGCCGGCCAGGCCGGCCTTGCCGATCACGGCACAGGCGGCGTCGACGCTGGCCGCGTCGTAGTTCGGCGCCTTGCCGCCGCGCAGGATCACGTGGCAGTCGCCATTGCCGCGGGTGGTGGCCACGGCCGCCTGGCCATCCTTGGTCACCGCCATGAAATGATGCGGCTGCGAGGCGGCCTGTACCGCATCCACCGCGATCTTCACGTTGCCGTCGGTGCCGTTCTTGAAACCGACCGGGCAGGACAACCCCGAGGCCAGCTCGCGATGCACCTGGCTCTCGGTGGTGCGTGCGCCGATCGCGCCCCACGCCACCAGGTCGGCGATGTACTGCGGCGTGATCATGTCGAGGAATTCGCAGCCGGCCGGCACGCCCAGCGCGTTGATGTCGCGCAGCAGGCCGCGGGCGATGCGCAGGCCCTTGTCGATGCGGAAGCTGCCGTCGAGGTCGGGATCGTTGATCAGCCCCTTCCAGCCCACCGTGGTGCGCGGCTTCTCGAAGTACACCCGCATCACGATCTCCAGCGCATCGCCCAGCTCGCGGCGCAGCGGCGCCAGCCGGGCGGCGTACTCCAGCGCGGCGCGGGGATCATGGATCGAGCACGGCCCGATCACCACCGCGAGACGGTCGTCGCTGCCGGCGAGAATGCCGTGCAGCGCCTGCCGCGAGGCATCGACGGTGGCCATGGCCGCGTCGGTGACGGCACAGTCGCGCATCACCTCGGCCGGCGTGCTGAGGGGAGTGATGGCGCGGATGCGCAGGTCGTCGGTGGGGTTCATGGCGGCTCTCCTGGAAGTTTTTCAGGTGGCGGCCATAAAAAAACCGCCATGGGGTGGCGGTTCGGTGTGGTTGTGTCGATCAGTTCAAAACGATCGCGCCCGCGCCGCCGCCGTTGGCTTCGGATAGCCGTAAAACCAGAAATACAGGCGGGCGGTGGCGGAATGCATGACGCCATAGATAACACAATGGACGTCCAAATCAAACTCCGCGGTGCGCAGACGATAGACTGCACCCATGTCTTCGCCCCTCGACCTGCTGACCCGGCCCGCCCGCGAACCGATCCGCCGCTGGGTGCTCAAGGCCTTCCCGCGCGCCGATGCCGGCAGCGTCGACTACGACCACCCGCACGGCGACCCTGGCCTGTTCGGGCCGCACAGCGCGACCTGGCGCGTGCACGCGGACTTCCCCGGCATGCTCGCCGGCGGTCTCGCCGCACTGACCCTGCAGACGCTGCACCCGCTGGCGCTGGCCGGGGTGTGGGACCACTCCAACTTCCGCGGCGACCTGCTCGGCCGGCTGCGCCGCACCACCGCGTTCGTCGGCGGCACCACCTACGCACCGCGCGCACAGGCCGAGGCGCTGATCGACCATGTGCGGCAGATCCACCTGCACGTCACCGGCCACGGCGAGGACGGTCGCCCCTACACGGCAGACGACCCCGGCCTGCTGACCTGGGTCCACGTCAGCGAGGCGTACTGCTTCCTGCAGGGCTACCGCCGCTACAGCCACGTCGCGATGCCGGCCGGCGCGGCCGACCGCTACTACGACGAGGTGCGGCGGATCGCCGAAGCGCTTGGCGCGCGCGACGTGCCCGCGTCGGAACACGAAGTGACTGAATACTTCCGGCGCATCCGGCCCGAACTGGCGTTCACCGAACGCTCGCGCGTGGTGCTCGGCCTGCTGGGACGGGTGCGCCTGCCGGTGCCCGCGGCCGGGCTGTCGCGCGACCTGTTCCTGTTCGCCGGCCATGCCTTGTTGCCGGACTGGGCGCTCGCGATGCTGGGCCACACGCCATGGCAGCGCCGGCAGGCGCGGCTGGCGGCGCACGCGCTGTGGTCGATTGCGCCGGTATTTCGCGCGGCGCTGAGGGACGGCGTCGCCAGCCGCGCCTGCCGGCGCAACGGCGTGGCCCCGGGGCAGCTGCAGCACTGGTGCGACGTCGCCTAGCCGCCGACAAACCCGCGGCCGGACTCACGCCGGCGCCGCCTGGGCGACCGGCTCGTCGTCCCCGGTGGCGACCACGCGGTTGCGACCGGCACGCTTGGCCGCGTACAGCGCCGCGTCGGCACGCTGCAGCAATGCTGTCACGTTGCGCTCGGCGGGCGCCGCTTCGGTGACGCCGACCGATACGGTCATGCCGAACGCGCGGCCATCGAGCGTCAGCTGCGCACCCTCGACCTCGGCGCGGATCCGCTCGCCCAGCACCCGCGTGTGCCGCAGGCCGTGGCCCGGCGACAGCACCACAAACTCCTCTCCGCCGATCCGGCCGATCACGTCGCCCCGGCCCAGCACGCGCTGGATGCGCTCCACCAGCGACAGCAGCACCTGGTCGCCGCCGCCATGCCCGAAGCGGTCGTTCACCGCCTTGAAATGATCGACGTCGAGCATCAGCACGCCCAGCGGCCGGCCGTCGCCTACGGCGGCATCCAGCGCCCGACCGGCCGCCTCGACCAGCGCCAACCGGTTGTTCACGCCGGTCAGCGGGTCGGTCCGCGCCAGCGACTTCAGCTCCGCCTGCATCGTCTCGTTGTAGAGCAGCAGGAAGCCGATGCTGGTGAACAGCGGTTGCACGGCGGAGAACATCATGTAGATCGTGTTGATCGGCGTGGGCGCCAGCAGGCCTCCTGCCGGCTGGCTGGACAGCAGCGGCTCGGCGTTGCGCCAGAGCACCATGGCCACCGCGACGGCCAGGGTGGCCAGCAGCACCCGCTGGGCCGCCGAACCGCCCCGGCGCAGGCTGCCGCACAACGGCGCGATCAACAGCGCCAGGTCCAGCAGGATGACCAGCGAGGCGCACAGTAGCCGGGCCTGGAAATCCGGCACCCCCCATGCGAACCAGACAATCGCCAGCCAGCCCGCCACGCTGGCGATCGCCACTACCCGCAGCCGCGACGGCGCGCCGAGCAGCAGACGCAACGCATGCACGGTCATCGCGTAGGAGACCAGCATGACGGCGTTCGCCACCGGGATCGAAAGCCAGTCGTCGATCTGGCCGCGCAGGCCGAGCAGGACCCAGGCCGTCGCCTCGAGCACCAGCGCACCGGCGCGCAGGCGCAGGCTGGCCCGCGCCACGCCGGAATAGCTGCCGGTGGAAGTCCACAGCACCACCGCCATCAGCAGGGCCTGGACAGCCCCCATCAGTGCCAGGGTGGCCATGTCGATAGGCATCGGTGTGCTCCTCGCTGACTCGGGGGATGCCATCGGCTACGCAGGCCGATCGGCAAGTCGGGCGGTTGACCCGGGGGTATCGGCCATCGCGGCCGGGACTTGAACGTTGACAGCCGGCCGCGTTTCGCTACTTTCGGCGGATACGACTTGCCGGACCCCGCATGGCCACCCTGATTCCGACACGCAACCAGTGCCTGCCAAGGATGACCGGCGGCGAGAAGCGCTTCTCCGAACGACTGGAGCAGAAGCTCGAAGACGACTACCTGCTGTGGTACGACGTGCCGATCGGGCTGAAGCAGCGGCGCCCGGATTTCGTGGTGTTCCACCCGCGCCGCGGCATGCTGGTGCTGGAGGTGAAGGACTGGAAGCCGGACACCATCCGCCACGCCGACAGCACCCAGTTCACCCTGGTCACCGAGCGCGGCCTGGTCAAGGAGAACAATCCGCTGCTGCAGGCACGCGCGTATGCGCTGGAGATCGGCGTGGTGCTGGAGCGCGACCCCGCGTTGCGCCATCCGCCCTCCAGTCGCCACGCCGGCAAGTTGCTGATGCCGTGGGCGTACGGCGTGGTGCTGGCCAACATCAGCCGCAAGCAGTTCGTCGACGGCGGGCTCGACGCGGTGATTCCGGAACACCTCGCCCTCTGCCGCGACGAGATCTACGACACGGTCGAAGCGGAAGCCTTTCAGGAAAAGCTGTGGGCGATGTTCCCGCAGGTGTTCCCGGTGGCGCTGACCCTGCCGCAGATCGACCGCGTGCGCTGGCACCTGTTCCCGGAGATCCGGGTGGCGCCCGGCGAAGGCCAGTTCGGCCTGTTCGACCAGCCGGCCGATGCCGCCGCGCGGCCGCTGCAGATCCCCGACCTGGTCAAGGTGATGGACGCGCAGCAGGAGCAGCTGGCGCGTTCGCTCGGCGACGAGCACCGGATCATCCACGGCGTGGCCGGCTCCGGCAAGACCATGATCCTCGGCTTCCGCGCGATGCAGCTGGCACGCGAGCTGGCCAGGCCGATCCTGGTGCTTTGCTACAACAAGACGCTGGCGGCGCGGCTCGACCAACTGCTCGGCGAGCGCGGCCTGAGCGAAAAAGTGCAGGTCTACAACTTCCACAAGTGGTGCCGCAAGATGCTCACCGCCTACCACGTGGACCTGCCCGCGCAGGGCAGCGCGGACTTCTTCGAGCAGATGGTGCAGCGGGTGATCGACGGCGTCGAACGCGGCCAGATCCCGCGCTTCCAGTACGGCGCGGTGCTGGTCGACGAAGGCCACGACTTCGAGCCGGACTGGTACCGGCTGATCGTGCAGATGATCGACCCGGCCACCAACTCGCTGCTGGTGCTGTACGACGAC
>Ga0207690_10002132_pt1 | contig 12114 bp, 7 predicted proteins | sample KBSC23metaG_FD_184315 | JGI IMG/M metagenome (GOLD analysis project Ga0207690, IMG submission 184315) | Corn rhizosphere microbial communities from Kellogg Biological Station, Michigan, USA - KBS C2-3 metaG (SPAdes) (version 2) | ecosystem: Host-associated > Plants > Roots > Rhizosphere > Soil ...
CCAATGATCCCGAGATGGTGCAGCGACTGATCGGTCAGCTGCAGCAGGCGCTGCAGAACAGCGGCGAGGGCATCAACTGGGGCCTCGCTCTCGAGCAGGCCAGGGGCCTGGCGACGCGGTCCGCCGTGGTGAGCACGCCCGCCGAGACCTCGGCCCTCGAGCAGGCCCTGCACGTGGCCGCGCTCTGGCTCGACGAGGTCACCTCGATCGCCGAACTGACCGTGCCCCCGGTGCTGCTCACTCGGGCCGGCTGGGCCGAGGCCACCATGCCGGTCTGGACCCAGCTCGCCGAGCCCGTCGCCCATTCGATCGCGAACGCGCTGACCGGCGTGCTTGAGGAGCAAGCCGGCGAAGAGCTGGGCGGGATGCTCGGCAACGCCGGGCAGTTGATGCGCAACGTCGGCGGCACGCTGTTCGCCATGCAGCTCGGTCAGGTGGTCGGCCAGCTGGCCGGCGAGGTGGTCTCGGGCGGCGATGTCGGCATCCCGCTGCTCGACGGGGAGACGCGGCAGGCTGCCCTGGTCGCGCAGAACGTGGATGCCTTCGGGGCCGGCCTCGACATCCCGGTGGACGAGGTGCGGCTCTACCTCTCGGTGCGCGAACTCGCGCATGCGCGCCTGTTCCGCCACGCCAAGTGGCTGCGGTTGCACCTGCTGACCCAGGTGACCGACTTCGCCCGCGGCATCCGGATCGACACCGAACGACTCGAAGAGCTCGCCGCCGATTTCGACCCGCAGAATCCCGAAGAGCTGCGGAGCGCGATGACCAGCGGCGCGCTGATCCCGCCCAAGAGCGACGAGCAATTGGCCGCGCTGGCCCGGCTCGAGACCATGCTCGCCCTGATCGAGGACTGGGTGGATGTCGTCACGGCCGCCGCGACCGAGCGCCTTCCCAAGAGCGTCGCGATCGCCGAGAGTGTGCGGCGCCGACGCGCAGCAGGCGGACCGGCCGAGTCGGCCTTCGCCACGCTGGTCGGGCTCGAACTGCGGCCGCGCCGGCTGCGCGAGGCCGCGGCGATGTGGCAGAAGGTGACGGATGCCGTGGGCAACGACGGGCGCGACGCGCTGTGGGCGCATCCCGACCTGATCCCGACCGACGCCGACATCGACGACCCCGCCGCGCTGATCGCGCGCCTCACCTCGGGGACCCGCATCCCCGACGACGTCGACATGGCGATCGAGGACCTGCTGAACGACGACGGAGAGAACCGGCCGCACGAAGTGTGACCCGCTCTGCGGCCCGCGCTCGTGATGCGACCCTCGTAGCTTCGGCACTCGTGCGGCGGCACTCGTGCGGCGGCACTCGTGCGGCGGCACTCGTGCGGCGGCACTCGTGCGGCGGCACTGGTGCGTGAGCCCCTGCCGGCGGGTCCTTTCGGCCCATTTCACTTCGCGCTCATTTCGGCGCGAAGTGAAATGGGGAATTCGCACACCGTCACCCCAGCGGCCAGCGGCCAGCGGCCAGCGACCGTCGCGGCGCCGTGCGGGGAGCTGTGGACGACGGGCGACGCTGGATCACTCGGCACGGCATCCTGTCCCCATGGTGCTCAAGGTGGCGGCGGCGGTTCCGCTGGTGTGGCGCAGTCCGAGCAGCATGCAGTTCGGGGTCGACCGGGCGCAGGTCGTGCTCGACGGCGTCGATGAGCGCACCGAGCGGGTGATCGCCGCCCTGGTCGGCGGCATCTCGTCCAGCGGGTTCGACATGATGGTGCGCAGCACCGGGCTCGGCGTCGACGAGGCGGCCCGGCTGCTGGGCCGGCTCGAACCGGTGCTCGAACGCGAGACGACGACCGCGACCGCCCGGGTCGCGGTCAGCGGGGACGGTCCGCTCGCCGACGAACTGCGGCAGGTGCTGCGGTCGGAAGCGGTGCTCGCCGACGCCGACGTGCGCGCGCCCGACCTGGCGGTCATCGTGGCGGCCTGGGTGATCGCGCCCGAGGATCACGGCAGCTGGTTGCGCCGCGACATCCCGCACCTGCCGGTGGTGGTCGCCGACGGCGGCGTCACGGTCGGGCCGCTGGTCGAGCCGGGATCCGGACCGTGCCTCTACTGCGTGCAACTCACTCGCACCGACGACGACCCGGCGTGGCCGGCGATCGCCACGCAGCTGTGGAACCGGCCGGCGCCGGCGATGACGCGACTGGCGGTCATCGAGGCTGCGGCGTTCGCGGCACGGCGTGTGCTCGAGCGGGTGCGGTCGGCGGGGGTGGTGGATTCGACAGGCTTACCCACCGAGGGCTCGGCGAGTTGGCACCTCGCGGGCGACAGCGGCGCGGTCAGCTCGCGCGCGTGGATGCGGCACGCGGCGTGCCGCTGCGCAGCTCCTGAAGAAAGCGACTGGGCTCCCGCTGCTGACCCCGCGGACCGATCCGCGACCACGACAGCAGCAGCCGTCGCCGTGCCCGCGTAATCCCGACGTAGAACAGGCGACGTTCCTCGTCGACGGCCGCCGGCGTCCTGGCGTAGTTGATCGGCAGCAGCCCGTCGCTGAGCCCGATGAGGAAGACGGTCTGCCACTCCAGGCCCTTGGCGCTGTGCAGGGTCGAGAGCACGACGGCCGCCACGGTCAGCTCGTTGTTGCTCTCCTCGCGGTCGGCCAGTTCGGCCGAGAACCGCTTCAGCGACACCGAGTCGGGCACCTCGTTGGCGAACCGCACGATCGCGTCCAGAGCGTCCCAGCTCTCGCGCGGCAGGGATGAATCCTCGGGCAGCAGGCTCCAGCCGAGTTCGCGGGCGAGGTTCGAGACGATCGCGCGGGCCGGTTCGTCCGGTTCGGAGTGCACCTGGACCCGCAAGGCGAGCAGCAGTTTGCGCACAGCCGGCAGCTTGAAGAACTTGCTGGCGCCCAGCTGACGTGTCGCGACGCCCGCCTGTTTCAGCGCCGCCTCGACGGCGACCGCCTGCTCGTTCACCCGGAACAGGACCGCGATCTGCTCGGGCCGAGTGCCCGCCTTCAGCTCGGCCGCGATCGCGCTCGCCACCGCCTGGGCCTCGGCCGCGTCGTCGTCGAACACCGCGACCGCCGAGACCGTCTCGGCCGAGGTGCTGATCGGGCGCAGCTCGAGAGCGCCCGCCCGGTCGTGCATCAACCGGTTGGCCAGGCTCAGCACGGCCGGCGTCGAGCGGTAGTTGCGCTCCAGCCGCACGATGTGCGCCTGCGGGAACTCCCGCTGGAACCCCAGCAGATACTCGCTGGTGGCGCCGGTGAAGGAGTAGATGGTCTGGCTGGCATCCCCTACGACGCAGACATCGGTGCGGTCGCCGCGCCAGAGCGTGAGCAGCCGGTGCTGCAGCGGCGAGACATCCTGGTACTCGTCCACGGTGAAGAAGCGGTACTGGGCGCGCACCGCCGCGAGCACGCGCGGTTCGGAGTCGAGCATTCCCGCGGTGGCGAGCAGCACGTCCTCGAAATCGAGGCGGCGACGGTCGTCTTTCAACTGCTCGTACCGGGTCTGGATGTCGACCACCGTTCCGACATCGAGCCCGCCCGGCAGCGGCCGCTGCTGCCGGGCCACGGCCGCGGCGTAGCCGTCCAAGCTCAACTCGGACGTCTTGCGCCACTCGATTTCGCCCGCCAGATCGCGCAGTGTTCCGCCGCCGAGACGCAGGTGCAGGGCGTCACCCGCGTCGGCGATCAGCCGCGACTTGTTCTCGACCAGCTTCGGAGAGGGGCCGCCCACGACATCCGGCCAGAACTGCCCGAGTTGGGCCAGTGCCGCCGAGTGGAAGGTGCGCGCGACCGCCCCCTCGGCGCCGAGCTGCCGCAGCCGCTCGCGCAGCTCGGCTGCGGCCTTGGTGGTGAAGGTGAGCGCCAGCACGCTTCCGGGCGAATAGGTGCCGGTGCGCAGGCCGTGCGCGATCCGGTAGGTCAGGGCGCGGGTCTTGCCGGTTCCGGCGCCGGCCAGGATGCAGACCGGGCCGAGCAGGGCGACCGCGGCCTCGCGCTGCTCAGGATCGAGTCCGGCGAGCAGTTCGTCATCGAGGGCCGGAGTCATCGCTGCGCTCTCACCACGAGCCGCGTCACCATCGGCCGCCGTCCGGCAACTCGCCGCCGTACCAGTCGTCGATGATGGCGCGCGCGATCGAGGTGGTCCCAGGCAGGCGGATCTCGCCCGCGGCGTTCGCCGCCGCCAGCTCGTCGCGGCTGAACCAGCGCAGCTCGAGGATCTCGTCGCCGTCCGGGCGGCCCTCGGTCGAGCTGCCGGGAGCGACCCGGGCGCGGAATCCGACCATCAGCGAGGCCGGGAACGGCCAGGGCTGACTGCCCTTGTAGACCGGGTCGACCACGCGCACGCCGGACTCCTCGAACACCTCGCGGAGCACCGCGGCCTCCAGCGACTCCCCCGGTTCGACGAATCCGGCCAGCAGCGAGAAGCGGTTGGACTCCCACAGCGCGTTCGAGCCGAGCAGCAGCCGGTCGTCGTCATCCGTGATGCCCACGATGATTGCGGCGTCGGTGCGCGGGAACAACTCCGCGCCGGTCTCGGCGTCGCGCCGGGTCCAGCCCGCCGCATCCGGGATGCTCGGGTGCCCGGTGCGCGGGGAGAACGCGTAGCTGGCATGCCAGTTGGCCAGCGCGAGGGCCTCGGTGAAGAGTCCCGCATCCCGGACGCTGAGGTCCGCGCCGAGCAGCCGCAGGTCTCCCCACAGCGCGGCGTCACTCTCGGGTTCGCCGTTGTCGAGGGCCGCGGTGTCCATCTCGGCGGCGGTCGTCTCATCGACCACCAGCGCGACGATCGGCGCTCCGAGGGGAAGGTCGGGTTCGTCGTCGATGGACCGGCCGAGATACAGGCCGAGTTCGAAGGCAGGCGCCCGAGCGGCTTCGAGCAGGGCGATGCGCGCCGGGCCGGCGAGCAGCACCTTGCGGTCGTGCAGCACCAGAACCCGGGCGCGCGGATCGGCGAGCACCGCCTCGAGCCCGAGGGTGCGGGAGAGGTGATCGCGATCGATCGACGCGCGGGCCAGCGGCAGCCGGGAGCCGAAGGAGTCGATCAAACAGCTACCTCCGGAGCGGGCGAGAAGGGCGTGGCGTGCGGCCGGGGCGGGCGCCGACCGACCTACCCTGTCGTCATGGCCAGATCCCCCTTCACTCTAGCCGCGCTCGCCACCTCGGCCGTGGCCGAGCTCGACGTCGTCGGGGCGCAGTCCTTCGGCTCGACCGGTCAGGGCGACTTCGACGCGGCCCTGCTGACCGGCAGCGACGGCAGGCACTGGGTGGTGCGCGTGCCGCGCAGCGAGCGCGCGGAGGCCGAGCAGTCGGCCGACCTGGTCGCGCTGCGGGCGCTCAGCGCCGGCGTGCGCAGCCGTCTGCCCTTCGCGGTGTCGACCTTCGCCGGGCAGGTTCCGGTCGGCGGAACCCGCGCTGTCGTCTACGAGTTCGTCTACGGCACCAAGCCCTCACTGGCGCAGATCACGCCCGAGCTGGCCGCCTCGATCGGCGCCGGCATCGCGGCGATCCACGCCCTGCCCACTTCGTTCATCGTGGATGCAGGCCTGCCCGGACACAGCGCCGTCGAGGGTCACCGCGCGGCGATCACCCTGATCGACCGGGCCGCGGCCACCGGGCTGGTTCCGATCGCGCTCCGCCAGCGCTGGGAGGCGGCGAGCGCCGACTCAGCACTCTGGCAGTACACGCCGACGGTGATCAACGGCTCGTTCGGCTCCGACTCGGTGCTCGCCGCATCCGATCAACTCACCGGCGTGCTGGGCTGGCACGGACTGCGCGTCGGCGATCCCGCCCTCGACCTGCAGTGGCTGCTCGGCTGCGGCCAGGCGGGAGCGACGGATGCCGCGTTCGACGCCTACAGCGCGGCCCGCGGCCAGATCGACCGCCAGTTGCGGCAGCGCGCCACCCTGCTCGCCGAACTCGAGGTCGCCCGCTGGCTGCTGCACGGCACCGAGGTGCGCAGCACCGAGATCGTGGATGACGCCGTCGAGATGCTCTCGGCCCTCACCGACGACGCGCAGAAGACCCTCAGCAGCACCGTGAGCGGAGACACCGTCGATCTGAGCGACGCGCGCCTGCGCGGCTCCTTCGTCAACACCGACGAGATCGAGGCGCTGCTCGACCGGTCTGAGCGACTGACCCGCTAGAGCGCCACCGGCTGCGGGCGCTTGACGATGCGCACCAGCCGGCGCGGCCGACGCAGGTCGACGCGCAGGGTGAGTTGGTGACGCCGCGCGAGGATCACAGCGACCACGAGGCCGGCCACCGCGGGCACGCCGCCGGCGATCAGAAAGGCGGCCTGCGCGCCCAGGTTCTGCGCGATCCATCCAATGATCAGGCCGCCGGCCGCCTGACCGCCGACATTCACCATGATGTAGAACGACATCACCCGGCCCCGGATGCCCAGATTGGTCGAGAGCTGGGTGAGCGATTCCGAGGCGGTGGCGAACGCGATGCGCGTGATGCCGATGCCGACCAGCGCTCCGAGGAAGATCAGGTACAGCGGCGCGACCCCGGCGAGCGCGGTGACGGCGCCGTAGACGATCACCGCGACGACGATCGCGCGCAGCCGCAGCTGCCGTCGACGGGTGGACAGCAGCGCGCCGGCGAGGGCGCCCGCCGCCGCGAGCGAGCTGTACAGCCCGTAGCCCGCGGCGCCGGTCTGGTACGTGACATTGGCTGACGCGGTGAACAGCACCGGCAGGTTCATGCCGAAGGTCGCGACGAAGAACATCAGCACGATCGGCCAGAAGATGGTCGGTTTGCGCACCACGTACTGCAGCGCCTCACGGATCTGCCCCTTGGCCGCGACCACCGGCCGGGAACGGGTCAGCTCATGCGTGCGCATCAGCGACAGGGCGGCCACCGCGATGGCCGAGGTGCCGGCATTGATCGCGATCGACCAGCCCGAGCCGACCAGGGTGATCAGCACCCCGCTGATCGCCGGGCCGAGCAGCCCGCCCAGGTGGAAGATGCTGGCGTTCAGGGTGATCGCGTTGCGCAGTCGGTGCGAGCCGACCATCTCGCTGACAAAGGCCGAGCGCGACGGCGAGTCGATCGCCATCGAGCAGCCGGTGATGGTCGCGACGACGAAGACCATCCAGGCCTGCGCGACCCCGGTCAGCACCAAGACGGCGAGCAGCCCGTTGAAGACCGTGCCGACCGACTGGGTCATGATCAGCGTGCGGTGTCGTTTGTAGCGGTCCGAGATGACTCCGGCCCAGGGGCCGATCAGCAGGGTGGGCGCGAACTGGAGCGTGACCGTGAGGCCGACGAGCGCGACGTTTCCGGTCAGCTCGAGCACGAGCCAGTCGATGGCCACCCGCTGCATCCACCCGCCGACGTTGGCGAACAGCTGACCCACGATGTAGAGCCGGTAGTTGTATGCCCGCAGCGCGATGAATGTGTCGCGCCAGCGCGGCGCCTGCGTGATGACCGGGATGGGCTGCGTGACGCTCTCGGGATCCACGCCGCTGAGATTGGTCACGTTGATCAACGGTACGCTCGCGCCGGTCATTCGATTGTGGAATCGTGGCTATAAGTCCCATTGGATATGTCAATGACTAGGATCGAGCCATGTTCGACCCGGTCCTGCTGCGCACCTTCGTGGCGGTCGCCGAGACGCTGAGCTTCACCCGCGCCGGCGAACTGCTCGACCTGAGCCAGCCGACGGTCAGCCAGCAGGTGCGCAAGTTGGAGGCCGCGGCCGGGCGCCTTCTCGTCGCCCGCGACACCCGGGCGGTCTCGCTCACCGACAACGGGGATGCCATGCTCGGTTTCGCCCGCAGCATCCTGGCCGCGCACGACGAGGCCGCCGCCTACTTCACCGGATCGGCGATGCGCGGCCGCCTGCGCTTCGGATCCGCCGACGACCTCGCGCTCACCCAGCTGCCGCAGATCCTGCGCGACTTCCGCCAGCTGTACCCGCAGATCAATCTCGAACTCACCGTCAACCAGAGCGGCGCGCTGGCCCGGCGGCTCAAGGCGGGCCAACTCGACCTCGTCTACATCAAGCAGGAGCCCGGCCAACCCGACGGCCGCGTCGTGCGGCGCGAGCGGCTGGTCTGGGTGGCGCACAAGTCACTGCAGCTCGAGACCGACCAGCCGGTGCCCCTGATCGTCTACCAGGCGCCCTCGCTGTCGCGCAGCGCGGCGATCAAGGCTCTCGAGGATGCCGGCCGCACCTGGCGCATCACCTGCAACGTCCGCGAGATCAACGGCGTGCTGGCCGCGTTGCGCGCCGGAATCGGGGTGGCGGTGTTCCCGCAGAGCCTGATCCCGGCCGACCTGGTGCCGGTCTCGGGCGCCTTCGGACTGCCGGCGATCGGCGAGGTCGACTTCGCGCTGCTCGACAACCCGCGCGCGGCGCGCGAACCCGTGGATGCGCTGGTGTCGGCGATCGTGGCCCGATCGCAGCTGGGCACGGCAGGCGCGTAGCTCCCCCGCCCCTGCGACGAGATCGATGGCGTGCTCGCGAATCGCTCCCCCGGGGACCGCGCGAGACCCGGTGGATGCATGAGCTCCGTCTCAAATGAGGCGGAGCTCACACGTTCTGGAGACGGTCACTGCGAACCAGCTGCAGCGCAGACCACTAGGCGAACGCCGCGCGCCACCGTGCGAGGAGCTCGGCCTCGTCGTCGATGTGCTCGGGCCGGATCACCCGGTCGTCGGACACGAAGTAGAAGGCTGCGCTGATCCGACTCGGGTCGATGCCGGCCCACTTCGAGTAGGCCAGCCGGTAGAGCGCGAGCTGCAGCGTCTTGCGTTCCAGGTCGTCGTCATCCTTGGGAGCCTTGCCGGTCTTCCAGTCGACCACCTCGAACCGCGGCTGACCGTCTGAGCCCGCGGGCAGCGCGTAGATCGCGTCGATCTTGCAGATCACGATCCGGTCGTCGAACGGCAGGTGGATCTCGCGCTCCACCTCGATCGGGCGCCGATCTGCCCACTCCGAGGCTTCGAAGGTGGCGCGCAGCCTCGCCAGGTCGGCGGCCTCGACGCCGTCACCCTCGTCATCCAGCTCGATGGCCGGGGCGTCCAACTCGTCCGAGCCGGTGCCGACGCCGTAGCGGTTCTCGACCCAGGAGTGGAACAGCGTGCCCAACCGGGTCGCCTTGAACGGCTTCTCGGGCATCGGGCGCAGCAGCGAGGAGGCCACGGCATCCGGGTCGGTGACGAAGTCCTTGAACCGGGATGCCGGCACCCGAGTCGGCAGCGACACCGCGCCCAAGCCTGCCAGGCGTCGGGCTCGTTCGGTGAGCAGCAGTTCGAGCTCATGCGCCCACGGCCCGCCGATCGCGGGGGTGGCGGCTCGGACCGAGGCGGCCGCCGCTTCGACCGCCGGGCGCCGCCTGCCGAGCGGGTCCATCGGCCAGGTGATCCACTCGAGGTCGTCGCCCAGCGGGTTCTCGAGATCGGCCGGAGCCGCAGGCAGCTCGTCGATCACGCCCGCCGTCGCGAGCTCGCGCAGGAAGGTGCTCGGCTCGCGGAAGGCCTTCTGCGTCGCCCAGAACGAGCCGCTGAGCAGCAGCTCGTGCCTGGCACGGGTCACGGCGACGTAGGCGAGGCGCCGCTCCTCGTCCTGAACGCGCTGCCAGACAGCGGTCTTGAAGCGGTCGCGGCTGTCGAGCAGCTCTTTGCGCGTCGTCGCCCACTCCCAGTCGAAGACCGGCAGATCGGCCGCGTCGCCGCGGAACGACCACGGCAACTGACCGAAGGCGAGCCAGCCGTTCGTTCCGTCGATCGGCTTCATGGGCAGTTCGTCGGCGACCAGGCGCGGGACGGCGACCAGGTCCCACTCGAGGCCTTTGGCGCCGTGGATGGTGAGGATCTGCACCGTGCCCGGCTCGGGATCCTCGGGGCGGGGCGCGAGGTCCTCGCGCTCCTCGGCCGCGCGCAGCCAGGCCAGGAAGCCGCTCAGTTCGGAGCCCACCCGGGTGCTCGCGTCATCCAGGGCCAGATAGCCGTCGATGGCGTCGAACAGCGCCTCCATCGGCGCGCCGCCGAGCGGGCGGTCCTCGTTCGCGACCACCTCGATGTCGAGCCGCAGCTCTTGCTCGACCAGCGAGACCAGATCGGGCAGGGGAAGAGCCACCCGGGCCCGCAGCCGTGCGACCACCTGACCGGCGTCCCTCAGGCGCGCCAGGCCCAGCTCGCTGAAGTGCGCGAGGGCGGTGTGACCGTCGGGGGCGTGCGCGACGAAGTCGAGGGCATCGACGATCGAGCCGCCCTCGCCCTCGGTCAGGCTGGAGCGCATCCGCTCCTTCACCTCATCGGCGTAGACCTGCTGCGCGTGGTCGCGGTCGCGCAGCCACGACGCCAGGCGGTTGAGGGCGTGCAAATCCTGCACCCCGACCCGCCAGCGCGAGCCGGCCAGCAGGCGGATGAGCTCCAGGCCGGCCCCGGGATCGCTCAGCACCGAGAGCATCGACACCAGATCCGCGATCTCGGGCTCGGCCAGCAGCCCGCCGATGCCGAGCACGTGGTACTTCACCCCACGGGCCTTGAGCGCGCGCAAGAAGTAGGGCTGGGTCTTGCGCGCGCGGAACAGCAGCGCAGCCGACGGCGGCTCGGCGACGATCGAGCCATCGGACCGCTCGACCCGACGCTGGCGTTCGGGAGCTCGCAGCCGCTCGGCGAACCACTCCGCGACCGCCTCGGCCTCGGCCTCCAGGTGCTCCTCGAATCGCACGACGATCGGCGTCTCGCTCGCGGTCGGCGCCGGGGTCAGCTTCTCGACCGGCACCTGGGATGCCAGCGAGAGCGGCACCACCAGGGCGTTGGCGGCGTCGAGGATGCGGTGCCCGTTCCGCCAGCTGGTCGAGAGCGGATACGCCCGCCCGCTCGCCCCGAACTGCGAGCCGAACTGCTCGAGGTTCGAGGCCGAGGCGCCGCGCCATCCATAGATCGACTGGTTGGGGTCGCCGACCGCCATCACCGGATGCCCGGCGAACAGTTCGGCGAGCAGCCAGGTCTGCACCACCGAGGTGTCCTGGTACTCGTCCAACAGCACGACGCGGTAGCGGTCGCGGAGCTCGGCCGCGACCACCGGCTGCTTGTGCAGGATCTTCAGCGCGAGTGCAACCTGATCGGAGTACTCGACCGCACTGCGGGTGAGCTTGGCCGCCTCGTACTCGCCGACCAGGTCGACCAGCACGTCGAGCGCACCGACCGCCGACGCCATGCCGTCGACCGCGGCGTAGGCGCCGCGACCACCGGGCGGCAGGTCGGCCACCGACGCGAATCGCCGGGCGAACCGGCGCACCTCGTCGGGCTCGGCGATGTTCTCGGCGATGGCGCGGCTCAGCCCCAGCACCGCGTTGGTCACCGGGTCGAGGTTCTTGTCGAGCTCGGGCAGCAGGGGATGCCGCGATCGGGTCACCGTGGCACGGGCCAGCTGCCAGGCGCCCGCTTCGCCGAGCACGGCTCCGTCGCCCTCCCGCCCGACCAGGATCGCGTTGTCGCGGAAGATCGCGTTGGCGAAGGAGTTGTACGTCGACACCGACGGCGCCTGGAACGGATCGTGATCGGGGGCGGTCAGCCCGGCCGCCGCCAACTGTTCGATGCGATCCCGGATGCGCACCAGCAGTTCGCCCGCCGCCTTGCGCGTGAAGGTGAGTCCGAGCACCTGGCTCGGCTGCACATGCCCGTTGGCCAGCAGCCAGAGCACCCGGTTGGCCATGGTCTCGGTCTTTCCGCTGCCCGCACCCGCGACCACGAGCGCCGGGGCGAGCGGCGCCTCGATAACGGCCCGCTGCTGCTCGGTCGGCGCGGGGAGCCTCAGCTCGCGCGCGATGTCGAGCGCCGAGTAGCGGGTCGGCGGCGCCAGCGGAAGGGCCGCGTCGCTCGGCGGCTGAGGGGCCGCATCGCTCGGCGGGGTCAGCGGAAACGCGGCCTCACCCGGCAGCGGCGGCTGCGCGGGCAGGTCAGTCACTCGACACCGCCCGCACCCGGTGCAGCCTCAGCCGAGGGATCGTGCCGTAGCCGCCGTACTGCTCCAACTCGAGCCTGCCCTCGAACTCGGCGGCCGCGATCAGGATGGCCGCCTGCCGGATGCGCTCGCGCACCGCCTCGAGGCCCTCGGCATCCAGGGGCGCCTGATGACCGTCGCGGTAGCTCTTCCCGTCTTTGCCCTCGCGCACATAGAGCAGCTTCGCGCCGCCCGGGGCATGG
>Ga0207690_10002133_pt1 | contig 12107 bp, 14 predicted proteins | sample KBSC23metaG_FD_184315 | JGI IMG/M metagenome (GOLD analysis project Ga0207690, IMG submission 184315) | Corn rhizosphere microbial communities from Kellogg Biological Station, Michigan, USA - KBS C2-3 metaG (SPAdes) (version 2) | ecosystem: Host-associated > Plants > Roots > Rhizosphere > Soil ...
TCACCAGGATGTTCCAGGTGAAGATCGGCATCCGGAACATCGTCATGCCCGGCGCGCGCATGCAGATGATCGTCGTGACGAAGTTGACGCCACCGAGGATCGTGCCGAACCCGGAGAGCGTCAGGCCCATGATCCACAGGTCCGCGCCGAGCCCCGGCGAGTGCACGGCGCTGGTCAGCGGCGAGTAGGCGTACCAGCCGAAGTCGGCGGCGCCACCGGGCGTCAGGAACCCGGACATCACGATCAGCGAGCCGAACAGGAAGAACCAGTACGACAGCATGTTCAGCCGCGGGAACGCGACGTCCGGCGAGCCGATCTGCAACGGCATCACGACGTTGGCGAAACCGACGAACAGCGGCGTCGCGAACATCAGCAGCATGAGCGTGCCGTGCATCGTGAACAGCTGGTTGTACTGCTCGTTCGACAGGAAGTTCAGGCCCGGCCGGGCCAGCTCGGTCCGCATCAGCTCGGCCATCAGGCCGGCGACGAGGAAGAACACGAACGACGTGATCAGGTAGAGATGACCGATGACCTTGTGGTCGGTGGTCGTCAGGTAACGCACCCACCGGCTGCCCGGCGCGACGTGCACGCGCCGTGGCCGCACGCGACGGGCCGGCTCGACCGTGGTCACGAGTGGCTCCTCTGGTTGTTGCCGGGTTGCGGCTCGACCGGTGTCGTCGGCCCGGTGTAGACGCTGATCCGGTCATCGTTGCCCGACTGCGCGATCGCCTTCAACTGCGCGATGCGGGCGTCGTACTGGTCCTTGGGCAGCGCGAGCACGCTGAACAGCATCCGGTCGTGGTCGACCCCGCAGTACTCCGTGCACTTGCCCTGGAACAGCCCCGCGTGGGTGACCGTCACCTGGAACACGTTGACCCGCCCGGGGATCACGTCCCGCTTGAACAGGAACGGGACGACCCACCAGGCGTGGATGACGTCGGTCGACTGCTCGTAGAACCGGATCGGAGTGCCGACCGGTACGACGAGCTGCGGCGGCTCGCCGGGGCGGCCGGTGACGGTCAGCCCGTCGTCGAGGTAGTTGAACTGCCACGACCACTGGAAGCCGACCACGTTGACCCGCAGCCCCGGCTTGGTGCCGAACTGGTCGGTGTCGTTCTCGCGGATGGCCGTGAAATAGAACAGGATCGACACGATGATCAGCGGGACCAGCGTGTAGAGGACCTCGATCGGCAGGTTGTAGCGGACCTGCCTCGGCAGGTCCTGCGGGTCGCGTAACCGGAACCGCCACACCGCCCACAGGATCAGCAGGATCACGAACCCGCCGACGATGGCGGAGGTCACGAGCGAGCCGTACCAGACGCCGAGAGCGTTCTGTCCCTCTTTGGTGACGGGGGCGGGCCAACCGAGACGGCTCCACTGGCCCTTGCAGCCACTGGTGAGGAGCGCAAGAAGGGCGAGGGCGAGGATCCGGGTCACGGCGCGCCTGCGAGTACGAGTGCGGCAGGGAGCGGGCACGACGCGAACACTAACGCAGCGCGCAGCAGCGCGAACGCTCAGGTCCCGCCTGACGAAGCGTGTCGCCCGCCTAGATTCGTGATCATGGCGTTTCACCCTCCAGAACGCCATGATCACGGCTGAAACGGGGTGACAACGCCATGATCACGCCACCCGGCGGGGGATATCTCGACGCGGCCACGACCGCGCCGCTGCACCCGGCCGCGCGGTCGGCCCTCGAGGTCGCGCTCGCGGACGGGTGGGGCGACCCGCGCCGGCTCTACCGCGAGGGCCGGCGGGCCCGCCAGCTGCTCGACGCGGCGCGCGCCTCGATCGCGGCGTCGCTCGGCGCCCGGCCCGACGAAGTCACGTTCACGCCCTCCGGCACCGTCGCCGCCCACCTGGGGGTCCTGGGCGCCCTGAGCGCCGGCCAGCGGCGCGGCCGCCACCTCGTCGCGAGCGCGGTCGAGCACAGCGCGGTGCTGGCCGCTGCACACTCGCACGAGCGGGCCGGCGGCACCGTCGACCTCGTCCCGGTCGACGTCCTGGGCCGCGTCGACGCGGCCCGGTTCGCCGCGGCGCTGCGCCCGGACACAGCGCTGGCCTGCCTGCAGACGGCCAACCACGAGGTCGGCACGCTGCAGCCGCTCGATGCCGTCGCGGAGGCGTGCGCGGCGGCCGGCGTACCGCTGCTCGCCGACGCCGCCGCCTCGACCGGGCGGCTCGCTCCCCCGCGCCGGTGGGACCTGCTGGCGGCGAGCGCGCGCAAGTGGGGAGGGCCGGCGGGGGTCGGCGTACTCGCGGTTCGGACCGGGGTGCGCTGGCGGCCGGTCCTCCCTGACGACGAGGCGGAGGCAGGGCGCTTCCCGGGCGGTGTGCCGGTGCCGCTCGCCGTCGCCGCCGCGGCCGCGCTGGAAGCCGCCGCCGCCGAGCGGGAGGCCGAGTCGGCCCGGCAGTCGGCGCTGGTCGACCGGATCCGCGCGGAGATCGCCCGCCGGGTCCCTGACGTCGAGATGCTCGGCGATCCCGACCCGCGCGGCCGGCTGCCGCACATCGTGGCCTTCTCCTGCCTGTACGTCGCCGGCGAGGCGCTGATGGCCGAGCTCGACCGGGCGGGGTTCAGCGTGTCGAGCGGGTCGTCGTGCTCGTCGTCGGCGCTGACGCCGTCGCACGTGCTCGTCGCGATGGGCGTGATGACGCACGGCAACGTCCGGCTCGGGCTGCACGCGGGGGTCACCGACGCCGACGTGACCGCGTTCCTGGACGCGCTGCCGCCGATCGTCGCCGCGCTGCGGGATCAGGTCGGGGCGGGCGGGTTGTGAGCGTGCGCCTGGACTGCACCGGCCAGCTGTGCCCGCTGCCGGTGCTCGAGCTGGCCCGGCACATCGGCGCGGTCGAGGTCGGCGACGTGGTGGTCGTCGTCAGCGACGACCCGGCCGCCGCGACCGACATCCCGGCCTGGTGCCGGATGAAGGGCCACGAGTTCGTCGGCGCAACCGGCACCGAGCACACCGTCCGCCGCCGCCACTAACTCAATTGCGCAATAGCCCCCATAGAAGTCCGCTATTACGCAATTGCCTCGGCGAGCTCGGCTGCGGCGCGCTCGCCGTAGGCCTCCGTCAGGCGAGCGACGGCGTCGGCGGGGTCTACGACGTACTCCTGGGTGCCGACCGTCTCGACGCAGAGCGTGGCCATCAGGCAACCCAACCGCGCCGCGGGCTCGAGGCCGAGGCCGCGCGCCCGGCCGGTGAGGAACCCGCCACGGAACGCGTCGCCGACACCGGTCGGATCGGCGACCACCCGAGCCGGTACGACGGGAACCTTCAGCGCGTCGCCGCCGGCCGTCTCGATCACGACGCCGTCGGCGCTGTGCGTCGTGATCCTGACGCCGACCTGCGCCAGCACCTCGTCGGCCGACCAGCCGGTCTTGCGCTCGATGACCGCGGCCTCGTAGGCGTTGCTCAGCAGCACGTCGGCGCCGGCGACGAGCTCGCGAATCTGCTCGCCGTCCAGCGACGAGAGCTGCTGCGAGGGGTCGGCGGCGAACGGGATGCCGCGCTCCCGCGCCTCGGCGGTGTGCCGGAGCATCGCGGCCGGGTCGTTCGGGCTGACGACGACGAGGTCGAGCGGTCCGAGCGCCGCGAGCTCGATCTCGCGCGCTTCGGCCATCGCGCCGGGATAGAACGACGCGATCTGGTTCTGGTCGGCGTCCGTCGTACAGACGAAGCGGGCCGTGTGCCGCAGCTCCGAGACCCGGACGCCGGACACGTCGACGCCGTGCCGGGACAGCCAGGCCGAGTAGTCCGCGAAGTCGGGGCCCACCGCGCCGACCAGCAGCGGCGACGCGCCCAGCAGGCCCATCGCGAAGGCGATGTTGGCGCCGGTCCCGCCGCGCCGGACCTCGAGGTCGTCGACCAGGAACGACACCGACAGGTGCGCGAGCTGGTCCGGCAGCAACGCGTCGGCGAACCGCCCCGCGAACGTCATCAGGTGATCGGTGGCGATGGAGCCGGTGACCGCGATCCGCACGGCGCACAAACTACTGCCTGGTAAGCGTTGGCTACTTGTGAGTACATCCGTAGCGTCGGATCCATGATCGAGACGGACGCCCTCTCCGCCATGATCGCCGACGCCGAGCAGGTGCACGTGAGCGCGGCGAAGCCCGCCGTGATCGACCTGACCGTGCCCCGGCCGCGGACCGAGATCAACATCCCCGAGTCGGCCAGCGTGCTGCTGCTCGACTACGAGCTCTACGTCTCGTAGCCGCTGGCAAGGCCGCAGGAGCCGCCGCGAGCTGACGCCCGCAAGGCGACGAGAACGCCGCCAGCGGGCGGCTGACTTAGCGGATTAGTGGAAGCTGTCGCCGCAGGCGCATGAACCCGTCGCGTTGGGGTTGTCGATCGTGAAGCCCTGCTTCTCGATCGTGTCGACGAAGTCGATGACCGCGCCCGAGAGGTACGGCGCGCTCATCCGGTCGGTCACGACCGTGACCCCGCCGAAGTCCTTGGTCACGTCGCCGTCGAGGGTGCGCTCGTCGAAGAACAGCTGGTAGCGCAGGCCCGAGCAGCCGCCCGGCTGTACGGCGACCCGCAGCGCGAGGTCGTCGCGACCTTCCTGCTCGAGCAGGGTCTTCACCTTGCCCGCGGCGCCGTCGGTGAGCACGACACCGGTGGCCGGCGCGGCAGCTTCGGTCGTCTGGTCGGTCTCGTGGACGGTCATGAGCGGGATCTCCGTGGGGTCGACGACGTCTTCGATGAGGCAACCGCCGGCGCGGCGGGCCTGTTCCCCCAGGGTACGCCGATCAGCGGGACCACTCACGCGCCACGCGCGCGGCGGTCTTCTGGACGCCGCTCGCGCCCGCGGCGAGAGCCGCCGCCGGTGACCCGAGAGTGTCGGCGACGGCATATGCCGCGTCGACGCCGGCGGCCGCGGCGTCGCGGCGCCCCACCTCGACCCGGCCGGCGACGACGACGCACGGGACGCCGGCCGCCTGCGCCACCGCCGCCACCCCGGCCGGCACCTTGCCGCGCAGCGATTGGCTGTCGAACGCCCCCTCGCCGGTGATGACCAGGTCAGCCCGCTCGACCCGCTCGGCGAGCCCGACCGCCGTCGCGACGACCTCGAACCCGGACGCCCGCCCGGCGCCCCAGGCGTACAGCGCGAACCCGAGCCCGCCGGCGGCGCCCGCACCCGGCCGGTCCCGCAGCCCGGGCGCGGCCAGGCGATGCTCGACCTCGTCGGCCCACGCCCGCAGCCGGTCGTCGAGGTCGAGCACCATGGCCCGGTCCGCGCCCTTCTGCGGCCCGAACACCGCGCTCGCGCCGTTCGGGCCGAGCAGCGGGTTGTCGACGTCGGTCGCGGCGACCAGCGCCACCCCGGCCGGCATGGGCCGGTCGCCGAGCACCTCCCACGCGCCGCGCCCGCCGTCGTTCGTACCGGACCCGCCGAGCCCGACGACGACCCGCCGTACGCCGGGTTCGTCGATCGCCGCGCGGAGCAGTTGCCCGACCCCGTACGTCGTGGTCCGGCTCGGGTCGCGATCGGCCGGCGCGATCAGGTGCAGGCCGCACGCCTGGGCCGACTCGACGTACGCGGTCTCCCCCGCGACGAGAAAGTGCGCGCCGATCGGGCGCCGGAGCGGGCCGTCGACCTCCATCCGGACGAGCCGGCCGTCGAGCGCGGCGGCAAGTACGTCGACGAACCCGGGTCCACCGTCGGACATGGGTGCGACCGCGACGTCGTCGGCAGGCGCGACCGACCGCCAGCCGGCGGCGATCGCGGCGGCCACCTCGACGGCCGACAGCGTGCCGCCGAACGAGTCGGGCGCGACGAGAACTCGCATGACCGGCATCCTCTCCGCTCGATAGGAATGACGCGTGGAGGTCACGCTGCGGCCGTTGCGCGCCGAGGACGTCGACGCCGCCTACGACGTGCAGGTCGCGGCGTTCGCGGCACACGACCGGCGGATGGGCGACGTGGTCGAGCCGGACACGCCGGAGCGAACCGCGCGCCGGCATCGCCGGTTGCACCACTTCCTCGCCCACGATCCGGACGGCTCGTGGGTCGCCGACACCGGGGACGGGATCGCGGGCGTCGCGCTGGCGTCGATGCGCGACGGCCTGTGGGGCCTGTCGCTGCTCGTCGTCGATCCGGCATTGCACGGGCGCGGCATCGGCCGCCGGCTGCTCGACGCGGCGCTGAGCTATGCGGATCCCGGCGGGCGCGGCGTCATCATGGCGACCCGCGATCGCGGCGCCATCCATCTGTACGCCGGCGCGGGTTTCGAGCTGCATCCGCAGATTCGCGCCAGCGGCGTGATCCGCGCGCCGCGGCGACCGGCCGCGTCACCGCGGGTGCGGCCCGGCACCCCTGCCGATCGAGATCTCGTCGAGAGGGTCGACCGCGAGGTGCGCGGCGCGTCGCGCGGCCCCGACCACGAGATGCTCGCGTGGTCCGACCACTTCGTGGTCGACGACGACGCGGGCCGCGGCTACGCCTACCTGCACGGCGGCGAGGTGCAGACGATCGCCGCGACCGACGACGCGACCGCTGCCGCGCTGCTGGAGACCGCGCTGGCGCAGGTGGCGGGCGCAGGCGTCGAAGCGGTCGTGGAGCACCTGAACGCCCGGCAGCAATGGGCGGTGCGGATCGCCGACGAAGCCGGGCTCACGCTGGCGCCCTCCGGACCAGGTTTCTGGCGCGGATTCGGCCCACCCGCCGCGTACTTGCCGTCGGGACCGTACCTTTGAGCGGTAGTTCACGGCGCCGTCCTGGAAGCTGCGCCCGCCTCCCCGCGTTGGATGTGATGTGACGACTGACCTGGGCGTCGAGCCCACGCCACTCGCCCTGCTGTTGCTCGGCCGGGACGCCGACCCGGCGAGCGAACGCGGCACCGCGTGCCCCGGCGAGCTGCCGCCCGCATCCGACCCCGACCTCGTCGACCGCGCGCGCGCCGCGAAGGCCGCCCTCGGCGAGCGGGTGTTCGTCCTCGGCCACCACTACCAGCGCGACGAAGTCATCCAGTTCGCGGACGTCACCGGCGACTCGTTCAAGCTCGCGCGCGAAGCCGCGGCCCGGCCCGGCGCGGAGTACGTCGTCTTCTGCGGCGTGCACTTCATGGCCGAGTCCGCCGACATCCTCACCGCCGCGCACCAGCAGGTCGTGCTGCCGGACCTCGCCGCCGGATGCTCGATGGCCGACATGGCGAGTGCCGAGCAGGTCGCGGAAGCCTGGGACGCCCTCACCGACGCCGGGCTGGCCGGCGACACGGTGCCGGTCAGCTACATGAACTCCTCGGCGGCGATCAAGGCGTTCACCGGACGCAACGGCGGCACGATCTGTACGTCGTCGAACGCCGAGGTGGCGCTGCGCTGGGCGCTGGACAAGGGCCGGCGGGTGCTCTTCCTGCCGGACCAGCATCTGGGTCGCAACACCGCCGTGCGCGCGCTCGGGCTGTCGCTCGACGACTGTGTCGTCTACGACCCGCGCAAGCCGTCCGGCGGTCTCACCACCGAGCAGCTGCGAGACGCGACGATGGTGCTCTGGAAAGGCCACTGCTCGGTGCACGGCCGGTTCTCGCTGGAGTGCGTGCACGACGTACGGCGCCGGCTCCCCGACGTACAGGTGCTCGTGCATCCCGAGTGCCGGCACGAGGTCGTCAGCGCCGCCGATCTCGTCGGCTCGACGGAGTTCATCATCCGCACGATCGAGGCGGCGCCGGCTGGATCGACATGGGCGATCGGCACCGAGCTGAACCTCGTGTCGCGGCTCGCGAAGGCGCATCCCGACAAGACGATCGTGTTCCTCGACAAGACGGTGTGCTTCTGCTCGACGATGAACCGGATCGACCTACCGCACCTGGTGTGGTCGCTCGAGTCGCTCGTCGAAGGCCGGGTCGTCAACCGGATCGAGGTGGACCCGGCGACCGCCGCGGACGCGCGGCGCGCGCTCGACCAGATGCTCGCGCTGCCCGGCCGTTAACGGACCGTGGTGTAACGGATCTCCGTGGTGTCGGACGTCGCGGGGTAGTTGCGCATCCAGACGATCTGCGGCCGGTCCTTCGCGTCGAACGACATGTCGAGGAAGTCGCCGGCGAACCGCCCGTTGCCCACGCAGCCGGCGGTCGCGCAGATGACGCCGACGTGCGCGTCCTTGTCGACCGTCGTCATCGTCCAGTGCGGATGCGCCGACAGCGCGTCGGTCGACTCCGCATAGACGGCATCCCAATGCGTCGCCGCCGGCACGGTGCCGGGGTTGCCCGCGACCTTCGCGCGGTAGAAGACCAGGCCGACGTGCCCGGCCTTGCCGGCGCCGAGCGCGACGAAGGTCGACGTACCGGTCGTCGTACCGGGGATCATCGACAGCACGGTCCACGTCTTGCCGTCGTCGCGGGACCGCGCGACCTGCACGCCGACTCCGACGATGTGCCCGCCGTTGCCGAGGATCGCCTTCTCGGCGGTCACGTAGAGAGTGCCGTCACGGCCGTACGCCGCACCGGGCAGCGCGCCGCCCGCGGTCAGCGGGATCGGGTACTTCGTGATGTTGGCAGGGACCGAAGTGACCGACGGATCGAAGACCCGCAGCACGCCGGTGCCGCTCTGGAAGTTGTCGGTCGCGGTCGCGTTGGTGAGGTTGTCGATGATCGGCTGCACGACCGCGCCGGTCTTCGGCGAGATCAGCAGCGGGCCGTCGGTCGGGTCCGCGACGGTCGCGGCGGTGGTCTGCCGCGGCACGTACGTCGCCCCGCCGTCGGTGCTGACCGCGAAGATCGTCTGGTACAGGCCCTCGTTCGTGACGAGGTACGACGTCTTCGCGTCCTTCACCGCGATCCACATCCGGTCGGTGCCGCCGGGGACGACCGCCGGGTTGCAGTTCATCGTCGTCGCGTGGTCGGCGCTGGTGCAGACCGCGGTCGCGCCGGCGTACGGCCAGTCGAAGGTCATGTAGAGGCGGCCGGTCGAGTCGGTCTGGATGGAGCTGTCGCTGTTCTCGTTGAGCGTCGTGCTGTACGGCGAGCCGGCCGACTGTGCCCAGTGCTTGCCGCCGTCGCGGGAGACGTAGAGGTGCTGGAGCGCGCTGACGTAGAGCGTGCCGTCGGGCGCCGACCGGATCAGCGGCTCGTTGCCGTCGGCGCCGACGGTGACCGCGGGCCGCAGCCGGCTGGGCGGCGCCGCGGCGGTGCCGACCGCCGTCACCGAGACGACGAGGGCAGCAGCGACCAGCGCGAGGGGTGTCTTCCGCATGTCCGGAAGATTCGGCGACCGCCGTACGGTCTCCTGCCCGCCGCACGGCTTGCCGATCATGCAGTAGTTGGTCCTATAACGGGGTTATAGGACCCCTTTGTGCATGATCGGCGGAGTGGGGTTTAGGTGGCGGCGGCGCGGCGCTTGCGGCGGTGATGGAGGTGCCGCCACACCACCAGGATCACGATCACCGAGATCCCGATCGCCGCGTAGGTGAAGTAGTGACTGACGGTCTCGACGTTGTCGCCGGCGAGGTAGCCCAGCGTCGTCCAGACGCCGACCCAGATCGCCGCGCCCAGGGCGTTGCAGGCGACGAACTTCGCCCAGTGCATCTCGATCGTGCCGGCGATCAGCCCGTTGGCCTGGCGCAGCCCCTCGACGAACCGCGCGACGACCACGATCTTGCCGCCGTGGTCGTTGAAGAACTTCTCGGCTCGGTCGAGCCGGTCCGGGGTCAGGAACACGTACTTGCCGACCCGGTCGAGCAGCCGGCGGCCGCCCCAACGACCGATGACGTAGCCGACGTTGTCGCCGAGCACCGCCGCGAGGAACGCCACGATGCCGACGACGAAGACGTTGAGGTGCCCGGCGCCGGCGTAGAGCGACGCCGCGATGAGCATCGTCTCCCCCGGCAGCGGTACGCCGAAGTCCTCGAAGAACAAGAAGAACGCGACGGCGAAGTAGCCGTAGTCGTGCAGGGTGCCTTCGAGATGGTGGAACACGCCGGGCAGCGGCTTGGCCTCGTCGGCCAGCGTCATCGCGACCGCGTGCAGCGCGTTCAAAGGCCGGGCGCTCCCCAAACGGGGAACCACCGGGACAGGTCCGGCTCGATCTTGAGCTCGTCGCCGAGGTAGGCGCGCACCTGCAGCTCGCGGGCGTTGTCGCGCTTGTCCTGGCCGGTCGGCGCGAACGGGTACCAGGTGCCGCGCTTGTAGAGGTAGACGAGGCCGACCGTCGGCGCCTGCGAGTCGGTGAACGTGACCAGCGTGCACAGCAACGCCGGGCCGAAGCCGGCGTCGGTGAGCGTCGCGTTGACGCCGTGCAGGTCGGCGACGAGACCGGCCAGATCGCCGGCGTCACCGCGGCGGACGATCCACGTGAAGCCGAAGCTGTCGGTGGTCTCGTCGTACTTGCCGCCGTTCATCGCGAGCAGCTGGTTGATCTGCTCGCGCAACCCGGCGAACGCGCCGCCCTCGGCCGGCTTCACGCACACCGAGCCGACCCCGGTCGGCAGCAGGTTGCCGGCCGCCTGCAACGTGATCGCCGCCGACGGCAACGCGAACAGGTCGTCGAGATCCGGCTTCACCGGCTTGCTGCGACCCAGGATCGTGTCGAGTAATCCCATCTCAGACCGGTTGCCCGAGCTCTGCCGAGATCTTCGCGAGCTGGGCGAGCCGCTTCTCCAACGACGGGTGGGTCGAGAAGAGCGACGAGATGCTGACGCCGTTGGCGAGCGCCGGGGTGAAGAAGAACGCGTTGAACGGCTCGGCCGCACGCAGGTCGCGAGTCGGGATCCGCGACATGTCGCCGGTGACCTTCTGCAACGCAGACGCGAGCGCCGACGGGCGGCCGGTCAGCAGTGCGCCGGACCGGTCGGCGGACAGCTCGCGGTAACGCGACAGCGTGCGGGTGAGGATGAACGACAGCGCGTAGACGACCATCGACACCAGCAGGATCAGGAAGAACGCGGCCGCGCCGTTGTTGTTGTCGTCGTCGTCGCCGCCACCGCCGAAGAAGAAGCCCGAGTAGAGCGCCATCCGGGTGAACAGGCCGGCGGCCATGCCGAGGAACGACGCGAACGTCATCACCGCGACGTCGCGGTGCGCGACGTGCGAGAGCTCGTGCGACAGCACGCCTTCGAGCTCTTGGGTGTCGAGCCGGCGCATGATGCCGGTCGTCGCGCACACGACGGCGTGCTTCGGGTTGCGGCCGGTCGCGAACGCGTTGGGGATGTCGGTGTCGGCGATCGCGACCCGCGGTTTCGGCGTGTTGGACAGCGCGCAGAGACGGTCGACGATGCCGTGCAGCTCGGGTGCTTCCTCCGGCGTGACGATCCGGCCGCCCATACCGTAGAGCGCCATCTTGTCGGAGAAGTAGTACTGCACGAACAGCAGTACGCCGGCGATGACGAGAATGAAGCCGAGGTTGATCCCGGTGGCGAACAGGGCGGCGACGACGCCGACGTAGAGCGCGCCGATCAGGAACATCGTGATGCCCATCCGGGCGACGAGTTGCGGGTCGCTGCGGAACCGGTTGCGCGAAGAGGTGGCCATCGTCGTCAACCCGGGATGAGGCCTTCGTCACCGAGGAGCTCACGCACCTCGGCGAGCGAGGCGTCCGCGGTCGGCAACACCAGGTCGGACGGCACGATCTCATCGTCCGGAAGCGGTACGCCGAGTTCGCGTACCTGGTCGAGCAGCGCCGTGAGCGCCGCCTTGAACGCGTCGTCGTCACCGGCGTCGACGGCGGTGACGAGCTCGCCGTCGAGGGCGTTGAGCCCGTCGATGGCGGCCTCGTCGACGCGACGCTGGCCCTCCCCGAGAATGCGGACGATCACTTCTGGGTCCCCTCCGCCTGCGGCTCGGCTTCCTTCGCCGCGTCGATGGCCGGAGCGGATGCCCCGGCCGGCAGCTCGCCCTTGAGCTTGGCGAGCTCGAGCTCCACGTCGCTCGACGCCGACATGCTGTCGAGCTCCTTCTGGATGTCGTCGCGGCCGCCGAGCGACTGGCTCGCGTCGTCGAGCGCGCCGCTCGCGATCAGCTCGTCGACCGCCCCGGCGCGCGCCTGCATCTGCTGGGTCTTGTCCTCGGCGCGCTGCATTGCAAGGCCGACGTCGCCCATCTCCTCGGAGATCCCGGACATCGCCTCGCCGATCTTGGCCTGCGCCTCGGCGGCGGTGTAAGTCGCCTT
>Ga0207690_10002134_pt1 | contig 12107 bp, 10 predicted proteins | sample KBSC23metaG_FD_184315 | JGI IMG/M metagenome (GOLD analysis project Ga0207690, IMG submission 184315) | Corn rhizosphere microbial communities from Kellogg Biological Station, Michigan, USA - KBS C2-3 metaG (SPAdes) (version 2) | ecosystem: Host-associated > Plants > Roots > Rhizosphere > Soil ...
GCCATGAAGAGTTGGCCCGGTACACTGGAAAACTGTTGCAACATGCCACGAATTCTACCGGCCCCATGACAGTCGACCTTGTTCCCACGCCACTCACTGATCCCGAATTCCATGCGCTGGCAGGCGCCGTGCTGGCGTCCGTCGAAGCCACAGTCGACCAATGGTTGCAGGACGACGTGGTCGATATCGACAGCCACCGCACCGGTGGCCTCCTGGAATTGAAACTGCCGAATGGCAGCCACCTGATCCTCAATACCCAGCCGCCGCTTCATGAGCTGTGGCTCGCCGCCCGGTCAGGTGGGTTTCATTACAAGTACGTGGGCGGTCGGTGGATCGATCGCAACGGGCAGGAACTTTTCGAGTCCCTGTCCGCCTGTGCAAGCGAGCAGGCCGGGATGGCCTTGCGATTCGAGCCGCCGCGCTGACTCTGAGGGCCCTGGGCCCTGGGCCGTGGGCCTCGCGGCTTCAATCAGTTCTTGAACAGATCGAGAATGCCCTTCTTCTCTTCCTCGCTCGGCGCTGTCGGCAGCTTGTCGTCCAGGCCCAGGCTGCTGACGCCGCCACCGTGCGTGTACTCTTCGTAGTACCACTCACCGCCTTGGTTCACGAGGCCTGAGGGGGGTGAAGGCTCTTCCACGGGAACGCCCTTGAGCGTGGAGCTCATGTAGTCGATCCACACGGGTAGCGCCAAGCCGCCGCCCGTTTCCCTCGCGCCGAGCTTGCGTGGGGTGTCATAGCCGATCCACACCGCGGCGACGACGGTCGGTTGATAACCGACGAACCAGGCATCGAGGGAATCGTTCGTCGTGCCCGTCTTGCCGTAGATGTCGGGGCGTTTCAGCGTGCCCTGGGCGCGGGCGGCCGTGCCAGAGCGGGTCACCTCCTGCAGCAGGCTGCTCATCACGAACGCATTACGCGCATCGATCGCACGGGACGACGCATCCAGGGCTTGGGGACGTGCTTCCGTCAGGACCTTGCCCTTCGAATCCGTCACCTTGCTGATCAAATAGGGGTTGAGGCGGTAGCCGCCGTTGGCAAAGACGCCGTAGGCAGAAGCCATCTGCAGCGGGGTGACCGAGCCGGCGCCCAGCGCCATGGTGAGGTAGGCCGGGTGCTTCTCGGGCTCGAATCCGAATCGGGTGATCCACTCCTGCGCATAGGCCGGTTGAATCGACTGGAGTATTCGGATCGAAATCATGTTCTTGGACTTCGCCAGCCCTCGCCGCATCGACATGGGTCCGTCGAACGTGCCGTCATAGTTCTTCGGCTCCCAGGGTTGGCTTCCGGTCGTGCCCGCATTGAAGAATATCGGCGCGTCGTTGATCACCGTGGCCGGCGTGAAGCCCTTTTCAAGCGAGGCTGAGTAGATGAACGGCTTGAAGCTCGAGCCTGGTTGGCGCCAGGCCTGCGTGACGTGGTTGAACTTGTTCTTCGCGTAATCGAAGCCGCCGACCATGGCCCGGATGGCGCCATTGCGCGGATCGACCGCCACAAACGCGCCTTCTACCTCAGGCAACTGGGTGATGGACCAATCTCCCTTGGCGCCCTTGACGAGCCGGATCACGGCGCCGACACGGATTCGCGTCTTGCCGTTGGTCTTGTCGGACAGGGCTGACATGACCGGCTTGAGGCCCTCGCCAGTCACCGTGACGGATTCTCCGTTCTGCAACATGGCGACCACCTTGCGGGTGCTGACCTCCAAAGCCACGCCGGCCCGCAGTTCGTCGTTGTCGGGGTGGTCCACCAAGGCTTCGGCCACGCGCGCGTCGATGTCCTTCGAATTCGCGGGAAGGTCGATGTACGCCTCCGGGCCTCGATAGAGCTGCCGCCGTTCGTAATCGAGAATGCCTTTGCGAAGCGCGCGGTATGCCACGCTCTGTTCGCCCGATTCGATGGTCAGGTACACGTTGAGGCCGCGGCTGTAGGCCTCATCCCCGTATTGGGTGAACAACATCTGGCGTGCCGCTTCTGCCACGAACTCGGCGTGCACCGGCACCTCAGTGGGCGTTCGGTACCGCAGCGGTTGGTTGCGGGCTTGGTCGTGCTGTTCCTGGGTGATGAACCCGTTCTCCAGCATCCGGTCAATGATGTACAGCTGGCGCTTGGTGGCGCGGCTTGGGTTGTTGATCGGGTTGTAGCTGGAGGGCGCCTTGGGCAGGCCGGCCAGCATGGCGGCCTCCGCCACGGTGATCGACTGGAGCGGTTTGCCAAAATAGATCTCACTGGCGGCCGCGAACCCGTATGCCCGCTGCCCCAGGAAGATCTGGTTCATGTAGACCTCGAGGATCTGGTCCTTGGTCAGCTGGGTCTCGATCTTGAGGGCCAGCAGCACCTCATAGATCTTGCGGGTGAAGGTTTTTTCGGTGGACAGATAGAAATTCCGGGCCACCTGCATCGTGATCGTCGATGCGCCTTGGCTCCGGGCATCGCTCAGGTGCGCAAGGCTCGCGCGCAGCACGCCCTTGTAATCGACGCCGCTGTGTTCGTAAAACCGGGCGTCCTCGATCGCGAGCACGGCGTCCTTCATCACCTTGGGGACTTGATCGATCGGCGTGAAGTTGCGGCGCTCTTCGCCGAACTCCCCGAGGAGAACGCCGTCGGCCGAGTAGATGCGCATCGGGAGTTTGGGGCGGTAGTCCAGCAACCCGCTGATCTGCGGAAGGTGCGGGTAGGCCACCGCCAGCGCCACGCCGCCGAGCAAAAGCACGGCAAAGGCCATCGCCGCTACCAAAGTGGCTGCCCAAACCCCTGCCTTTCCGACCCAGCGTAGCCAGCGAGGCGTCCGAGAATGTGCCTGGCGGGAGGGAGACGTTGTTTTGTTCTCGGTCGCGCGGGTGGAATCGCTCATGAAGCTCCAACGAAATTCGGCGTGATTATAAGAACGGGCTCCGGCGTGCGAGGCGCAAAGTGTGAACTGCTTAACGCCTTGTGATCGAAGCGTGTTCGGGACAACCCGGATTCTCGGCTAGGCTCGCGCCAAAGTGACATTTTCTGACCGGTTCGGTCGTGTGAGATTCGCAACGGAGAAGGGAGGCGAGAAATGGAAATTTCTTTGTTGCACAAAGGGTTTACTGCTAGCATTGAAGTAACTTCTTAACAATCCAGCGCTGTTTTTTTGCGCACTGGGAGATGGCCTCGTGAGCTTCCTAGACATGTTGTTAGGCCGCAAGCACCCGGCCATGATCGGGTTGGACATCAGCTCTTCGAGCGTCAAGTTGGTAGAGCTCGGCCTGACGGCATCTGGCGACTATGTGCTGGAGCGCTTTGCCGCCGAGAGCTTCGAAAAGGGCTGGATCACCGACGGGCAGATCGAGAAGTTCGACGAAGTCGCCGAAGCAGTGCGCCGTGTGGTCGCCAAGAGTGGTACCAAGGCCAAGCAAGTTGTCCTTGCCATGCCTCAATCGGCCGTGATCACGAAGAAGATCATGCTCCCGGCCGGACTGCGCGAAGAAGAACTGGAGCTTCAAGTCGAATCGGAAGCCAACCAGTACATCCCCTTCTCACTGGACGAAGTCAGCCTCGATTTTTCCGTGATCGGTCCCAGCCCCACTTCCGTCGGCGATGTGGAAGTCTTGATCGCTGCGTCCCGCAAAGATCGCGTTCAGGACCGTCAGGGTCTGGCCGAGGCTGCCGGCTTGAAACCGGTCGTGCTCGACATCGAGTCGCATGCGTCGCGTCTCGCCATGAGCCGGCTCATCGAGGCGCTTCCCAATGAGGGCAAGGACGCACTCGTCGCCCTGTTCGAAATCGGTGCCGATACGACGAGCCTGAAAGTCCTGCGCGATGACGAAATGCTTTACGACCGCGATCAGGCTTTCGGCGGAGCCCAATTGACTCAGCTCATCTCGAGGCAGTACGGGTTCTCCTTCGAAGAGGCCGAGCAGAAGAAGTTGTCGGCTGAACTTCCGGAGGACTATGAGTCGTCCATCCTGGCGCCCTTCGTAGACAGCCTTTCGCAGGAAATCGGTCGGGCCCTGCAGTACTTCTTCACCAGCACGCCGCATCACAAGGTGCACTACGTGATGCTTGCCGGGGGTACCGCCACGCTGCCGGGCCTGAAAGACCGGGTGACTGAACTCACCGGGTTCGCGTCCATGGTGGTCAACCCCTTCGAAAGCATGAAGCTCGGGTCCGCCGTGCGTGAAAGCAAACTGCGCCGGGAGGCTCCGTCCTACTTGACGGCGTGCGGCTTGGCGATGCGGAGGTTCCTGCAGTGATCCTGATCAACCTGCTCCCCCATCGGGAGGAAAAGCGCAAGCGGCGCAAGGCAGCCTTTTTCCTGGGCCTGGGGCTGGCCGCTGGCGCGGGTGTGGTGATCGCCGCGTTGTGGTATTTCGTGCTACAGCAACTGACGTCGAACCAGCAGGAGCGCAATCAGTTCCTGACGGACGAAATCCACAAACTGGAAGTGCAAATCAAGGACATCGCCACACTGCGCGCCGAAATCGATCGCCTGAAAGCCCGGCAAAAGGCGGTCGAAGACCTGCAGACGGATCGCAATATCCCGGTTCATGTGCTCAATGAACTGGTCAAGCACACGCCGGAGGGCGTGTACTACACCGCCATCAAACAAGACAGCCAGGTCCTCACTCTGACGGGCATTGCCCAGACCAACGAACGCGTTTCCGAGTTGCTGCGCAACACGGGCAACCACAGCGAATGGCTGACCCGCCCGGAGCTCGTTGAAATCAAGGCAGCCACTCCGCAGGCTTCGGCCCGCGATCCGCGACGCCTGTTCGACTTCTCCATGCGCGTGAGCATCAAGCGCCCACAGGTCGAAGGACCCGCCGGGGCGGCATCGCAGCCGGGCACCGCAGCCAGCGCGCCGGCGTCACCCGTCAAGCAGCCCTGAACCCCGAGATGCCATGGCAACGTCAGCGAAATCAGCCAACATCGATTTGAACTCGGTCTTCGGCGCTGCGGCCTCGCAGTTCCGAGGGCTCAATCCGAACGAGCCGGGCCAGTGGCCCTTGCTTCCCAAGCTCGCCGCATGGGTGGCCGTCGCCGTCCTGATCGTCGTGCTGAGCTGGGTCAGTGTCCTGTCTGGCGCGAACGACGCGCTCGAAGCCGAGCGAGCCCGCGAGCCCACTTTGAAGCAAGACTACCGCGGCAAGTTGGCGCAGGCCGTGAACCTGGAAGAGCTTCGCAAACAGAAGCTGCAAGTCGAGGAGTATGTGACGCAGCTGGAAAAGCAACTGCCAGGCAAGGCCGAGATGGATGCGCTTCTCTCCGACATCAACCAGGCTGGTCTCGGGCGCGGCCTTCAGTTCGAACTGTTCCGCCCCGGGCAGGTGCTGGTCAAGGACTACTACGCCGAACTCCCGATTTCGTTGAAGGTCTCGGGGCGATACCACGACATCGGCTCGTTCACGGCGGATGTGTCCAACCTGTCCCGCATCGTCACACTGCACAACTTGATGATCAGCGTGCCCAAGGAAACGAAGGACACCAGCGGTGGGATGCTGACCATGGAAGCGACTGCTCGCACCTACCGCTACCTTGACGCTGATGAGGTGCTCGAGCAGAAGAAGGCCGCCGAAAAGGCGAAGCAGGGAGCGAAGAAATGACGAGCGCATCGTCGCGTACCTCGCGGGCACTCTGGTTGGGCGCCCTTGTGTCGGTGCTGCTGATGGGTTGTGGAGGCGCGCAGGACGAGCTTCGGCAATGGATGGAGCAGCAGCGTCGCGAAGTCAAACCCAACGTCACGCCACTTTCCCCGCCTCGTAAATTCGACCCGCAGCCCTATCTGGCGGGCAACGCCGTCGAGCCGTTCAGTACGCAAAAGCTGACCGTTGCCGTCAAGCAGGAGGCCAGGCAGCAAAACTCAATGCTGGCCGCGGAAATCAACCGGCGGCGAGAACCGCTGGAGGCCTATCCCATCGACAGCATGGCCATGGTGGGCAGTCTCACCAAGCAGTCTCGTCCCCAGGCCCTGCTGCGTGTGGACAACCTGCTTTACCAGGTCAAGGTCGGTGACTACATCGGCCAGAACTACGGAAAGATTCGGTCGATCACCGAAACGGAACTCACTTACCGAGAGATCGTGCAAGACGCAGCAGGGGAATGGACCGAGCGCATCAGCTCACTCCAGCTTCAGGAGAAGGCGCCGTGAACGACAAGCAGGAGAATCAAATGATGAGTCAGTGGCGGGCGCGCGCAGTCGCCCTCGCGTTGTTCTTCGGCGCGTCGGTGACGGCGTGGGCGCAAAACACCATTCAATCGATCAACAGCGCGCCGAAGGCCGGCGCTGATGTGATTCGCATCGAATTGTCCGAGCCGTTGGCGGCCGTTCCGGCCGGTTTCACGGTCCAGACACCCCCACGCATTGCGCTTGACCTGCCGGGGGTGACGAACGCCATCGGCAAGTCCTCGGTTGAAGTCAACCAGGGCAACGTGCGAAGTGTGAACATCGCGCAAGGCGGTGAGCGCACCCGTCTGGTCGTCAATCTCAAGCAGCCCGCGAACTATCGCGCCCAGCTTCAGGGCAAAGTGTTGATCGTCACGGTTGAAAACGGTCCGACGCCGTCAGGAGCGGGTTCGGCCAATACCGGTGGGGAGTCGGTTCGTTTCGCAGAGAGCCTCAACCAATCGCAGGTCGCGCTGAAGAACATCGATTTCCGCAGGGGCCAGGACGGCGCCGGGCGCGTCGTGGTCGATCTCGCGAACAACCAGGTCGGTGTGGACATTCGCCAGCAGGGCCAGACCCTCGTCGTCGAGTTCCTTCGCTCCACCCTGCCCGAAAGCCTGCGCCGCCGGTTCGATGTGACGGACTTCGGTACGCCCGTGAACGCCATGTCGGCCTTCCAGAGTGGTGACCGGGTGCGCCTCGTGGTCGAACCCCGGGGCAACTGGGAGCACAGTGCCTACCAGACGGACAACCAGTTTGTTCTCGAAGTCCGTGCGCAGAAGATCGACCCGAACAAGCTGGTGCAGGGTCCGGGGTACACCGGTGAAAAGCTCTCGCTGAACTTCCAGAACATCGAAGTGCGAGCGCTGCTGCAAGTCATCGCCGACTTCACGAACTTCAACGTCGTGACCAGCGACACCGTCACGGGCAACGTGACGCTGCGCCTCAAGGACGTGCCCTGGGACCAGGCGCTCGACATCATTCTTCAGGCCAAGGGTCTCGGGCTGCGGAAGTCCGGCAACGTGATCCTGATCGCCCCGAAGGACGAACTCGCAGCCAAAGAAAAGGTTGATCTTGAGTCGAAAGCCCAGATCGCCAGCCTGGAGCCGTTGCGCACCCAGTCGTTCCAGCTGAATTACACGAAGGCCGAGGAAGTGGCCAAAGGGTTGACCGGTCAGACGGGCGGTAGCGGTGGCGGCACGAAGATCATCACGTCGCGCGGCAGCGTGATTTTCGAAACCCGCACGAACCAGCTGTTCGTGACCGACATTCCATCGAAGCTGGAAGAAATCCAAGGCCTGATTGCAAAGATTGACATTCCCGTTCGTCAGGTGCTGATCGAAGCCCGCATCGTGGAGGCCGTGGACACGTTCGGCCGCTCGCTGGGGGTGAAGCTGGGTGCGACCGACGCCCGGCTGGGTCGAGGAGGTGTGCCCGGTTACAACGTTGGCGGGGACAATCGCGTCACGTTCTCCGGCAACATCAACGCGGTCGGCGGCTACACCGGGCAGGTCAAGCTCGATGACGTCGACTATGTCGACACGCAGTTCATCAACCTGCCTGCGAACGGGTTCAACGACTACAACGCCACATCGTTTGCGCTGTCGCTGTTCAGCGCGGCTGCAGGCCGATACCTGAACCTCGAACTTTCGGCCTTGGAAGCCGACGGCAAGGGCCGCATCGTTTCCAGCCCACGGGTCATCACCGCCGACCAGGTCAAGGCCTTGATCGAGCAGGGTGAAGAACTGCCTTACCAGATCGCCACGTCGAGCGGTGCCACCGCGCTGCAGTTCCGCAAGGCCAACCTCAAGCTGGAGGTGACGCCGCAGATCACGCCGGAAGGCAATGTGATCCTCGATGTGGACGTCAACAAGGACAGCGTTGGCCGCATCACCGCCGCCGGGTTGGCGATCAACACGAAGCATGTCCGCACCCAGGTGCTCGTGGAAAACGGAGGCACCGTCGTCATTGGCGGCATCTTCACTCAGGAGGAACGCGATGACATCACCAAGGTGCCCTTCCTCGGAGATATTCCTTACCTTGGCGCGCTGTTCCGCACCAAGACGCGAAACACGGGCAAGACAGAGCTCTTGATATTCATTACGCCCAAAGTCGTGAACGATCGCGCAGCGGCACGCTAATACACCCGCGCTGCACAGGCGATAATCAAGCCGTATCTCGTCAATCATGCAGATGACACAGGGGAACTTATGAATTTGACCCGTTACGTCCAAATGCCGATAACGGTGGTTTGTCTTGCTGTCTTGGCTTCTTGTGGTGCCGGAGGGGACGACGAAGCCGGCTCTGAGACACCGTTCAGCATCTCGCCGACCGACTTCACCGCAGACTTCGGAACGAACCCCTGCACGGCCGTGGCGAATGTGGCCGAAATTCTCGTGCTCGGCGGCACGGCGCCATACAAGGTCAGAAGTACGACTTCTCGCGTGTCGGTGAACAAAAGCACAGTCGAAAAGGGCGGTAGCTTCACGATCAGCCTGACCGGCGGCTGCCTTGATCCCGGGATCGTTGTGGTTGAGGACGACCTCGGGCGCTCAACGTCATTGACGGTCAAGGTCACAGGAAGCTAGGCTCAACCCGGTTCATCTGTTTCGCCAATAGCGGGCCTTCGGGCCCGCTTTTCTACTTCAATTTTCGCTTTCACCACGCCCGATCCCGTGTCCGTCGAACGCAATATCGCATTGGTGGGCCTCCCCGGGGGAGGGAAGTCCACCGTCGGTCGGCAATTGTCGAAACGACTCAGGCGCCCGTTCGTCGACAGCGACACGGTCATCGAGCAGCGCATCGCCCGTTCCATTCGAAGCTTTTTCGAGCAGGAGGGTGAGGCGGCATTCAGAGACATCGAGTCTCAAGTCATTGCGGAACTGTGCATTCCGCAAGGCATTGTGCTCGCGACAGGCGGTGGTGCAACGCTCCGCGAGGCCAATCGCCATGCGCTCCGCTCCCATTGCAATGTGATTTACCTGCGGTCCACGCCGGAGGAACTCTATCGCCGCCTTCGACACGACACCCAGCGTCCCCTGCTGCAAGTGCGCGACCCGCTCGCTCGCCTGCGCGAGATGTTTCGTGAGCGAGACCCGCTTTACGAGTCCGTGGCGCACTTTGTCATCGATACCGGCCGTCCCTCTGTCCCTGTGCTGGTCAACACATTGCTCATGCAGCTGGAGCTTCGGGGAATTGTCGGCGGGGAGTCCGCACCTGAGGCTGTCGACCCCGCCAAACCGGTCGGGTGAGAGATGCAAGGCCCGCTAAACTCAGCGGCATGAACGGTACATCTCATGAGCGCGTCGGCATCGATCTCGGCGACCGGCGTTACGACATCCTGATCGGGCCAGGCTTGCTGGATGATCAGCGGGCCTTTGATGGTCTACCTGCCGCGACCGCCGCAGTGATCGTCACCAACACCACGGTGGCACCGCTTTACGCGGATCGCCTGCGGCAACGCCTTTCCACCATCTACCGCTCGGTGCTCACCATCGAACTCGAGGACGGCGAGGCGCACAAGGATTGGCATTCGCTCAATACGATCTTTGATCGGTTGCTCGGTGCCGGCCTGGATCGAAAGACCGTGTTGTTCGCGCTCGGAGGGGGCGTGGTGGGCGATGTCTCCGGGTTCGCCGCCGCGTGCTACATGCGCGGGGTGCCGTTCGTCCAGGTGCCCACGACGCTGCTGGCCCAGGTGGATTCTTCGGTGGGCGGAAAGACGGCCATCAACCACCCGCTCGGCAAGAACATGATTGGGGCCTTTTATCAGCCTCAACGGGTCATTGCAGACCTGAACTCGCTCGATACCTTGCCCGATCGGGAGTTGGCCGCAGGCCTCGCCGAAGTGATCAAGTACGGCCCCATCGCGGATGACGCGTTCCTGACCTGGATCGAGGCCAATCTCGATGCGTTGTGGGCGCGGGACAAGGCAGCTCTCGCGCATGCGGTCCGCCGCTCATGCGAAATCAAGGCATGGGTGGTCGGCCAGGATGAGCGCGAATCAGGCTTGCGTGCCATTTTGAATTTCGGGCACACGTTCGGCCATGCCATCGAAGCCGGGATGGGGTACGGCGCCTGGCTGCACGGTGAGGCGGTCGGGTGCGGCATGGTCATGGCAGCCGATCTGTCGTGCAGGCTGGGTCTCATTGATCGGTCTTACGCTGATCGCCTGACCCGCCTGATCGAACGGGCTCGGCTTCCTGTGCGGGGTCCGGCACTGGGTGCTGATCGGTACGTGGAGTTGATGCGCGTGGACAAGAAGGCCGAGGGCGGTGAAATCAGGTTTGTCGTGATCGATCAGCCGGGAAGGGCCTCCGTCCGTCCCGCACCGGACGCAGTCGTTCGCGAGGTGCTGGCCGCACACACCGGCTGATTCAGACGGGGCATGCGCACCGCGATGTTGCAACCCTACGCCTGTTCCTCCGCATCATCGCGCGGGCGGCGTCATGCCGAACCGCAGGCGCCCACGCGCAGCGATTTTCAACGGGACCGCGATCGAATCGTCCACAGCACCGCCTTCAGGCGCCTGGTCTACAAGACGCAGGTGTTTCTCAATCATGAAGGCGATCTGTTTCGGACCCGGCTCACCCATTCCTTGGAAGTGGCCCAGCTGGGCCGGTCGATCGCACGCACCCTCGGACTGAACGAGGATTTGGTGGAGGCCATCGCGCTTGCTCATGACCTCGGCCACACCCCGTTCGGCCACGCCGGCCAAGACGCCTTGAACGAATGCCTGTTGGCCGTAGCGCCCGATTCGGGCGGCTTCGAGCACAATCTGCAAAGTCTGAGGGTGGTCGACAAACTGGAGGAGCGCTACCCGGAGCACGATGGCCTGAACCTCTGTTTCGAGACGCGGGAGGGCATTCTGAAGCACTGTTCGGCTGCCAACGCCCGCCGCCTGGAGGCGCGAGAACCTGGTGGCGTGGGGCGCCGTTTCCTCGAACGCACTCAGCCCAGCCTCGAAGCCCAGCTGTGCAACCTGGCCGACGAGATCGCCTACAACGCACACGATGTGGACGACGGTGTACGGTCCGGGCTCCTGTCCTTGGAGCAGTTGGAAGAAGTGCCGTTGTTTCGGCGCTTTCTCCATGAAGCGCTGCACCGCCATCCCGCACTCAAAGGTCGGCGCTTGTTGTTCGAATCGATTCGGAGAATGTTGTCGGAGCAGGTCTATGACGTGCTGCGAGCCACCGGTGGAGCCCTCGACACAGCCGGCCCAGCCTCCGTTGAAGACGTTCGCCAAAGCCGCGCGCTGGTGGCCTTCTCAGCGGACATGGCAGCGGAAAGTGTCGGGCTGAAGCGCTTCCTTCGCGACAATCTGTACCGTCATCCTCAGGTCGAGGACACGACCGGCCGCGCCAAGGTCGTGATCCGGGAGCTGTTCGCGGCCTACCATGCGGAGCCGCCGGCGGCGCTTTCGACGGGAGGCGACGTTCCACGTTCGGTGGCCGACTACATCGCCGGCATGACCGACCGGTTTGCGCTGCGGGAACATGAGCGCTTGACCGGACGGCGCTTGTTCGACTGAGAGAACATGGCGCGTTTGGCAAGATTGAGCGTCGCGGGCATGCCGCACTTGCTGGTGCAACGCAGCCATCCGGCGCAGGCAGTGTTCGTCGATGACACCGACCGAACACTCTTTCGACAACTGCTCGGCGAAGCGGCCCGTTCTGAAGGTGTTGCGCTGCATGCGTATGCCTTGTTCGACCGGGAGTTGCGGCTCCTCGCCACACCTTCGACGGCCGAGGCCCTCGGGCGGATGATGCAAAGCCTGGGGCGGCGCTACGGCGGCGCATTCAACCGCCGTCACGGGCGGACCGGCGGGCTCTGGGAAGGGCGTTTCCGCGCCACGGTGATCGAGCCGGAGCGCTACCTGGTGGCCGCGATGTTCTACGTCGAGGAGGACTGCGGCTGGGAAGGCGGTTCGGAGACCGCTGGCCAGACGGTGCTTACTTCGAGTCGCGGTTACCACCTGGGT
>Ga0207690_10002142_pt1 | contig 12080 bp, 13 predicted proteins | sample KBSC23metaG_FD_184315 | JGI IMG/M metagenome (GOLD analysis project Ga0207690, IMG submission 184315) | Corn rhizosphere microbial communities from Kellogg Biological Station, Michigan, USA - KBS C2-3 metaG (SPAdes) (version 2) | ecosystem: Host-associated > Plants > Roots > Rhizosphere > Soil ...
TCCCACCAGCGGAAGGCCGGCATGTCCTCGTTTGAGCCGTGAAGCAACCCGGCCTGGCAGGCGCCGGTCTGCGAGGACCAGTCGGTCTCCCAGCGGCGCAAGCGGTGCGACCCGGCTCCCAGCCACTCCGCCAGGTGCGGGGCGCCGTCCTCGGCGAGCGCCCGCTCCAGCACCTCGTGCGCGAGGCCGTCGATCTCGAGGAATGCCACGCCGGGGACGTCGGTTTCGACCGAAGCCTCGCGGCGGCGAAGCTGGCGCTTCACCACCTGCCGGTACCAGACGTCGTCTTCGTCGATCGCCAGCAGCGAGAAGGCGCCGCTGGTGACGGCCGCCAAGACGATCGTCACCACGACTCCCTGCAACACCCCACCGATCTGCGCGTTGGGGAGAAGGTCGATCGCGAAGCTGACGAGCAGGCCGTTCAAGACGAGTCCCGCCAGCCCGAGCGTGAGCACCGTCAGCGGCAGCGCCAGCCGGGAGAGCGCCGGCCACACCAGCGCGTTGAGGACCCCGATCATCGCGGCGGCGCCAAGCGCCGATCCGGCTCCCTCCAAGACGAATCCGTCGATCAGGGCCGACAGCGCAAGCAGCGTCAGCGCGTCCAGCAGGAGGACGAGGGCGACGCGCCAGATCACCCTCGGGCTCATGCGCCTCTGCGCTCCGAACGGATCGCGGTCATCGCCGCCTCCAAAGAGGGGTAGAAATGATCTTTGTCGAGCGTGTCCATCAGCCCGTAGCGCAGCGTCAGCTCCTTGAGGCGGCCGCGCAGCTCGACGAAGGCGAGGTGGACCCCAGCCGCGTTCAACTCGCGGTCGAGCAGCTCGAGCATCTCCGCTGCGGTCACGTCGACGTCGGTGATCGCCTCGCACTGCAAGACGATCCACTCGGGTTCGCGTTCCCTCGCGAGCCGCCTGATCTCGTCCCGGAACCTGCCCGAGTTGGCGAAGAACAGTGGCGCCTCCCAGCGGTAGACGACGACGCCCGCCACCTCTTCCGCGTCGGGGTAAGCGCTGAGGTCGTGCCATCCCTCCAGTCCCTCCGCGCGTCCCAGAACAGCGCCGTGCGGCCACCAGTTGCGGCGGAAAAAGAGGATGATCGCCAGCAGGACCGCAACCACGATTCCCTGCAGGACGCCGAGCAGCACGACGCCGCCGGTGGCGACCAGAGACACGCCGAGCGCGCTTTTGCGCATCTCGTAGTAGCGGCGCAGCAGCGGCAGATTCATCAGCGAAAGCGCCGCGGCGATCACCACCGCCGCAAGCGCGGCCTGCGGCAGGTCGGCGAGCAGTGAGTTGAGGAAGAGCAGGAGGGCCGCGACAAGCCCGGCGCCGACCAGGCCGGCGAGCTGGGTCTTTGCCCCCGACTGCTCGGCGACCGCCGTCCGCGAGCCGCTCGTCGAGACCGCAAAACCCTGAAAGAAGCCGGCTGCCACGTTCGCCGCCCCGACGCCGATCATCTCCTGATCGGGCTTGACCTCTTCTCCGCGACGGGCCGCGAAGCTGGTCGCGGTCGCGATCGTATCGGTCAGCGAGACCAGGGTGATGCCGAGTGCCGCCAGCAGCAACGCAGGCACGTCACTGGCATTCGTCCAGGGAAGTCCAGGGGTGGGCACTCCCTGAGGGAGGGACCCGATCGTCGCGACGCCGTGGTCGGCGAGGCCGAAGGCCGCCGAGACCACCGTGGCCGCGACGACTCCCACGAGGATCGCCGGCAGGCGCTTGGTGAAGAGCGGAAACACGAGCAGGATGGCCAGGACCGCGAGCCCGAGCACGAGCGTGGCGGCGTGGGTCTGGCCGAGACCTTCCACGAACGCCTTCAGCTCGGAGAGGAACGAGTCGGCGTCGGTCGAGAACCCGAACAGCTTCGGCAGCTGCCCGACGATGATCGTGATCCCGAGGCCGTTCATGTAGCCGACCTGCACCTCCTTGGAGAGCAGGTCGGCGACGAACCCGAGCTTGCCGAGACCGAGGCCGATCTCGATCAGGCCGACGAAGATCGCGAGCATGCCCGCCAGGGCGATCGCCGACCCCGGGTCCCCCACGACCAGCAGGGGCGTGATCGAAGCGAGGATCAGCGGCGAGATCGAGGAGTCGGGCCCGAGCACCAGGACCCGTGAAGGCCCGAAGAGGGCGTAGCCAACCAGGCAGGCGATCGTCGTGTAGAGGCCGGTGACCGCCGGCAGGCCGGCGAGCTCCGCATAGGCCATTCCCTGGGGGACCAGGATCGCGGCCAGTACGACTCCCGCCACCAGATCGGGACGAGCGGACTGGCCTGGATAGTTCTGGATGAGCTCGACCCCCGGTACCCAGCGATGTAGCCGGTGGGCGTGGTGGGGCGGCCTTCCCGATGCGGGGGACTTCTCTGTCTGCATGTGTCTGCCGTTCGGTCGCCGATCCGCCGGCTAGGCAGCCGGGCTTTTGCGTCGTCGTTTCTCTTTCAACTCGCGGCTCTTCACCTTGGCGTCGGCATAGGACGAGCCCACGAGCGCCTTGCCGCCGCTCCAGCCGAAGACCCAGGAGACGAGGACGACGGCGAAGAGGACGTTCCAGGCCGAGGTGACCAACTGCTGGCTAATCGAGTAGGCGGTGGCGGTCGCCGAGTCGGTAGAGCCGGAGAGCGCGACGGAGTTCATCGCCTGGGTAACGCCGACGCCGCCGGGCGTCGCCGAGAGCGAGTTGGAGATCGAGTTCGAGGCGGTGACCGTGGCGACGTTGTGGAAGCTGGCTGGAATTCCATAGGCGCCGAGGAAGACGGCGACGATCGCCAGCCGCGCCAGGTAGCTGCCGAGCGAGGGGGCGACGACGTCGAGCAGGAAGCGGCGAGGCTGGCCGAGGACCGCGCCGCCCTGCGCCACCTGTGCGCGCAGCTTCGCCAGCTTCGGCCAGAAGATGCGACCGAGGAGGATGAGGAGGACGGCGGCGGCGACCAAGACCCCGACGACGAGGCCGGTGTGCTCGGCGAGGAAGCCGAGCTTGACCGAGAAGGAACCGGCGACCGAGAGGAAGAGGTAGAGGTAAAGCGCGAGGCTGAAGACGGTGAACGGGATCTTTTGGACGACGATTCCCGAGAGCATCATCGGGAAGGTCGCGCCCGCGAACAGGGTGGTGAACATCAGCAGCATCACCCAGGTGCCGATGTTGGCCGGCAGGAAGCTGTTCAGCGCCACCGCGGTCGCGTAAGAGGCGAGCACGATCCGGTAGCTGACCCCGGGCCCGATCGGCGCCGCGCGCAGGATTCCGAACCAGGCCAGCGCCGCGAGCATGGTCTGGGCGCTCTGCAGGACGACGCCGGCGACGATCGCCCAGGTCGGGATCTCGCCGAGCTTGTCGAACAGTTCTTCGATCCACTCTCGCACCGGAATCCCGAGCAGGTCGAGGACGAAGATCGCCAGCGCGACGCCGCCGATCCAGAGGACGATGCGGGTCAGACGCCGGCCGAGTGATTGCGAGCGCATGCGCCCAGCGTATTTGGCGTCGAAGAGCACAGCCCGGAGGAGCATCAGGTTCCGCGGCTTTGGCAAACAACAGCACACCGTGGTTGCGGCAAGTAAGGTCGGATTCAATGCGGCGGAAAAGGCCAGCGAGCTATTCATCGCACGAGGACGAGGAGCACTTCGATGTCGGCTGAGCAGAGGGATTCGCACCGGCTGGCCGCAATCGCCGCGCTTGCGAGCGCGGCGATCCTCGCAATCCTCAGCATCGACATCGTCCTTTCGCAGTTTCCACGCGGACTGATCGTGCTCGCCTGCCTCGTGATCGCGTTTGTGGCGGCTTGGTACGGCCTGACCCGAACCGGGGCCGCGAGGCTTATGGGGTCGGGAGTAGCGATCCTGGCAGTGGCGGTGATCGTTGCCGTGTTGATTACCGACGGCGACCATCTCGCGCAGGCCCTGGTGATCGCGGGGGCCCTCGGGCTGGTGCTCGTGGCGACGCGATCGGCCTTCAGAGTCCACGTCCCGCTCGACCCGGCGCCGGACCCCCAACACCCTGTGCTCTTCTACAACCCCAAGTCGGGTGGAGGGAAGGCCGAGAAGTTCCACCTGGCCGAGGAGGCGCGGGCGCGTGGCATCGAGCCGATTGAATTGAAGCTCGGCACCGACCTCGAGCAACTCGTGCGCGGCGCGGTTGCCGATGGAGCCGATGCGCTGGCGATGGCCGGCGGCGATGGCTCGCAGGCCGTCGTCGCGATGGTGGCTGGCGAGCAGGATCTGCCCTATGCCTGTATTCCGGCCGGGACCCGCAACCACTTCGCGCTCGACCTCGGGGTCGACCGCGACGATGTCGTCGGTGCGCTCGACGCCTTCGTCGGCGGACGCGAGCGACGGGTCGACCTCGCCGAGGTCAACGGCCGGGTGTTTGTCAACAACGTCTCGATCGGCCTCTACGCCGAGGCCGTCCAGCGCGAGGAGTACCGCAACGCGAAGCTGCGAACCATCCTCGACACGCTGCCGGAGGTCCTCGGGCCTGAGGGCAACGGGCTGGACCTACGCTGGGCCGGGCCGGGGGGACGTGAACATTCCTCTGGCGCGGTGATTCTCATCTCCAATAACCGCTACCGCCTCGGGCGCGCGGTCGGCTCGGGCACCCGGCCGAGCATCGACGACGGACTACTTGGAATTGCCGTTGCTTCCGCGCCGGGCGGAGGCCGACCGTTGATCCAGCGTCCCTGGCAAGAGTGGGCCACGCCCGCGTTCGAGGTCGACGCGGACGGGCCGATCGCCGCGGGCATCGACGGTGAGGCCGTGATTCTGGACGCGCCGCTTCGCTTCAGGATCTTGCCGGCGGCGCTGCGGGTGCGGATCGCCGCCGTACACCCCGGGGCTTCTCCATCCGCGGCGATTCCCGAGGGCGCCTGGGAGACCGTTCGCGCGTTGGTCCGGATCGCCGCAACGGGGACCCCAAAGCAGCGCAGAGCATCGCCCTGATGAGCGAGTGGTTGAGCGAGGCGAAGGCCCTTGACAACGCCATCTACGGAGCGATCGCCGCCAGCGACACTCCCGCGCTGGACAGCGCCATGCGCCGTCTCTCCCGCACCGCCGACCACGGCAAGCTCTGGTTCGGCACCGCGGCATCGTTGGCCCTCCTTGGCGGGCCTGGGGGTCGCCTCGCGGCTCGGAGGGGCCTCGTCTCGCTCGCCATCGCCTCGGGCTTCGCCAACCTCGTCGCCAAGCCGCTAACCACCCGCCGGCGCCCCGCCAGGCAGGAGGCCGAGGAGCTTGCGCGGCGCCACGTCCAGATGCCGCGCTCGAGTTCCTTCCCCTCTGGCCACTCCGCCTCCGCTTTCGCCTTCGCCACCGGGGCCGCCAAGGCACAGCCGATGCTCTCAGTGCCACTGCTGTTCCTTGCGGCGCTCGTCGGGTACTCCAGGGTCCACACCGGGGTGCACTATCCGGCAGACGTGCTCGCGGGTGCGTTCATCGGGATCGGCGCAGCGGAACTGACCGACCACCTGCTGGACCGCTGATAGAACGCGCTGACTAAGAAGCCCGGTTGTTGGCTGGTCTGCTATCAGCTAGGTTCGAATAGAAAAGTCTGAGTCGAGTAATCAAAGACGCGCTGGCGATCGCGAAAGAACCAGGAGTCGGCACGATCACGCTCGACATCGGTGCCAACGACATCCTCCAGTTCCTCAGCCATACCTGCGGCTTCCCGGCGACGTTCACCTGCAGCCAGGAACAGATCGAAGCCGAGATCGGGCACGTCACCGCGAACGTCGGGTTCATCCTGGCTCAGCTGCGCGCGGCCGCACCGGAAGCGAAGATCATCTTCGTTTCGCAGTACAACCCCTATCCGACGGTGTTGAAACCGGAAGGCACGGGAGACGCGACGGTCGAAGCGCTCAACGGCGCGCTGAAGAGCGTGGCCGCGACCTTCGGAGTCGGCTTCGCGAACACGACGAGGGTGATCAACTTCTCGGGTACCCATGGCGGCCCCGAAGCAGGGGACATCCCCACCGTCTGCGCCTTCACGGCCATGTGTCCGGGCGGCGTATTCAACCCCGCAAGCCCGAATGCCGACATCCACCCCACCAAAGCCGGCTATGCCGCGATGGCCGGGGTCGTCGGGGTCACTTACCTGTCTCACTGAACTAGGTAACTGGTACGAACGGGGGAGGCGGCCAAGCGGTTCCTGGCCGCCTCCTCTTGCCGTTAAGGATGAGTCGGCCTTCATCCGTATCTTTATTGTGGGGCATGGGAACTGAACGACGAATCCTGGCTGGAGTGCTTGCCCTCATGGCGCTGTTCGTTGCATTGGCGCTACCTGGCTCTGCCTGGGCCGAAGCCGAGCCTGAAAAACCGGAAGCGAGTGGCAGCTTTGCTCCGGAAGCGTTGCCTCGCGCGGGGGTTGCGCCGATTTCGCTCAAGCTGGGATTCGAAGTGGTGGCCGAGGAAGGCGTGCAGCCGAGCATCGAATCGATTGCCATCGACATCTCCCACCGCATCTTGCTGCGAGGCAAGGGCCTGGCGAGCTGCCCACCTCTCACGCTCCTCTCCGAATACGGAGGAGGGGAATGCCTCGAATCACAGATCGGCCGCGGACGCGTGGTGTCCGAAATCAGGGAGGAGAAGGGAGAACCCGTCATCGTCGACGGGAAGCTGCGGGCCTACTACTCGTTCGCCTACAAGTCTCCGAAGATCCTCGCGCTTGTCCAGACCGGTGCGCCCATGAACCTCACCTACGTAATCCCGTTCAGGATCATTCGACAGGAGGGGACTTACCGGACGCGGCTTTTCGTGCGCGACATGCGTCACCTGCAGGGGATCTGCCTCGGGGTCGGCTGCTACTGGGGCACCTACGGACTCAACGGGATCTACACGCGCATCTCCGACTTTGAGCTATCGCTGCACCGGCGCTTCCTTGCCGAGGGAGAACGACGCAGCTTTGTCAGCACCGGTTGCGCGGCGCCGGGGAAACAGAGGGAAGCCAGCTTCCCTCTCGCGCGGATCACCCTCGGCTTTGACGATTCCCCCCATATCGCCGGCCAGACCGGCCACTGCAAGGCGATCGGCTAGGGCGTCCCGGGCGCGACGGCGGTGGGGGCGGCCCCGGGGTTCCAGCCTAATTCGGGGGTTCTTCCAACTCAATTACAACTATTTCTTGATTCTGATACTTATTATTGGGTAGTCTCATGGCTGTTCCCACATCGATCCATCCCCCACCGACGCGAAAGGCAGGGAGGAGTTCTTGAACCGAATCAAGCGCGTGACCGTCGTTTCCCTGGCCACGGTTGCCCTGAGCGTGCTCCTCCCTGCCGCCGCGTCGGCCTGGGCGCCCGCGGGAACGGCGCCCATCCACCCCGGCGTCCAAACTTTCACCGCGGGTGCGCAGTGCACCTCGAACTTCGTCTTCCAGGAAGGCTCGACCGTCTACCTCGGCCAAGCCGCCCACTGCTCCGGCACCGGCGGCCAGACCGAAACCAACGGCTGCACCAGCGCTTCGCTGCCGCTCGGCACGCCGGTGGAAGTCACCGGCTCCAGCAAACCGGGGACCCTCTCTTACAACTCCTGGCTGACGATGCAGGCCGCAGGCGAGAAAGACCCCGATACCTGCGCCTACAACGACCTCGCCCTGATCCAGATCGACCCGATTAACGCCGCCAAGGTCAACCCCTCCGTCCCCGGATTCGGTGGCCCGACCGGGGTCGGCAGCGCCGGCGAACTCGGCTCCACCGTCTACTCCTACGGCAACTCGGAGCTGCGTCTAGGGGTCTCAAAGCTGAGCCCGAAGCAGGGCATTTTGATTGAAAACGAAGGCGGCGGTTGGAGCCACATCGTCGCCACTGCCACCCCAGGCGTACCCGGCGACTCCGGCAGCGGCTTCATGAACGAAGCCGGCCAGGCGATTGGCATTCTCAGCACGCTGCAGATCGCACCCCTGGCGGGGACGAACGGCGTAGGCGATCTCGGCCGGGAGCTCGCCTACGCCCGCGCCCACGGGTTCCCGGAACTGCAGCTGGTCCCCGGGACCCAGCCGTTCAAGCCGGACCTGGTCGGCGCCATCCTCGGCGCCTGACCGACAAATTGTCCCCGCATACCGGGGACAACTTGTCAGCGCAGCTCGGAGATCAGACCGTCGAGCTCGAGTGGCGTCGTGCCCATCTGCAGGCCGCCATCTGCCGAGCGCGGCCACTCCTCGCGCGGGCGGTCCCAGTAGAGCTCAACCCCGTTGCCGTCGGGGTCGGAGAGGTAGAGCGCCTCGCTGACGCCGTGGTCGGAGGCGCCGTCGAGCGGCCAGCCCGCCTCGCTCAGCCGCCGCAGCGCGTCGGCGAGGGCACGGCGGGTGGGGTAGCGAATCGCGGTGTGGAAGAGGCCGGTGCTGCCCGGCGGGGGCGGCGAACCGCCTTTCGAGTGCCAGGAGTTGAGGCCGATGTGGTGGTGGTAGCCGCCGGCGGAGATGAAGGCGGCGTCCGCCCCATAGCGCTGCATCAGCTCGAAGCCGAGGATGCCGCAGTAGAAGTCGAGAGCGCGATCGACAGCGGCGACTTTGAGGTGGACGTGGCCGATGTCGACGCCGGGGTCGATCGGCTCGGGCGCCCGCCCCTCGGACGCGCCGTCAGCCATCGAGCACCCCGTCGAGCGCTTCGTTGACGAGCCGGTCGGCGTCGGCGTTCTCGGCGCGGCGGACGTGGCGGATCGACCAGGAATCGAAATCCCGCAGCGCCCGCTTCACCTCTTCGTGCAGCTCCTTCATCCCGGCGTTTTTGACTTTGTAGCGGCCTTCGACCTGCCGCACAACCAGCTCCGAATCGCCGATCAGTTCCAGCTCGCCCGCGCCATGCTCGGCAGCCAGCTCGATCCCTTTCAGCAGCGCCTTGTACTCGGCGACGTTGTTGGTCGCCTCGCCGATCTTCTCCCCCACTTCCGCGATCACCTCACCGCCGCTGCGGACGATGACGCCGACCGCCGCCGGCCCCGGGTTACCGCGAGCGCCGCCGTCAACGTTGACGGTCAGACGGCTCATCGCATCGTCGCCGGTTCCCCGGCAAGACGCAGCCTGCCATCCGAGCCAACGGTCGCGTTCCACTGTTTCGCAGCCGCATCGATCTGTGAAATCTCGCCCCCCTTGGCAATCTCGGAAACGGGCCGCAGCTCGTCACCGACGTCGACGCCCCACTGGTACCAGGACAGCTCCCAGGCAACGGTGACCCGCACCTCGTCGTGTAAACCAGCCGCGGCGCCAACGGACGCCCAGGGAGTCCCCAGCGTGCGAGTGAGACCGGTGACGACGTGCCCGGCCTCGCTGGCGTTGAAGCGCGCAACCGCTCGCTCGAACGCGGTTGGCTCGAAGCGCTCGGTCAATCCTCAGCCCTGCTGCAGGTGGGATTTCAGCCGCATCACTGCCTTCGTGTGCAGCTGCGAGACGCGCGACTCGGTTACCCCGAGCACCTCGCCGATCTCGCGCAGGGTGAGGTTCTCGTAGTAGTAGAGGGCAACGACGAGCTGCTCGCGCTCGGGCAGCGAGCCGATCGCCTCGGTCAGGCGGTCCTTGACCTCGTTGGTGGCCAGCGCCTCCTGCGGGTCGGCGGCGCCCTCGTCGGCGATCGTGTCGAGCAGCGAGACCTGATCGCCGGAGGAGTCGGAAACGGTCCAGAGCTCGTCCAGCGCGTAAACCGAGGAGTTGGCGATCTCCAGCAGCGCCGCCTGCAGTTCCTCCTCGGTCATATTCAGTTTTGCCGCCAGCTCGGCCTCGCTCGGCGCCCGCTGCAGCTCGTGCTCGAGCTTGGCCTGGGCGGTTTCGATTTCGCGGGCGCGGGTGCGGACCGAGCGTGGCACCCAGTCGAGCGAGCGTAGTTCGTCGATGATCGCGCCGCGGATGCGGGTCATCGCGAAGGTCTCGAACTTGATCCCCCGCTCCGGCTCGAAGCGCTCGATCGCGCCGATCAGGCCGACTAGGCCATAGGAGATGAGGTCGGCGTCTTCGACGTGGGATGGCAGCCCGGCGCCGAGGCGACCGGCGACGAACTTGACCATCGGCGAGTAAGCGACGACCAGCCGCTCACGGGCGCCCTCGTCCCCGCCGTCCTTGTAGCGGCGCCACAGGTCGCGGAGCTCTACCTCTTTTACGCCCGTTTCCACTCAGGCGATTCTATGCTCGTTTGCGGGGATTTGTCTCATGCGCGGGGGTGGCTTGCAGCGTAAGTATCACGCAGTCTTGCCGCGTCGACACGGGTGTAGACCTGGGTGGTGGAGATCGAGGCGTGGCCGAGCAACTCCTGAATCGTACGCAGGTCGGCCCCACCCTCGAGCAAGTGAGTTGCGAAGGAATGTCTAAGTGCGTGCGGCGAGACCCCGGCGGCCAGCGCCGCCTCCCGGGTCCAGAGGCCGAGACGACGGGTGACATCGGAGTTCGAAAGGCGGCGGCCGCTCTTGGAGAGGAACAGCGCGGGCTCGCGCGGATCGGCAATCAGCCCCCGCCTTCCCTTCTCTAGGTAGCGCCGCAGCGCCCGCTGCGCCGGCTCGCCGACCGGCAGCAGCCGCTCCTTCGAGCCCTTACCGAGCACCCGCAGCTGCTCGGTCTCGAAGTCCAGCGCGCCCTCGTCGAGGTTGACGATCTCCTCGCAGCGCAGGCCACAGGAGTAGGCCAGCTCCAGCATCGCCCGATCGCGCAGCTCCAGCGGCGTGCGGGCGGGAATCCGCTCCAGCAGCGAGCGCATCTGCTCGGTGGTGAGGACGCGGGGCAGCTTTTCCGAGCCCTTCGGGCTGGAGACGAGCTCGGCCGGATTGGCGCCGGCGCGGCCGGTACGGACGAGGAAGCCGTAGAGGCCGCGGACCGCCGCCAGCTTGCGGGCGACGGTTGCGGCCGCGGCGCCGGCATTGGAGAGCCCGGCCGCGTAGCGGCGCACATCGCGGTAGCGAACGTCGCCAGGCCCAAGCCCCTGCTCCCCCGCCCACTCGGCAAAGCCGCCGAGGTCGACCCCGTAGGCGCGGCGCGTGCGCTCCGCCGAGCCGCGGGCGTTCAGATCGCGGTCGTAGACGGAGAGGGCTTCTTGCCAGGTCACGAGAGGTTGATTCGCGTCAACCGCCCCGCGTCCTGCGCGCTCAGTCTCCGATGTAAATCGGAGTTCCTACTTCGACCTGCGGATACAGTTCGATCACGTCGGGGATTGACATGCGGACGCAGCCGTGCGATTCCGCGTGGCCGAGCGACCAGGTCTCTTCGGTGCCATGGATGCCGGCGCCTTCGAAGATCCCCATCCAGCGCGCCTTGATCGGGTCTGCCGGGCCCGGCGGGATCGTCTGCCCGGCGAGGCTGCCGGCCCAGGCGGAGTTCGGCACGTGCCAGACCGGGTTTTCTTCCTTTTCCTGGATGTGGTAGAGCCCTTCCGGCGTTTCCAGCCCTTCCATCCCGACGGCGACGGTGTAGGTCTTGGCCAGCTTCAGGTGCTTCCAGAGGCGCAGCTGGAAGGTGCCGCGGTCGAGGGTGAGGTAGGACGGGTACTCGGCGGCGACTTCGCTCTTGGTGATTTCCGGCTTGGTCGCGTGCACCTTGGCGATGATCTTGTGCGGCGCCTTGGCGTTCAGCACCGCCTGCTTGAGGTCCTTCTCGAGCAGGTTGTCGCGCAGCTTGCGGCCGTTTTGGCCGGCGACGACTTCGAGCGAGCTCGGCGTCGGTTCGACGTCGGCGTTCTGCGGTTCGCGGTCGACTTGGTCGGCGACGTGGCGGACGAAGCGGTTGACGGCCGGCTGCGAGTAGGCGATCTGAGGAGTGATGCTTTCGTCGACTTCGCCGCCGCTGACATAGCGGACGAGGCGGCCGGGGAGGCCCCCTTCCTGGCTGGCTTGGAGCGCTTCTTCGACCGCGCTATCGACGTTGGCGCGGACCTTCAGCTTCTTGCCCGGCAGTTCCCAGGTCTGGCCATCGAAGGCGACGCGCAGCGAGTGGCGCAGCGGCGCCAGCAATTCTTTGCGGACCAGCGCCGCGGCTTCTTCTTCGCTCAAGCCGCCGACGTCGACCCCGCCGACCGTGACGCCGTCGGCGATCTTGTCCTTCTGCGAGTTGTCGTAGGCGTAGGCGACGGCGACCAGCGCCACCACCAGCACGGCGGCGATCAGCACCGCTATCGAAGTCTTCTTACGCATT
>Ga0207690_10002145_pt1 | contig 12076 bp, 9 predicted proteins | sample KBSC23metaG_FD_184315 | JGI IMG/M metagenome (GOLD analysis project Ga0207690, IMG submission 184315) | Corn rhizosphere microbial communities from Kellogg Biological Station, Michigan, USA - KBS C2-3 metaG (SPAdes) (version 2) | ecosystem: Host-associated > Plants > Roots > Rhizosphere > Soil ...
AACTGGGCGTCAACGGCACGCCGGCGATCTATGGCCCGGACGGCCGCGTCCTGGGCGGCTATGTGACCCCGGAACAGCTGCTGCAGGCGTTGCGGCAGGGCGGTTGAAGCTGCCCGCACGCCCCCGCCAAGGCGCGGGGCGGAACGCGAGGAGGGTTCGGCCTTGGCTTATGCCGTATTGCAGCATGGGTTAGAATAGGCGTTTCCCTCGCATGGCGCCGTTCCCCGCATGATCGCACTCGACGGGCAGAACGCCCTCTCGCCGTTCCGCCTCGAACGCCTGAATGCCCGCCTGGATGCCCTGCATCGCGGCGTACGCGTGCAGGCGTCGTGGTTCGTCTACTTCATCGACGCCGGGACGGCGCCGGAGGGTGAGCTGCGCCAGCGCCTGCTGGCCGTGCTGGAGGCGAAGGACGCCGCGCCGGAGCCGGCCACGCTGTGGGTGGTGCCGCGGCTGGGCACGATCTCGCCGTGGTCGAGCAAGGCCACCGACATCCTGCATGGCGCCGGTTTCGACGTGTCCGGCTTCAATCTGCGCCGGGTCGAGCGTGGACTGGCCTGGCAGGTGGCCGGCCTGCCGCCGGCCGAGGCGCCGGACCATGCCGCGATCATGGCGGTGCTGCACGATGCGATGACGCAGTCGGTGCTGCAGCGGATCGAGGATGCGCAGGGCCTGTTCCTGGCCGGCTCGCCCGGCGACCTGGTGCACGTGGCGCTCGGCGCCGATCCGCAGGCCGCGCTGGCCGCGGCGAACGGGCGGCTGGGCCTGGCGCTGGCCGACGACGAGATCGACTACCTGGTCGATCGCTACGCCGAACTCGGCCGCGATCCCACCGACGCCGAACTCTTCATGTTCGCCCAGGCGAATTCCGAGCATTGCCGGCACAAGGTGTTCAACGCCAGCTGGACGGTCGACGGCGCGGAGCAGGACAAGAGCCTGTTCGGCATGATCAAGCACACCCACCAGCGCTCGCCCGCGCATACGCTGTCCGCGTACTCGGACAACGCGGCGGTGATTGAGGGCAGCACCGGCAAGCGCTTCTTCGCCGACCCGGCCGATGGCGTGTGGCGCGCCCACGAAGAACGCATCGACTACGCGATCAAGGTGGAAACGCACAACCACCCCACCGCGATCGCGCCCTGGCCGGGTGCGGCCACCGGCGCCGGTGGCGAGATCCGCGACGAGGGCGCGACCGGCCGCGGCGGCAAGCCGAAGGCCGGGCTCACCGGGTTCTCGGTGTCCGACTTGCGCATTCCTGGCCTGCCGCGGCCGTGGGAAGTGGATCGTCCGCTGCCGCCGCGCATGGCCAGCGCGTTCGAGATCATGCGCGACGGTCCGCTCGGCGCCGCCGCGTTCAACAACGAATTCGGCCGCGCCTGCCTGGGCGGCTATTTCCGCAGTTACGAGCACGAGACCGCCGAGGCCGGCCTGCGCCGCGGCTACGACAAGCCGATCATGCTGGCCGGCGGACTGGCCAACCTGCGCCCCGGCCACGTGCTGAAGCATGCGGTGCAGCCGGGCCACAAGGTGATCGTGCTGGGCGGCCCCGCGATGCTGATCGGACTGGGCGGCGGCGCGGCCTCGTCGGTGGCCGGCGGCGCGTCGAGCGCGGAACTGGACTTCGCCTCGGTGCAGCGCGACAACGCCGAGATGGAGCGGCGCTGCCAGGAAGTGATCGACGCCTGCTGGGCGCGCGGCGAGCACAACCCGATCGTCAGCGTGCACGACGTCGGCGCCGGCGGCCTGTCCAACGCGATTCCCGAACTGCTCAACGACGCCGGCGTCGGCGGCGTGATCGACTTGTCGAAGATTCCCTGCGACGACCCGTCGCTGTCGCCGATGCAGGTGTGGAGCAACGAATCGCAGGAACGCTACGTGCTGGCGATCGCGCCGGAAAACCTGGCCGAATTCGAGGCGATGTGCGTGCGCGAACGCTGCCCGTACGCGGTGGTCGGCGACGCCACGGCGGAGCGCCGGCTGCTGCTGACTGACCCGCGCCGCGAGTTGACCGTGATCGACCTGCCGATGGACGTGCTGTTCGGCAAGCCGCCGCGGATGCATCGCGACGCGCAGCGCGACAAGCCGCGCGTCAACCTGGTGCCCGACCTCATCGGCATCGGCATGGACGAGGCGCTGCTGCGCGTGCTGCGCCTGCCCACCGTGGGCAGCAAGAGCTTCCTGATCACCATCGGCGACCGCACCGTCGGCGGCCTCAATGCGCGCGACCCGATGGTCGGGCCGTGGCAGGTGCCGGTGGCCGATTGCGCGGTGACCCTCGCCGACTTCGACGGCTACGCCGGCGAGGCGATGGCGATGGCCGAGCGTGCGCCGGTGGCCCTGCTCTCCAGTGCCGACGCGGCGCGGCTGACGGTGGGCGAGGCGATCACCAACCTGGCCGCCGCACCGATCGGATCCCTGGGCGAGATCCGCCTGTCGGCGAACTGGATGGCCGCGGTCAATCATCCGGGCGAAGACGCCGCGCTGTTCGACGCGGTCAAGGCGATCGGCATGGAGCTGTGCCCCGAACTGGAGATCTCGATCCCGGTCGGCAAGGACTCGCTGTCGATGCAGACCGTGTGGCAGGACGGCGGCACCGCGCAGCGCACGGTATCGCCGGTGTCGCTGGTGATCACCGGTTTCGCCCGGGTGAGCGACGTGCGCCGCACGCTCACGCCGCAGCTCAAGCTCGATCGTGGCGACTCCGCGTTGTGGTTGATCGACCTGGGTGCCGGGCGCGACCGCCTCGGCTGTTCCGCGCTGACCCAGGTGTTCAACCGTTCCGGCGGCGTGCCGCCGAACCTGGACGACGCGAAGCGGTTGCGCGCGCTGTTCGAACTGGTCCAGGAAGCGAACGCGGGCGGCCTGCTGCTGGCCTATCACGACCGCTCAGACGGCGGCGTCATCACCACCTTGCTGGAGATGGCGTTCGCCGGCCACTGCGGCCTGGAAATCCATCTGGACGGCTGGGCCGAGGCGACCTTGCGTGCGCTCTTCAACGAGGAGCTCGGCGCAGTAGTGCAGGTGACCGAGGCGAACCGCGAGGCGTTCGAGGCCCTGCTGGTCAAGCATGAGCTGGCCGGCATCAGCCACCGCATCGGCCGGCCGAAGGAGAAGCTCGGCATCAAGCTGTTCCTCGGTGGCGAGACCTTGTTCAAGTGGCACTGGAGCACGCTGTTCAAGGCGTGGAACGAGACCAGCCACGCGATGCAGCGGCTGCGCGACAACCCGCTCAGCGCCGACGCGGAGTCGGAATGGCGGCTCGACGACGCCGACCCGGGCATCACCCCGAAGCTCACCTTCGACCCGGCGCAGGACGTCGCCGCATCGCTCCTCGGCAAGGGCGCGCGCCCGCGCATCGCGATCCTGCGCGAGCAAGGCGTCAACGGCCAGGTCGAGATGGCGGCGGCGTTCACCCGCGCCGGTTTCGATGCGGTCGACGTGCACATGTCCGATCTCGCCAGCGGCCGGATCAGGCTCGCGGACTTCCGCGGCCTTGCGGCCTGCGGCGGCTTCTCCTACGGCGACGTGCTCGGTGCTGGCCGCGGCTGGGCCACCTCGATCCTGTACAACGCCTATCTGCGCGCCGAGTTCGGCGCGTTCTTCGCCGATCCGGCGAAGTTCGCCCTGGGCGTGTGCAACGGCTGCCAGATGCTGGCGCAGCTGAAGGAGATCATTCCCGGCGCGCAACACTGGCCGAAGTTCCTGCGCAACGCGTCCGAACAGTACGAGGCGCGCCTGGCCACGCTGGAGATCCTCGACACGCCGAGCATCTTCTTCAAGGGCATGGCCGGCTCGCGCATTCCGGTGGCGGTGGCGCACGGCGAGGGCCGGGTGAGTTTTCCGCACGCCTGCAGCCCGTCGAAGTCGAACGGCGCGGTACGCTTCGTCGACAACCGCGGCAAGCCGACCGAGAGCTTCCCGCTCAACACCAACGGTTCACCCGGTGGCCTGGCTGGCTTCACCGCTGCCGACGGTCGCGTGACGATCATGATGCCGCACCCCGAGCGCGTGTTCCGCAGCGTGCAGTTGAGCTGGCATCCGGAATCGTGGGGCGAGGATTCACCGTGGATGCGCATGTTCCGCAACGCCCGCGTGTGGTGCGGCTGATCGCCCACCGCGTCACGAGGCACTGAGCGGTGGCCCGGCGTCACTGGCCGGCGTGGCGTGCCGTGCTGCCGCGGGTGGCGTGGCTGGCCCTGCTGGCGCTGTTGCCGTGGTGGCTGGGCCTGCCGTTGCTGCTGGCGCTGGCGGCCGTGGTGACCCTGCTGCAGTACCGGCTTGCGAGGGAACATGCCGCCTTGATCCGGCGCGCCTTGCGCTGGGGCCTGCCCGGCGTGCTGTTCGCGCTGCAGCGGGCGCTGGGGGGCGACGCGTTCGCCTGGGGGGCGGCCTTGCTGGGTGCGTTGACCGGCTACACGTTGCTGGCTGGCCTGGAGGCGTGGCTCGACCGCGAGCTGCGCCGCGCGCCGGCGGCGCCGTCTGCCGAATGGCCCGAACTGGCGATGGCGCCGATCGGTCCGCCCGCGGAGATCATCGAGCTGCAGCCGCCGGCGTGGCAGACCGCCACGAATGCGCTGGTCGACCCGCTGGGTGGTCACGTGCTCTACCGCGAAGGCGCGTACCGCTTTGAAATCGGCGAGCGCATCGACGGCGTCGATGCGCTCGCCGCCTTCAGTCCGGGGGGGCGCTGGTTTGCCGCGCGCCTGCACAACGACCGCGGCGTGCTGCTGTGGGATCGCCAGCGCGAGCGGCAGCATCGCCTGCGCGGCTGGCAGCTGGGCGGCTGGTATCGCGAGCAGCCGTGGCTGCTGCGCCGCGACGACGACATGCCGCTGGCGTTGTCGGCGGTGCTCGGCGAGGACGATATGGATGAAATGTGAAGCGATGGCGAATCGCGGATTTTCTCGGTGCCACGACGTCGCTACCTGTTTTCCCCGGGTACGTCTCCGCGCATACTTGGCGCGTGGCTATTCCCGTTTCCCATCACTCGCCGTTCGCGCTGGCACTCAGCGTGGTCGTGGTGTCCGCCGACAGTGGCCCGACGCTGCGTGAGTGCGTGCGCAGCGTATTGGCCAGCACGCTGCCGCTGGAGCTGATCCTGGTCGACAACGATTCGCATGACGGCGTGCCCGAGGCGATCGAGCGCGCGCATGCGCACGACACGCGGCTCAAGGTGATCTACAACAGCCGGAACCTGGGCTTCGGCCCGGCGGTGAACCTCGCCGCGAGGCAGGCGCACGGCCAGGCGCTGCTGATCCTCAACCCCGACTGCGTGTTGCAGCAGGGCGATCTGCAGCGCCTGCTGGACCTGCTCTCCGGCCAACCCGGGGCCGGCCTGATCGGCGCGGTGGTGTGCGATGCCGATGGTCGCCCCGATCCGGCGTCGTGGCGGCGCGATCCGCTGCTGCAACGCTCGCTCAACAGCCTGCTCGGCCGCCCCGGCGAGAAGGTCAACATCGAGCGGGAGATTCCGGCCGAGGTGGTCGAGGCCGAGGCGGTGTCGGGCGCGGTGATGCTGATGTCGTGCGCGATGTTCCAGCGCCTCGGCGGCTTCGACGAGGAATACTTCCTGCACTGCGAGGACCTGGACCTGTGCCGGCGCGTGCGCAACCTCGGCTACCGGGTGCTGCTGGCCGGCGACGTGCGCGTGCATCACGGCAAGGGCAGTTCCAGCCGGCATCGTCCGGTGTTCGTCAGCCGACACAAGCACCGCGGCATGTGGCGCTGGTTTCGCAAGCACGACCCGGCCGCGCGCAATCTGCTGGTGGCCGGCGCGGTGTGGCTGGGCATCTGGGGGCATTTCTTCGTGCAGATACCCGGGCAGTTGCTGCGGCGGAAAGCGAGAAGCGAGTGAAGATGAGTGAGAAAACAGAAGGGGCAAAAGCGCCCCGCAGCGTCGCTGTCGTTCTCTCGTTCCTCGCTCCCCTTCACTCACTTCCCGCCCCATGAGCGCACGCACCCTCACCATTCTCGCCACCCTCGGCCTGCTGGCGATGACCGCGGTGTGGGGTTCCACCTTTGTATTGATCAAGGACGTGGTGGGGCGCATGCCGGTGGCGGATTTCCTGGCCGTGCGTTTCGTGATCGCCGCCGTGGCGATGCTGGTGCTGTTCGCGCGATCGGTGTGGCGGCTCGGCCGCCAACAGGTGCTGCATGGCCTGTTGCTCGGCGTGATCTACGGCATCGGCCAGTTGCTGCAGACCTGGGGGTTGTCCTTGATCGCGCCCAGCGTCAGCGGCTTCGCCACCGGCATGTACGTGGTGTTCACGCCGATCCTGGCGCTGCTGCTGTTGCGTCAACACATGGCCGGTGTGGTGTGGCTGGCCGTGCTGCTGTCCACCGCCGGGCTGGCGCTGCTGTCGCTGAACGGCGTCTCGGTTGACCTGGGCGTGTGGCTGACTCTGGCCTCGGCGGCGCTGTACGCGCTGCACATCGTGCTGCTCGGCCAGTGGTCGCGGCCGGGCGAGGCGTTCGGCCTGTCGGCGGTGCAGATGGTGGCAATCGCGGCGGTCTGCCTGCTCGCCACCGCGCCGCACGGGCCGGTGCTGCCGCCGGATCGCAGCGCCTGGTTCGCGGTGCTGTACATGGCGCTGATCGCCGGCGCCGGCGCGATGCTGATGCAGACCTGGGCGCAGTCGCACCTGCCGGCCACCCGCGCCGCGATCGTGATGACCACCGAGCCGGTGTTCGCCGCCGCGTTCGCGGTGCTGCTCGGCAGCGACGTGGTCAGCTGGCGCATGCTGCTCGGTGGCGGGCTGATCCTGGCGGCGATGTATCTGGTCGAGCTGATGCCGCGGCGGGCAACGCTACCCACCGAGGCGGCGCATCACGAAGTGTGATGCCTCGGCGCTTGCCGCGTGGCGCGCGTCTGCAGGGCGATGCGCACCAGATACACCACGATCGCCACGTTACCGGTCAGGGTGGCCAGCTTGAGCCAACCGAAGCGGTGCAGCGTTTCGTACAACTCCAGCGGGACCAGCGAGCCGGTGGCGATCACGGTGAACCACTCGGCCCAGTACTTGCCCAGCCAGAGGCCGATGCCCTCGATGCCGAACAGCACGGCGTAGCCCAGCGCCACCGCGCCGACCGCGACGAAGCGGCTGGGCCCGAAATCCTGCAGCAGGCCGACCAGTTTCCAGCGCAGGCCGTTGCTGTCGGCCAGCGAAAGGTGTTCCAGCCAGTGCACCAGCTGTTCGAAGTTCTGCTGGCGGTCGAGATGGAACGCCGCCATCGCCACCAGCAGCAGGCAGGCGGTCTTGATGATTTCGTAGACCGCGATGACGCGCAGACCGGGGTGATGCTGCACCGGTCCAGTTTGGTGCAGGGGAAGTGCGGGGTTCTTGTTCTCGGGCATGATGGGACAGGGACGGGCAAGCCGCCCATTGTCCTCACTTGCGCGCGGTTGACCAGTGCGCGCCGGCACGGTCGCCGCAAGTGCGCGGATGCAGGAGCCTGCCGGCAGGCGATGCTCCCTGACGGGGATCGGTAGCCGTCGAGAGCCTGGCCTGCCGGCAGGTTCGTGCAACGTTGCGGCGGTCTTTCAGCAGCAGCGCCCGCCCGTGCCCTTGTAGCGGGCTTCCTGGCGCTCGCGGAAGAATTCCTTGTAGCTGGGCACCTTGCGCTCGGGATGGTGTTCGCGCAGGTGCTTCACATAGACGTCGTAGTCGGGCACGCCGCAGCACAGGCGGGCGGTTTGCACCGCCCACTTGCGTACGGACTGCAGAGTCGCGTTCATCACGTCGTCCTCAGCCGACCACGCTGCTCAGTGCCACGTACGGTTCCTCGTGTGCGGTTGGGTGGTTGGTCTGCCAGGCCTTGACCAGCGCGCGCAGGCAGAACAGCACCATCGCCACCACCAGCGCCATGAACAGGCCGGTCATCACCATGTCCACGTAGTTGTTGGTGACGATCCGCTGCATCTCCGCCGCCGACTTGGCCGGTGCCAGCAGTTGGCCCTGCTGCATCGCGGCCGAGTACTTGTTCGCGGCGGCGGTGAAGCTGATCGGGCCGACCAGCTTTTCATAGCCGGCGGTGAGCGTGCAGACGATCAGCCACAACGCGGGGAGGCCCGGCACCCAGACGTAGCGCTCGCGCTTGAGCTTCACCACCACCACGGTGGCCAGCATCAGCGCGATCGCGGCCAGCATCTGGTTGGCGATGCCGAACAGTGGCCACAAGGTGTTGATGCCGCCGAGCGGGTCGACCGCGCCCTGGTACAGGAAGTAGCCCCACAGCGCCACGCAGACTGCAGTGGCCAGCAGGTTGCCCGTCCACGATTCGGTTTCCTGCAGCGGCTTGTGGATCAGGCCGGCGATCTCCTGGATCATGAAGCGGCCCACGCGGGTGCCGGCATCCACCGTGGTGAGGATGAACAGCGCCTCGAACAGGATCGCGTAGTGGTACCAGAACGCCACCATGCCCTCGCCGGGAATGATGTTGTGCAACAGCTGGGCCATGCCCACCGCCAGCGTCGGCGCGCCGCCGGCACGGCCGAGGATGCTGCTTTCGCCGATGTCCTTCGCGGTCTGCAGCAGTTCGTCCGGGGTCACCACGAAGCCCCACTGGCTGATCGTGGTGGCCGCTTCCTGCACGGTGGTGCCGACGATCGCGCCCGGCGAGTTCATCGCGAAGTACACGCCCGGGTGCAGCGAGGCGGCGGCGACCAGCGCCATGATCGCCACGAACGCCTCCATCAGCATGCCGCCGTAGCCGACCATGCGCGCCTGGCCTTCGTTGGCGAGCAGCTTGGGCGTGGTGCCGGAGGCGATGATCGAATGCCAACCGGACACCGCGCCGCAGGCAATGGTGATGAACAGGAACGGGAACAGGTTGCCGGCGAACACCGGGCCGGTGCCGTCGATGAACTTGGTCACCGCCGGCAATTGCAGGGTCGGCGCGGCCAGGAAGATCGCCAGCGCGAGCAGCGCGATGGTGCCGATCTTGAGGAAGGTGGAGAGATAGTCGCGCGGTGCCAGCAGCAGCCACACCGGCAGCACCGAGGCGCAGGAGCCGTAGGCGATCAGCCACCAGGCCAGCGCCTTGGCGTCGAAGTCGAACAGCGGCGCCAGCGTGGCCGAGTCCGCCACGAACTTGCCGGCCCAGATCGAGGCCAGCAGCAGCACCAGGCCGATCAGCGATACCTCCAGGATCCGTCCCGGCCGGAACCAGCGCATGTAGCCGCCCATCAGGAATGCGATCGGGATGGTGGCGGCCACGGTGAAGGTGCCCCATGGGCTGTGCGTGAGCGCCTTGACCACCACCAGCGCCAGCACCGCCAGCACGATCATCATCAGCACCAGCACGCCGATCATTGCCACGATGCCGGGCACCGGGCCCAGTTCCTCGCGCAGCATGTGGCCGAGCGAACGGGCATCGCGGCGCAGCGACAGGCCGAGGATCATGAAATCCTGCACCGCACCGGCAAACACCACGCCGAACAGGATCCAGATCGTGCCGGGCAGATAGCCCATCTGCGCGGCCAGCACCGGGCCGACCAGCGGGCCGGCGCCAGCGATCGCGGCGAAGTGGTGGCCGAACACCACCCACTTGTCGGTAGGCACATAGTCGAGGCCGTCGTTGCGCAGCACCGAGGGCGGCGCGCGGGTGGGATCCAGCTTCAGCACGGAGTGCTCGACGAACTTGCCGTAGAAGCGGTAGCCGATCACGAAGATGGCGATCGACGCGGCGACCAGCCAGATCGCGTTGATCGGCTCGCCGCGGCGCAGGGCGACCACGCCCAGGCAGAATGCGCCGACGATGGCGATGGCGGCCCACAGTATCTTGCTGGCCGGACTGGGCTTGGGTATGACGGCGGCTTGCATGGGCGGGCTCTCCTGGGCAATGCCGCAAGATTCGTCCCGCCGGCCGCGGCGGTCAATCCCGAAATCGGCCAATCGGCATTAGCCATTGGTCGAATAGCGTAGCTGGCGTCGTCACGCCGTGACGAGGCGACGGCGCTACACTGGCCGCCCTGCCGACACCAGGAACTCGTCATGCGCATCGCGGTTCGCCACGGTTTGCTGGGCTTTGCTTTTGCGGTCGCCGCGCTGCCGCTGACGGCTGCCGGCTCGGGCCAGTTCAAGGATCTGCTGAACAAGGTCAAGCAGTCGACGCATGCCTCCCGTTCGTCGCAGCCCGGCGACAACCTGCCGACCAGCGACATCGCCGCCGGACTCAAGGAGGCGCTGGCCAAGGGCACCACCAACGCGATCAACAGCCTGGGCCGCGACGGCGGCTTCTGGAACAACAGCAAGGTGCGCATTCCGCTGCCGGGCAAGCTCGAGCAGGCCGGCAAGCTGGCGCGCGAACTGGGCCAGGGCGCCAGGGTGGATGCGTTCGAGCTGAGCATGAACCGCGCGGCGGAAAAGGCAGTGCCGCAGGTGGCCGGGATCTTCGGCGACGCGATCCGCCAGATGACGCTGGACGACGCGCGCGGCATCCTCACCGGCGGTGACCACGCCGCCACCGACTTCTTCCGACGCACCGCCGGCGACGCGCTGACCGCGCGTATCCGCCCGATCGTGGCCAGGGCTACCGACAGCGTGGGCGTCACCCAGAAGTACAAGGCGTTCACCGCAGGCAGCGGTGGTGGTGCGCTGGGCGGCGCCTTGGGCTCGCTGAGTGCGCTGGGTGGAAAATCCGCCAACAAGACGGCGGGCAGCCCGCTGGACCTGGACGACTACGTGACGGCGAAGACACTGGACGGCCTGTTCGCCACCATTGCCGAACAGGAGCAATCGATCCGTCACAATCCGGGCGCGCGCACCACCGAGCTGCTGAAGAAGGTGTTCGGCGGCCGCTGACATGGCCGGCGTTCATGCGCGCGGTGACACCCTCAAGATCCCGGACCGACGACGAGGCGGCGCATGATCCGTGAAATCCTGAAGATGGGCGACCCGCGCCTGCTGCGCATCGCGCCGCCGGTGCCCGATGCGATGGTCGGCAGCGCCGAACTCGACGCGCTGGTTGCCGACATGTTCGAGACCATGCAGGCCGCCGACGGGGTCGGCCTGGCCGCACCGCAGATCGGCGTCGACCTGCAACTGGTGATCTTCGGCTTCGAACACTCCGAGCGCTATCCCGATGCGCCGGAAGTGCCGCGCACGATACTGCTCAATCCTGCGATCACGCCGCTGTCGCAGGACATGGAGGAGGGCTGGGAAGGCTGTCTGTCGGTGCCCGGCCTGCGCGGTGCGGTGAACCGCTACACGCTGATCCGCTATCAGGGCATCGATCCGCAGGGCGCGCCGATCGACCGGCGCGCCGAAGGCTTCCACGCCCGCGTGGTGCAGCACGAATGCGACCACCTGATCGGCCGTCTGTATCCGTCGCGCATCACCGACTTCGGCAAGTTCGGCTACACCGAGGTGCTGTTTCCGGACATGGATGTGCGGGACGAGTGACGCGCACCGGCTGTCCGCGATCGCTTGCCGCGGCATAGCGCATCGCGGATGATGCGGCACCCCCGGCGCGAGTGACCAGGATGCTGCCAGCGGAACCAACCCCACCGGGCACGACTGGCAACGCCCTGGCCCGCAACCCCGGCATCGACCTGCTGCGCGGCCTGGCGATCGTGTTCGTGCTGCTCAACCACCTGGGCCTGCCGATGCGCATGCCGCTGAAGACCTCGGCCCTGGCCGACGTGCTGCCGGTGCGCCTGCTGCATGCGCTCAACTACAACGGCTATGAAGCGGTGTTCGTGTTCTTCGTGATCTCCGGCTTCCTGATCGCCGGCAATGCGCTGGAGCGCTGGGGCACGCTGGCGCGGATCGACCTGCGCGCCTTCTACGCGCGCCGCTTCGCCCGCATCATGCCGTGCCTGCTCGCGCTGGTGGCGGTACTCGCCGTGCTGCACGGGCTTGGCGTGGAGGGCTACGTCATCGACCGGCCCGGTCAGTCGCTGGGCGGTGCGGTACTCGCCGCGCTGGGGCTGCACCTGAACTGGTACGAAGGCCAGACCGGCTACCTGCCCGGCAACTGGGACGTACTGTGGTCGCTGTCGATCGAGGAAGTGTTCTACCTCGGCTTTCCGCTGGCTTGCCTGCTGACCCGGCGCACGCGGGTGCTGGCGCCGTTG
>Ga0207690_10002146_pt1 | contig 12071 bp, 7 predicted proteins | sample KBSC23metaG_FD_184315 | JGI IMG/M metagenome (GOLD analysis project Ga0207690, IMG submission 184315) | Corn rhizosphere microbial communities from Kellogg Biological Station, Michigan, USA - KBS C2-3 metaG (SPAdes) (version 2) | ecosystem: Host-associated > Plants > Roots > Rhizosphere > Soil ...
AGCCGTCCAGCCATGTGAACCAGCTGCCGGCATGAGCGACTTCGCCCGCACAGGTGCTGTTGCTGCACAACACGCCCGTGCTGATAGTCCACGGCGAGGCTGTGCCGCTCTCGAAGCCGGTGTTGCCGAGCAGCTGCGACGAACCGCCACTGGAGACCGTCACCGATTGCGTCTTGGTGTTGGTCGCGCCGCCGTTGTCGGTCACCGTCAGCGACACGGTATAAGTGCCGGCGGCGCTGTAGGTGTGGCTCGGGTTGGTCGCGGTCGAGGTGCCGCCGTCGCCGAAATTCCACGAGCGCGAGGCTATCGTGCCGTCGCTGTCGGTGGAGCTGTCGGTGAAGTTCACGGTCAGGCCGCTGATCGAGTCGCTGAAGTTGGCGACCGGCGGCACATTGCTGCTGCCGCCACCGATGTCGGCGGCCACCTGGCTGAGCTTGAAGCTGCCGAAGCCGGTGGTCAGGTCCCAGCCGACCGTCGCCGTCTCGCCGCCGTTGCTGCCGGAGGTGACGTCGTGGTAATCCGCGGCGGTCAGCGTCTGGTACAGGTACGGCGCGGCGAAGCCGAGCGACGGATGGGTGGCCAGCAGGCGCGCCCAGGCGCCGGCAAACAGCGGCGCGGAAAGGCTGGTGCCGCCGACCTGTGTGCTGGCGCCGTTGACAATGATCTTCGCGCCGCTGTTCGGGTCGCCGTCGAAGGCGATGTCGGGCACGCCGCGGAAGTTGCCGGAGAGCACGCCGGCCTGCCAGGTCGGCTTCGGCTCGAACTTGCTGATGCTGCCGCCGCCGCCGCTCCACGCCGTCTCGCTGGTGTAAGTGGTGGTCGAGGCATTCAGCGTGGTGCCGCCCACCGCGACGACATACGGCGAGCTGGCCGGGTCGCTCGGTGTGGTGCCGCCGTCGCCGCACTCGTCGGCGCCGGAGTCGCCGGTGGAGACCGAGAAGGTCTGCCCCTGCGCGATCGCCTGCTGGAAGATCTGGTCGTCCGCGGCGGCCGAGCCGTCCTGCTGCGCGTAGGTTTCGCACTCGCCCAGCGAGACGTTGATGATCTTGGTCGCGTTGGCCGACACGATGGTGTTGAAGTCGGCGGTGAGGTCGGCGTTGGACAGGCTGGGGATGTTGTAGAAGATGATCTTGCCGACTTGGCCGCCGGCCATGCCGACGATGTCCTGGCTGTCCAGGTTCCATTCGTCGACGCCGCTGGTGTCGGTGCTGGTGCCGTTGGTGTTGACCGTCTGCGTGGTCACCGTGGGCAGGCCGTTCTGCGAGGTGAACGTGTTCAGGTCGGTGATCGTCTGGGTGATCTTGCCCTGGGTGACGATGCCCACGGTGACGCCTGCCGCGGTCGGCAGGCCGCTGCCGCCGTAGATCGAGGAGAACTCGGTCGGGTTGTGGCCGGTGACCGCCTGGGTGGTGTAGCCGGCCTGCGCACGCTTGGCGAAGGTATGCGCCTGGTGCACGTTCTGCAGGCCGATCACCGACAGCACGCTGTCCTGCAGCGCGGCCGGAATCTGCACGCCGCTGTTGTTCATGAAGGCCATGCGGCCTTCCTTGGTGCGGACCTTGGCAAAGCTGGTCTTGAATGCGGCCTGCGCGGTATCCGCACGGCCGTCCGCCGAGACCATCAGGCGGTTCGGCGCGATATGGACGTTGCTGAAGCCGGCCGAGGTCAGCCACGCGGCCACCTTGTTCGCCTGGTCCGCGGTCGGCGAATAGCTGGCGGCGAACTGCTGGCTCGACAGCTTGTGCTGCACCATCGACAGGGTCGAGGTCTTGGCCGTGGCCAGGAAGGTGTGCAGCTGGTCCGGATTGCGCAGTTTCAGCGCTACCTCGATGTGGATCGGTTGCGAAGTCGCCAGCGGACCGCTGACCACGTCGCCCTGGCGCAGCTGGGTGGCGTGCTGGTTCAGTGCGACGAAGGCCTGGCTGTTTGCCGACGTGGCGTTGGCCGACGCGATGGCGGCCATGCCGATGGCGGCGGTCAGCAGCGTGAGACGGAAATGACTTGGCATTTATGGCTCCCGAAGTTTTCTCGAGGCGAACGAAGCCGCTGGGGCCGCGTGGACCTCATGGAATGAGCGTCGCGGACAGGCACGACGCCATTGGTTTTTGGATTGCCCAGCGATTCCGTGCGTACTGCGACAGGCTTTCGCAAATCTTGCGATGTCGTGCAGGTTTGTTGCGTACCGGCTAAATGAACGTCGATGGCATGGCGTCTCACGGAATCATTCGTCAAGTTCCCCATTGGCGAACCGGTTTGACGGTAGGATTCGCAACCGAAAACCGTCAATAGGATTTTTTCAGGGACCCGGTGATTGCCGTCACATAATCCGAGGATTATGAAAATGCCCGGATGACGTAAATGCTTGCGGTTTCTGAATACCGGGATGAGGCACCGAAACACGCGTGCAGGTGGCCTTGCGTGGCGGTCCGCGTGATTGAAGGTGATTGGATTTCAGCAATGAATAGGCGTTCGAATCACGATTATCATGGCTTGCGTTGGCGGTATTTGCCATTCGCATGAATTTCGCGGGTAATCGATTTCAACGACGCAATTGATTGCGTTTGGAACGATGCTATTTTTGGCGTGCCGGAAGATATTGCTTGACGCGTCGTGCTCCGCGCGTCGCATTTCGGCGCGCAACGGTTTCCAACCAGTCATGTCTGATTCATGCGGAAATGTTTCCGGCGGCACGGCGCTGCCGCGAAATCCCATCAAGGCAGGTGTACGGGATGCGTTGCCCGGCGGATGCGGCCGATGTTCCGCGAGCCGCCGGTTCATTCCGCGCAGGCGGCATGCGACCATATACGGATGACCCTGACAGCCTCCCCCCGACTGGCGATCATCGGCGGCGGTCCGGCGGGACTGATGGCGGCCGAGGCCGCATGCGCGGCCGGCGTGGCGGTCGACCTGTACGACGCGAAGGGTTCGGCGGGGCGGAAATTCCTGCTGGCCGGCAAGGGCGGGCTCAACCTCACCCACGGCGAACCCCGCGCGCGTTTCGTCGAGCGTTACGGCGTGCACCGTGACGAAGTGGAGCGCTGGCTCGACGTGTTCGACGCGGACGCGTTGCGCGCGTGGGCGCGCGGGTTGGGCGTGGAGACCTTCGCCGGCAGTTCCGGCCGGGTGTTCCCGCGCGATCTGAAGGCGGCGCCGTTGCTGCGCGGCTGGCTGCGTCGCCTGCGCGAATCCGGCGTGACGTTTCACATGCACCATCGCTGGCTGGGCTGGAGTGGTGACGCATTGCGCTTCGCCACGCCGCAGGGCGAACGCACGGTAGCGGCCGATGCGGCGGTCCTGGCGCTTGGCGGCGCCAGCTGGCCGCAGCTCGGTTCCGATGGCGCCTGGGTAAGACCGTTGCAGGAAACGGGGATCGATATCGCACCGTTGCAGCCGGCGAATTGCGGTTTCGAACTTGAGTGGAGCGACCATCTTTCCAGCCGCTTCGCCGGCGCGCCGCTGAAACCGGTGGTGGCGCACTGGATCGATCGCCACGGCGTGGCCCACTCGCGCCAGGGCGAGTTCGTGCTCAGCGAATACGGCATCGAGGGCAGCCTGATCTATGCGATCGGCGCGGAGCTGCGCGAACAGATCCGCGAACGCGGCGAGGCGCTGCTGCAACTGGACCTGGTACCCGGCTATGCCGAAGCGGCACTCGCCGTGCGCCTTGCCGCGCCGCGCGGCAAGCACAGCATCGGCGACTGGCTGCGCCGCCGCGCCGGGCTGGATGCGGCGAAGTGCGCCCTGGTGTTCGAGCTCACCGACAAGCCCACTCTGGCCGATCCGCCGGCGCTGGCGGCGCGGCTCAAGGCCTTGCCGTTGCGCCTGCGCGCGCCGCGGCCGGTGGCCGAGGCGATCAGCACCGCCGGCGGCGTGCGGCTGGAAGAGCTGGATGAAAACCTGATGCTGCGCGCCCGTCCCGGCGTGTTCTGCGCCGGCGAGATGCTGGACTGGGAGGCGCCCACCGGCGGCTACCTGCTGACCGCCTGTTTCGCCAGCGGCCTGATCGCCGGTCGCGGTGCGGCGCGCTGGCTGGGCGTGTAGCCGCCCCGGTTTCAGCCGGCGGTCAGGCCTGCCGGCGCGGGTTTCACGTTCTCGGCCAGCACGCCATGCTGCGTGCGGCGCAGTACCTGCGGCATGTGCTGCGCCACGAACTCGATGAAGCTGCGCAGCGCCGGCGTGTGGCCGTGGCGCGAGGGATACACCGCGTGCACGTTGCCTGGCGGCAGCGACCACGCCGGCAGCAGCGGCACCAGCCGGCCTTCGGCAATCGGCTCGCGGCAGATGAACTGTGGCAGCTGCGCCGCGCCGACGCCGCCGATCACCGCCTGGTACAGCACCTGCAGGTCGTCGCTGGTCAGGCTGGGGTGATGTTCCACCTGCTGGGTGCGGCCGTCGGCGGCCTGCAGGTGCCAGAAGTGCCGTCCTTCCGCGCTGATCAGGTCCACGCTGGAAAGACGCTTGAGTTCCAGCGGCTGGGTCGGCCGGCCCTGACGCCGCAGCAACTCGGGACTGGCCACCAGCACCTGTGGGTCCATGCCGTAGCTGCGCATCACCAGGCTGGAATCCTTGAGCGAAGCGTGCACGCGGAAGGCGATGTCGTAACCGCCGGCGATCACGTCGACCTGGTGGTGGCAGATGTCGAGATCGACCTGCACTTCGGGATGCTGCCGCAGGAAGTCGACCAGGATCGGCGCCAGCAGCAGTTGCGCGAACAGCACCGGGCAGGCCACGTGGATGCGCCCGCGCGGCGCGGCCTGGGCTTCGTCGATGACGCGCTGGGTCTGCTCGGCGGCAGCCAGCAGCTGCCGGCATTGCTCGTAGTAGCGCTGGCCGATCTCGCTGACGTGCGAGCGCCGCGTGGTGCGCTGGATCAGCCGCACGCCGAGACTGGCCTCCAGCCGCGCCACGCGAAAACTCAGCTGCGACTTGGCCACGCCCAGCGCCTTGCTGGCGGCAGTGAACGAACCCAGCTCCACCACCTGCACGAAGTAGTAAATGTCGTTGAGATCCTGCACGGCGTGTCCTTGCAGCCGGGGTCAGGCTAGCGCGATGCGGTGCAATGTCTTGTTGCGGCGCACAATCATCGGGAATTGTTCTGTGATCATGGACATTTAACGCAATCAAAAAGGCTTAACAATCTTTCACTTCCGGGTGAATACTCCGGCTCGGGACAAGGCCGGCCGCCAAGGAGTTCGTACCGGGCAGGGCGTCTCGGCCGATTGCGGTTTGTTCACGCTAGCCAAGGGGCGTCAAGCCATGCGTGTAACTTCGTTGTTTCCTGCCGTCTTGCTGTGCGTGGTGCTGGGTGCCGGGGGCATCCTCTCGGGTTCCGAGGTAGCGCGGGCCCAGCAGGCGAGCGCCCCCGCGCCGGCGGATTCCGTGCACAGCCCATCCAGCACGCTCAGCCAGAGCGACATCGCCAAGATGTTGCCGGCCACCGACATGGGGGCGGGCGCGGCGCAGGCGAACCATCCGCACCTGTCGCCGGCAAGCGACAGTCCGGCCACGCCATTCGATGCCGCTTCGATTCCGGCCAATCCGCTGGCGCCGCAGGCCGATGCTATCGGCGCGAAGAGTTGCGTGGCCTGCCACGCGCAGGAAAACATGCAGGCCTCGCACACGCTGCACGTGGCCTCGTTCCGTGCGGGCGCGGCGAACACCGGCCCGCAGGCGGCCTGCGAAAGTTGCCACGGCCCAGGTTCCGAGCATGCGAAGGACCCCACCGCGCCGGGCCTGATCATCGCCTTCACCCACGATGCGAAAACCTCGCCGCAAGTCCAGGCCGGGGTCTGCCTGAGCTGCCATGCCGGCGGCGCACGCCAGCACTGGATCGGCTCGATCCACCAGAACCGCGGACTGTCCTGCACCGACTGCCACAACCCGATGGCGCGGCTGTCGCCCGAAGGCGTGCTGGCGAAATCGTCGATCAACGAGGTCTGCGCGACCTGCCACCAGGACATCCGCGCCAAGTTCAACCGCCGCTCGCACATGCCGCTGCCGGAAGGGCAGATGGCCTGCACCGACTGCCACAACCCGCACGGCTCGATCACCAAGCCGCTGCTGAAGACCGATACGGTCAACGAGACCTGCTACACCTGCCACGCCGAGAAGCGCGGGCCGTTCCTGTTCGAGCATGCGCCGGTGCGGCAGAACTGCCTCAATTGCCACGACGTGCATGGCTCCAACCAGCAGACCCTGCTGGTCGCACCGATCCCGATGCTGTGCCAGCAGTGCCACACCATGACGCTGCATCCGAACGATCTGCAGAGCGCGGCCGGGCTCGGCACCGGCCCGCATCCGGACGAGCGGCTGATCGGGCGCGGTTGCCTGACTTGCCACACCAATATCCACGGCTCGAACAATCCTTCCGGACCGAAGTTCCACAAGTGACGGAGGCCGACCATGCTTGCGCTGAAAGGAAATCGCACGACGCCGACAGCCTTGGCGCTGGCTCTGCTGTGCGGGCTGTTCGGCACGCAGGGCGTGCGGGCCAGTGATACCAGCGGCACCATGCGGGTGGGCGACATGCAGTTCGGCAACGCGCTCGATCTGCGCGGCTGGACGCCGATGCTGCAGCCGGCCGACCCCGACGGCATGTCGTACCTGCACGCCGGCATGCTGCGCACGCCGACCGGCGCGCTGTATCCGTATCCGCCGATGGTTGATGCGGGCAAGCCGCTGGGCCGGGGCGACTGGACCTACGCCGGGCTGATCGAGTTCGGTTACCTGCACGTCGGCGGCGACCGCAATGCGGAATACTTCCGCCAGTACGCCGACTGGAAAAGTGGCGCCGTGCTGGGCCTGTTCGCATTGAATTTCGACAACCGCACGACCGGCAATTACGTCGAGTTCCGCGGCAGCCGCCTCAGCGGCGACGACCAGTACTACCGCCTGCGCGCCGGCCGGTATGGCAGCTACCGCCTCGAGGGCTTCTACCGCGACATGCCGCATACCGTGTCGACCAGCGCCTATCCGATCTGGAACGGCGTCGGCAGCACCGACCTGACCCTGCCCGCGCCGCTGGTCGCCGGCGCCAGCACGCCGGCGCAGGTGGCCGCGGCGTCGGCCGCCGCGCCACGGCGCAGCATCGGCATGGTGCGCACCCGCACAGGCCTGGGCTACGAAGGCGTGCTGTACCGCGACTGGATCGGTTCCGCCTCGATCACCAACGAGAAGCGCAGCGGTACCCGCCTGTGGGGCGGCTCGATGTTCTTCAACTTCCCGTTCCCGGACAACGGCGGCATCCTGGAAACGGTGCGGCCGATCGACTTCCGCACCACCGACGTCAACCTCAGCCTGCGCAACGTCGGCAAGGTGTGGCGCTTCCTTGCCACCTACAACGGCTCGTTCTTCCGCAACCACAAGGACCACCTGAACTTCGAGAGCCCGTTCGCCCTGTACAACGTGGTCGGCACGCCGCAGGTAGCCGACATCAAGGACGGCCAGTTCTCGCTGGAGCCGGACAACGACTACCACAACGTGCGGCTGGACCTGTCGCGCGAACTGAAGTGGAACGGCCAGTTCACCGTGGCCGGCGCGTGGGGCACGATGCGCCAGAACGATGCGCTGCTGCCGCCGACCACCTGCATCGGCGTTGGCGGCATATTCATCGCGCCGCCGGCCGACTACACCTTCCAGTGCGCGAACTGGAACACCACCGCGGCGCTGTCGCAGAAGAGCGCGAACGCGCGCATCGACACCGGCCTGGTCGATGCGCGGGTCACCTTCCGTCCCACGCCCGCGTTCGGCTGGCACGCCGGCCTGCGCTGGTATCGCGAGGACAACAAGACCCGCTACCTCGCCTACAACCCGCTCACCGGGCAGTACGGCTACATCTCCGAGAACGGCTCGCAGGGCAGCGTGGTGCCGGGCGAGACCGGCATCTTCGACCCGACCAATCCGCTGTACTGGTCGCGCAACGTCACCGTGCGCAACGTGCCGTTCGGTTACACCGACACGATCTTCGAGCTGGGCACGGACTGGCAGCTCGGCCGCAAGACCTCGCTCGGCGTCACCTACACCTACGACCACAACCGGCCGAAGTACCGCGAGCGCAAGCGCGTCGACGACCAGCGCATCAAGTTCGACTGGGTCAGTCGCGACGTCATCGGTGCCACCGTGCGGCTGAGCTGGGAATACGCCAGGCGCGACGGCGACAAGTACAACTACGATCCGTACGTGCCGTTCTTCTCCGAGTCGCTGCCCGGCTTCGTCGATCCGGCCAACGGCCTGCCGGCGCACACCGTCGCCGACATGCGCAAATACGACCTGTCCGATCGCACCGAGAGCAAGGCGCGCGCGATCGTCACCTGGCCGTGGGGCGACTCGGCCACGCTGTCGGCCACGTTCTACGGCAACCGCGACCAGTACGACGCCCTGATCGGCCGGCAGAACACGCGCACCACCGGCGCCACCGTGCAGTGGGACTGGCAGCCGACGCCGGCGACCACGATGAACGCCTACCTCGGCGCGGAAACCTCGCGCATGGGCATCTCCAACGTCAACGATGCCGACGGGCCGGACAACGGCGCCGTCTTCGGCACGCCCGACCAGGTCAACCCGAATCTCGGCGGGCCGCTGTACCCGTACGCGAACCAGTGGTGGGAGTTCGACCGCGAGAGCAACCGCAATGCAGGCTTGAGCTTCAGCCACGACTTCGGCCGCGCGCGTGCCGATGTCAGCTACAACTACACCGGTTCGTTCGGCCACGTCGGCTACAGCTACGCCACCATCGGTGCGCTGGCCTACCGCGACCCCGCCGGCGTGGCCGCGGCCGCGAGCGGTTTTCCCGACAACAAGTACCGCACCAATACGCTCGACCTGGGCCTGAGTTTCCGCGTCAACCGCAACGTCGGCGTGCGCCTGTACGGCCGCTACGAAACCGGCGCGTTCAGCGACTGGCATTACGCCGGACTGGACAACACGCTCAGTTACGACCACCGCCTGTATACCGACAAGGGCGGCCAGCTGCACTACAACGTGAGCCTGGTCGGCGTCATGTTGAACCTGAAGTTGTAGGAGCCGTGATGACGTATCGCAGCCGTCTCCTGTTGGCCTGCCTGCTGATGTCGACCGCCGTGCTCGACGTCGCCGCGCAGCAACCCGCCACTACGGCGTCCGCCGTACCGGCCAGCGTGCTGGATCTGCGCCGCATGCAGCCGGTCAGCGGCGATGCCCAGGCCGGTGCCGGCAAAGCCGCGGTATGCGCGGCCTGTCATGGCCCGCAGGGCGTGGCGATCGCGCCGAACTTTCCGAACCTGGCCGGACAATCGGCCACCTACCTGTACGTGCAGCTGAAGGAGTTCCACGACGGCCAGCGCAGCGATCCGGTGATGAGCGGCCAGGCCGCCGCGCTGAGCGATGCCGACATGCGCGACCTGGCCAGCTACTACGCCGCACTGGCGCCGAAGCCGGCCGGGCGGGCCGATGCGGCGTCGCGCGGTGCGCAGCTCTACCTGGCCGGCGACCCGGCCAAGGGCATTCCGCCCTGCCAGGGTTGCCACGGCCCGGACGCTCGCGGCCCGCGGCCGCATTGGAGCAGCGCGCCACAGCCGCCGTGGGCGACCTTCCCACGCCTGCGTGGCCAGTCCAGCCTGTACGTGGCCAAGGAGCTGGGCGATTTCAAGAGCGGCCTGCGCGGTGGCAGCAGCAATGCGAAGGTGATGCATGGCGTGGCGACCACGCTCGGCGACGACGACGTGCAGGCGCTGTCGACCTATCTGAGTACCTTGTGACGCCACCGGCCACGGCGCGTGTTCACCGTGCGCGCTGCTTCACCAGCTTGATCTCGAACAGCTGTGGCCAGCACTTGCCGGTGACGAACAGGCGCTTGTGCTCCGCGTCCCAGGCGATGCCGTTGAGCACGTCGTCACCGGGGTTCGGCAGCCGGCTGATGTCGAACAGGCCGCTGAGGTCGATCCAGCCGACCACGTGGCCACTGGCCGGGTCGATCCGCGCGATGCGGTCGGTCAGCCACACGTTCGCGTAGATCTCGCCGTCGACCCACTCCAGTTCGTTGAGGTGGGTGACCGGCGCGCCGTCGGCGGTCACCGTGATGCGGCGGACCACTTGCAGCGATTCCGGATCCAGCACGCGCAGCGTCGATGAGCCGTCGCTCATGTAAAGGTGCGTACCGTCGCGGGTCAGCGCCCAGCCTTCGCCGTCGTAGCTGAAGCTGCGTTGCGGCGTGAAGCTGGCCAGGTCGTAGACGAAGCCGGTGCCGCTCTGCCAGGTGAGCTGCACCAGGCGACCCTGCCAGTCGACGATGCCCTCGCCGAAGTACTGCTTCGGCAGGCGATGGCGCTGCACCACCTCACCGCTTTCCAGCGCCACCTTGCGCACGGTCGACTGGCCGACCTGGCCGGTGCTCTCGTAGAGGTAACCATCCTTGTAGAACAGCCCCTCGGTATAGGCGCCGGTGTCGTGCGGATAGGCGCGCACGACCTGATAGCCGTAGACCGGGATGGCGGCCCAGGCCGGAGCGGCGCAGGCGAGCAGGGCGAAGGCGAGGGTGCAGCTGGACCAGCGCGGCATCGAATCGTTTCCGGACAAGTTGGGCCGCTCAGCCTAGCGGACGCACGCGGAAGTTGCGGCCCTTGATCTTGCCCGCGCGCAGGCGCTCCAGCGCCTTGGCCGCCGGTGCGCGGCTGATCGCCACGTAGGCGCGGGTGGCGAACACGTCGATCTTGCCGATGTCTTTCGCCTCCAGCCCGGCCTCGCCGGTGAGCGCGCCGAGGATATCGCCGGGGCGCAGCTTGTCCTGCCGGCCGGCGTCGATCACCAGGGTCTTCATCGGCGCCAGGTGCAGGGTCTTGCCGCGCGGCGGCGCCACTTTCAGCGTGCGCCACGGCAGCGGCACGCCGTTGATCTGCTCGATGTTCGCCGCCTTCGGCCGCTCGCGCGGCGTGCACAGGGTAATCGCCAGGCCCGCTTCGCCGGCGCGGCCGGTGCGGCCGATGCGGTGGGTGTGGGTGTCCGGGTCGTGCGCCACGTCGTAGCTCAGCACCAGCGGCAGCGCGACGATGTCCAGTCCGCGTGCGGCCACGTCGGTGGCCACCAGCACGTTGCAGCTGCGGTTGGCGAAGCGCACCAGCACCTCGTCGCGATCGCGCTGCTCCATGTCGCCGTGCAGGGCCAGCGCGGAGTAGCCGCGGCGGTCCAGTTCCTGCGCCACCGCGTCGACGTCGCGGCGCATGTTGCAGAACACCAGCGCGTGCCGGCCGCGCTCGCCGGCCAGCAGCTGCGCCAGCGCATCCATCTTCAGCGCCGGCTCCAGCTCGATGAACTGCTGCTCGATCGCCGGCCGCTCGGCCGGGACGTCGACAGTGATCTCGACCGGCTCGCGCTGCACGCGCTGGCTCACCGCGCGGATCTCGTCCGGGTAGGTGGCCGAGAACAGCAGGGTCTGATGGTGCTTGGCGATGCGTCCGATGATGTCGTCGATCGCCTCGGAAAAGCCCATGTCGAGCATGCGGTCGGCCTCATCCAGCACCAGCACCTTGATGCCGCCGCCGTGCAGGCTGCCGCGCTTCAGGTGTTCCTGCACGCGGCCGGGCGTGCCCACCACGATGTGCGGATCGTGCGCCAGCGAGGCCAGCTGCGGCCCCAGCGGCATGCCGCCACACAGGGTCAGCAGCTTCACGTTCGGAATGTTCGCGGCCAGCTTGCGGATCGCCTTGCTGACCTGGTCGGCCAGCTCGCGGGTGGGGCACAGCACCAGCGCCTGCAGCCGGATCGTATCCACATCGATCGATTGCAGCAGGCTCAGCCCGAACGCCGCGGTCTTGCCGCTGCCGGTCTGCGCCTGCGCGATCACGTCGCGCCCTTGCAGCATCGGCGGCAGGCTTTGCGCCTGCACCGGGGTCATCTCGGCATAGCCGAGCGTCTCGACGCCGGCGAGCAGGGCGGGTTTGAGCGGCAGCGTGCTGAACGTGGTCATCCGCACATGATCGCATGACGGCCAGCGCGCCACGGGCTTGCATCCGGCGGCCGGCTCGCGGACCCTGTGCGGCTATCGCCCCCTGTGATCACCGCCATGGATACCGTTTTCATCGAAGACCTGCGCATCGACG
>Ga0207690_10002147_pt1 | contig 12070 bp, 14 predicted proteins | sample KBSC23metaG_FD_184315 | JGI IMG/M metagenome (GOLD analysis project Ga0207690, IMG submission 184315) | Corn rhizosphere microbial communities from Kellogg Biological Station, Michigan, USA - KBS C2-3 metaG (SPAdes) (version 2) | ecosystem: Host-associated > Plants > Roots > Rhizosphere > Soil ...
CGGCGGTGTCGATCAGGTTGCCGCCGGCGTCGACGAAGGCATCGAGCAGTTCGAACGAGCGCTTCTCGTCCACGCTCCAGCCGAACACGTTGCCGCCGAAGGCGAGCGGGGCGATGGAAAGCGGCGAATGGCCGAGTGGACGCTGCTGCATGGAAAACCTCGGGCGGGGCTGGGGACACTCCGTCCGAGGTGGTTGCGGCCGGCGCCGGAATCAAGCGCCGGCCGCCGCGGTGCGGGTCAGCGGGGCCGGATGAGCCGCGGCCAGGCCGATGCGCAGCACATCGCCGCGATCGACTTGACCTTCTTGGCCGTAGCCTTGTCGGCGATGGCTTTGCGTTCGCCCGCATCGTCCGGCGGGTCGGGCCGCCAGGACGGATCGATGTTGGTGATGTGACCGTGCAGGAACAGCAAATCTTTCCAGATCGAGCTCATGGGGGAAGCCTCCTTGGGAAGCCTTGGGCTTGGGGTGCGCTCAAGGTACGCGTGCCGGAGGTCGCCAAAAAGCGATATATTCGCAAGCCAGCTTTGAGGAATATTCAAGATGGGAAAGCTGCCGCTGGGGCTGCTGCAACAGTTCGTGCTGGTCGCCCGGCTGGGCAACCTGTCGCGCGCGGCGGCGCAGGCCAACCTCACCGTCAGCGCGCTCAGCCATCAGATGCGCCAGCTGGAGGAACGGCTGGAACGACGCCTGTTCGAGCGTGGACCACGCGGCGTGACGCTGACTGTCGACGGTTGCAGCCTGCTGGAGGCGGTCGGCGAACATTTCGACGGCATCGAACACGCGCTGTCGCATTACCGCACGCGCCACCACGATGCGCTCACGCTCAGCGCCAGCCCCGGCATCATGTCGAGCTGGCTGGTGCCGCGGTTGCCGAAACTGGTTGCCGCGCATCCGGAGCTGGAGCTCAGCCTGCAGTCCGGTTCGACCCTGGTGAACTTCACGCGCGAACCGGTCGACGTGGCCCTGCGTTACGGTCGCGGCGAATGGGCCGGCCTGCATTGCGAACGGCTGTTCGGCGAATGGATCGCACCGGTGGCCGCGCCCGAGTTGATCGCGCGGATGGCCGGTGCCGATCCGCGCGACCTGTCGCGCTGGCCGCTGCTCGGTGAGCCGAACCCTTCCACACGCTGGAACGATTGGTTCGGCCGCACCGGCGGCACGCCACCGACGCGCTACGTGGCGCAGTTCGACAGCCTCGATGCGCTGCGACACGCGGCGCTGGAAGGCCTTGGCGTGGCCCTGGGGCGGATGGTGACGTCGAAGTCGCTGATCGACGCCGGGCGATTGCAGGTGCTGGGTGAAAACTACCTGGCGGTGAAGGAGGCGTACTGGTTGGTGTATCCGCCACGCTCGCAGGAGCATCGCGGCTTGCAGCTGTTCCGCGAATGGCTGCTGGCCGAGGCGGACGACTACCGTCGGCAGATGTCGGCGTTTCGGCCCGATGACAAGGCGGTCGATTGATGCGGTTTCGCAAACAGGCCGGACGCGTCATCATCGTGGGTCGTTGCCGGTCCATCGCCAGGAGTTGAATCATGAAGTCACGTGCCGCCGTCGCCTGGGAAGCAGGCAAACCGCTCAGCATCGAACAGGTCGACGTGGCGGGGCCGAAGGCCGGCGAGGTGCTGGTGCGGATCGTGGCGACCGGCGTCTGCCACACCGACGCGTTCACCCTGTCCGGCGCGGACCCGGAAGGCCTGTTCCCGGTGATCCTGGGCCACGAGGGCGGCGGCATCGTCGAGGAAGTCGGCGAGGGCGTCACCTCGCTCGAGGTGGGCGACCACGTGATTCCGCTGTACACGCCCGAATGCGGCGAGTGCAAGTTCTGCCGCTCGGGCAAGACCAACCTGTGCCAGAAGATCCGCGTCACCCAGGGCCAGGGCCTGATGCCGGATGGCACCTCGCGGTTTTCGTTGAACGGCAGGCCGCTGCTGCACTACATGGGCACCAGCACGTTCAGCGAATACACCGTGCTGCCGGAAATCTCCGTGGCGAAGATCAACAAGGCGGCGCCGCTGGAGAAGGTGTGCCTGCTCGGCTGCGGCATCACCACCGGCATCGGCGCGGTGCTGAACACGGCGAAGGTGGAGCCGGGCGCATCGGTGGCGGTGTTCGGCATGGGCGGCATCGGCCTGTCGGTGGTGCAGGGTGCGGTGATGGCGAAGGCCGGGCGCATCGTGGTGGTCGACACCAACCCGGCGAAGTTCGAGATGGCGAAGCTGCTCGGCGCCACCGATTGCATCAACCCGAAGGACTATCCGGACACGCCGATCCAGCAGGTGATCGTCGAGCTCACCGACGGCGGCGTGGATTATTCGTTCGAGTGCATCGGCAACGTGCACGTGATGCGCTCGGCGCTGGAGTGCTGCCACAAGGGCTGGGGCGAGTCGATCATCATCGGCGTGGCCGGCGCGGGGCAGGAGATCAGCACGCGACCGTTCCAGCTGGTCACCGGGCGGGTCTGGCGCGGTTCGGCGTTCGGCGGCGTGAAGGGGCGCTCGCAGCTGCCCGGTTACGTCGAGCGTTACCTGGCCGGCGACATCAAGATCGACGAGATGATCACCGAAGTGCTGCCGCTGGAGCGCATCAACGAGGCGTTCGAGCTGATGCACGAAGGCAAGGTGATCCGCTCGGTGATCCACTACTGACGTAGAATGCGCACACGCCGCCGGCTCCATCCTGCTGGCGGCGTCCATCGTTTTTTATATCCGTAGACGCCATGCATAAGGTTGTTCCATGAACCGCACCGCCATCCTCGTCGACGGCGCCTTCTTTCTTGCCCGCTACCGCAAGGTGTACGGCGAGCGTGACGCCGGCGACGCGCGCGCGGTGGCGAAGACCGTGTTCAGCATGGCGCTGGAGCATCTGAAGGCGGTCGACCGGCCGCGCGAGCAGCTGTACCGCATCTTCTTCTACGACTGCCCGCCGCTGGAAAAGAGTTTCGTCAAGCCGATCAGCGGCGACAGCATCGACTTCGGCCGCACCGGCGCCGCCGCGTTCCGCCGCGAGCTGCACGACCAGCTGCGCCGCCAGCGCAAGATGGCGCTGCGGCTGGGCCGGTTGGCCGAACGCGGCGAGTGGCAGTTGAAGCGCAATGCCTACCAGCAGTTGCGCGAGGGCAGCCTGCACTGGGACGATCTGGGCGACGAACATTTCGAACCGGACATGCGGCAGACCCAGGTCGACATGAAGATCGGCATCGACATCGCCGCGCTGACCTACAAGAAGCTGGTCGACCAGATCATCCTGATCGCCGGCGACGCGGATTTCATCCCGGCCGCGAAGCTGGCCCGCTACGAAGGCATCGACTTCATCCTCGACCCGATGTGGCAGGGCATCGCGCCGGATCTGCACGAACACATCGACGGTCTGCAATCGGTGTGCCCGCGACCGTTTTGAGCCATCTACCCAGTCTGCACATGATTTTCGTGATATTGCGTCAATTCCGGACGGCCAACGCGCCAAGGAGTCATCGATGAACCGCGGGACACGAGTGACAAGGATGGGTACGTCGCGCCTGGTCGCGATGCTGCTGCTGGCGGCCTGCCTGGGCCTGCCCGCGATGGCCGGCGCGCAAGTGGCGCAGGCCGCATCGGCCGAGCCGGACCAGCCGGCCGACATGCTGGTGCCCCCCACCAGCGCCAGCGACTTCACCGCCTCGCAGCTGGACAGTGTGCTGGCCGGCAGCTGGCGTTCGCCGGCGAACCGCGCCCGCGACGTGTATCGCCACCCCAAGGCCACCTTGCAATTCTTCGGCGTGCGCCCGGACCGCACGGTGATCGAGATCACCCCCGGCGGCGGCTGGTATGCCGAGATCCTGGCGCCGCTGCTGCATGACAACGGCCACTACGTCGCGGCGGAGAAGGCGCCTACTGCCGACAGCGAGGCACGCGACGACGACAGCGCCCTGCGCAAGAAATTCGCCGCCGACGCGCTGCACTACGGCAACGCCCGCATCGTGCAGTTCGATCCGAAGGCGCCGGTGTTCGGCGCGCCGGCTTCGGCCGATCTGGTGCTGACTTTCCGTAACGTGCACAACTGGGTGATGGCCGACACCGCGCCGGCGATGTTCAAGGCGTTCTTCGCCGTGCTCAAGCCCGGCGGCGTACTCGGCGTGGTCGACCACCGCGCCGACGACAGCGCCTCGCTGGATGCGGTGAAGCGCAGCGGCTACCTGCCCACCAGCTACGTGGTGAAGCTGGCCACCGAGGCGGGTTTCACGCTGGACGAAAGCAGCGAGATCAACGCGAACCCGAAGGACACCAAGGATTACCCGAAGGGCGTGTGGACACTGCCGCCCACGCTCACCCTGGGCGAGCAGGATCGCGCGAAGTACCTGGCGATCGGCGAGTCCGACCGGATGACCCTGCGCTTCGTCAAACCCGTGGTGCCGGCAGCGGCTTCGACTCCCTGAGTCGAAGCGCGACATGCTGATCGCGTTGAACAAGCCGTACGGCGTGCTGTGCCAGTTCACCGATGATCGCGGCCGCGCCACGCTGGCGGATTTCGTCGGCCAAAAAGACGTCTATGCGGCTGGACGGCTGGACCATGACAGCGAAGGCCTGCTGCTGTTGACCGACGACGGCCGGCTGGCGCATCGGCTCACCGACCCCCGCCACAAGCAGGCCAAGACCTATCTGGCGCAGGTCGACGGCGCGATCGACGAGGCGGCGCTGCAGGCCTTGCGCCGCGGCGTGATGTTGAACGACGGCCCGACCCTGTCGGCCGAGGCCGCGTTTGCCGGCGAACCGGACTGGCTGTGGCCGCGCGACCCGCCGGTGCGTTTCCGCAAGGCCATTCCCACCAGCTGGCTCAGCCTCACCCTGCGCGAGGGCCGCAACCGCCAGGTGCGCCGGATGACCGCAGCGGTCGGCTTCCCGACCCTGCGGCTGATCCGCGTGCGCATCGGCGACTACGCGCTGGACGGGTTGGCGCCGGGCGAGACGCGCGTGCTCTTGCGCTAGGGACGCGCCCTACGGAACGGGCGCCAACCCGAAGAACGCCTCCGCCGTCGCCGTGCTGTTCGCCGCAGTGACTTCCACGCTCTCGCCACGGTCGCGGGCGATCTCCTCGCAGATGTGTTTCAGGTACATCGGCTCGTTGCGCCGGTGCGCCGGCGGCGGCCGCACCGTGCGTGGCAGCAGGTAGGGCGCGTCGGTCTCGATCATGAGCCGGTTCGCCGGAATCGTGCGCACCAGTTCGCGCAGGTGGGTGCCGCGGCGCTCGTCGCAAATCCAGCCGGTGATGCCGATGTGGCAGTCCAGCGCCAGGTAGTCGCGCAGCGCCTCGCCGGTATCGGTGAAGCAGTGCACCACCGCGCCCGGTACCTTGTCGCGGTAGCGCCCGAGCAGCGCGACGAAATCCGCATGTGCGTCGCGCTGGTGCAGGAACAGCGGCGTCTGCAGGTCCACCGCGATCTGCAGCTGGCGTTCGAACACCTGCAGCTGCACGTCGCGCGGCGAATAGTTGCGGTTGTAGTCCAGCCCGGTTTCGCCGACCGCGCGTACCACAGGGTCCCGCGCCAGTTCGCGCAGCGCGGCATCGGTGGCGTCGTCGTAGTCGACCGCGTGGTGCGGATGCACGCCGGCGGTGGCGAACAGCGCGCCGGGATGCGCCCGCGCCAGCATCAACGCGTGTTCGCTGCCGTCGCGCGACGCACCGGTCACCACCATCCGCGTCACGCCGTGCGCGTGCGCACGCTGCAGCACGGCATCGAGATCGTGGTGGAACGACTCGTGGGTGAGGTTGGCGCCGATGTCGAGCAGTTGCATGAGGGGTGACCGTTCATCGAAGACCGGCATTGTCCCAGACCCCGGCAAGCCCAGGCCACCGCTTCGGGCCCGGGAGACATCTTGGCGGGTGGCGGCGCCATGTCGTCGGAACAACTTGCGCGATCCGCATCACGCCCGCCACGGATCGGGAAATTTTCCTAGGCCGTGGACACCCATGAAGCCTGGTGCAGACGTCACAATGGGCGCTTCCGGCAGATGGGTTGCGTGAACGGAACGGCACATGGCCGCGGGCGACGCTCGCTTGCCGGTTGGCGTATGTGATAACAATGACGAGCGTCGTTCCGCTGCTGGGGCGTCGGCGATTTTTGCGGGTATCGAGCGGGGTGGAGGATGTCGGCAGCCATTGAGCCGGCGGTCAGCGGGGCGGGCATGGCCGTGAACGATCGCGAGGCGGAAGTCTGCGCGTGGCTGGTTGCGCGCGGGCGCCTGAAGGACGGCGACCTCGGTCGCGCCCGCCGCCTGCACGAGGAATCGGCCGAGGGCACGCTGACCACCTTGATGGCGCGGCTCGGGCTGGTGTCCGAGCGCGACTTGGCCGAGGCCTGGGCCGACCTGCTGCAGGTGCCGCTGCTGGCGGCGCGCGACGCGCCGGAACTGCCGCCGGCCGACCTCGACGTATCGCTGCGCTTCCTGAAGCAGCAGCACGTGGTGCCGGTGCAGGATGACGAGCACGGATTGGCGTTGATCGTGGCCGATCCGGCCGATCCGTATCCGCTGCAGGCGGTGGAACTCGCCGCCGGCCGGCCCGTGGCGTTGCGGGTCGGCCTGCGCTCGGAAATCGATGGGCTGATCGAACGCTATTACGGCAGCGGTCGCTCGGCGATGGGCACGATCGTGGAGAACCTGGACGGCAGCGCGGCGGAAGAGGACGACGTCGAGCACCTGCGCGACCTGGCTTCCGAGGCGCCGGTCATCCGGCTGGTGAATCTCATCCTGCAGCGCGCGGTCGAGCAGCGCGCGTCGGACGTGCATATCGAGCCGTTCGAGAACCGCCTGAAGGTGCGCTATCGCATCGACGGCGTGCTGCATGAAGTGGAAGCGCCGCCGTCGTCGTCCACCGCGGCGGTGATCTCGCGCGTGAAGATCATGGCACGGCTGAACATCGCCGAGCGCCGGCTGCCGCAGGACGGCCGCATCCAGCTGCGCGTGCAGGGCAAGGAACTCGACCTGCGCGTGTCCACCGTGCCGACCAGCTTCGGCGAGTCGGTGGTGATGCGCATCCTCGACCGCGAATCGGTGGTGTTCGACTTCGCCTCGCTCGGCTTCACCGACAGCTTCCAGCAGCGCTTCGTCGACGTGCTGGAAAAGCCGCACGGCATCCTGCTGGTCACCGGCCCCACCGGCTCGGGCAAGACCACCACGCTGTACACCGCGCTGTCGCGGATCAACACCAACGACGTGAAGATCATCACCGTCGAGGATCCGGTCGAGTACCAGCTCGAAGGCATCAACCAGATCCAGGTGAAGCCGCAGATCGGGCTGGATTTCTCCGGCGCGCTGCGCTCGATCATGCGCCAGGACCCCGACGTGATCATGATCGGCGAGATGCGCGATCTGGAAACCTGCCGCATCGCGATCCAGTCCGCGCTCACCGGCCATCTGGTGCTGTCCACGCTGCACACCAACTCCGCGGCCGGCGGCATCACGCGCCTGCTCGACATGGGCGTGGAGGACTACCTGCTCGGCTCCACCATCAACGGCATCCTGGCGCAGCGGCTGGTGCGCAGGCTCGATCCGGAAACGGCGATCCCGTATGAAGCGCTGCCCGAGGTGATCGAGCAGTTCGAGTTGCACAAGTACACCGACGAGCGCCCGATCCGCCTGTGGAAGCCGGGCAGCAGCGCGGCGAATCCCACCGGCTACCGTGGCCGCCGCGCGATCATGGAGTTCCTCACCATGAGCGATCCGCTGCGCCGCCTGGTGATGCAGCGCGCCGACGAAGGCGAGATCGAACGGCAGGCGCGTGCCGAAGGCATGCGCACGATGTACGAGGACGGCATCGCCAAGGCCGTGGCCGGCATCACCACGCTGGAAGAGGTACTGCGCGTGACGCAGGAAGGCTGAGGTGGCGCAGTTCCGTTACAAGGCGGTCAACGACGCCGGCGAGACGCTGCAGGGGCAGATGGAGGCCGCCAGTGTCGAGGAAGTGATCGGCCGCCTGCAGGACCAGGGCCACACGCCGCTGGAAGCCCTGCCGGCCGACGGTGCGGGTGGTGGCAGCGGCTTCGCCGCGCTGTTCAAGCGCGGTCCGTTCACGGGCGACCAGCTGGCGCAGTTCACCCATCAGCTGGCGACCCTGCTCGGCGCCGGCCAGCCGCTGGACCGCGCGCTCGGCATCCTGCTCGAACTGCCCGAGGGCGAGCACGCGAAGAAGCTGGTCGAGCGCGTGCGCGATCGCGTGCGCGGCGGCAACAGCCTGTCATCGGCGCTGGACGAGGAACATGGCGTGTTCCCCAAGCTGTACGTCAGCCTGGTGCGCGCCGGCGAGGCGGGCGGTTCGCTGGAAGAGACGCTGCGCCGGCTGGCCGACTACCTGGAGCGCGCGCAGCAGCTGCGCGGCAGCATCGTCAATGCGCTGATCTATCCGGCGTTCCTGCTGGTCGGCGTGCTCGGCTCGCTGGTGCTGCTGCTGGCCTACGTGGTGCCGCAGTTCGTGCCGATCTTCGAGGACATGCAGGTGCCGATCCCGTGGATCACCGCCGCGGTGCTGGCGCTCGGCAACGCGCTGCAATCGTGGTGGTGGCTGATCCTGCTGCTGCTTGGCGGCGGCCTGTTCGCCTGGCGCGCGCGGCTGCGCGATCCGGCGGCGCGGCTGGCCTGGCACGCCCGCCTGCTGCGGCTGCGCCTGGTCGGCCCGCTGCTGCTGAAGGTGGAAACCGCGCGGATCGCACGCACGCTGGGCACCTTGCTGAAGAACGGCGTACCGTTGCTCAGCGCGCTGGCCATCGCGCGCCAGGTCACCGGCAACCGCGCGCTGGACGCCGCGCTGGACGCGGCGCACGAGCAGGTCAAGGGCGGCGCGGGACTGAGCCTGGCGCTGGGCCAGTCGAAACTGTTCCCGCGGCTGGCGATGCAGATGGTGCAGGTGGGCGAGGAGGCCGGCCAGCTCGACACCATGCTGCTGAAGGTCGCCGACACGTTCGAGCTCGAGTCCAAACGCGCGATCGACCGCCTGCTGGCTGCGCTGGTGCCCGCGCTGACCATCGTGATGACCGTGCTGGTGGCGATCATCATGGCCGCGATCCTGCTGCCGCTGCTCAGCCTGACCAGCAATATCCAGTAGACATTCCATTCGCATACCCGAGGTGATTCCCATGCAGCACAGACAGCCACGACGACCCGGCTCGAACGCCGGCTTCACCCTGCTCGAAATGCTCGCGGTGATCGTGCTGATCGGCATCATCGGCGCGGTGGTGGTGACCCAGGTCGGCAAGAACGTCGACAAGGGCAAGTACGGCGCCGGCAAGGCGCAGCTGATGACCTTGAGCCAGAAGATCGAGAACTACGCGCTGGACAACGGTGCGCCGCCGCAGCAGCTGGAAGGGCTGGCGGTGAAGCCGGCGAACGCGCCGAACTGGCAGGGCCCGTACGCGAAGGAGTCCGACCTGAAGGATCCGTGGGGCCACGCGTTCGGCTACCAGTATCCGGGCCAGAACGGCAGCTTCGACCTGATCTTCTACGGCCAGGACGGCAAGCCCGGCGGCGACGGCTACAGCAAGGACGTGGGCAACTGGCAGTAAGCATGTGAGAGCCTCGCGCGCCAACGGCTTCACCCTGCTGGAAATGCTGGCGGTGATCCTGCTGATCGGGATCGCGGCGGCCGCGGTGTCGGTCTCGGTGACCCAGGGCCTGGCCAGTGCCCGCGTGCGCGCGGCCAGCAGCGAGCTGGCCGGCGCGCTGCGGGCCACCCGTGCGCAGGCGATCGTGCGCGGCGAGGAGCAGCATTTCGACGTGGATACCCGCGCGAACAGCTACGACGGCGCGAAGCGGCAGGACGTGCGCCTGCCGAAGGGCCTGCGCGTGAGCATCACCAGCGCGAAGGATGATCAGCCCAACGACCACACCGGGCGCATCCGCTTCTTCCCCGACGGCAGTTCCACCGGCGGGCGCATCACGCTGCAGAGCGGCCGGCGCGAGTGGCACGTCAACGTGTCGTGGTTGACCGGCGAAGTGCGCGTGGTCGACACGGTGGCGGCGCGATGAACGGGGCACGCCCGCAGCGCGGCTTCAGCCTGCTCGAAGTGATCGCTGCGATCATGCTGCTGGCGATCGCGTTCACCGCGCTGATGAAGGTGGCCGGCGCCTCGATCAACCTGACCCACAACGCAGCCGAGCACAGCGAAGCGGCGATGTGGGCGCGCAGCCTGCTCGACAGCGCGTTCGTGGGCGAGCCGGTCAAGCCGGGCAGCCGCTCCGGCCGCTTCAATCCGCAGTACCGCTGGCAGCTCGACGTGACCCCGTGGAACCAGGCCGGGCCGGCGCTGCCGGGCGCGCCATTGCAGCTGTATCAGCTGGACCTGGCCGTGTCGTGGGGGCCGTCGGCACATCCGCGTTCGGCGCATTTCCGCACCTTGCGGCTGGGCGGGCCGGTGCTTGCCAACGATGCGCAGGCGTCCCCGTGAAGCGCGCCGCCGGCTTCACCCTGCTGGAAGTGCTCGCCGCGCTGGTGCTGCTGGCGCTGCTGCTGGTCGGGGTGTATTCGGGCATCCGCACCGCCACCCACAGCGTGCGCTCGGGCACCGCGGCGATCGAGCGGATCGACCAGGTGCGCTCGGCTCAGCAGTTCCTGCGCCGCGAACTGGCGCAGAGCCTGGCCCAGCCGATCAGCCATACCGACCATGGCGAGCCGATCTATTTCGAGGGCAGCGCGCGGGAGATGCGTTACGTGGCGCCCTTGCCCGGCTATTTGGGCAAGCTGGGTCCGCAGCTGCAGCGGCTGCAACTGGTCGACGACGGTCACGGCGGCCTGCGGCTGGAGCTGAGCCTGGCCCTGCTGCCGCCGGACGGCCAGCCGCCGCAGCCGCTGGGCGAGCCGCAGGTGCTGCTCGACCATATCAAGGCCGGCGGCTTCACCTATCGCGGCGTCGATCGACAGGGCGCGGCGCTGCCGTGGTCGCCGGCGTGGGCCGATGGTCGCCTGCTGCCGCAACTGGTGCGCGTCGAACTGCAGGTGCCGGGCACGGTGGACTGGCCGCAACTGGACGTGCCGCTGCGGGTGAATCCGGCGCAGGCCGGCCTGCCGCAACTGGGCCCGCGCGGCGGGAGCCTGCGATGAAGCGCGCACCGCGGCGGTCGCCGGCCAGCCAGCGCGGGGTCGCCCTGCTGCTGGTGCTGTGGGCGTGCACGCTGCTGGCGATCCTGCTCGGCGGTTACGCCGCGCTGGCGCGCACCGAAGGCCTGCAGGCGCGCTACCAGTTCGCCCAGACCCAGGCCCATTACGCCGCCGAGGCCGGCCTGATGCGCGCCGTCTACGGCCTGCAGAACCCGCAGCAGAAACAGCGCTGGGTGGCCGATGGCCGCGCCTACACGTTCCGCTACGACGGCGCCACGGTCAGCGTGCGCGCGATCGACGAAGGCGGCAAGGTTGACCTCAACGCCGCCTCGCCCGAGGTGCTGCAGGGCCTGTTCCAGGCCGCCGGGCTGAAGCCGGACAAGGCACAGGCCCTGGCCGACCGCGTGGTCGACTGGCGCAACCCGATCGGCCTCGAAGGAGAGGCCGCCAGCCAGCGTGCCGCGTATATGGCGGACGGGCGCGATTACGGCCCGCGCAACGGCCCGTTCGCCAGCGTCGAGGAATTGCAGATGGTGCTGGGCATGACGCCGGCGCTGTATCGGCAGGTGGCGCCGGTGGTGACGATCTGGGCGGGCGGTGCCAGCCCGGACCCGAACACCGCGCCGCCGTTGGCACTGGCCGCGATCCCGGGGATGACGCCGGAGCAGCGCAAGATGGTCGAGGCGGCCCGGCAGCGCAACGCGGACGACCCACAGCTGGTTCTGAGCAACGGAACGACGCATAGTATCCGGTCCGAGGCTACGCTGGCCGACGGCACGCGCGCGCTCCTGCGCGCCACGATTCGCCTGCAGGCGGGGCAGGTGCAACCGTATACCGTGCTGCGCTGGCAGGAGGGGGAGGCAGAATGAGTACGGCAACGCAGTCGCTGCGGCCGTGGGTGGATCGTGTACGCCGCGGCTGGCGTGCCTCGCCGTTGCCGGGATTCCTCGGCTGGTGGGGTGGCGAACTGCGCGGCATGCTGCCGCCACGCTGGCGTGGCTGGTTCGG
>Ga0207690_10002156_pt1 | contig 12029 bp, 14 predicted proteins | sample KBSC23metaG_FD_184315 | JGI IMG/M metagenome (GOLD analysis project Ga0207690, IMG submission 184315) | Corn rhizosphere microbial communities from Kellogg Biological Station, Michigan, USA - KBS C2-3 metaG (SPAdes) (version 2) | ecosystem: Host-associated > Plants > Roots > Rhizosphere > Soil ...
ACCTCCATCTCGGACGGCTGGTCACGATCCAGCCAGGTAGGCGAGTGAAGAGGATCACCCGGACTCCTTACCGCATGGGCTCTGTCCCTAAGCGGCTTTTTTATGTTTGCCGCTGATGTCCCAGATCACGTCCGCCTCTGAGATTCCCTGGCGACGGGCAACAATCTCTATCTCTTCCCAGGGCAGCTCGGCCTCGGGCAGGTCGTCCCAGCGGGCTAGGTCGAGGGCCTCGATCGCGCCTCTGAGGGCCGGGCCAAGGTGCTCCTCGGAGCGCAGCAGTGCCCTCAGGACCTCCAGCTGCTTGTCGGTCAGGCGTACAACCCACATGGCGGGTACCTCCAACTTGAGCGGATCGCAGGTTGCTCGGGGAAGCTAGGCGGCGGTGCGGACGGAACCGTCGGGCCTGCCGCTGATCCGGACCGCCTCGATCCGGTTCTCGCGCACCGCCTCGACCCGGATCGTGTAGCCGTCGGCCTGGATCGAGTCGCCCCGCTTCGGTAGCCGCCCAAGCTCGCCGAAGACGTAGCCGCCGACCGAGTTGTAGGCGTCGGTGTCGACCGGCAGGTGGATGCCGGCGTCGGCGAGGTCGCCGAGGGAGACGTGGCCGCGCACGAACCAGTCGCCGTTGGTGAGCCTGCGCAGGGCGGCGGCGCGGGGGTCGGTCTCGTCCTCGATCTCCCCCACCACCTCCTCGAGGATGTCCTCAACGGTGACGATCCCGACCGTCCGCCCGTACTCGTCGACGACCACCGAGAGCGAGGTTCGCTGCACCTGCAGGTCGTGGAGGAGGTCGTCGAGCGGGCGCGTCTCGGGGACGATCAGGGCGTCGCGGACGACGGTGTCGAGCGACGCGTCGGCGCCCTCGCTCATGTAGAGGCGGGCGAGGCTGTTGTTGTGGACGATCCCCTTCACCCGGTCGGGGTTGTCATCCTCGATCACCACCAGCCGCGTGTGGCCGGAGGTGACGCAGCGCCGCAGCGCCGCCTCGACCGTCTCCGAGGCGTTGACGGTGACGACCGCCGGGATCGGCGTCATCACCTCGCGCGCCTCCTGCTCGTGCAAGTGGAAGACGCCGCCAAGCATGCCCGCCTCGCCGGGGTCAAGCGTCCCCCCCAGCCGCGAGCTGTCGATGATCTGCTTCAGGTCCTCGGCCGTGTGGCGCTCCTCGAGGTCCTTCGGGTTGACGCCGAACAGGCGCACCACCCGGTTGGAGATCAAGCTCAGCGCCTTGGTGAACGGCGCAGTCGCGATCGCGAACCAGCTAAGCGGGCGGGAGACCCGGCGCGCCGTTTTCTCGGCGTTGGCGATCGCCAGCATCTTCGGCACCTGCTCGCCGATCGAGATGTGGATGGAGGTGACGAGCGCGAAGGCGATCGCCAGCGAGAGCGCTGCCGCGACCCCGTGCGAGAGACTGCCAAAGGCCGGCTCCAAGAGCTTCGCCAGTGAGGGCTCGCCGAGGAAACCGATGCCGATCGAAGCCATCGTGATCCCGATCTGGCAGGCGGAGAGGGATTCGTCGATCCGGTCGAGCTGCTCGACCACGGCCTCGGCGCCCGCTTCCCCTTCCTCCACCGCCTGTTCGACTTTGCCGCGACGGCTGCGAACCAGGGCGAACTCGGCCGCGACGAAAAAGCCGTTGATCGCGATCAACAGCAACAGAAGGACGAGCAGCAGGACGCTCATCGGCTATGCGGCCCGGTACTTCGGGCTGGGACGTCCTCGGCCATGCGGGCAAGCGTGAATATAGCTATCGAGGCCGCGGTTCTCGTAGAGCGGGACTTGATCCAGGTGCGATATTGACCAGATCATGCAAGTCGCCACGCTTAGCGAGATGCTCGAAGAGGTCGTGCGCGTGGGCGAGACGACAGGAGTTGAGAGCGATGCCCACGAACTGCGCGGCGAACTCGAGGGACGACTGGCGGCGGTGCGCGCGGCGGTGGCCGGCAGTGGCTCGCCGCGGGTGATCGCCCTGCAGCGACTCGACCCGGTGCGGGTCGGCGGCTTCTGGGTGCCGGAGATGATTTCGATCGCGGGCGGCGAGGACGTCGCCGGCGACCCCGGGCTAAGCCCTCCCGACGTCGGCTGGGGCGAGTTGGTCAGCCTCGGCGCCGACGTCGTCGTGGTCATGCCGGACGCCTTGCTGGACGACGCGCGGGCGCTGGCGATGGAGCACTGGGAGCGGATAGCCGAGCTTGGGGCTAGCCGCCACTACGCAGTCGACGGGACGGTGTTCGCCGACCCCGCTCCGCGTCTGGTCGACGGCGTCGAGCTGCTCGGCCACCTCCTCCATCCCGACCGCATCAACGCACCAGGGAGCGTCGACTTCGTGGCCCTGCAGGCACCCACGCAGCGGCCGACGAAAAGCGGCTAGGCGACGATGAGGGCGCCGACGACCGAAACCACGGCGACCGCAAGCATTGCCAGGTACTCCGCCACGCGCCGCTGCGGCCCGAAGTAGCCGCGCTCGCCGGCGATTATCGCCGCCCCACAGATCGCGCCGCCGATGAGACCGCCGAAGTGACCGCCGATGCTGATCCCCGGATAGCCCAACGTGAAAGCAAGATTGATCGCGATCAGGATGCCGAGCTCGGAGGCAACGTTGGTGCGGCCACGGCCTCGAGCGATCACGAACGCCGCGCCGAAGACTCCGAAGATCGCCCCGGAAGCCCCCACCGTAAATGCGGTGGGTCCGCTGACCACAAGGGCTCCAAAAGACCCGGCAAGAAGCGAAGCGAAGTAGAGGGCGAGGAACCTCGGGGTCCCGATCGCGGGCTCGATCAGCCTGCCACCGAAGTAGAGCGCGACCATGTTGAGGAGGATGTGCCCGATGTTCTGGTGGAGGAAGCCACCGGTGATGAGCCGGTACCACTCGCCCCCTGCTATTTCCACCCCATTCAGGGCGAATTCGAAATACATCTGAGGACTGATCCCACTGAGGCCGCCCGGTCCACGGAGGATCTCGGCGAGGTACACGATCACGTTGATCGCGATCAGGACCATCGTGGCGGGGAAGACCCTGCTGCCCGGCGTTCCGGTGGGATTCCGCACCACTTTGGTGCGCTGGCGCGAGCACTCGGGGCAGCGCATCCCAACCGGGGTCGGAGTCATGCATTCAGGGCAGATCGGTCTCCCGCAGCTGGAGCAGGAAACGCCGGTCTCGCGGTCGGGGTGGCGGTAACAGGTCTGAGCCATCGCGCTCGGGAGCCTACAATCGGCGCCGATGGAGCCCGCCAGCCCCGCCCGTCTCTACGCCACCGTGGTGGGAGCGCTGCTCGTCGTCCTCGGCCTCGTCGGCTTCTTCTACAGCGCCTCGTTCGGCGGACTCGGCCAGTACGAAGAGGCCCTCGGCGCTCTGCAGGTAAACGCCTGGCTCAACCTCTTCTACCTTGCTGTCGGCGGGATCGGGATACTCGTCGCCGGGGTCTCCTCGCGGACCTATTCGCTCGCTGTGGGCGTTCTCTTCATCGTCCTGGCGATCATCGGCTGGGGAACTGGAGTGCTGCACCTAGTCCTTGGCCTGCTGGGCCTGGCCGCAGCGAGGGGAACCCCTAGGACGAAACGTTCAAAGCCGCGAGCGAAAGCCGCTCGCCAGCGCGCGTAGGCCGCTCTGGCTTTTCTGGCGGCTGCGGCGGCGCAGCTCCAGCAGGACCAGCGCTCCCGTCGCCGCCCCGCCGGCGCCGACGGCGACCACCGGGCGCACCCAGTTGCGCGGGTCGCGCAGCGCCCGCAGCTCGCTCTCGGAGAGCTCCTCGGCCCAGTCGGAGAGCTCCTCGGCGGCAGCCTGGGCGAGCGCGGCGAAGGTGTCCTCGATCCGCCCGGACAGCCGCTCCGGCGGCTCGATCGGGCGTAGCGCGTCGGTCAGTAGCGCCTCGACGTCCCAGGTGGACCCGCTCAGGGTCTCACTCGGATCTCTCATTTTCCATCTCCTCTTGAAGCTGCTTGATCGCGCGATGGATCAGCACCTTGGTAGCGCCGTCTGAGCGCCCCAGCGCCCGCGCGATCTCGCGATTGTCCATGCCGAGGGCGAAGCGCATGATCAGCGCCTCGCGCCGGTCCTCGGAGAGGTGCTCGAGGTTCCGCATCACCTCGCGCAGCTCCTCGCGCCCCTCGGCGATCGCCTCGGTGTCGTGGCGCGCCGCGATCGGGTCGGCGTTTTCCAGCGGCGTCTGCGGCCGCCGCGCGCGGTCGCGGTAGTAGTTGGAGGCGAGGTTGTGGGCGATCCGAATCACCCACGGCCGCAGCGGCCGCCCATCGGACTCGCGCCGGGCGCGGTCGAAGTGGCGGTAGGCCTGCAGAAAGGCCTGCTCGGTCAGGTCCTCGGCGTCGTGGTGGTTGCCCACCCGGTAGTAGGCGTAGGAATAGACGTCGCGCAGGTGCGAGCGGTAGAACTCTTCGAAGGCTCTGTCCAGCTCGGCCTTGGCCGCCGGAGCCAGCTTCGCCGGCTCGACGTTCTTCTCGGCGCCGCTCACCTGCCAAGCCTACCCCGGCATACATCAGGCGGCCCGCCGTTCGTGCTCGACCTTGCGCAGGCCAGCGATCCACTGCTCGGCATCGACCTCACCGCGGATCAGCGCCGCCAGCCCAGCCAGCGCGTCGGCCTCGACCCCGGAGGCGGCGACGGCCTCGGCCAGCAGCGGCACCGTGTCGAGCCCCTCGGAGGCCTGGCCGATCTTGCCGGGGATCTCCTCCGCCGGGGTGCCGGTGCCGAGCAGCTCGCCGGCGCGGCGGTTGCGGCCGGCCGGGGCCATCATCGTCGCGGTCAGGTCCCCCACCCCCGCCAGGCCGGAGAAGGTCTCGAGGTCGGCGCCGCGGGCGGCGGCGTGGGCGATGCACTCGCGCCAGATCGCCGCCACCGCGATCCCGGCCGCATTCAGGCCGTGCGGCTCGGCGGCCGCGGCGGCGAGGGCGGCGGCGTTCTTGGCCGCGCCCGCCATCTCGACCCCGGTGACGTCGCGGGAGCGCTCGCAGACGAGGCCGGCGCGGTCGAAGACCTCGCCGATCTGCACCCGCAGCTCCTCGTCGGCCGAGCCCAGCACCAGGGCAGCGGAGCCGGAGACGGCCTCGCGCGCGTGGGCCGGGCCGCCGAGGCAGGCGATCGCCCGCGCTCGCACGCGCTCGCCGACGTATTCGGAGGGCAGCTGGCCGCCGGGCGCGATCAGTCCCTTGGTCAGCATCAGCACGGCGCTGCGCGAGCTGACCCGGTCGGCGATCGCTCCGACCGCCTGCGGCAACTGCTTGGAGGGGATCGCGAGGCAGATCAGGTCGAGACCGGCGAGCTCGATCGAGGAAGCCGGGCGGACGTCGATCGACTCCGGCAGCGGCACGCCCGGCAGGTAGCGGCGGTTCTCGCCATCCTCGATCATTTCCTCGACCTGCTCCGGCGTACGCGCCCCGAGCTGGACCTCGAGGCCGCCGCGGGCGAGCAGCACCGCCACCGCGGTGCCCCAGCTGCCGGCGCCGATCACCGCCGCGCGGCGCATCGGCGGCAGGCCGCCGAGGTCTTCCCACTGCAGGAGCACGTTGGGCCAGATCCGCGCCGTCACCGTTTCCGCCAGCGCCGGCGAGGGCTCCTCGGCGCGGGGGAAGGTCATCGCCGGGCCGAGCCGGACCTTGACCTTTTTCGGGCGGATGCGCCAGCCGCGGCGAACGTGTTCGGTGCCGAGCACGGCGGTCGGGATCACCACCGCCCCGGTCTGCAGAGCGAGCCGACCGACGCCGCGCTTGGGGTTGGCAAGAGTTCCGCGGCGGATGCGGGTGCCCTCGGGGAAGACGCAGACGGCGCCGCCGCGTTCGGCGATCATCCGCGCGGTCAGCATCGAGTCCTCGTCGGACTCGCCGCGCCGGACCGGAAAGGCGCCGAGGCGAGAGAGCAGCCAGCCCTGCCAGCGGCGCTCGAAGAGCTCGACCTTGGCCATGTAGTTCATCGGCCGCCGCCAGGGCAGACAGGCGCCAACGACGAAGGGGTCGAGGAAGCTGCGGTGGTTGGCGGCGACAATCACCCCGCCCTTCGCCTTCCCATACTCCCGCCCCAACCGTGCCAGTCGGAAGTAAACGAGGAAAAACGGCAGCAGAAGCGCCCTGGCGACGCAGTACATCGGCCAATTGACGCTGTGCTTGCGGGTATAGGCGTGGTAGGAGGCGAGCCGCTCCGAGATCACGCGTAGCGCTACACGCCACCACCCCCCGAGTTACTCGCGACCCCTCCGACACTCTTCCGCCTGAGAGCTGGCACGAACTACGCACCACACGTGCGCCGAGACCGGTCAGCCTCGGCCCATGCCCGCCGAGTCCGCAAACGAGGCCGATAATCGACCCCTGGCGCGGTTTCGCGAGCGGGAGCAAGCGATTGGGGTGATCGCTGACCGCCAACATGGGGTGATAGCCCGCGAGCAGATGATCAAACTGGGGTTTGAGGAGGGGGCGATCAAGAGGCGATTGGCGGCGGGACGACTCCACGAGGTTCAGCGCGGGACCTACGCCCCTGGTCGCAGGGCTCTCACTCGCCAGGGCCGATGGATGGCGACGGTGCTCGCCTCTGGGCCCGAAGCGGTTCTGAGCCATTGGTCGGCGGCTGCCCTATGGATGATCAGGCCGAACTCGCGCTCGGTGATCGACGTCACTAGTCCGCAGAAGAGCCGCTCGTGGAAGGGGATACGCCGGCACTACTCGCCTCTGCCTGCTGACGAGGTAACCGTCGAGGAAGCGATGCCGATCACCACCGTTCCGCGAACGATCTTTGACCTCGCCGCTACCGAGTCAGAGGACGTGGTCGAGAACCTCCTGCGAGAGGCGGAATTCAGAGAACTCTGGGACCGGCTCTCACTAAGGGACCTCACGGAGCGCTACCCGGGCAGGCGCGGAGTGAGGAAGGTGCGGGTGGCCCTTGATCGGCTGGAAGAAGAACCGGCGGGACGCAGGCGCCAAGGATTGGAGGAGCGCTTCGCTTCATTTCTCCGCCAGCACCGCCTGCCCCTACCCCGCTTCAACGACTGGATCATGTTGGGCCCTAAGCGCTACCAAGTCGACTGCCACTGGCCGGGGACCGGCCAGATCGTTGAGCTCGATGGCTGGGAGGGGCACCGCACCCGCTCAGCCTTCCGCGAAGACCGGGCGAGAGATAGAGCTCTCCGCGTCGCCGGCTATTCGGTTACCCGTCTCACTTGGGCTCAGCTCGACGACGAACCGGAGGCGGTCTCTGCGGATCTGCGGATGCTGCTGGGGATTGAGAATGGGGAGAAAAACAAAAAGAACTGCTCCGGCTACCAGGCGCTCCGCACCAGCTCCGCCAACTCATCGCGAGAAGGCGGTCGCGATACGCGAGAGAGCTCCGGCCGCTGAAGCATCGCCTCGATCGCTTCGTCCAGCTTCGACGCATCCCCACCCAACTCGCTGAGCGGGCGGGGGCGGCCCAGGTCTTCAATGCGAGCCGGTAGGCCAGTCAGGCTCGTGCCGAGAGCAGTGGCAAGCCGCTCGTACGGCCCCGGCACCCGCTCCGCCAAGAACCCCACCGCCCGCGGCAGGATCGCCGCGTTGGTCTCCGCATGCGGCGTGCCGCAGAGGCGAACCAGGGTCTGGCAGATGACGTGGTGGAGGCCGAGGCCGGCGGAGTCGATCGCGTAGCCGCAGAGGATGGAGCCGAGGGCAAGGTCGGCGGTGTCGCGCACCTCTCGCTCCTGATCGAGCGTGCGGCCGATCAGCTCCGCCCCGCGAAGCGCGGTCATCTCGGACACCGGATTGGAGAACGGTGAATAGAGCGTGTCCGCCCCGTGCGCCAGCGCGTTCATCGAGCTCGCCCGCAGGTCGGCCTCGGGCTGGCTCGCCATCGCCTCTGGGTCGGCGATCACCAGCACCGGCCGCACCATTCCCCGCACCCGCCCCTCCGCACCCGCCGGCAAACGGTGGATCGCCGTCATCGGCGCCCCAGACAGCGTCGTCGGGACCGCCACCACCTCGGCACCTGAGATCGCGGCAATTGCCTTGGCCACATCGATCACCCGACCGCCGCCCAGCGCCACGAGCGGGCGCACTCGCACCCGCTCCTCTGCCTGTGGTGGGGGTGCGAGTGCGCCCGTCAACGCGGCTGCGGCGGTCGGGACCTGCCCCGACGCGACCTCGTGAATCCGACTCGCCGCCTCAGCCAGATCCCCAGCCTCCCCCAGTGCCCGCGCCGTGCTCAGCAGCTCGAACTCAGCGAAACCGTGCTCGCGCAGAACCTCGACCGCGTCAGCAACGCCCCCGCACCGGAAGACGACAGTGCGGCCGGCGTCGCGCCAAGTGAAGTCGGCCGTCAACCTATCGAGCTTGGACCCGTGGGTTGATCACCGGGCGCAGGTTCGGTTCGACCTCGTCGCGCAGGTGCTCGAAGGCGGGTGGCAGCGAGAGCTTCTCCCCCAGGTGCTCAAGTGGCTCATCAACAGTGAAGCCGGGACCCAGCGTCGCGATCTCGAACAGCACTCCGCTCGGCTCGCGGAAGTAGATCGAGCGGAAGTAGAAGCGGTCGATTTCCGGCGTCGGCTGGGCGCCGCCGCCAACCGCCTTCTCGCGCCAGTCCATGAGCTCCTCCGGAGTCGAGGCCCAGGCGACGTGATGGACGCTGCCCGCCCCCTGCAGACCCCGCTCCGAGGGCGGCTCGTCGTAGAGGTAGAGGCCGCCGCGCTGCTCGCCGCGCGCTTCCCAGCCGCCGTCCACCTGCTCGAACTCAAGCGCCTCAAGCAAGTCGCTACTCGCCCCCGGCGAAACCGTGTACGCCCGCACCGCGTGGAACCCCTCCAGCGCCATCTCGGAGGGAATCTCCGGATGGTCGGCAATCAGCGGCGCGTCGGGCACGTCAACCATCACGAGCTCGTGTTCGAGACCCTCCGGATCGGCGAAAATCAGGCTCTCGCCCTCGCGCCGCGACTCGGTGTCGTTGGCGCGCAACCGCTCCTCCCAGAAGTCGAACGCGTCCGCCGAAGCGACCCGCCAGACGATCCGGTGCACCATCCCCGCACCGGCCCGTCCCAGCGGGGCGCCGGGGTACTCGAAGAAGGTCAGATCCGACCCCGCATCCCCATCCTCATCGGCAAAAAAGAGGTGGTAAACGGTCGGGTTGTCCTGGTTGACAGTTTTCTTAACCAGCCGCAGACCCAGGACACCGGCGTAGAAGTCAACGTTGCGCTGGGCATTCTCGGTGATCGCGGTGATGTGGTGAATTCCCTCTAGCTTCATGGCTCACGTATACCATCCCCCAATGAGCCGCGGACGACGACGTACTGTTAGAGCGCTCATCGTCCTCGGCTCGGTGCTGGCCTTCCTCAGCGTTTTCGCGATCTGGATCGAGCGCCAGGCGCTCAATACCGACGACTGGGTGGCGACCAGCGGCAAGCTGTTGGAGAACCAGACGATCCGCACCGCGGTCAGCAACTACCTGGTCGACCAGCTCTACGAAAACGTCAACGTCCACAAGGAACTGGAAAAGATCCTGCCCGGGGAAGCGAAGGAACTGGCCGGGCCGGCAGCCGGCGGCCTGCGGCAGATCGCCGGCAGCGGCGCCGAAAAGGTGCTGGAATCGACGACCGCCCACGAACTCTGGGAAGACTCGAACCGGGCCATGCACGAACAGCTGCTGGCCGTGCTCGAAAACAAGAAGGAAGCTGTCTCGACCGAAGAAGGCAACGTCACCCTCAACCTCGGCAGCCTCCTCACCAACCTCGCGAGCCAGATCGGGATCGGCGAAAGCCTGGCCGAAAAGCTGCCGCCCGACGCCGGCCAGATCCAGATCCTCAAGTCCGACCAGTTAAAGACGGCGCAGAACATCGCGGTCGCGGTCAAGGGGTTGGCGCTGCTGCTCTCGATCCTCACCTTCGCCGCCTTCGGCGGGGCGATTTACCTCTCGCGCGACGGGCGCTGGGTAACGGTGCTGCTCAGCGGCGTCGGCCTGATCGCCGCGGGCTTTGCCGCAATCGTCTTCCGTCACGTCGCTGGCGGCATCGTCGTCGGCCAGCTGGTGACGAACGACAGCGTCAAGCCGGCGGGCGAAGCGGTCTGGTCGATCGGCACCTCACTGATGACCAGCATCGCCACCACGGTGATCGTCGTCGGCGTCCTCTTCCTCGCCGCCGGCTGGCTCGCCTCGCCGACCGGCGGCGCCCGCGGGGTGCGCCGCTTCCTCGCCCCCGTCCTGCGCCTGCACCCCGCCTTCGTCTACACCGCCCTAGCAATCGTCGTCTGCATCTACTTCCTCAGCGCCCCGACCCAGGGTCTGCGTTCCTTCCTCACCACCCTGATCATCGCCGGCATGGCCGCCTTCGGCATCCACGAGCTGCGCAAGCAGACCGAGGAGGAATTCCCGGAAGCGACCTATGACGAAGTCTTCGGCGGCACCCGCGACAAAGTCGTCGGCGCCGTGCGCGACGCCAACATCCCCGAGCGGGTCGGCGAGCAGGCGGCAAAACTGCGCCTGCCGGAGGTGCGGCGGCGCTCGCCGGACGGGGGCGCCGAGGCGCCCACCGCGACGATGCCCGTCAGTGCGGAGGACGCCCGCCTGCAGCGGCTCGAAAAACTGGGCGAGCTGCGCGAGAAGGGCATCCTCACCGACGAGGAGTTCGCCGCCGAGAAGACTCGCCTCCTCGACGGCGACTCGCAGGGATAGGTCGAACCGCGGCTCGCGGCTCAGCGTTTGGCGTAATCGCCGATCTCGCCGAAGTCGACCATCACGCAGGCCTCCGATCCGGTGACCTCCGCGTCGTGACCTGGTGGGATCGCGACGACGTCTCCCGGGTTGATCTCGATCTCCTGGCCATCGTCCATGTGGATGCTCATGCTGCCGGAGAGGACGTAGCCGAAATGGGCGACCTGACACGAATCCGTACCCGCGATCGGCTTTACGTTCTGCGACCACTTCCAGCCTGGCTCGAAGGTGCCGTAACCGACGGGGTGACCCGCAAGTTCCACCACCTTCGCCTGACCCTTGCCTTCGAACTCCCGGGTCTCGTCGGGAGAGTCGAAGTTCTTGACTTCCGCAGCCATTGGGGACTCCTTCCTAATGAATGAGCCCTGCCTGAACTCGACCCTACAACGTCTGCAGCCCGGTGTCGATGGGCGTCGTGCCCTGGCTCTAGTACCCGCAGGTAGAAGGGGCCGCTACTGGCGCCCTGCACTCAAACAGAAAGTTGCGGTGGAAGAAAGCCCGCCGCCGGAATCGAACCGGCAACCTCCTCATTACAAATGAGGTGCTCTCCCAGGTTGAGCTAGGCGGGCGTGGTGGGCGATGATGTCCGAAATGGACGTCGAGTTCAGATTCCTGGGGCCCGATGAGGGAACGGTGCTGTCGGGCGCAATCGAATCTGCATACGGCCAATCATACGACGTTCGGTGGGTCTACGACCCGGAGGAGGTTGGCGCACGGATTCGTGCCGGGATCTACGCCTCCTGCATCGCAGAAAGCCCTGCAGGGGAGCTGCTTTGCCACATCGGGATGAGCCTGGCAGCGGCCGGCGACACGGTCGGCCATTCGGGACAGGCAGTGACGCTTCCCACCGCCCGCGGGCAGCACCTCTTTACCCGCACCAAGCGCTTCCTGATGGACTGGGCACGGGAGCGCGGATTGGCCGGGCTGTACAGCGAGGCCACCGCCGCCCACCCCTACAGCCAGAAGGCGAACATCGAGCTCGGCGCGCACGAGACCGGCTTCCTGCTGGGCTGGATTCCGGCGTCCGTCTCCAACGACGCGGCAGCGGAGCGACAGGGGCGCCAATCGGCGGCGCTCCTCTACAACAAGTTGAACGACGGCCACGAGCGCGCCGTGTTCGCGCCGGAGCGACACCGCGAGATCGTCGGCCAGACGCTGGAGCTCTGCCAACTGCGCGGCAGCCTGGCCGAGCCGCCCGCCAGCGCCGAACTGGCGGAGCGCAGCGAGCTCCAGGTCGAGATCGACACCGACCGAGAAAAGACGGTCTTTGACTTCCTGTGATTGCATTGCAGTCTCTACTGCGGCGGCGAGTCGTGCGACGACCGGCTTCGGCGTGCCTGCCGTGACCATAACGCCTATC
>Ga0207690_10002157_pt1 | contig 12029 bp, 9 predicted proteins | sample KBSC23metaG_FD_184315 | JGI IMG/M metagenome (GOLD analysis project Ga0207690, IMG submission 184315) | Corn rhizosphere microbial communities from Kellogg Biological Station, Michigan, USA - KBS C2-3 metaG (SPAdes) (version 2) | ecosystem: Host-associated > Plants > Roots > Rhizosphere > Soil ...
TGTTCGACGGCATCGGCTACCACAACTTCGTGTTCGCCAGGCCCGAGTTGCGCGATCGGGTGATCTTCGTCGACTCGGTGTCCAAGACCTACGGCATGCCGGGCTGGCGCGTGGGCCTGATCGCGGGGCCCGAGGTGGTGGCCAAGGCGGTGACCACGCTCAACTCCAACCACATCACCAGCTTGCCGGAAGTGATCACCGCGGCGGCTGTGGCGGCGTTCAGTGGCCCGCAGGACGTTCCGCGCGCCAGGTGCGCGGAGTTCGCCGGCAAGCGCGACATCGTGGTTGCCGCGCTTGGTGCGATTCCCGGCGTGGCCTGTCCGCGGCCGCAGGGAGCGTTCTATGCGTTCCCCGACATTTCCGCGGCGTTCGGCAAGAGCCATCACGGCACGAAGATCAACAACGACGTGGAGTTCTGCGCCGCGTTGCTGGAAGCCAAGGGCGTGGCCTGCGTTCCCGGTTCCGCGTTCGGCGAGCCGCGCGCGATGCGCATTTCCTACACCTGCCCGACTGCACAACTGCAACCGGGCCTGGCGCGCATCGCCGAATTCTTCGCCGAACTGAACTGACCAATTCCCTGCGGGGCGTCCCGTGCGCTCCGCATAAATGAAATACCCAAGAAGGAGTCATCGTCCATGAAAGCCCCCGTTCGAGTTGCCGTCACCGGCGCCGCCGGCCAGATCGGTTATGCCTTGCTGTTCCGCATCGCCGCCGGCGACATGCTGGGTCCGGATCAGCCGGTGATCCTGCACCTGCTGGAAATCACCCCGGCGCTGCCGTCGCTGCAGGGTGTGGTGATGGAGCTGAACGACTGCGCGTTTCCGACCCTGGCCAGCGTGGTCGCCACCGACGACGCGAACGTCGCGTTCAAGGATGTCGATTATGCGCTGCTGGTCGGTGCCCGCCCGCGCGGTCCCGGCATGGAGCGCAAGGACCTGCTGGAGGCGAACGGCGCGATCTTCGGCCCGCAGGGCAAGGCCCTGAATGAGCATGCCAAGCGTGACGTGAAGGTGCTGGTGGTCGGCAACCCGGCCAACACCAATGCGCTGATCGCCCAGCAGAACGCGCCGGACCTGGATCCGAAGTGCTTCACCGCGATGGTTCGCCTCGACCACAACCGCGCGTTGTCGCAGCTGGCCGAGAAGACCGGCAGCCACACCACCGACATCAAGAAGATGACGATCTGGGGCAACCACAGCTCGACCCAGTACCCGGACATCCACCATGCCACCGTCAACGGCAAGGCGGCGATGTCGCTGATCGACCAGGCCTGGTACGAGAACGACTTCATCCCGACCGTGCAGCAGCGCGGAGCGGCGATCATCAAGGCGCGCGGTGCCTCGTCGGCGGCTTCGGCTGCTTCTGCCGCCATCGACCACATGCGCTACTGGGCGCAGGGCACCGCCGAGGGCGACTGGGTCTCGATGGGCATCCCGTCCGACGGTTCCTACGGCATCGCCCCGGGCGTGATCTACGGCTACCCGGTGACCGTGAAGAACGGCAAGTACGAGATCGTGCAGGGCCTGGCGATCAACGACTTCTCGCGTGCGCGCATGGACGCCACCGACAAGGAGCTGCGCGAAGAGCGCGCCGGCGTCGAGCACCTGTTCGCGAAGTAACGCCAGGAAGGCGTCATCCCGTGCAGTACGAGGATGTACGTTGATAAGGGATCCAGCGACTCGAAACAGGCCGGCCTTGCCGGCCTGTTTTCATTCGCACATACGCCGAAAGTCGAGTGCCGTGCCGCACCGTGTCTGGTCTAGGCTTGGGCTGCCCCCACAAGCCTGATGGAGTGCGTATGCAGTACGAGGAGTTCTACCGGCAGTCGATCGACGAGCCGGAGCAGTTCTGGGCCGAGCAGGCGCGGCTGATCCACTGGCATACGCCGCCGCGGCAGATTCTCGACCAGTCGAATCCGCCGTTCCGGCGCTGGTTCGTCGGCGGCACCACCAACCTCTGCTACAACGCGGTCGACCGCCATCTGGCCGAGCGCGCCGAACAGCTGGCGCTGGTGGCGATTTCCAGCGAGACCGGCGTCACCCGCGAGTTCACCTACCGTCAGCTGCACCGCGAGGTGAACGCGTTCGCCGCCGTATTGCAGTCGCTGGGTGTAGGCAAGGGCGATCGCGTGGTGATCTATCTGCCGAACATCGCCGAGGCGGTGTTCGCCATGCTGGCCTGCGCGCGCATCGGCGCGATCCATTCGGTGGTGTTCGGCGGCTTCGCCGCGCACAACCTGGCGCTGCGCATCGACGACGCGCAGCCGAAGCTGCTGATCGCCGCCGATGCCGGCATGCGCGGCGGCAAGGTGATCCCGTACAAGCCGCTGGTCGACGCGGCGCTGGACGAGGCCTCGGCGCCGCCGCCGCACGTGCTGATCGTCGATCGCAAACTCGATCCGCAGATGACCTGCCGGGCCGGGCGCGACCTCGATTACGCCGAATTGCGCATGCGGCACGAGGACGCCGAGGTGCCGGTGGCCTGGCTGGAGTCGAATGAGCCAAGCTATTTGCTGTACACCTCCGGCACCACCGGCAAGCCGAAGGGCGTGCAGCGCGACGTGGGCGGTTATGCGGTGGCGATGGCGCTGTCGATCCGTTACGTGTTCGACATCGCGCCGGGGCAGGTGATGTTCGCCACCTCGGACGTGGGCTGGGCGGTGGGGCATTCCTACAATGTCTACGGCCCGCTGATCGGCGGCGCCACCTCCTTGCTGTACGAAGGGCTGCCGACGCGGCCGGATGCGGGCATCTGGTGGCAGCTGTGCGAGCAGTACGGCGTGCGCACGATGTTTTCCTCGCCCACGGCGATCCGCGTGCTGAAGAAGCAGGACGAGAGCTGGCTGAAGAAGTACGACCTGTCGAAGCTGAAATGGCTGTTCCTCGCCGGCGAGCCGCTGGACGAGCCGACGGCGCAGTGGATCACCGATGCGCTCGGCGTGCCGGCGATCGACAACTACTGGCAGACCGAGACCGGCTGGCCGGCGATCACCCTGATGCCCGGGCTGGAATTGAAGACGGTGAAGTTCGGCTCGCCCGGCCTGCCGGCGCCGGGCTACCGGATGAAGGTGATCGACGAGAACACCGGCAAGGAAGTCGCGGCGGGGACCAAGGGTGTGCTGGTATTCCAGCCGCCGCTGCCGCCGGGTTGCCTGACGACCGTGTGGCGCGACGACGACCGCTATGTGCACAGCTACTTCAGCCATTTCAAGGAACTGTTGTACAGCTCGCTGGACTGGGCGGTTCGCGACGGGGACGGCTACACGTTCGTGCTCGGCCGCACCGACGACGTGATCAACGTGTCCGGTCATCGCCTGGGCACGCGCGAGATCGAGGAGTCGGTGGCCAGCCACCCGGCGGTAGCCGAGGCGGCGGTGATCGGCGTGAAGGACGAGCTGAAGGGACAGGTGCCGATCGTGTTCGCCACGCTGAAGCAGGATGCGGGTGACGGCGCCGGCGACGTGGCGCGGGCGATGCAGCAGCGCGTGGTCGATCAACTCGGCGGGGTGGCGAAGCCGGCACGCATCTACGTGGTGAACACTTTGCCGAAGACCCGTTCCGGCAAGCTGCTGCGCCGCTCGCTGCAGGCGCTGGCGGAGCACCGCGATCCGGGGGATCTGTCCACGCTGGATGATCCGGGTGCGCTGGACGATATTCGCCGTGCGCTGGAGCGCGGGCCCGACCAGGGCAGTTGAAGGGAGCCATCAGGCAAACGGGGCGGCCGAAGCCGTCCCGTTGTTTTTCTGCCCGGATGAACTCCGCCGATCAGGCAGCCACTGCTTCCTTCTCCGCCTTCGCGGCCACTAGCGGGCTGCGGATCAGGTGGTCGAACGCGCTCAGCGCGGCGGTGGAGCCGGCGCCCATCGCGATCACGATCTGCTTGTACGGCACGGTGGTGGCGTCGCCGGCGGCGAACACGCCGGGCAGCGAAGTCTGGCCGCGCTCGTCGATGACGATTTCGCCGCGTGGCGACAGTTCCAGCGTGCCTTTCAGCCACTCGGTGTTCGGCAGCAGGCCGATCTGCACGAAGATGCCTTCCAGTTCGAGGCTGTGCATCACGCCGTCGACGCGGTCCTTGTAGACCAGGCCGGTAACCTTCTGGCCGTCGCCCAGCACCTCGGTGCTCTGCGCACTGACGATGATGTCGACATTGGGCAAGCTACGCAGCTTGCGTTGCAGGACTTCGTCCGCGCGCAGCTTCCCGTCGAACTCGACCAGGGTGACGTGGCTGACGATGCCGGCCAGGTCGATCGCCGCCTCCGCGCCCGAGTTGCCGCCGCCGATCACCGCCACGCGCTTGCCCTTGAACAGTGGGCCGTCGCAGTGCGGGCAGTAGGCCACGCCCTTGTTGCGGTACTCGTCTTCGCCGGGCACGCCCATCTGCCGCCAGCGGGCGCCGGTGGAAAGGATCACGGTTTTCGACTTCAGCGTGGCGCCGTTGGCCAGTTCGATTTCGATCAGCCCGCCCGGCTCGCCGGCCGGCACCAGTTTCTCGGCGCGTTGCAGGTTCATGATGTCGACGTCGTATTCCTTGACGTGCTGCTCCAGCGCCGCGCCCATCTTCGGGCCGTCGGTGGCCGAGACCGAGATGAAGTTCTCGATCGCCATGGTGTCCAGCACCTGGCCACCGAAACGCTCGGCCGCCACGCCGGTGCGGATGCCCTTGCGCGCGGCGTAGATAGCAGCGGCTGCGCCGGCCGGACCGCCGCCGACCACGAGCACGTCGAACGCGTCCCTAGCCTTGATCTTTTCCGCTTCACGGGCGCTGGCGCCGGTGTCGATTCTTGCCAGGATCTGCTCCAGGCTCATGCGGCCCTGGTCGAACACTTCACCGTTGAGGTAGACGGTCGGCACCGACATTACCTGGCGCGCCTCGACCTCGTCCTGGTACAGCGCGCCGTCGATGGCGACGTGCTGGATCTTCGGGTTCAGCACGCTCATCAGGTTCAGCGCCTGCACCACGTCGGGGCAGTTCTGGCAGGACAGCGAGAAATAGGTTTCGAAACGGTAGTCGCCGTCGAGATTCTTCACCTGCTCGATCACATCCGCCGCAGTCTTGGACGGATGGCCGCCGACCTGCAGCAGGGCGAGCACGAGCGAGGTGAATTCATGGCCCAGCGGAATGCCGGCGAAGCGCACACCGATGTCGCTGCCGACGCGGTTGATCGCAAACGAGGGCTTGCGCTTGTCGTCGTCGCGGCGAACCAGGGTGATCTGGCCGGACAGCGAGGCGATTTCCTCCAGCAACTCGTTGAGTTCGGCGGACTTGGCGCTGTCATCCAGGGACGCAACGATCTCGATCGGCTGCGTGACCTTTTCCAGATAGGCCTTCAACTGGGTTTTGAGATTGGCATCCAACATGACGGACTCCGTGGGTTTCTTGGGGTGTGCGTGGCGAGCACCCGGGCGGACCCGGGCGTCGCTTTGTACGATATTTCGGTAGAGCGGACCCGGAAGAACTCCGGGTCCGTGGCGCTTTCGCGCGGGGATGACTCAGATCTTGCCGACCAGGTCCAGCGACGGCGCCAGGGTCTTCTCGCCTTCCTTCCACTTGGCCGGGCAGACTTCGCCCGGATGGGCGGCGACGTACTGCGCTGCCTTCACCTTGCGCAACAGTTCCTTGGCGTCACGGCCGATGCCGCCGGCCGTGATCTCGACGATCTGGATCTTGCCCGCCGGATCGATCACGAAGGTGCCGCGATCGGCGATGCCGGCGTCTTCAATCAGCACCTCGAAATTCTTCGAGATCTGATGGGTCGGATCGCCGACCATGGTGTAGTTGATCTTCTTCACCGCATCGGAGGTGTCGTGCCAGGCCTTGTGCGCGAAATGGGTATCGGTGGAGACCGAGTAGATCTCGACGCCTAGCTTCTGGAATTCGGCGTAATTGTCGGCCAGGTCCTCCAGCTCCGTCGGGCAGACGAAGGTGAAGTCGGCGGGGTAGAAGAACACGACGGACCACTTGCCCTTCAGGTCGGCGTCGGTGACTTCGATGAACTGGCCGGCCTTGAGGGCCTGGGCCTTGAACGGTTTCACTTCGGTATTGATCAGGGACATCTTTGCTTGCTTCCCGTGGTGGTTGAAGGATGAAACAGATGCTACGGCCCCCGACGCGATTAATCTAATTGATTGTTGGCATCGGTTCGATTGGCTGCAACTATCATGTGATAGTCCAACATGTGAGGCCGGGCGGGGCAGCTTCAAGCCCCCGCCGATCGGTCGCGTCGGTGCGGAGAGCTACGGAGCCGCGAGGCGGTCGCGCAACTGGTAGTCGACCACCGTGGCGGTGATGATGTCGCTGCCCACGTTCACCGTGGTGCGCATCATGTCGAGGATGCGGTCGACGCCGATGATGATGCCGATGCCTTCCGGCGGGATCCCGAACGTCGCCAGCAGGCCGGCGATCATCGGCAGCGAGCCACCCGGTATGCCGGCGACTGCGACCGCGCTGAGCACCGACAGCAGCATCAGGATCGCCTGGTGGCTCAGGGTGAGTTCCACGCCGAACGCCTGCGCCACGAACAGCACCACGCAGCCCTCGAACAACGCCGTGCCGCTCATGTTCATGGTCGCGCCCAGCGGCAGCACGAAGCCGGCCGTGCTGGGTGCGAGCTTCAATTCGTCATGCGCCACCGCCAGCGAGGCGGGCAGGCAGGCGTTGCTGGAGCTGGTCGAGAACGCGGTGATCAGCAGCGGCCGGATCTGCCGGAAATAGGCCAGCGGCGATCGGCCGGCGAGAAAGCGCAGCCACAACGACATGGTGCCGAACAGGTGCAGCGCCAACGCCACGGCGCAGCCGACCACGAACACCGACAGCGCCAGCAGCACATCCACGCCGACCTTGACGATCACGCTGTAGATCATCGCCGGTACCGCATAGGGAGCCAGTTCCAGCGCGAAGCCGACGATCTTCGTCATCAGGTCGGTGATCGTGTCCAGCGCCATTTGCACCCGCTTGCGTTCCTTCTCGCGCAACTGGGTGGCGGCGGCACCGACCAGGATCGCGAACAGGATCAGCGGCAGCACGTCGCCCAGCGTGTCGCGGCTGGGGCCGGCCACGGCGCCGACCAGGTTGCGCGGCATGAACATCTCCACCAGCGTGCCGAAGCTCATGCTGGGCTGGGCCGCCTTCTTGTCGATCGACCGCTGCGCGCTGCTGCCGTATTCCTGCATCAGCTGCGTGCGCGCCTGTTCATCCAGGTGGTGGCCAGGCTGCACCGTGTTCATCATCACCAGGCCGATCGCCACGGCGATGCCCATGTTGAGGAAGAACAGCAGGAAGGTCCGCCCGGCCAACGGACCGAGCCGATCCAGCCGGCCGAGCTGGGCCACGCCGGAGGCCAGCGAAGTGAACACCAGCGGGATCACCACGAAGAACAGCATGCGCAGGAAGATCTGCCCGAACGGATCGAACACCGCGGCGGAGATCTTTTGCATCAGCGCCAGCGTGGGCGGATGCCACTGGCCGATGCCCAGCGTGGCCACGGCAGCGACCACGCCGATCACGAGGCCCCAGAGGATGCGTTTTGCGAGAGGAGTCGATGTGCTCATTCGGTTGAATGTACGGGGCCACGGCGGATTCGTCACGCAGGAATTTTCGAGCTGCGGCGGGCCCGGCTGGACCGTGCTTTTGCGACCGCGGCAGGGGTGCCGAAAGGTCCCATCCCGGCGACGAGCCGCCGTAGGCTAAAATAGGCGTTTTGACGGAGGCGACATGACACAGCCAGCATCCCCGGGCGCAGGTTTCCGCGCGGAACTTGTCGCCGAACAGCCGTTGCAGGTCATGGGCGCGATCACCGCCTACGCCGGCCTGATGGCCAAACGCGTCGGCTACAAGGCGCTGTACCTGTCCGGCGGCGGTGTCGCCGCCAATTCGCTGGGCGTGCCGGACCTGGGCATCAGCACCATGGAGGACGTGCTCACCGACGCGCGCCGCATCGTCGACGCCACCGGCCTGCCGCTGCTGGTCGATATCGACACTGGCTGGGGCGGGGCATTCAACATCGCGCGCACGATCCGCTCCTTCATCGGCGTCGGCGTGGCCGCGGTGCACATGGAGGACCAGGTCGGCCAGAAGCGCTGCGGCCATCGTCCGGGCAAGGAAGTGGTGCCGAAGGAGGAGATGGTCGACCGCGTCAAGGCGGCGGTGGATGCACGTACCGATCCGGGCTTCGTGATCATGGCACGCACCGATGCGGCCGCCGTCGAGGGTATCGACTCGGCGATCGAGCGCGCCTGCGCCTACGTCGAGGCCGGCGCCGACATGATCTTTCCGGAAGCGATGAAGACGCTGGACGACTACCGTCGTTTCAAGAGCTCGGTGAAGGTGCCGATCCTCGCCAACCTCACCGAGTTCGGTTCCACCCCGTTCTTCACCACCGACGAACTGCGCGGGGCCGGCGTGGACATCGCGCTGTACTGCTGTGGCGCCTATCGCGCGATGAACAAGGCCGCGCTCCATTTCTACGAGACGGTGCGCCGCGAAGGTACTCAGAAGAACATCATCGACACCTTGCAGACGCGCGAGGAGTTGTACGACTTCCTCGGTTACCACGCCTACGAGGACAAGCTCGACACGCTGTTCTCGAAGCAAAGCTGACCACCCGCCTTGTCATCGTGAAGGAGCCCGCTTGCGGGCTCCTACCAAGAAAGAAAAACCTGCACCCTGGAGATTTCCGATGAGCGAGCAAGTCCTTCCCAAGGCCAAGAAATCCGTCGCCCTGTCCGGCGTGGCCGCGGGCAACACCGCGCTGTGCACGGTCGGCCGCAGCGGCAACGACCTGCATTACCGCGGTTACGACATCCACGACCTGGCCGCCAAGGGCTGTTTCGAGGAGGTGGCCTACCTGCTGGTGCATGGCGTGCTGCCGAACTGGACCGAGCTGAACAACTACCGTGCGCGGCTGAAGCGCCTGCGCGGCCTGCCGGCGCCGGTCAAGGCCGCGATGGAGCTGCTGCCGGCCGCCACCCATCCCATGGACGTGCTGCGTACCGGCTGCTCGGTGCTGGGCACCGTGCTGCCGGAGAAGGACGACCACAACGTCACCGGCGCGCGCGACATCGCCGACCGCCTGATGGCCAGCTTCGGCTCGATGCTGCTGTACTGGTACCACTTCAGCCACAACGGCAAGCGCATCGAAACCGAGACCGACGACGACTCGATCGCCGCGCACTTCCTGCACCTGCTGCATGGCAAGAAGCCGAGCGACCTGCACGCGCAGGCGCTGGACAAGTCGCTGGTGCTGTACGCCGAGCACGAGTTCAATGCATCGACCTTCGCCGCCCGCGTCATCGCCGGCACCGGCTCGGACATCTACTCGGCGATCACCGGCGCCATCGGTGCGCTGCGCGGCCCGAAGCACGGCGGCGCGAACGAGGTGGCGATGGAGATCATCGCGCGCTACCGCAGCGCGAACGACGCGGAAGCCGACATCCGTGCCCGGGTCGAGCGCAAGGAGATCATCATCGGCTTCGGCCACCCGGTTTACACCGTGTCCGATCCGCGCAACGAGATCATCAAGGAAGTCTCGCGCAAGCTGTGCACCGACGGCGGCAACCCGACCCTGTTCGACGTCTCCGAGCGGATCGAGAAGGTGATGGGCGAGGTCAAGAAGATGTTCCCGAACCTCGACTGGTTCTCGGCCAGCGCGTATCACATGATGGGCGTACCCACCGCGATGTTCACGCCGCTGTTCGTGATCGCGCGCACCTCCGGCTGGAGCGCGCACGTGATCGAGCAGCGCGAGGACGGCAAGATCATCCGCCCTAGCGCGAACTACACCGGCCCGGAAGATCAGGCCTACGTGCCGATCGACAAGCGCTAGGCAGACATTTTTTCCGATACGGAAGGGAGCCGCGAGGCTCCCTTTTCGTGTCAGCGAGGTGAAGATTGCTTGAACCGAAACTGACTCGTGGAACGGTCCGTTTCGACCCCGGTGCGCGAAGGACCTTCCCGCTGTATCACTCCTGTTACAGGTGTAAGCACCTTGTTTCCCGTCCGTTCATGTAGCTAACCGTGCTGCAGTGCGGTTTACCGGTCCGACGGCGGCAACGGCTGTTCCAGGGGCGAATCGGGTTGCCGTGTCATGGTATGAACCAAGTTGCAGTTCACTGGCAGGTTTGTCGGCCAGTGGACTGATTTTCCGTGGAATCGTGCCAGCTTGGATGAAATTCACCGGCTGGCTCAAAAATTGCCTTGAGGTGTTTGCTGCAAAGCGAGCAAAAAACAGGGGGTCACCGCATCGTTCGGGAGAACAAACATGCGAAAGACTCTTTTAATGACAGCGATATGCATTGGCTTGGGATTCACGCTTCCCGCTCTGGCCGACGACACCCAGACCGGCGGGGCCGGAGCGACTGCGCAACGGAACTCCACAGCCACCCAGACCAACGACAGTTCGACCGACAGTTCCACCCATTCACGTCAGCGCAACAACAACGGCGATTCCTACGCCAATGGACAAGGCAGCTCGGCCGCCAACAACGGCGGCACGGCGAGTTCGTCGATAGCGTCCTCGTTCAACACCAACAAGGCGATCGCGATCAGTCGCCTCGATGGTGTGGTGACCGACATCCGCGCGCATGACATCGGCAACGTCGCGCGGAATACCGGCAACGCCAATGGCGGCAGGGGTGGCTCTGGCGGCGACGGCTCTGGCGGCTGGGCCTCTGGCGGCCGCGGTGGCTCGGGCGGTGATGGCGGGAACGCCCGCTCGCGCAGCGGTTATGCCGGCGGCTCGGGTGCCGACAGCGGCTATGTCGGCGCACTCAGTGGCGCGGAAGGCGGCGACTCGAATGGCGACAACTACGCCAATGCACGGGCCCGCTCGCGCGGGGCGTCCAGTACCGGAGGAACGGCGACTGGCGGCAATGGCACCTGGGCCGGCGGAGCGGGCACCGGTGGTGCGGCGACCGCAAGCAGCGGCGCGGCGACCTCGACCGGTGGCAGCAGCGGTGCGGCGGACAGCACCGGTGGCATGGGCGGAGCCGGCGGAAGCGGTGCGTCCGCGACCGGTGGTGAAGGCCTCGCCGGTGCCGGTGGAACCGGTGGTGCGGGCGGTTCGAATATGGTGGATGCCGGCACATTCGACATGTCCAACCACATGGACGGCGCGGCCGCGGCGGCGGCAGGCGTCACGGTCATGGCGCAGAACAGCGGCGTCGGTTCGCTGGTCCAGCAGAGCGTGAACGTCCAGGCCAACCTCAACATTGGTCCATGACCGAAGCCTTGCGCGGTGGGGCGCTTGGCGCTCCACCGTGCTTCCCGAGCAGAGCGTTTCGGGTGCCAATGCGGTCGGCGTTCGCGGATGCCCCGTCGTACGCGGCCGTCATGGAGACAGGAGAAGCACCATGCGTACAGTCAATCCCATGTCGTGGCCCGCGATGTTGCTGCTTGGCGCGTTGACGTGGAGTGCGGCGGCGACACAGCCGGGCACCCGGGTTCCGGCAATCACCGCAGCGGCACCTTCCGCCCGGCCTGCCTGGCTCGATGGATGGGGCCGCAGCGCGGACAGCAGGACTCTGGCGATGTCCAGTGGCGGCAACGAGGTCAGCGAAACCATCATCTTGAACGGCACGGTGGCGAACAACACTGTCGACCATGTGGTGACCGGATCGAACGCGATCGGCAATGGCGCTTTCAACGGCGCCGCCGGCGTGCCGATGGTGATTCAGAACACCGGCAACGGCGTGTTGATCCAGAACGCCACCATCCTCAACGTGCAGTTCCAGCCATGAGCGGCCGCTTGCGCCATGTGTGCTGGCTGGCCCCGGCGTTCGTCGTCGGGCTGCTGCTGGCTTCGGCGCCGCTGGCGGCCTCGTCGGTCGCGCTGCCCGGCGTGCAGGGCGGCAGTTATGGCCTGCACCTGACCAGCCTGAAGGAAATCCGTTACCGCAACACGATCCGCCAGAAATACGATTTCAGCTGCGGCTCGGCAGCCGTGGCAACCCTGCTCACCTACCAGTACGGCTACCCGGTGGACGAGCAGCAGGCGTTTGCGCAGATGTATGCGCACGGCAACCAGCCGAAGA
>Ga0207690_10002164_pt1 | contig 12007 bp, 6 predicted proteins | sample KBSC23metaG_FD_184315 | JGI IMG/M metagenome (GOLD analysis project Ga0207690, IMG submission 184315) | Corn rhizosphere microbial communities from Kellogg Biological Station, Michigan, USA - KBS C2-3 metaG (SPAdes) (version 2) | ecosystem: Host-associated > Plants > Roots > Rhizosphere > Soil ...
AGGACATGCCCGGGATCGCCCGCGACTACTGGGCCGGCATCCGCCAGGCCTGGCTGGCCGCCAACCCGCCACCGCTGCCGCAGCAACCGGTCCGCGTCAACCAGCTCGCCCTCCACCACGCCGCCGAGAAGATCGCCCGCGCCCACGTCGCCGTCTTCGTCCTGCTGCTGATGGGCATCGTCGCCTATCTCGCCAAAGGACGTGGCAGCATGGGCGAACTCGCCGAAAGCGTGCGCGGCAGCAAGGTCGGGCCAAGGTTCGCGGAGTGGATGGTCAGGAATGAGGGGAAGCTGAAGGCGGAGCCGCGACTGCGGGCTCGTGAGGAAAACAAACCCACGGGGCACATCAACAGTGGGCCGGACGATGTACGAGCCAATGCGCCACTGAACCGACGACGGAACCCAGTTGGTCCCCGGGAGAGCCGGCAGAACGTAGTGCCGAACAAGGGTCCGGAACCCTCAGCCGCCATTTCAAAACTCCAGGACCTAGAATTCAGCGGACTGAAAGCGAAACGTATTCTTCGTGGAGACAATGGAACGGTTGCGGTCATAGGTAGGACAATGGGCAATGAAACCCGTGCCGGTGTCCGGGACTACGGTGCAGGCCTGTCCGGACTCGGTTATAAAACAGAACTATTCGATGGCGCGAATATCCCAAAACCGGCACTCGATGAATTCCAGCAACTGGCGTCCCAAGCCAAACAGGACTTCGCTGCCGGCATAAGGGATAGCGAATATTTGACTGCGAGTGAAGTCAAGCAGACGATGTTGTACAAGGAAAATATTGAATGGGCCACCAAATTGAACGCGCAAGGCTATACGGTGGTCGACTTAGGAAATCCATATGACCTTGACAACAGCGCTTTCTATGACGCAGAGACAAAAATTCTTTTCCCCGGAAACTAAAATGAAAGAGTTCGAGAGCGTATCCGCGTCCCTACGCACCAATTTATCATTCTTGAATCAATGGAAGCTGGAGCCCTGCGGCGATAGCATCAGTCGCTCCACGTTGCTCGGAGAAAGGTTGCTCATCAGCTACTCATCAAAAATCTCGGGAAGATCAATTCGCATCTATTATTCGTCCGCCAGCGTCGGAAAACCTGCCAAATTTTCCACATTCATCGATTCAGGAGATGGCCAGAGCTTCTTCCTGGATGATTATCTGTTGGAACATGGGCAGAAAAAAATGCTGAAACTCTTTCGCAATGAGTCCCCTGAAAAGCCAACGCAGGAATTTTCCCGTGATTTCGCAAGGATCCTGCAGGTAGTCCTCGAAAACTCGTTCTCCAATCTTCTTCTCGGAAAATCGTGGGAAATCACCCCGTTCGATTGGAGTCCGTATAAATAAAAAATGAATATTCATCTTCTGGACGGTGATCATGTCGATCTTCGACGAACTCATTCAGAGCGCACTGCCCACTATCGATTTCTTGGATAACTGAACCGTTGCATTCGATGGCCTCCGGCGACACTCAGCACCGCCCGCCACTCACCCGATCGCGCAACTCCAGATCCTGTGCCGTGAACACTTCGGCGTAACCGGCATCGACGAGCAGGTCGCGCGCCGCTTCCCCTTGGTTCCAGCCGTGTTCGAACAGCAGCCAGGCGTCGGGATGCAGGTGGGCACGGGCGTCGTGCACGATGCGGCGGATGTCGTCGAGGCCGTCGGGGCCGGAGGCGAGCGCCGCGGGGGGCTCGAAGCGCAGATCACCTTGCGCGAGGTGCGGATCGGCGGCCTCGATGTAGGGGGGATTGGAGACGATCAGGCCGAAGTGCTGACCGGCCAGCGGGGCCAGCCAGTCGCCGTGCACGAAGGCCACGTTGCGGAGCCCAAGGCGTTGCGCATTGCGCTGGGCGACAGCGAGGGCGACGGCACTGGCGTCGGTGGCGACCACCCGCGCGCGCGGACGCTCGCGCGCGATGGCCAGCGCGATCGCGCCACTGCCGGTGCCGAGGTCAGCCACGCTGCAGGCAGCGACGAGCGGCAGGCGCTGCAATGCCAACTCGACCAGCAGTTCGGTTTCCGGGCGCGGAATCAGCGTGGCCGGGCTCACTTCCAGATCCAGCGACCAGAAGCCACGCCGGCCGGTGATATAGGCCACCGGCTCGCCTGCGGCTCGGCGCTCGACCAGGGCGGCATAAGCCGTCTGGACGTCCATATCGGGCACGTCGTCGGCGTGGGTGAACAGCCAGCCGCGCGGTTGCTGCAGCACGTGCAGCAGCAGCAACTCGGCGTCGACGCGCTCGCCGAGCCGGTCGGTGGCGGCGGCCAGCATGCTGCGGACGTCAGGCATGCGGCGGCTCCGTCGCGGATGGCAGCTGCGGCGGCGCCGCGCCCGGCTTCGGCGCGGGCTTGCGCCAGTAGCCGCCGCGCGTCCACGCGTCGAAGGCCCAGCGCAGCCAGTCGATCAGCGACCACGCCAGCCACAGCGCCCACGCCAGCATGGCCAGCTTGTAGAACCACAGCGAGACGCTGAACACGCCGCCGGCGGGCAACGCATTGGCACTCTGGTCGGCGAACCAGCGCAGGTTCCACGCAGTGGACGCATTGCCGGCCACGTGCATGTCCGGCAGGCCGAGCAGGCCCTTCGGCACCGCGCCGATCAGCACCACCAGCGCCAGCACGGTGAGCAGCGCGAGGCCCAGCTGCATCAGGTTGAACTTCGTGCTGCCCAGTCGTTCCGACGGCGTGCTGCGCGCGCGCAGGCCCAGCAGGATCAGCCACACCACCACCAGCGCGTAGGCGCTCCAGGCGAACGCGGAGAACCCAAGCCCCAGCAGCAGCCAGTGCCGGAAACGCAGCGGCGTGGGTGCATAACGCGCCAGCAACCACGCGGCGAACAGCAGCACGACCAGTTGCGACCAGTACAGCACCGCCGGACCGGTGGTCGGCCCCCACGTCCACAGTACCCAGCGATCCTGCGGCAGCTGCAACGCGAGGTCGACGTTCGCCACCGGCGCGTGCAGCGTAAACGCCGGCGTGTGCGTGCGCGCGGCGACCCCGTGCGGCTCGCGCAGGCGCAGCGTGTAGCCGTGTTCGCCGGGCAGCAGCGGCAGGCTGAGCGCTCCGTCGCGCACGGCCAGGTTGACCGGCTCGCCGTCGCGACTCGCATCCAGCAATTCGGCGCCGGCCGGCAGGCCGATCGCATGCTCGCCGCCACGCGTGCTGCGGGCGCGCAGGCTCAGCGTGGTTTCGGTGGCACGCTCGCCGGCGCGGCTGGTCACCTGCACGCCATCGAACGCCAGGCTGTCGCCGGCGATCGCCACCGGCTTGCTGAAGGTCAGCTGCAGGCTCTCGCCGGGCAGCGGCTGGTACAGCAGCCCGTCGTCGCTGGCGCTGGTCGGCACGCCCTTCGCGTCCACGTGCCACATCGGCGCGGCGTGGATGGCCCACACCTCGGCACGCTCGCCCAGTGCCGGCGCCGTGAGCGCCAGCGTCGTCGCATGATCGAGGCGGCTGCTCCAGCGCACCACGCCGCTGTTCGCGTTGAAGGTGATGCCGATGCGGCCGTCCTTCACCAGCACGTCGTCGCCCAGCGGATGCTCGCCCGGCAGCAGCGGCAACGTGACGCTGAAACCGCCGTCCTGCGGGGCGATGCGCTCGACCGTGTTCTCGACGGTCCAGTCGACGCCCAGTTGCAGGCGACGGGTCAGCCGAACGTATGACGGAAAGTTCTGCACGGGCGGCAGATCCTTGCCGTCGGTAGCCGTGCGCACGCGCTGCAGGGCGATGCTGTCGCCCAACGGGCGGCCGTCGTCGACGCCGGCCAGCGACCAGCCCTGGCCGCTGAACCCGATGCGCTGCGGGCGCAGCACGAAGCGCAGGCTGGCGTTGTCGGTCGCGCCGATGCGGTAGCGCAGGCTGACCCGGTGTACGCCACGCTCCAGCCGCAGCAGCAGCTGGTCGTCGCGGCGGGCGAGCGGTGCATTGCCATGCCCGTCCACACTGACATCGAGCAGTTGCAGGGCGTCGTCAGCCTGCGGCAGCGGCAGCACGACTGTCGCACCCATGTGCGCTTCCAGTCCCACGTCGAGCGTGTCGCTGCCGGCCTGCAGTTGCGCCTGCGCCACGGCGGCGCAGGCCGGCGCGCACTTCGGCGCCTCGGTCAACCGGTCGCGCAGCTGGTTCAGCAAGTCCTGGCTGGGCAGATCCTGTGCACGCAGGCCCGCAGGCAGGAGCGCGATGGCCAGCAGGGTGGCGCTCACCGCAGCACCGCCGCGCCAATCACGCCAGCGGCCACGCAGAGGTGTCAGCAGCAGCGGCACCAGCTTGGCCAGCAACAGCGCCAGCAGTCCCACCATGAGCACACGCAGCAGCCGCACCAGCCATGCCGGCGCGATCACCAGCCGCGTGCTCTGCTCCGCCGTGACCGGGCCGGACCAGCCGAGCCGGTAGTCGTTGCCCTGGTCCCAGCTCGGCATGCCGGCGCCGGCCTGGATCAGACTGCGGCTGTCGACCTGGTTGTTGCTGGCGCTGCTGAGGCCCGGCATCTTCGTCGCCAGGACAACGACCGAAGACAGCGCCTGATTCGAACGGCCGCTTGCCACCAGGCCGGAGTCTCCACGTCCTTGCTTGTCCTTCATCGCGTCGTCAGCCGACGGTGCGGGAGTGGTGGCCATCTCTTCAACGGGCGGTGGTGGCAGCGGCGCCGGCGCCACCTGCTGCTTCATCTTCATCTGCGCATTCGCGTAGACCTCTTCCTGCGCTGCCTGCTCGGCGTAACCCGCCGAGACGATCCGGCTCTGGCTGCCACCTTCCAGCTGCGGATGCAGCGCGTACTGCAGCTGTGCCGCGGCGAACGGCAGCGTCCACAGCACCGCCAGCGCGAAGATCGCCACCGCGGCGGCGCGTGCGGCCGCACGCAACCGGCCTTCCGGCAACGCGCGCAGCAGCAGCGCGAGCGCCAGCGTCACCGCCAGCGTCCACAGCGGCGCGGCGCTCTCGTGCTGCGCCAGCGCCAGATAGCCGGCCGCCAGCAGCGCCCACGGCCAGCCGAGCAGACGGCCGGCCAGCAGCGCGATCAGGGCCACCACGAACAAGTCGAGCAGGCTCCACTGGCCAACCCACGAATCGGGCGAGCGGTCCACGCCGAGCGCGCCGAGCAGGCGGTAGCCATGCGGCAGGTGCAAGGTGGCGTCGATGCTTTCCAGCGGCAGCTGCCAGCCGGAACTGGGAATCGCGCCGCGATGCGTGGGCAGGCGCAAGCCGGCGTCGAGATCGAGCTGCTGCTCGCGCAGCTCGACACCGCTGCGGCCACCCTCGCCCTTGCTGACCAGCAGCGGTTCGCCACCCTGGCTGGCCCGCTGCAACTGCCACGGTGCCGCCACGTCCAGGCGCTGGTGCTGGCGCAGCTCGCCGCTGAGGCGGTCGGCCACATTGAGGCCGCCACCGTCGAAGTCCAGCCAAAGTTGGCGCTGCAGATGCAGTTGATCGCCCTTGCCGCCCTCGCCGCCGCGCGTGCCCTGCTCGACCGCCAGACCCATGCTGTCGTCCAGCACGAAGGCCGGCAGCTCGCTCCACTCGCCCGGCACGCCGGCCTGCGCCGCGTCGGTGGCGTTGCCTTCCACGCGAGTGTTGCGCAGGGCGGGAGCATCGTCGTAGCTCCAGATTTCCTGCCGCGGCCACGGCGCCGCTGGCAGCTTCAGTGCCACCTTGCCCAGCGGGGCGACGCTGCGCGCGACAAGCGTAACCGTCCACTGGCCCGGCCGCAGCTGCACGCGCAACTGGCCATCATTTTCCAGCCGCGCCGGCAAGTCGCCGGACAGGGCGGTGGCCACGAAACCCTCCGGCAGCACCGGGCCGAACGACTGCTCGCGCGCGCTGCCGGCGACGTTGAACTGCAGCCGCGTTTCCAGCGTGGCCGGCAGGCCGTCGGCGAGGCGGCGGTAGACGCGCAGCGACAACGCATCGGCGGCGCGCTGCGCGGCGGCGGCCTGGCCCAGGGTGAGCTGATCGCCATTGCGCTCGAGGCGCGTCACCGCCGCACCATCGACGCTCAACTCCACCAAGCCGATGGTCGTCGGCATGCGCAAGCGCGCCGGGCGCGCTGTCCACGGCAGGCTGCCGCGCAACTGGTAATTACCCGGTACAAGCCACAGCATCGGTACACCGTCGCGTGCCAGCACGGTGGCCGGTTGATTGTTCGCACTGACCTGCTGCGGCCAGCTCTTCGCGTCGCCGGGCAGCGCCACCCAGCTCGGCGCATCCACGTGCACGCCCAGGCTGAAGCGACCGCCGTCCTTGCCGGCATCGAGGATCAACCGGCCGGGCCAGGCGCACAGGCGGTTGCCGGCATTCGACGCCTGGGTGGCGAGGAACGGGCAATCGTGCTGTGGCACGTCGTGCAGCACCCAGCCCTGCCAGTCGCGCAACGGCGGCGGCACGTCCTGCGCCGGCAACGGCGCCGCCAGCAGCCACCACAGGCCCAGCAGTCCGAGCATTCGAGCAAGCATGCAGTTCTCCCTGTGTGCCGTGCGGCCGGCACAGTGTAAGTGGAACACGAGAGGCACAAGCAGCGCCTGCCCCGGTGGCGATTCCGACCACTGGTTCAACGCAGCCGGCGACACAATGGGGTTACATGCCAACGACGACGGCGCCGTATAGTGGAACGCGCTTTTCCATCACGGTGAACCGCATGACCCAGCTCAACCGCCAACTGCGCCTCAAGACCCGCCCCGAAGGCTTGGTCCGGCGCGAGGATTTCGACCTGATCGAACAGCCCGTGCCCGCGCTGAAGGACGGTGAAGTGCTGGTGCGCGTGTTGTACCTCTCGATGGACCCGACCAACCGCGTGTGGATGCGCGACATCCCGCAGTACCTGCCGCCGGTGGCGATCGGCGAAGTGATGCGCGCGCTTGGCCTGGGCCGCGTGGTGCAGTCGCGCTCAGCGCAGTACCGCGAAGGCGACCTGGTGCAGGGCGTCACCGGCTGGCAGGATTACCTGGTGTTGCACGAAAGCGCCAAGGGTTACATGCGCCTGCCCGCCGATCCCGGCATCCCGCTGCCCACCCTGCTCGGCGCCGCCGGCATGAGCGGCGTCACCGCTTACTACGGCCTCACCGAGATCGCCCCGGTGCAACCCGGCGAAACCCTGGTGGTCTCCGCCGCCGCCGGCTCGGTCGGCTCCATCGCCGGCCAGATCGGCAAGATCATGGGTGCCCGCGTCGTCGGCATCGCCGGCGGCACCGACAAATGCCGTTATCTCACCGACCAACTCGGCTTCGACGCCGCCGTCGACTACAAGGCCGCCGACTTCAAGCAGCAACTCAAAGCCGCCACGCCCGACGGCGTCCACGTCAACTTCGAGAACGTAGGCGGCGAAGTCATGCGCGCAGTGCTTTCGCGCATGGTCATCGGCGGCCGCGTCGCCCTATGCGGCCTGATCTCCAGCTACAACAGCACCGAACGCCCCAGCGACGACTTCGGCGTGTTCGTGATGAAGCGCCTGAGCATGCGCGGCTTCCTGGTTCTCGATTACACGAAGACGCGCGAGGCGGTGCAGGCGCTTGGTGGGTGGATTCGCGAGGGGAAGTTGAAGGCGGAGGAGACGGTGGCGGAGGGGCTGGAGAATGCGCCGGAAGTGTTGAACCGGCTGTTCGATGGGAGTCATCGGGGGAAGCTGGTGTTGCGAGTGGACGAATTGGCATAGGAAGGGCTTGATGGCAAGCGTATAGTTCCGCCAGTGCCTCAATCGGAAGCAATATGAACATTCAAATCAAGCCCGTCGACGACCGCGCGGTGGAAGAACTGCTCACGTTGCAAGAATCTCATTTCGTTGATTTAAAAAGTGTGGCTATCGCCCCTGCAAAACTAACTAAGACCATCTCGGCATTTGCCAATACGGGCGGAGGAGAGATCTATATTGGTATCGAGGAAGTATCTACGGTCGACGCCGAAATTCGTTGCTGGCAGGGTTTTCCAGATCAAGAAGCCGCGAACGCAGTATTTCAAGTTATTGCAACGATAAATTCACTCGGAAACGCAGTTGACGCAGACTTTTTTGCTTCACCGAATCACGATGGCCTTGTTCTTCATCTTACGATTTTCAAAACTAAAGACGTGGTGCAAGCATCAGATGGCAAAGTCTATGTTCGGCGCAATGCGCAAAACCTACCAGTAGTCGACGAGGCTGCTATGGAACGACTTCGATACGACAAGGGTGTGAAGTCATTTGAAGACGAATTATTGAAGATCGACGTAAAGGACATCACAAACTCGCATACCGTAATCGAGTTCATGCTAGACATAGTCCCCACAGGCGAGCCGGATGACTGGCTACGTAAACAACAGATCATCATCGACGACAGGCCGACTGTTGCAGGCATACTCCTATTTTCCGACCTGCCGCAAGCGACCCTACCAAAACGCAGTGCCGTGAAGATTCTGCGGTATCAAACCAAGGCGGATGCCGAACGCGACTTTCTTGCATTTAATCCAATAACAATCGAAGGTCCTATTTATACACTCATATACGATGCTGTAGAACGTGTAAAGGAAATAATCGAAGGAATAGAAAAGCTCGGCCCAACAGGCATGGAGCAAATCGAATACCCCTCGGAAGCCTTGCACGAAATCCTGACCAACGCCGTCTTGCACAGAGACTACAACGTCGTCGCGGACGTTCAGGTGCGTATATTCGACAACCGCGTCGAAATCGAAAGCCCAGGAAGGCTTCCTGGCCACGTTACGATCAAAAACATTATCAAGACGCAGTTCGCGAGAAACCCTAAGCTCGTGAGACTTGTGAACAAATTCAAGAACCCACCAAATAAGGATGTTGGAGAAGGCTTAAATACAGCTTTTGAGGCGATGGACAAGCTGCGATTAAAGAAACCCACAATCGAAGAAACGGAGACATCGGTCCTCGTTACGTTGAAGCATGAGAGCCTAGGATCTCCCGAGCAGATCGTTATGGAGTATCTCAAAGAAAATGATGAAATCACAAATTCTATCGGCAGAGATATTACCGGCATTACGTCGGAGAACACTATGAAGAAGGTGTTCTATCGGCTACGCGAAAGCGGACAATTAGAGCAGCTGAAGATCCAAGGAAAGAAGCCATCATGGCGTCGTGCCCAAGGCGGGTAAAACGAGGGCATGGTCGAGTTAAGATTGAGTTCGCGTGAAGCATGCTTTCAAGCGCATTGTTCCAGTTAAGCAAACACAAAAGCTTTCGTGCGCCTGCGACACCGAGTTACTTTCTCTTCGCGTGACCAAAGAGAAAGTAACTCGCCCTCCGAAGGAGGACGAAAGCTCTTGCTCTGAAGCTCTACGTTCTGAGCGCACAAGTCGGCAACGGCATCGCCCGCAAGCGGGCTCCTACAGGAAGCTCGCAAACTCCACTGCGCCAACCTCAATCCGAAATCGCCAACACGCACTCCTGCGCCCCAAAACTCCGGCAACAGACCGGAAAGATCGACAACCCGCTGGACACGATGGCCGGCCCGAGCAGCCCTTCCAGGAAACCGCTGAAAAAGCTGCAGCCGGAACGGCCGTCTTCCGCGCACAGCGGGCTGTCGTGGATGTGCAGCTGGCCGCCCTGCTGGTCGACCTCGACCAGCGCGCGCAGCGCGGGGGCGCCGATGTGCTCGATCGCTTCGCGCAAATCCAGTCCGCCATCCAGTGCGTACTCGCGCGCGAACACCCATGCGCCCGTGCGTTGGCCGGCCAGCGCGAGCGAGGATTCGCGCGCACCGGCGGCAACCGAGTGCGCCAGCGCCAGCAGTTGCGGCACGATCCGCGGGTAGTCGTACTCCAGTGACTGCAGCAGTTTTTCGACGGCCGCTTCGTCCGCTTCCAGCGGCACCTGTTCGACGAACGGCGCGGCGACGACGGGAACGGCGAGCGCCGGCGCAGGTGCCCGCGGCGTGGGCAGGATGAATTCGAACTCCGGCTCCGCTGTCGGCTCCGGCGGCGGCACCATGGCCACGGCCGGCGCCGCGACCGGCGCGATGCTGCCGGCCCGCTCCGCTGCCACCGCGGCAGGTGTCGGAACGGCCGCACGAACGGTGGCTGCCGGCGGAACCACGACCGCCGGCTCCGCCAGCTTGCGCGACGCCGCGAAATGCGGCCGCGGCTCGCCTTCGACGCAGGGAAGAACCTTGACGCTGATGAAGCGTTCATAGGTGTCCAGCGCCGCCTCGAGCGCCCGCCTTTTGCGCGACGGCCCCTGCACGATCATCGTCAGCAGGATGCCGTGGTGGTCCTGCACCAGGCGCTGCCGCAGCAAGGTGAATCCGTTGTCGAGGACGAACCGCCCGACCTCGACCAGCAGGCCCTCCCGGTTTTCCGAGAGACCCTGGATCTCCAGCTCGATCATCAGGCCCCCCTGTATGCGATGCCGGTGATTTGTGTCGTGCCGTCCATGCTACGACAGCCGCGGCGGCAAAAGCCGGATGCGGGACTGGAACATCCCGCTTCCGCGCGGCCGCCGCGGCGGCGCAGACGGCCGGCAAACGAAAAGCCCCGCCGCAGCGGGGCTTTTCGCCTGGCCTGCGGGCCTTGCTCAGCGCAGGATCGTGGCCGGGTCCTGCTTCGCCTTCAGCGCGCTGCACAGCTGGATCGATTCGCCGGTCTGCGCCAGGCCGCGGCCGATGCCGGCGGCGTCCTTCTCGCGGGTCTTGAAGAACGCCTGCAGGCGGTCGTATTCGGCGCTGGAGCAACCGCCGCCCGCGGCCAGCGATGGCAGCCGGCCACCGGAGAAGCTGCCGGTGCGAGCCAGGATCTGCTGGTAATGCCCGGTGAACCACGCCCACATCGCGTCACGCTGGGCCTGCGTGTCGCGGCCGCCGCGCAGCAGCATGCCCATCTCGCCGACCTTCACCGGCTTGGTCAGCGCAAAGTTGCGCACCTGCTCGGTCAGCGCCGGGTCTTCCACGCTGGCCAGACCGTCGAGGATGCCGTTGCGCAGGGCCGGGTCGCTGGTCTTCGGCAGTTCGGCGATCAGCGCATCGACCGCGCTCTTGCCGTGCTGCTGCACCGCCACGCCCAGCGCGTCGCCGAGCAGATCGGGATCGGCGGCGGCCAGGTCGAGACGGCCGTCCGCCTTCGGCTTCAGCGCCGCCTCGCCCTGCTTGAGCAACGCCGCGCGCACTTCCGGCAGCTTGAAGTCGAACGCCAGCGCGCCGGCCAGGCTGCTGCGCATCAATGCGTCGTCCTCGGATTCGCCGGTCTTGCGCTGGTAGCCGAGTTGTTCCAGTCGCGGCAGGTACGCGGCCTTCGCCCACGCGGCCAGGCGCGCGCGCTGGGCGTCGGTGACCGCAATGCGCTGGTACAGCCCACTGAGCATGCCCAGCGGTGCGGTGGCCACCTCGCGGATCTTCGAGCCGGTCAGCGGCTGTAGCGCGGCCAGCACCTGGCCCGCATCGAGGTCGCCGCGGCGGAAGCTGGCGTTGATCGCGTCGGCATAGGCCAGTTGCTCGGCGTCGCTGAGCTTGCCGACCTGCTTGACCAGGCCGTCCAGGCCAGCCCGGTCGAGGCTGAAGCGGTAGTAGCCGCTGGCGTTCGCGTTCGGCATGACCCAGGTCGGCGTGCTGGCGCCGGGCAGCACCATCGAGCCGGTGGTCTGGTCGAGCATCTCGCAGGCGACCTTGCTACCGCCAGCCACGCCATAGCGCACGCACACCGGCACGCCCCAGACGCGCTGCGGATCGCCGCTGCTGCCGAGCGGCAGGTAGCGGCTCTGGCTCAGCTCAAGCACGGTCTGGCCGTTCTTCTGTTCCAGCTTCGTCGCCACGTACGGCACGCCGGACTGGTCGAGGAAGCTCTTGAATGCATGCTTGAACGCATCGCCCTTGTCGGCCGCGGTGGCGATCGCGCCGACCAGGTCGTCGGCGGTGGCGTTGCCGAACTTCTGATGCTGGATGTACGCGCGCATGCCCTTCTGGAAGGTCGGCTCGCCCACGTAGCTCTCGAACATGCCGATGACGCTGGCGCCCTTCTGGTAGGTGATGCCGTCGAACGCGGTCATGATGTCGCCGTTGCCGGTGATCGGCTGGCGGATGCTGCG
>Ga0207690_10002171_pt1 | contig 11970 bp, 16 predicted proteins | sample KBSC23metaG_FD_184315 | JGI IMG/M metagenome (GOLD analysis project Ga0207690, IMG submission 184315) | Corn rhizosphere microbial communities from Kellogg Biological Station, Michigan, USA - KBS C2-3 metaG (SPAdes) (version 2) | ecosystem: Host-associated > Plants > Roots > Rhizosphere > Soil ...
ATCAAAAGGCGGTGGAAAGCGGGGCATTGAATATCACGGGCGAAACGGACGGCGATTACCGCATGGCTAAGGTCATTTGGTACGCCATTCTATTGAAGTTACAACAGGATGCCCTACCGTTCCATCCCGATAACCGCAAAGAAGCCGAAAACTTAGCACTTTTCTTATGAGACAATTCACACCGATGCTATTGATAGCGATAGGCTTGTTTATCCGATACCATATCGGCAGGCGCAGGTTTAACCGCCGGGGAATTGGCGGCTTGCAACAATTTTCATCTTATGGCAAAGCAGTTTGCATAACGGCTATAGAAAAGCTAATCAGGTTTATCGGTACGCTGTGCCTGTTAGCGGGGTTGTTTTTAATAGCCATAGCGGTGTTTAACCATCTTAAAAAGTAGGAATAATGGAAACAATACAAGTGGTTTTATATGACTTTGCCGAACTGAACGGCAAAGCAAAAGAGCGTGCCTTGAAAGAATACGCCTATATCAATGTGGACGACGACTGGTACAGTTCTATCATTGATGATTTCAAAAATCTGTGCGAAACGATAGGGATTGATATAGATGTTAAGAAGACCTATTTCAGGGGTTTTTATTCGCAAGGTGACGGCAGTACATTTCAGGCAAGTGTCAACATTCCTATGCTAATCAACGCAATTCCAAATCAGCGTTGGAAAGAATATGCGCCTGCGCTTGAATTTGATTTTCCTATGGTGGATTTTGATGGTCGGCTCATTGGATTAATTCAAAAGGAAAGTTTAGATGCCAGTCCCAAGATCGTTGGAAGTGAACGGTGGTATTCCGTTACGGCTGATTTAAGTTATCAGTTACCCTATACCAACCATCGCTATGACGGTATCGAGGCAGAACTGAAAAACCTGGAAGCATGGTTGCAGGTCATCGCCGATAAACTTAATCGCTATCTGTACAAATCCTTGCAAGCAGAGTACGAGTACCAAACCGACGAAAAAGCAGTGGTTGAAGCCGTTGAAGCTAACGAATTCCAGTTTACTGCCGATGGTAAATCAGCCACACGCATTAAAAATTTAGCACAAACAGTATGAGCAATTTAGCAAATCACCCAGAGCAAAAAGCCTTGAAAGTATTGGCGAAAACCCTGCGTTTTTTTGATGATACCGCACATTTGAACATGACCGCAAATGATGCCTTTCAGGCAAGGGAAGCGGAAAATATCATTAAGGGTATCATTGAGAACAACGGGTATTCAGCGCATTACGAAAAAGGCAAAGGAACAAGATTAACAAAACTTAAAAATTAAAAAGATGACAACGAATTTTTTTCAGCAGATAGCAGGTTTAGGCTTTAACGGCAATTTCCTGCTCAATATCCATCAGGATGAAAAAGGGGTGCAAACCGTTTCGGTGGCACTTAAAAAGGACAAAGCAGTTGACGGTTTACCGCCCTTGCTGTTCAAGGCAACGGCAGAAGAACTGGACGAAGGCTTCTTTGCGAAACTGGCCGAGCCTGTGAAACAAACCGCAGGGCTGATAACCAATATCGAAGCCTATCAGCAACAATTGGAAAAAGCGAAGAAGAATGCCAGGCCTGACAAGGATAAAGCAAAGAAAGCCTATGCTTCGGAACAGGATAACGACGAAGATGCAGATGAGGACAACAACAACTTGTTCACTCCGGCAGTAGATGATAAAGAAGCTAAAGCCGAGAAAAAACGTCTGTATGATGAAGCGATGGAAAAGGTCAAGGTTTTGGCGCAAAACACCAAGTACGCAGAAGCCCTGTCAAACTTGCCCGATGTGGCCGATTATCCCGACAAGGCCGAAGCTATCGAAGGCAAACGCAAGACCTTGCAGGCGGGTAAAGAAGCCTACGACAAATTAACCGCATCCTTTAACGATTAACCTACAAAGTCATGGAAGTTACCATATTGAAAAGGGTTTTCCTGCACAAAGAGAATGGGCAGGAATTGAAGTTGACCGACCCCAACGAGGGTTTTACCGTAGCAGATGTGCAGAATTTTTTTGCGGGTACTTATCCCGTCCTGACCAATGCCAAAGTTTTAGGGCCTGAAATCAGGGACGATGAACTGCAGTATCGTTTTGAAAGCACATTAGGCACGAAAGGTTAGCCATGAAAAATCCAGTAAAGAACAGATTAGTCAAAATCAATCCAACAGGAAACCAATGGAAAATTTATCAATCATTCGGACAACTGGCAGACAGATTAGACCGCCTGCCCGATGCCGACAAGGTCAGGCGCGACCCGTTAAGAAGCGCACCCGCAGGGCTGACGGCAATGGTTTTCTAAACCATAGTTTCCCGCCGTTTTGGTCATTCAGCGGAAACAGGGACAGGGTAGCAAGGGAGTATTTCAACTCCCTTGCCAATCTCTGCCAGTATTACCAAATCCCTGTGCCGCAAACCGACCTGCCATTCCCGCAAAATATTTATAGCAGTTGGCAGGAAGTTGAAAAGCAGGTCAAGGAGATTGACCGTGAAAACCATTGCCTGATAGTACAGGATAAGGGTAAAAAAGCGGTGTTGGCGGTTGTCAAAACCTTTGATTTGAGCCATTGCCTTTTTTATATCCCCGTAAAGGCGTATTGGCAATGGTCACAATGCGCAGAACAGGAGCGCATTACCGAATTGGTTACCGTGATTTTTGCCTATTTGCACCAAGTGGTGGATATTCCTTTTTATGCTGAAAGCGGCAGTTTCATGGATTGCCAGTACGACACTTTAGAGCAATGGATAAGCGAAGCGGAAGACGAGGGGAATACGGACGAGGAAGAAAAAGCATGGCGGCAAAGACAGGAAGATACCTTGTATGAAATGAAACGGGCAGGCGGTCATATCATGCCGATTATCAAAAATCCCGATTGGCTCAAAAAAATGTACAGCGTAGTGATGACCTTTCAACATCGGGATAAACACGAATTGGAATGGGGATTATTGGCTATTGAGTTCTTGCAACTCTACCGGCAGTACCCGAAACGTTCCCTTTACGATTGTGTTGGCGAAGATTTACTTTACCCCGAAGAAGAAGAACGCATAAGCGTTGCCCAATACACCAGTTTCTATTGGAGCGACAACGATTGTTTTGAGGATGAACTGCTTCGTATGATTAATTGCAGTTTTCAGGAAACGCCCGTGATGGACGAACCGACCACCGTTTATTCCTTTGATAAGATGCCTGACCCCGAACGCAAGGATTTTGATTTTGAGAACCGCCTGTTCGATTTGATTGAACGCTTGCGGGACTTACTAAACTTATACGAACATGAAGAACATCACCCAACAGTTTAACAGCGGTTTTGAGCCTTTCAAAGCCTTGCTGATTTACAAACGCGATAAGGAAGAAGAACTGAACTCATATCACCGTAATGAGCGGGAAACACAGTTATATGTGGAAAGCTATGATATTGGGCGTAATGGTAAACCCATTAATGCGCACCCGCTGACCGTCAAGGAAATGATAGCGTTAGGCGATTTGTTGCAGACGGCAAAAGAAATACAGGACAGTTACCTGAAAAGCAAGGGCATTTTGCCCTCGAAAGTATTGTACGTCAATCAGCAGGCGAACGGCCACGCCGTTTGGTACACGCCACCGCAGGCAGTTAACCTGTTCTTTATAGACGGGCTGAACATTCCATCGGGCAAATTTCATATTCCCGCCATGCTTTGGAAAGCCAATGCGGAAAATCTACAGATTTTCGCTCTGAAAGGAAAAGCAAGGCCAACCGAAAGCACGCTGCTTTATCATGCGCCATACCTGAACGTCTACGCAGGCGGTCAGGTGTGTATGGGTACGGTACGTATCAATATTACCAAAACCGAATGTTTGGAAGATTTCATATTCACCTGGGAGCAATATTTTTTTAACAGCAATTTCAGCCATTCCATTAACGGCAATAACAGCACTAAATCCGATACCACTAACTTATGGCGTTCACTCGCAGGAACTAATGCAGACTTCCCGCAAGCTGAATTATTGAAGAACGGGCGCACCCTTAAAACTATCATCCAATGAAAAAAACCAAGAAAATACAGGCGGTAAAACCTGCCGTTCATATCATTCAAAAGGAATTGTTACAGCCCTATAATCCGGTTACCATTAACCTGATAGGCGCAGGTGGTACGGGCGGTCAGGTATTGACCGCGCTGGCAAGGATAAACCATGCCCTAATCGCTTTGGGGCATACGGGTTTGTTTGTTAGGGTATTTGACCACGATACGGTCGATATCGCCAATCTTGGCAGGCAATTGTTTACCACCGCCGAACTCGGACAATACAAATCGGTGGCATTGATTAACCGTATCAACCGATTTTTCGGCACCAACTGGAAAGCGGAAACCATCCGTTATGATAAAGAAAACCTAAAGGACAGGGATTTAGTAAGTGCCACAGTTACCATTACTTGCGTAGACACCGTGCAAGCCCGTTACGAAATAGCGGAGATACTTAAACACCTCGCCGAAAAATATCACGGACGTAACCGTGTCCAGTATTGGATGGATTTCGGCAACAGCCGTTCAAGCGGTCAGGTAATACTCTCCACTTTGGAAAAAATCAAACAACCCGCTTCGGAACTATACCGCCCCATAGGAAGCTTGCCTTTAGTAACGGAAGAATTTAAGGAATTGTTGAATAGCGAGGTAGTAGACGATACGCCAAGCTGCTCCCTTGCAGAAGCCCTGACCAAACAGGATTTGTTTATCAACTCCGCTTTGGCCAATGTCGGCGCATCGCTTTTATGGCAACTGTTCAGAGAGGGGATTTTATTTAACAGGGGTTTCTTTTTGAACCTCAAAGATTTCAGGACACAGCCACTCAAAGTGGCTTAGTCAGATACGCAATGAAAATCACAGATATAAACGGTTTCGACCTCGAAATTGAAGACCTGCAATTAGCCATTATGCAAGCTTATGATTACAGGCACTATCAAAATTTCAACCCGCAAAATGAACAGGCAGACGAGTGTCGGAAAGCCTATTGGGAAGATGTATATCAAAAATTATTAACGTTAGAACCGTAAATGCCATGAATTACATAGTTATTGAAACACATGGTGGCGCAGCATACGCCATCATCGTTACCGATGAGAATGGAGAAAATAAAGTATTCGATGATAAATGCGCAGCCGAGGCAGAAGCTGCCGACTGTCAGGACGGCATTGTTATCGAACTTTAAAAATTGCAAAACGGCTCCGCTATGCGGAGCCCGTTTTCGCCCCGTGTTTTGCCTGTTGATATTTTTCATCGGCGCAAAACACGGGGCGCTTACAGTTGAGATTTTCGCAACCCGGATCGCCCGCCCGGAGCCTTTATGCAGCAAAAATAAAAAGGGTCGCTACATAGTTTCAAGGAGCCAATTTGGCACCATGAAAGTCTTACTATCCTAAATGCCCGGTAACCTGGGCGATCTCCGTAGACAGTTGCTCCGGCGTCGGCAGATACAACTGATACTTTGAAGCGAACACATTGCTGTTTTCGGGTAAGGAGTACCTGACGACCGTGTCATTTTTTTCCAGGCACAGCAAGATACCAACTGTTGGATTTTCATGGGGTAACCGTTCCACACGGTCATAATAGTTCACATACATTTGTAATTGCCCGATATCCTGATGGGTGACCTTATGCGTTTTCAATTCCACGATCACGAAACATTGTAGTAGCCGGTTGTAAAATACCAGGTCGACAAAAAAATCATCACCATCCAGATGGATGCGTTTCTGACGGGCGGTAAAAGAATACCCGTTGCCAAGTTCCAGCATAAACTCTTGGATATGGGTGATCAAAGCCGATTCTAAGTCCTTTTCAAAATAAGCTGCCTCTTGTTTCAACCCAAGGAATTCCAATACCATCGGGTCTTTAATAATGTCTTTAGCTTCCCGGGGCTGCTGCTCATTCCGGGCCATGGCAAGTACGGAGTCTTTATCCGTGCTCAACAGCAAACGTTCATATAAATGACTGGACAACTGGCGCTCCAATTGCCGGGCAGACCAATTGTTCTTAACTGTCTCGTTGATATAAAAATCTCTTTGTTCGGGATCTTCCGTGCGCAATAACAAACGATAATGGGTCCAGGCCAATTGTGAACGCAGTGCGTTCACAATTGGGAAGCTGCGGTAAAATTGCCTGAAATAGTTTAAATTCCTGGCAGAGCAGGTCGAACCGAATGTTGGCGTTAACTGGTCTGAAATATAATTGATCAGGTTATCACCATAAGCGGCCCGCTGCTGGCCGCCCTGTTCTTCCTCAAATATTCTTTTTCCGATATTCCAGTACATGATCACTCTTTCGCGATCAACGGCGCGAACTGCTGCCGCTCTTGAGCTATTAATGATCGACTGAATGTCGCTGATGATATTATTGGTAATTTCCATGATGATCCTTTATTAAATAGCCTTTTTCAATTCACCAGTTGAGGTAAATAACTTTCCTTCCAATTCCTTGATGTTGTTACTGATCTTACGCTTCGTGATCTTCGCGTAGATCTGCGTACTGCGGATGTCTTTGTGGCCGAGCATTTTTCCCACGGTTTCTAACGGCACATCGTTTTCCAACGTGACCGTCGTCGCAAACGTATGGCGCGCGGTATGGGTTGTTAAATGTTTTTTGATACCGCAGATATCCGCTAATTCTTTCAAATAAACATTGTAGCGGTAATTGCTGTTGACCGGCAGCAAGCGGCCTTTTGTAATACGACAGGGATGATCTTTGTATTTTTTGATGATCTCCAATGGGATAGGCATCAGCGGGACACATTCTTCCGAGCCTGTTTTCTGACGATCCTTAGTAACCCATAATTTGCCATCTAACCCGGCAAAAACATTCTCCGGTTCCAGGTGGTAACATGTTTCGTAAGCGTAACCGGTAAAGCAGCAAAAAATATACACATCACGTATCTCCACCAAACGCTCAATGGCAATATCTTTATTGTAGATCGCCATGATCTCATGCATCTCTAAAACCTCCCGGTCAGGCTGCTCATAAGTACATTTGAAACCTTTCAACGCGTTGAACTTTGTCCAGCCCTCTGTAATTGCCCGGTCAACGACCTGTTTCAGCGTCTTGACATACTTCATCGCCGTATTTTCGCTGATATTTTGTCCGAGTAGATGATGGTAGAAATTGTGAGCGATACCCGTACTGATATCTTCCAGATCGATGTCCGCAACCTTATATTTCACTTTTAGAAAAGCGCGGGTATAATCTTTTAACCTTTCGTACCGGGCGAGTGTCCACGCGGAGCCTTTTTTCCGTTTAACCTTCGCGGCGAATTCATCATTGTGCAACACGAACGCGTGCATCAGCGTATGACGGACCGTCTTTTTGGGCATATATGCCTCTTTCACCATAGCAGGACTAACCTTTTTATGCGTAGCAGCGACCAGATTGTAACACCGTTCCAGTTCCGCTTTGGTCTTCGTTACATAGCTATTGATGAACTGGTGGTCAGGGCAAGCCTTGTCGGCCGTCGCATTTTCCTCATCCCAATGTTCAGGCAATATCTTCTTACCCGATGCAAAATTATCCCTGTTACCATTAACAGTGATACGAACATAGATCGGCGCGCGCCCATCTTTTGAACCCTTGTCACGCTTCAACCAAAACAAGATCGACAACTCTTCATTAATTTTCATACTTCAAATTTTTTAAATGAAACCATATCCTTTGAACTGAAAATCAAACTGATACAAAGTAGATTAATGCGTACCTGATCAATTCGGTACTCATAAAATTCGCGAAAACCATATGAGTACCGAATACAGTACCTATCACATTGACCGATGTTGCTTTAACTTGAATTGGAATTTTAAAAAGAGGCTCCGGCAGAGGATGCCGGGATCTTCGTTTTAGGCATAAAAACGCTATAAAACAAAAAAGGAGCTTCTTTTTCAAGAAGCTCCTACCAAAATACGGAACGTCGTTGGGGACGTTTTGTGATCCCGCTGGGATTCGAACCCAGGACCCCAACATTAAAAGTGTTATGCTCTACCAGCTGAGCTACGGAATCGTTACCGTTTCCGTTTTTGGTGGTGCAAATATAGAGTTATCGGGTGTATAGTGCAAGCTATTTTTGAATATATTTTTCATCAGTAATTAACCGCTTCATAAACAGTAATTTGAAAGCTTTTTAATAAACCTCCATTACCGAATTATGATTTATTATCACGTTAATTCTTTCATCAGCTTATCAAATGCCTCTTTCAGTTCAGCCAGTTCGGTTTCTACTTTGCTTAGGCGGGCCTCAAGGTCGCTTACATTTCTGCGGGCGGGCTCATTCGGCTCGTCATCATCGGTAATAACCGGTGTACCGCGTAACAGATGCACGTAACGTACTTCTTTCTGCCCGGCACGTTTGGGCAATTGCTGTACAAATGGCGTTTCGGGCTGCGATAGCTTTTCCAAAACCTCCTGCACCTCGTCCAGCGTTTCAAACTCGTATAAACGACCCGAGTTGGTATTTATCTCGCCCGGTGTTTGCGGGCCCCGCAATATCAGCAAACAAATAACAGCTACTTCGGCAGGTACCACCGGGAAAACGATAGCGAAGTTATGTTTGTACTTTACAGCACGGCTTGAGCCGCCCGTAGCCGTCGAGATCAGGCCCCGTTTCTTTAATGAATCTAAAGCCAGTATAACTGTTTCTTCATCATATTCCACCACCGGCTTGCGCGATGTTTTTTGGTTGCAGGCCGTTGTCAGGCCGTTCAGCGTCATGGGGTAATAGTCGGGCGTGGTTCTGCACTTTTCCATTAAAGCGCCTAAAACGCGCAGTTCGGTATCGTCAAGTACGGGGATAGTTATTGGTGAATCCATGCGCTAAAGTAAAAAAATGATTGAATGATTGAATGATTGAATGATTGAATGATTTTAAACTATATTTTAAATTAAGAATGATAGGTTATATTGACTTGTAAATTAGAATGGGAACGACGGGCGTTGCCTGCGGCCCGCGCTATTCGTTCCAAGTCCTCGTCCCGATGAAGGATCGGGACTCCGGGCTTTCCACTGCTATCGCTAACGCAACTCTTGAGTTTAATCCTTCAGTCAAAAAAATCATCCGTCAGATTGCCTATGTCGCGGCGGTCCTTTTTGGTGGGGCGGCCGGCTCCGCGGTCGCGTTGCAGTAGCGGTGCGTTAAACATGCTTTTAAAGGCCGGGGTTTGTTCAACAGGGGTAATGTCTTCGTAAAAGTTAACTGCTGTTTTGGCATCTACCCTGCTCTCCAACAGCCCGGTTACTTTTATCACCCTGCGGTCGGGCCCTTTTGATACCTGGTACACTTCGCCTATACGTACCTCCCGCGAGGGTTTAACATTATCACCATTCAGCTTTACACGACCTGCCCTACAGGCATCGGTAGCCAGCGAGCGGGTTTTAAAGGCCCTGATGGACCATAGATATTTATCGATACGTAGTTTTTCTTTTTCAGCCATAGCTGTATTACTTTAAACTGAACAGGCCTATTTTGCCGCCATTACCTGCCAAAAGCGTGAGTTTGCCGTGCTGGGTGCGCACACAAACATTGTAGCTGCCGGCATCAATTTTTGTCCAGCTAATGCCGTCGTCTTTACTCAGGTATGTGCCCGAGGTACCGGTAGACAGGTATATCTTCCCTTCAAGGTGCTGAACGCAGGATTGAAAAGCCGGGCAAGTTCTGGCAATCTTCCATGTTTTACCAGCATCAAACGAATAGCACGCTGTTGAGTCGGTACGCGAATCGCGCTGGTAATCGCCGCCTACTGCTACCCAATGTTTGCCATTTGTAGCGATAGAGAAAGCGCCCGCGCTCGATCTGCCCTGGGCAAGCGGCAAAGGCTGCGTTATCCATTTTTTTGCTGATATCTGCGCGTTATACAGGTTAGCAGAACTACCACCCGAAACCATTAATATAGAATTTGATTTTATCAGGCCGTTATCAAATACGTGCAGACATGTTCCGCTGGCGGCAAAACTGGCCTCGCCATGGCGTGCCGCGGGTAGTTTTGAAGCATCACGTTCTTTCCAGGTTTTGCCTTTATCTTTAGTTTCAAACAATACAAAATGATCATTTAAAGGGTCGCCCATTACACAGCCATACTTACCCAAAAAATCCATCGCGTCTAAAAATATCGAGGTATCCCGGTTGTGGTATTTTGTTTGCCACGATGATCCGCCATCTGTCGTTTTGAGAATGAGCGCGGGCGTACCCGAACTCATAATAATGGCCTCCTTATCAGAAAACGCCTCAATATCCCTAAAATCCGAAGTTTCAAATCCCTTTACCTGTTGCCAGTTCCAGGTTTTACCTGCATCCTTTGTTACAGCTACATAGCCTTTGCTGCTGCTTATCCAGGCTACCTTATCATTAACCACCGATAAACCACGTATACTAACCGGTTTGCCCTGCTGTAATACCGTCACCTTTTGAGCAATTGTATTATTAATGAGAATAAACACCAGCATTATTACGCCGGCAGCGGTTAGTAGTTGTTTTATCATTTAACTCTTGTCAAAACTTCGGTACGCCCAAATAGCGATATGCCGATATATCCTCTTATTTTTAATGAATTGTCTTTTAACGTCATTTTACAGCTGTACGTTTTTCCGCTTTTCGGGTCATAAATTGTGCCGTTTTCCCAGTTCTCACCATTAAAAGTAAAATCTTTTAACAGCTCAAGGTTCAAAACCGGGCGTGTTCTTAGTGCCGGGTCCGGATTTTTTTCGTCTACTTTCGGTTTACCATTTCTATCCGGAACCTTTATCCAGCCCAACTTGCCGAAATATTTATCGCCTTTTTTATATATCCATATCTGGTCTTCGCCGCTGGCGTTTAACCATTTACCTACTATGGCATCGCCATTTTGCGCTAATACGGCTAATGATGCTAATAAAAACAACATTAACATACTTGTTTTTCTGATCATAATAAACTTTGTTAATTGGTACCTAAAATTAGCCTTTCGGCGATGGATTACCAAGAAATATCAATTTTATATTTATTTTATTGGGTACAGATAATCTGTTATATTTGCACCCCGTTGATATTAGTTAACGCTAAATCAACACAGTTCTTATAATATGCCCGGATGGCGAAATTGGTAAACGTTGCGGTCTCAGAAGCCGTTGAGAATTGTCTCTTGAGAGTTCGAGTCTCTCTTCGGGCACATCCTTCTTTTAGTTCATTGGTCATTGGTTCATTAGTTTATTGGTCCTATCGCTTTTAGATAGACACTAAATTAACCAGTGAACTAATTAACCAATGAACTTTTCAAAAGCCCAGGTGGCGAAATTGGTAGACGCACCATCTTGAGGGGGTGGCACTCGTAAGGGTGTGGCAGTTCGAATCTGCTCCTGGGCACAATAACCTATAGTTTTTATTGATCCGGTACCCTGTTTCGCATTTCATTGCTGCACCAGATCCTCTTAAAAACAAAACATCACTCACCCCCCTGTTCAGGAAAGGTCCTTTATTCAAGACATGTTAACGCGCTGCTTACATTGAGCAGGCCATTGCCACTTTCACAGAACGGTTCGCAAAAGCTATTGTACCGGCGCAGTTGTACGGCTTTTCAATTTGGTGGCGACCAGGAAACCCGGGGCCGGCAAAGCTTGCATGGTTTTTGCAAATGAGTAATTGTACTAAAACAGTTACTTATGAAAACGATGAATTTTATTAAAGTGCCTGCCCTGGCGTTATTATTAGCCTTAGGCGCATGTTCAAAAACAAACAATGAAGCCACAGCGTCGATATCTACCGATGACGCGGCCAGCATAATGGCCAATTCCATGTCGTCAGGTTCGGGAGGTATGGTAAGTGCGTCGGCCGATGTTACGGTTAACGCGCAACTTACCTTTAGTGCAAACCCGGGTTGCGGGGGTACTAAAACCTATAACTTTAGCCGCCAAAGTCCGCAGGGATCACCTATCGCTTACAGTTATTCGTTCAGTTATACTCATACACTTAACTGCGTTAATAATGTACCTGATAATGTAAGC
>Ga0207690_10002177_pt1 | contig 11948 bp, 11 predicted proteins | sample KBSC23metaG_FD_184315 | JGI IMG/M metagenome (GOLD analysis project Ga0207690, IMG submission 184315) | Corn rhizosphere microbial communities from Kellogg Biological Station, Michigan, USA - KBS C2-3 metaG (SPAdes) (version 2) | ecosystem: Host-associated > Plants > Roots > Rhizosphere > Soil ...
TGGCTCACGGCATAACGAACACCGGCGATCGCCTGCAACGCGAGATGTGAATCACGATCACTGAACGCATGAGCACCGGGCGTATTCGTGGCAGCACTGAGCTTGATATCCGCAATTCCGATGCCGCCGCCGATATAGCCGCTCAGCGCGTCGTCGTTGCCGAAGTCGAGGAGGGCGTTGATCATGCCCGAGAGCACGTTCAGACGACCGCCCGTAAGGTTGCCAGTCGTATTCGGCGCTATGGCGGCAGCAGGGGCGGGAACGTTCACACTGTCAACGCTCGCGTGCTTGTAACCTAGCTCACCTTCTACGCGAACGAAGCCGAAGTCGTAGCCGGCGACCGCGTCGACGTCCAAGCCGGTCCCGAAATTGACGCGATAGGCGTCGTCGAACGTGCGCGTCGCGTCGACGTAGTCGAGGTGCATGTCCTCAACGAACATCCCGCCGCCTTCGAGCCCCGCATAGAATGAATGATCACGAGCGACGGCCGGAGTGGCCATGGCCGTCGATGCGAGCGCCACCGCAATGGCCAGCTTGCGCATAATTGTCCCCTTTCACGTACGTTCTGAGATTGAACCGCGGGAACACATTATGAGAGCGCCGGTTGCCGCGCAAGTTTGCGTTTGCCCCTTGCTGTTGCCGAAAAGCCTCAGTTGAACCTTGTTGGCTAGGAAGGGATCGCGCGTTCGAGCAGGCGCTAGGGGGCGATCAAACCGTGCTGACGGAGCGTCGCCAGGATCTGATCGAGCACCGCACGGGCTTGAACGTCGACCGTTGTGCCGCCGGTCGCGGAGGCGATCGCAGCGCCTCGGCTGCCAACGACTTGCTGCCCACCCACGACTACGCTTGAACCGCGAAGGGTTCCGATTTCCCACGCGCCCGAGCGGTACGCTGCCCAAATTCCGCTGGCCTTCACGTAGAGGCACATACCCTCGACCGGCGCCAGGAAGCGCCAGCCGCCGCTCGTGAAGGCGGCGACCGATTGGGACTTTCCTGCCCACGCTCCTGTCGGCGAAGATCCGACAATATAACCTGCTCCCAACGTAGGGGCCGTCGGTGGCGCAGTGCGAGGCCCCTCCTCCACTGAACCGGCCACGAGCACGTCCAAGGTTTGCGTCTGGTGATTACCTTCTCTGTGCCGTTGAACGCCCGATCGAGCAGCACCGCCTCTAGCTGGTGGTAGCCGATGGCGATCATTTCGATCCATTCTGCGCGAAAGGCCGCATCCATCTTACGGCGCCGATAGGCGACCGTCATCGGCACTCCGCTCCTCCGGCAGGCTTCGCTCACATTACATGTCTCGCCGAGCACGCTCAGGAACTTGGCCGCCTTCTGTTTCGACCAATCGCGTTTCGCCGCTTTGCGCAGCTGCGGCCTTCTTGCCGCGACCAGTGTTAGTTTCGACGTCCGAGCCAACCCTACCCTCCAAACGAAAATCGGGCCGATCTCCCGATGGGAGCGGCCCGGCTCGCAATTCTTCACTGTGCCTACCGTGTACCGAATCAGCGTGACGATGTCAAGATATTTTTACCCATTAGGTTCATTTTTCGCTTGCCGTTGGAGAATTGAACCGTCCTATGCGTTGCTGTGACTTACCCTGATAAGGAGGTAGCCATGTTCAACTCCCGTTTCGCAGCGGCGGTCGCGTTGTCATTGGCGATCGGAGGGTCGGCTGCCGCGCAGCCCGCCGCCCAGGTCATCCAGGTGTGGAGTTTCGGCTTCGCCCCTCATCCGATCTATCTGGCGGCCGGCAGGCCCACGACGCTGACCTTCGCCAACCAGTCGGGGAGCGGCCACGACTTCGTTGCTAAGGCCTTCTTCGCGAATGCCCGGATTATTCGCGGCAAGGTCGAGGGCGGCGAGATCGACTTGGCGCCGCATCAAACGGTAAGCGTGACGCTCGTTCCGCGTGCCGGCACCTACAATGCCCACTGCAGCCACTTCCTGCACAAGCAGTTCGGGATGACCGATGTAATCGTCGTCCGCTAATCCTCCCCGCGAACGGAGAAGGGGGCCATCGAAGATGGCGGATAGCCCGTTCGACCTATTAGACCACGTGCTCCGCATGACCGTAGACGATCACGGACATAAAGCCCTGCCGGTCAGGAGCGCCCGGCCGGACGGTTGCGGCGCTGGCGTCAAACCGCTCCGCCGAAGCCTCGTCGCATCCATATTGCGGTGGCAGGGACCCGGAGGTCTGGACCACTCGGCAGCCCTTGACCGAGCCCTTTGCGTCGATTGCCAGCGCCAGCATCTGTCCGCCAAGCAGCGTTTCGCCAGGTTGCAGCGCCGACATGTCGGGCTTCGCACCCGGGCTGAACCGCCGCTCGAAGGTGATGCGCGTATATTGATCCTTCGCGCCCGTAGCGGCGGTCTTCGTCGCGGCGGCGCTGCCGCCGACCACATCACAGCCTGAAGCGTTCTGAGGCTTCAGGCTCGATTCGTAGCGGCACGACTTGGTCTGTCCGTCATCGCTGACGGTGACAGTTACGCGCTCCCACCAGGGAACGCTCGAGGTCAGAGTTGGTGTTGGGTGGGCGGAGGCGGAGGCCACGGCCAAAGCTGCAAGTGCGCGGAACACTGTTCACTCCATCTCGTGTCCCGCTCCGGCGACCCGATTGCCGCCGCCGTCCAACGGCGCGAACGCCGTCACCTGCATCCCCCAACGCGCAAAGCTGACTTGGTGTCCGGGGACAGCCGATCGGACAGCCGTCATGCGACGGTCCGAGCCGCTTTCGTCGCCGAAATGAAGTTATTCCGCTGGGTTGACGGACAAGGCGAGCGAATTGCGTTCGCCCAAAGGGAGGTCCCCGCGACTGCGCGTTTTGCATAGCAGAACGCACAAAAGAAATGGGGGCCGGCATTGCTGCCAGCCCCCACTGCGCCGAGCGAAGGATCTGCCGGTGTTCGTAACCTGGTTGATAAAACCTTGCGGCCTACCTACCCGCTCTCGATCCTGGCTCACCAGCTCAGGCGTCGCTTCCTATCAGACCGCTCCCTCTTGCGAGGAGCCCGGCTAATCTACTCGACTACGTGGCCCGAAGGCTCGCTGGTCGTTCGACCCGCCCGGCCTGCCATTGGACCGAAGTCCTCAGTCAAAACCGTCCGATGCTCTGCGGCCCTTCTTGGGATGACCTCTTCTTGCGTCCCGCTTTGCTCTTCCACAATCCGAAGATCGTTTCGAAGCCGCGTCGCGCGAGATGAAAATCATCTCTTCCGGCGCCTCTTCCCGGCTGGCCCCGAAACGAACCCGAAAGTTCTTCCCATTGCCTGCCGGCGGAGATCGGACCTTTGGTCACCTGCCGCATCTTCTTGCCGTTGCCGACCTTCCGATGAGGCCGGGACCGCCGTCCCGATCACCCATGCACCATGCACCTCGCTCCCGAGTCGGGGAAGCGAAAAATGCGTGCTCAGGCCTGTGGATAACGGGGATATTGGTAACAACCGTCGGAACTCTGTCACAAATCGTGATTCACGGCTCATCGAGTCGTTGCGCACTAGCCCGGGTACCGATCAAAAGAGGGAATTTCGTCGAGCTGTTTTATCCAGCCGACGCGCTCCGCTGCCTGGACCTGTATCTGGGGCGGTAGTTCATCGGGATCGTCGAGCGTGCCCGTCTGGATATCGATCATCCCCGGGAACGCTACATCATTGGTATAGAAGAGGCTGGTCCCGCACTTCGAACAGAAATGCCGTCGCCCGTTCTCGGAGGACGCATACTCTCGCGTCTCGCCTTCGATCTTCATTACGGCTTTGTCGACCAGCGCCCAGGACACGAGCGGAGCGCCAGCATGCCTCCGGCAGTCCAAGCAATGGCAGATCGCCTGATGCTTTGTCTCCGCTGGCATTTCGTAGCGCACCGAGCCGATGACATTGACCTTTGGGCATGACTGGTCTCCCTTTGTTCTCGTGCCCGCCAATGCCACAACGACCCCGATTCTGCGAGCCTCCGGTTGCCGTTGCGACGCCCTCAGCCTACCTCGGCCAAGTGCCTGAATCGCCAGCTCTCTCGAATGAGCCCGCTTATCTGCAGGGCCTGAACCCGCCGCAGCGCGAGGCGGTGCTGACCACCGAAGGACCGGTGCTTGTCCTCGCCGGCGCCGGCACTGGGAAGACAGCCGCGCTCACTGCCCGGCTCGCTCACCTGATCGCCACGCGCAAGGCCTGGCCCAGCCAGATTCTTGCAGTCACCTTCACCAACAAGGCCGCGCGCGAGATGAAGGAGCGCGTCTCTGCAATCTCGGGCGGCGCTATCGAAGGGATGCCGTGGCTCGGCACCTTCCACTCTGTCGCTGCACGCATGCTGCGCTCCCATGCTGAGCTCGTCGGCCTTCAATCCAACTTCACCATTCTCGATACCGACGATCAGCTGCGCGTCCTGAAACAATTGATCCAAGCGTCGAAGCTGGATGAGAAGCGATGGCCCGCGCGTCAGCTCGCCGGCCTCATCGACCGCTGGAAGAATCGCGGCTGGACGCCGAAACAGGTCGACGCCGGCGAATCCGAAGCTTTCGCCGCAGGCCGCGGCGCGGATCTCTATGCCCAGTACCAAGAGCGCCTCAAGACCCTGAATGCCTGCGACTTCGGCGACCTCCTGCTGCACATGCTCGTGATCTTCCGCACGCATGCCGATGTGCTCCAAAGCTATCGCGATCGCTTCCGCTACATCCTCGTCGACGAATATCAGGACACCAACCAAGGCCAGTACGAGTGGCTGAAGCTCCTCGCCGAGCCGCGCCGCAATCTCTGCTGCGTCGGCGATGACGATCAATCGATCTATTCGTGGCGGGGTGCCGAGGTCGCCAACATCCTTCGCTTCGAAAATGATTTCCCTGGCGCAAAGATTGTTCGGCTCGAACAAAACTATCGCTCCACCAGCCACATCCTGGCGGCTGCCGACGGGCTGATCGCCCACAATGCCGGCCGTCTTGGCAAGAGTCTGTGGACCGACGCCGGCGACGGCGAGAAAGTTCGAGTGATAGGAATCTGGGACGGCCCGGAAGAGGCCCGGCGGGTGGGCGAAGATATTGAATCGCACCAGATCCGCGGCGGCTCGCTGGACGATGTCGCAATTCTCGTCCGCGCTCAGTTCCAGACGCGCGAGTTCGAGGAGCGGTTCATCGCAATTGGCCTTAGCTACCAGATCATCGGCGGCTTTCGTTTCTACGAGCGCGCCGAGATCCGCGACGCCATCGCCTACCTGCGCCTCATCGCCCAACCCGCCGACGACCTCGCCTTTGAGCGGATCGTCAACACGCCGAAGCGCGGCCTCGGCGACAAGGCCGTCGCGACCATCCACCGCCATGCCCGCGCGACGCAGCAGCCTTTGCTCCTCGCCGCTGCGACTCTGCTCGATAGCGACGATCTCACGCCGCAAGCCCGCCGCAGCCTCGGCAACTTCGTCGCCGACATCGCGCGGTGGAGGGGAATGGCATCAGGCTCCTCCCTGAGCTTGCTCGGAGAGGAGAACCAATCCGCGCAGCCGACCGGTGGAGGCGCCCTCCCCCACCCCGAGCTTGCCCGCATCGTCCTCGAAGAATCCGGTTACACCGCGATGCTCCAGGCCGACCGATCGGCGGAGAGCGCCGGACGTCTGGAAAATCTCGCGGAGCTCACCCGGGCGATGGAGGAGTATGAGTCGCTCCAGGCGTTTCTCGAACACGTCAGCCTGGTCATGGACAATGACGAGGCCCGCCAGGGTGAACGAGTTACAATCATGACCATCCACGCCGCCAAGGGGCTGGAGTTCGACATCGTGTACCTTCCCGGCTGGGAGGAAGGGGTGTTCCCGTCGCAGCGCTCGCTGGACGAAGGGGGCCTTGCCTCGCTCGAGGAGGAGCGGCGCCTCGCCTACGTCGCGATCACCCGCGCGCGCCGCAAGTGCACTATCCTCCACGCCGCCAACCGCCGCATTTATGGTCAGTGGACGAGCAGCATCCCCAGCCGCTTTCTCGCCGAGCTCCCCAAGGCGCACATCGAGGAAGAAACAACCATGACCGGCGGGGAGAGCTTGTGGCGCGCGCAATGGTCGGAGCGCACCGATCCCTTTGCCCACGTCGCCCGTCCCACCCGCGGCCCCGGCTGGCAGCGCGCAACGCGGACGACCTACAACCCAGAGCCTCAGCGCATCATCGAGGCCCGTGCCTCGGCCGTCAGTCTCGGCAATCAGGGGCGCACCGATCTCTCGCTTGGCCAGCGCGTGTTCCATGGCAAGTTTGGCTACGGCATCATCGCCGCGATCGAAGGCAACAAGCTCGAAATCGATTTCGAGCATGCCGGCCGGAAGAAGGTACTCGACAGCTTCGTCAGTGCGAGCTGAAACGGCGTTCCTACTGCGCCGTCTTGCGCACTGCGTTCCGCACCCACGGAATGATTGAAGTCCAGCTCAGCTCCTCGAACAGCTCAACGCCGGCGAGATTACCGCTCCTCCACACCACTTCGCCCGCGGGGATGTTCAGGCCCTCGACGAACACCGAAACGAAAGTACCGTTAGACGGCAACTCCTCGCCTTCGACCTGAAGGCCACCGCTCGAGATGTTGCGCAGCATCGCCGGCCAGAAGCGGCCGCCGCACTTGAGATGCGCGATGCAGCGCACTTCGATCCGCGGCATCGTCCGGCGCTCGGGCGTCTGGCTGATCAGCTTGCGGTTCAGCAGCGCGACGACATCGATCGAATCCTCGAACCGGACCCCGAGCTCGCCGCGGCGGGCCCAGGCAATCTTTCCGGCCGGCCTCTGCCCCGTCGCAAGCTCGATCGAGACGCGGTCGCCGAGCGCCGGAGCCAAGGCGCTCGCTACAGTGGCACCCAATGCCGAGATCTTGCGGATTTCGCAGTCCTGTCGGCCGCCCGAATGGTAGATCGCGCCAGCGTCGAAAGGCCCCCTCTCGTTGGGCGCGGACGCGTCGTCCGACCAGGGCAGCCGGTCACCCACAACGAAGGTGGTGACTGAAGGGGCGTCACTCATTGGTCATCCAGGCACTTGCAGGCCAAACTGGACTGACGAGCCTAACAAGTCGCTAACGGAGCGGCGGCCCGCTCGAAGTGAGCCGCCGCCATCCCGTCATTGCTTGGTTGCTGTGTACGTTATCTTCGAGCCGTCCTCCTTGTTCTCGAAGCTCCCGTGACCCTTGCCGTCGGCTCCGACACTGAAGTCGAACACGCCCACGACCTTGCCGCCGCGCTTGTCGATCTCCTGGAAGCTGTTGTCGCCGGTCTTCTTCACAGATGCGGTCGTCCCCGCGATGTCGCCTTTGATCGGCACGTCCGGCCCGCCGAACTTGGCATCGTAGCTCTGACCGGTTCCGCTGGTCATGTGCAGCGTGTCGTCCTCCATTTTGAAGGTGAAGGTCAGCGCCTCGGCGTTGAAGTCCTGGAGTTTGGTGGGCTTCCATTGGCCCGAGACTGGGTGCGCACCGGCCGGAGGGGCTCCAACGCGGGTCTCGACGAAGCCGCCCTTGCCGGTGGTGGAAGTCGAGGTGTCCGTGAACGAACCATTGAGCGTATTGCCGTCGGCTGAAACCGTCAGCTTGCTTTCGCCCACCTGCCGACCGCCTTTCTTGGCAGTGCGGATGATATTGTGGTCGTCGACGACCTTCACGGCGATGCTGTCGGCGTACGGCAGGCTTACCGGATGGAAAGCGCCATCAGCCGCAACCGTGTATGACGGGACGCAGGACTTGCACGAGTACTGTCCAGCTTGCAGCAGATATTCGTCGGGTTTTTGATCGAACTGGACGCTGTCGATGTCAGCTTTCCAGGTTCCATCGATCGTCGCTGCAGCCGACGAAGCGGGTACGGCGGCATTTTCGGTGGTCGCATTGCCCTCAGTAGTCGTTTGCCTGCAGCCTGCTAGCGCCAGCAGTGATGCAGCGGCCAATACCGCCGTGATCGTGTTGCGCATCGAAATCCCCCATCACTCCAACACGTCCGCCAGGATTGGCGGTGCGTGGACTGGCGGCGTCGTCGACAAAGCCTGCCGGCGGTGTCGTCAGAAACGCCAGCTAATCACCACGCGCCAAATCGCGCAACAGGTTTGTTAAACGTGAACTTAACGCCAAGTCCCTGGGCTACTGGCACGTCGCGATCGTTTCGCTATGGGCCGTGCATGGATGCCGCGCCTACATACGCAATCACCGACAATGCGGAAAAATACCGGTTCGAAGTAGATCTCGGCGACGGCAGCTTCGCCATCGCCGAGTATAATCTGCTCCATGGCAAGATCGTATTCACGCATACCGAAGTCCCGCCCGCGCACGAGGGGCAAGGTATCGGCTCATCGCTGATCCGATTTGCGCTCAAGTCTGCGCGCGAGCGCGGGCTGCAGGTGATCCCGATCTGTCCCTTCTTCGCCGCCTACATCAGGAAACATGCGGAGGAACAGGATCTCCTCGACCCGGCGTTCCGAAAGGTGCTCGGACTAGAGTAACCCAGGCGTTCGTAAGCGTCCGGTCCCCTTACGAGCGAAGGGATGAAAAGCCTCGCGCAGGTCGTTGCGTAGGCAGTAGCTGAACGCTGGATAAAGGAACTCGACTCGGCGGCAGTGCATTATCCGCGCAACTGACGAGTTCTAGGGAATTTGGTGTAAAATGAAGCAGCTGGCACCTGTGCTTGCGGCTACGTGCGCGTTCGTCCTCGGGACCATGGCTGTCCCGCAGCCGGCGTTGGCGCTCGAAACCTACCAGGCCAAGATGGAAGCAAGCGATGCCGCCATGCAGGCATCGTTCGACATGTTCCAGACCTTCGGCTTCAAACATTTGAAGCCGGGGCAATATCTTTGGCGAGACGTTCCGGACTCCGCGGGGCCGGAACGCGTCGTGATAGGGCTGAACGACCAGCTGGCCTATCTCTACCGCGGTGATACGTTGGTGGCGGTCGCGACGATTTCGACCGGTCGGTTCGACAAGCCAAGCCCGACCGGCATATTCGCGGTACTCGACAAGAAGCCATTCTATCGCTCGAAGAAGTACGACAACGCGCCGATGCCCTGGATGCAGCGCATCGACCAGTACGGAATCGCGCTGCACGGCGGCTACAACCCAGGTTACCCGGCCTCACATGGCTGCATCCGTCTTCCCCTCGCCTTTGCCAAGAAGCTCTACTCGCTCACCTCCGTCGGCACGCCCGTTTTGATCGGCGCGTAATCTGCCGAGGGCCGCGCCAGGGCAACGGCGCGGCCCCTGTTCGTCGCAGGATTTTGAACCTCACGCTTGTTCCAGCGTTTCCGATACAACTTACTGATCAACAAAGGTTTCGACCGTGAAAGTCCGAATGTTCGCCAGTGCTGCGTGCGCAGCGCTGACGGTCCTTTTTGTGCCCGTCGGGGCAGTTCAGGCCCAGAGCGCAGCTGCCTTCGCCCCCGATCTGCCAGGACCACGAGCTGTCAGCGACTTTTATGTGTCGCGCGGCGGCGCTCCACTGTGGTTCAAGGCCGGTGCGGGTAACGGCGCGGCCAACGCGTTGATCGAGGTTCTTCGTCGGGGTCAGCTGGACAATTTCCCGGTCGGTCCGGCGCTGGCCGCACAAGCGCAAGCGCTCCTGCAGCGCGCCCAGATGGGCGATGCTGCGGCTGTCACTCCCGCCGACCGGCTACTGTCTGGCGCATGGGTGCAATATGTGCAGGCGCTGCAAACCCCGCCGGCCGGCATGATCTATGCCGATGCCTGGGTGACGCCGCGGCGTGATTCCGCTGCCTCGATCCTCGCCCGCGCAGCGGCCGCGCCATCGCTCGCAGCATATGTTCGAAACGTCTCGGCCGTGAACCCGATCTACGCCCAGCTGCGCGACGCCGCCTGGACATCAATGCAGGCGAACGGCGGCCAGCTCGATCCGCGCGTGCTCGCCAGCCTCGACCGGGCGCGCGACATTCCGCCGCAGGGCAAGTTCGTCATAGTCGATACGGCTGGCGCGCGCCTCTACATGATCGACGACGGCCGCATCGTTGATTCCATGAAGGTCATCGTCGGCAGGAATGATCCGTCGACGCAGACGCCAATGCTTGCCAGCACCATCTATTACGCGACGCTCAATCCCTATTGGCACGTCTCGACGGACATGGTGCGCGAGCTGATTGCGCCCAACGTGCTCAATCTCGGCCTCAGCTATCTCAAGACGCGCGGCTATCAGGTGATGCCAGCGGCCCAAAACGACAACACATTGCTGGACCCGACAAAGATCAACTGGCGCGCCGTTGCAGCCGGGCGCGAAATGGTCCGTGTCCGCCAGTTACCGGGACCAGCCAATTCGATGGGGCGGCTGAAAATTCCGTTCCCCAACGCGACCGACATTTATCTGCACGATACGCCGACAAAGGCCTTGTTCAACCAGGACGACCGCAGCCTCAGCCACGGCTGCATCCGATTGGAGGATGCCCAGCGGCTCGGACGCTGGCTGATGGGGCGTGAGCCGGAGACCGCATCCAGTGAGCCAGAGCAGAATGTGCTCCTGCCCAAGCCCGTGCCCATCTACCTGACCTATCTCACCGCCCAGGTTGAAAACGGGCAGCTGAGCTTTGTGGAAGACGGCTATGGCCGCGACGGGAAGTCCGTCGCGGCGCTCCGCTAGTGCAAGCGGTCAGACGGACACTTCGTCCATTGTCTTCAACTGAGGTTCCGGCACGCCGCTGGCTTTGAACTCCTCTGTGAGTTCCTGTTTCCGCACTGCCAGCTCCTGGCCCAGCACGTCCATGTCGAGACCCGCCTTGCGCGCCTGGGAGAATAAGCCTTCCAAACGTTTCTCTTCCTCTTCGACGTGGTGCTCGATCTCCTCCTGCAGCACCTTCACCTTCGCGTCGTAGAATTCGTCGCTTGGACCTCCCTTTATGATCTCCGCGATGAGGACCTTCGCGCCGTCGTGCTCGACGTATGACTCCTTGAGTAGATCCTCCTCCACTTTGCCTTCGCAGGCGGGATAGAAAATCTCTTCTTCGATCTGGGCATGGACGGAGAGCTCGAGGCAAATTTCTTCGGCAAGCGTCTGCTTACGGCCCTCTCCGCTCGCTTTTTCAAACTTCTCGAACAGGTCCTCCACGGCGCGATGATCGGCTTTCAGCAACGCGATTGCGTCCTGCGATTTGGTCTCGGGCATACGCTTACTCCCTGTTGAATTTGCGCAGGAAACCAATGGGTAAGGCTGGTTGTTCCTCATCTCATGCTGACGAAACCAGTCATCACCCTTGGCGGCGTCGGGATCGACTGGAAGGGTCTCGGCTATCTCATTTCGATCGTCAGCGTCTTCTTCCTGGGCACCATCGCTTGGCCCAAGTCTGATGATCCATGGTGGCATCTTCCCGCCTTGATCATCGGCATGGCGACATCGATCATCGGCATGGCCTTTCGGTACAAGGCCCACCTCGACGAGCAGCGCGAAATTAAGAAGGCAAAGGCCGAAGCCGAACGGCGCTAGGGACGATCCCCGCCGCCATTCTCGGGCTCGCTCTCCGCCGACGCAATCGACTGCGCCGGGCCTTTGCTCAGCTCCAGCCAGTCGCGGAACGGCAGGTGGTAGATCATGTCCATCGCCTCGAACTCCAGCCCGCCGGGCTGACTCGTGTTGCTGTTCCACAGCGCCACCACGCCGCTCTTCTTTTCAGGGTCGAAAAGGATCAGCGAGCGGTAGCCGTTAATGCCGCCGCGGTGGCCGATGATGTGGTGGCCGGCGTAATCATAGCTGCGCCAGCCATAGCCGTACCAGGCGGTGCCGAGCCGCTCGAGGAATTTGCGTAGCCGCCCCCGCTCCGTGGGCGTCACGACATAAGGCGCGTGGATCGTGTCGAGCACCTTGCCGTCGACGACGCCCGGCATCTCTCCCATCTGCGCCAGCATCCACAGCGACATGTCCTTGATGTTGCTGTTTATCCCGCCGGCGCCGGGAACCTTGTAGTAAGTGTCGACGAGCGGGAGCGGCCGCCGTCCGACCGTGTGCGGCTTGGCCCAGCTGCGGCTCGCCTCCA
>Ga0207690_10002179_pt1 | contig 11945 bp, 3 predicted proteins | sample KBSC23metaG_FD_184315 | JGI IMG/M metagenome (GOLD analysis project Ga0207690, IMG submission 184315) | Corn rhizosphere microbial communities from Kellogg Biological Station, Michigan, USA - KBS C2-3 metaG (SPAdes) (version 2) | ecosystem: Host-associated > Plants > Roots > Rhizosphere > Soil ...
CCCAGCACCGAGAGCGGCAAGCCGACGACAGCGCCACCAACGGAGGGGTCGACTGCGCAAACGGGCGCGGTCCAGACTCAGGCGGTCGAGCAGCAGCCGGTCAGCACCGGCGAAATCGTCATCACTGCGACTCGCCGTAACCAGGCACTTTCAGATGTGCCGATGGCGGTCAGCGCTGTGACCGCGCAGAACCTGCACAACACTGGTGCGACCGACATCCGTCAGCTCAACCAGATCGCGCCGTCGCTGCTTGTGTCCTCGACCTCGTCGGAAGGTGGCGCGGCCGTTGCGCGAATCCGCGGTGTGGGCACCGTCGGCGACAATCCGGGCCTCGAAGGCTCCGTCGGCATTTTCATCGACGGCGTTTATCGCTCGCGTGCGGGCGTCGGGCTCTCCGAGCTTGGCCCGCTCGATCGGATCGAAGTTCTTCGGGGCCCGCAGGGGACGCTGTTCGGCCGCAATACGTCCGCAGGTCTCATCTCGGTCATCACTGCCAAGCCGCGCTTCACGCCGGAGGTCAGTGGGCAGGTCGATATCGGCAATTACAACCTGCGTCGGTTCGAGGCGAGCATCACTGGGCCAATCAGCGACACGATCGCGGCCCGCCTCGACGGCGTTTACGTCAAGCGCGACGGCTTCCTGAAGGACGTCGTCTCCGGCCGCCGGCTGAATGATCGCGAGCGCTGGTTGCTACGCGGCCAGGTCCTGTTCCAGCCAAGCGACAATCTCTCGGTTCGCATCATTGGTGACTATGCGAAACGGAACGAGGAATGCTGCGGGGCGACCTTCCTGCCGGCGATGGACGTAACCGCCGCGGGACCTCAGCCTTCGTCGATCGCCGCGATCGAACGCGGCCTTGGCGGAATCATCAACGACGATACGTTCGCGCGCAGGACGGCGATCACGCCTGGCCGCAGCTACCGGTCGGACGTCAAGGACTGGGGTCTTTCCGGAGAGCTGGTCTATGATTTTGGCGGCGCCGAGCTGACCTCGATCACGGCCTACCGCTACAACAAGTACATTCGCGGCCAGGACGCCGACTTCAACAATCTCGACATCCTCTACCGCCCGGACGACGGTACCGCCTTCAACCGCTTCAAGACCTTCACGCAGGAAGTTCGCCTGCAGGGCAATGCCTTCGGCAATCTGCTCGACTGGCTGGTCGGCGGCTACTACGCCGACGAGAAGCTGACGCTGAAGGACAACCTCACCTACGGCAACGATTACGCGCGCTATTCGAACTGCCTCGTCGCGGCGAACTTCGCGACAGCAACGGGCCAGGCGTCGTTGGTGCAGCCTTCAAGCCCGACTTGCTTCAATCCGGCACTCTCCGGCGCGATCGTCGGACTCTTGCCGGCGTCGCAGCAGACCGTGTTCCGGGCGTTCTCGCGGCTGGCGCCGTTCAACGCGCCGACATTCACCAACAGCGGCTTCTCGAACCTGGCGCTGGCCCTCGGTGGCGCGCCCTTCGTCGGCTCCACGCTGAACGGTGCGGCGCTCAACGACCTCTACAACCAGAAGAGCCGCAACTGGGCGCTGTTCACCCACAACATTTTCTCGATCACTCCGCGGCTCAAGCTGACCCTCGGCGCCCGCTACACGCATGAGAAGAAGTCGCTGGACGCGACGCTGACCGACAACAACATCCTGTGCACCTTCTTCGCGGGAAGTGCGCTCGCGTCACTGCAGACTCTGCCCTGTGTGACGCCGAGCGTGCCCGGCGGATCGTTCGCAATTGATGACAGCTTCAGCGAGAGCAAGGTCTCGGGGACAGCGGTGGTCAGCTACAAGGTCACCGACCGGCTGCTGACCTACGCGAGCTATTCGCGCGGCTACAAGGCGGGCGGCTTCAACCTCGACCGTTCAGCGCTGTTCCGCAGCTCGGCTCCGTCCGTCCCGGCGCCGCCGTTCGTGATCTCGGGCAACGGCGCGATCTGCGTGACCGCCAACCAGGTCAATTGCAGCGGTGTTGTCGCATCCGGCGCGGACCTGCAGTTCAAGCCGGAGATCAACGACGCGTTCGAGGCCGGCATGAAGTTTCATGGCCGTGGAATCGACGTGAACTTCGCGCTGTTCCACCAGGTGTTCCGCAACTTCCAGCTGAATACCTTCAACGGCCTCAACTTCGTGGTCGAGAACATCAACAGCTGCAGCACCGATTTGGGCGGCGCGGACACCGACAACAGCCCCTACACCGGTGCCTGCACAGGCAAGCTGCACGCCGGCGTCAGGAGCCAGGGCTTCGAACTCGAGGCGTTCACCCGGCCGATGCGCGATCTGGCGATCAACGGCGGCCTCACCATGGCCGACACGAAGTACCGGCACAATCTGGTCGGCGCGGATGGCCGCCCCCTGACCAACGCCTTGTTCCAGCTGCCGGGCCGCCGGATCTCCAACTCGCCGCTGTGGACGGCAACAGGTTCGATCGCCTGGACGCCGCCGCTGACCGATTCGCTGCGCGGCCTGATCTATTTCGACGGCCGCTACATGAGCCGGTTCAACACTGGCTCCGACCTCGACATCGAAAAGACGCAGGACGGATTCGCGGTGTTCAATGGCCGCGTCGGCGTTCATGGACCCGAGGATACCTGGGCTCTCGAGCTCTGGGGCCAGAACCTGTTCAACAAGCATTTCATCCAGGTGGCGTTCGACGCGCCGCTGCAGGGCACCGGCACAACTCGCGGGGTCCAGGCAGGGTTCTATCCGCGCTCGACCCAACTCTACGGCGCATTCCTCGGCGAGCCGCGCACCTTCGGCGTGACCTTCCGCGCGAAGATGGGCTTCAACCGTCCGGCTCCGCCGGTCTACGCGCCGCCTCCCGCTCCGCCGCCGCCGCCGGTAGTCGAGCAGCCGGCAGCGCCGCCTCCGCCCCCGCCGCCTCCACCTGCGGCAGCACCGGAACGCGGCTGACCGCGACAGCATCGAAGAGAAAAGGCCTCGCCCATTCGGGCGAGGCCTTTTTCTAAGCAGCTTTCGCTTTGGCCGGCTCCCGCGCCGCCTCGAGCAGGGCCGAGCGAAGCCCGTCGATATCTTCGGGCGTGAGCTTCTTGCCGTCGGCGCGCGTCAGATAGAAAACGTCGACCGCCCGCTCGCCGTAGGTCGCGATATGCGCCGAATGAATCGTATGTCCGCAATCGTGAATAGCCGCTGCAAGGCCGGCAAGCAGCGCGGGCCGATCGCGGGCGTTCACTTCGACCACGGTCGTTCGGGTCGACGCCCGATCGGCGATCGCCACCGAAGGCGCGACCTCGAACGCCGAGCTACGCCGCCGAGGCTCCGCCGCCGGAAGCGGTGGCGGCGTCGCGCTGGAGAGCGCGGACTCGACCGATTTGGCTAGACGCGTACGCAGGCGTCGATCTGTATACGGCTGATCGCGGCCGTCCAAGACGAGCAGGTTGTCGAGCGCCATGCCATCGCGCGTCGTATGGATCCGAGCGTCGATGATCGTCGCGCCCGCCGTCGCTAGGCCCGCGCAAATTCGATAGAACAGCGCCTCGCGGTCGGGTGTGAAGACGCTGACGCGCGTGGCGCCGCTCTCCGGATCAGCTTCCACGACGACGTTGGGCTTTGCTTCACCGATGTGGGCTTCGGCCGCGGCGACCTGCCGCGCATTGGCGAGCTGAGAGGCGGGCGGCTCGGCGAGCCAGTAACTGTCCGGAAGCCGTTTCACATGAGCGCGAGCGGCGCTCGACTTCCATCCGAGCTGCGCCACGAGCGCTTCTTGACGCTCAGCGACAATCTCGGCGCGGCCATGATGCTTGTAGCCGAGCCGGAGCCGCTCCTCGGCAGCCTCGAACAGCGTGCTAAGTAGGCTGCGCTTCCACTCGTTCCATACGCCCGGGCCGACCGCCCGGATATCGACGACGGTCAGGATCAACAACAGGCGCAGGCGTTCCGGGCTTTGCACCTGATGGACGAAATCCTCGATTGTCTTGGGGTCCGCGAGGTCGCGTTTGAAGGCCGTCGCCGACATGAGGAGGTGGTACCGGACCAGCCAGGAGACGGTCTCGGTTTCCGCCTCATCGAGGCCAAAGCGCGGGCACAACTTCAGTGCAATTTCGGCGCCGATGACGCTGTGATCGCCGCCCCGCCCCTTGGCGATGTCGTGCAACAGCACTGCGACATAAAGCACGCGGCGAGACGCGACTTGCTTCTTGAGAATTGCGGTCGAGAGCGGGTGATCGCTCTTCAGTTCGCCGCGTTCGATGGCCGCAAGCAGCCCGAGCGCGCGGATCGAATGCTCATCGACCGTATAATGATGATACATGTCGAACTGCATCTGCGCGACGACGCGGCCGAAGTCCGGCACGAAACGACCGAAGACACCGGCCTCATTCATCCACCGCAGCACCAGCTCCGGTTGGTGGATGCACGTCAGCACTTCCATGAACAGAGCGTTCGCTCGCTGGTCATTGCGGACTTTGGCGTCGATCAGCACGGAGTCGCGATTGGCAACGCGCATCGCCGTCGGGTGAATCTCGAGCTGCTCACGCGCCGCCAGCGCAAACAACTCGAGCAGCCGGACCGGATCTTCCTGGAAGAAAGTATCGGATGGGACGGAAATCCGCCCGCGGACGAGCGTGAAGCCGCCAAGGCGTTTGGGCCGACGGCGGATCGTTGGGAGCGCAAAGCGGATGCCTTTCTTGCCCATCTGCTCGTCGAGCTGGGCAAGGAACACGCCGGTCAGATCGCCGACGGTCTTCGCGTTGAGGAAATAGAATTGCATGAAACGTTCGACCGCCGATTTCCCCGGTCGGTCGGCATAGTTCATGATCGCCGCGATGCGCGGCTGATATTCGAAGTTGAGCCGTTCTTCGGGGCGGCCGGCGAGCAAGTGGAGGTGGCAACGCACCGCCCAGAAAAAGCGCTCGGCACGGTCGAAACGGCGGAACTCGGCGGCGGTCAGTAGCCCCGCTTTGACGAGGTCCGCCGGGCGCTCGACGCCATGCACGTACTTGCCGATCCAATAGAGCGTGTGGAGGTCGCGAAGGCCACCCTTGCCGTCTTTCACATTGGGCTCGACGACATAGCGGCTGTCGCCCATTTTGACGTGGCGCTCGTCACGTTCAGCAAGCTTGGCAGCCACATATTCAGCCGCGCTTCCGGTGACGATCTGCTTGCGGAAGCGGGCCGCAGCGTCGTCGAAAACCTTCTCGTCGCCCCATAACCAGCGCGCCTCGAGGAAGGCGGTGCGGATCGTCATGTCCTTTTTCGCCAGCGTGAGCAGCTGCGGGATCGAGCGGACCGAATGGCCGACCTTGAGCTTCAGGTCCCACAGCAAGTGCAGGATCGCTTCGGCCGCGCGCTCCTGTTCGGCCGTCGCTGCCTTGGTTGTGAGGAACATGAGGTCGAGATCGCTGAATGGCGCCATCTCGCCGCGCCCGGTGCCGCCGAGGCCGACAAGGGCGAGATCGCTGAGCGGTCCGCCGACGAAGTCATAAGTCAGTCGGACGAGCTGGTCGTGGAGGAAAGCGGTGGCCTGGGCCGCCGAGCGGCCGTTGCCAGGCTCCTCGGTCAGGCGCTTGGCAATCTCGGCTCGGCCGTATTCAAGCGCGCCCCGCAGAATCGCGGCCGCCTCGCCGTGAGACCTTTTGCCTGACGGCAGGGCGGCGAGCCGGTCGGCAATCGCGCGGCGGTCTATGATCGAGCGCTGATGGTCGACGTCGTGCAGGCTCATCGCTCAATCTCGGCCGAGAGTTTCTTGAGCCGGTAAAGGTGGTCGAGCGCTTCTCGCGGGGTCAGTTGATCAGGATCGATCGCATCAAGCGCGGCCGTCAGAGGGTCCGGTCCATACTCGGGCTCGGCTGCCGCGGCGAATAACGGAAGGTCGTCGAGGCCGGCGGCGATTCCACCGGTCGCATCGCGTCCCGCTTCCAGTTTTGCGAGCACCGAGCGGGCGCGGCCGACGACCGCGGGTGGCAGCCCGGCGAGCTTGGCGACCGCAATGCCGTAACTGCGATCGGCGGCGCCGTCGGCGACTTCGTGGAGCAGCACGAGGTCGCCCTTCCACTCGCGCGCACGGACATGGTGGAGCGATAAAGCGTCGAGTCTTCCCGCGAGTCGCGTCAACTCATGATAGTGCGTCGCGAACAAGGTCCGGCACCTCACTTGGTCGTGCATCGCCTCGACCACCGCCCAGGCGATGGCGAGACCATCGTAGGTCGAGGTCCCGCGTCCGATCTCGTCGAGAATGACGAGGCTGTTGGGGCCGGCCTGAGCGAGGATGGCGGCGGTTTCGACCATTTCGACCATGAAGGTCGAGCGGCCGCGGGCGAGATTGTCGGAGGCGCCGACCCGGCTGAACAGCCGGTCGACAATGCCGACCTTCGCGCGGGCAGCGGGAACGAAGCTGCCTGACTGAGCGAGAACCGCGATCAGCGCGGTCTGGCGAAGGAAGGTCGACTTGCCGCCCATGTTGGGACCGGTGATCAGCCACAGCCGGTCATTGGGGCCCATCGTCAAATCGTTGTCGACGAAGCGTTCGCCGCGTTCGCGGAGCGCGGCTTCCACGACGGGATGACGGCCGGCCTCGATCTCGAGGCAGGGCTGGTCGGTGAGATGCGGCAGAGTCCAGCCGCCCTCGGCCGCGCGATGCGCGTGGCTTGCGGCGACATCGATCCGGGCAATCGCTTCGGCGGCGGCGGTGATCCGCGGCGCTGAGGCCACGGAGAGGGCGATGAGCTCCTCGGCGTGTGCAGCTTCGGCGGCGAGCGCATGAGCGCCGGCCTCGATCACCCGGCTCGCTTCATCGTGCAGCTCGGGCGAATTGAAGCGCACCACTCCGGCTAGCGTCTGGCGATGAGTGAAGCCGCTGTCAGCTTGCATCAGCTTGTCGGCGTGGCGCGCCGAGACTTCGACATGGTAGCCGAGCACCGCATTGTGCCGGATCTTGAGCGAACTGATGCTGGTCGCGTCGCGATACTTCGCCTCCAGCGAAGCGATCGCCCGGCGGCCGTTTGAGGCGGCGTCGCGCAGAGCATCCAAGTCGGCGTCATAGCCTTCGGCGATATAGCCACCCTTTGACGAGTCGATTGGCGGTGACGCCACGAGCGCACGAGAGAGGCGGTCGACCAGCGCGTCGTGGCCGCCAAGCTGTGGGAGCAGGCTGGCGAGCAATGGAGGGCGATCGGCCTCGCTTTCAAGCTCGCGTTTCAACCTATCCGCTGCTCCGAGTCCATCGCGGAGCAGGGCGAGGTCGCGCGGGCTTCCGCGTCCGGCTGCCAGCCGAGCAAGCGCTCTAGCAAAATCCGGCATCGCCTTGAGCGCGGAACGGGAGCGCTCACGCCGGATCGCGTCTTCGTGCAACCAGGCGACGAGACCCAGCCGCTGAGCGATCGCACGTTGGTCGGTGAGCGGCGCGGCAATGTCCTCGGCGAGCAGACGCCGGCCGGCGGCGGTCTGGCAGCGGTCGATCTCGCCCAAAAGGCTGCCAGCGATGCCGCCGCCGACCGACCGGGTCAGCTCGAGGCTATCGCGGCTCGCCGCATCAATCGCCATATGGTTTGCGCGCGCGACCCGGCGAGGGGCGTCGAGCAGGATTCCGGCGCCCTTCTGAGTCGCGTCAAGATAGGCGAGCAGCCCGCCGGCAGCGGCCAGCTCCGCGCGCGTTGGCGAGCCGAGGCCGTCGAGAGTCGCAAGACCAAAGCGGGTCTTGAGCGCGCGCTCACCCGCCAAACTGTCGAAGCCGCCTTTGCCTGCGCTCGTCCGGGTGCCGGGTACGGAATGGTCAGCGATAGTCTCGGCGGGCGACAGGCGCGCCAGCTCCGCAGCGAGCTCGCCTGCGCCGCAGCTCACCAGCTCGAACCGGCCGGTCGAGATATCGGCGGCTGCAATCGCCCAATCGTCGCCCGCGCGGCCTATCGCCGCGAGCCAATTGGCAGAGGCGGATTCCAGCAACGTATCTTCCGTCAGCGTCCCCGGCGTCACGAGGCGAATGATCGCACGATCGACCAGCGCCTTGGACCCCCGCGCCTTGCGCGCTTCGGCCGGGCTCTCGGTCTGCTCGGCGATGGCGACTCGGTGCCCGGCCTTGATTAGCCGCGCGAGATAGGATTCGGCGGAATGGGCGGGTACTCCGCACATCGGGATCGGCTCGCCCGCATCCTCGCCGCGCTTCGTAAGTGCGATGTCGAGACTGGCTGAGGCGACCTTCGCATCGTCGAAGAACAATTCGAAGAAGTCGCCCATGCGGTAGAAGAGCAACGCGTCGCCCGCCTCTTCCTTGAGGCGCCGGTACTGGGCCATCATCGGGGTTGGAGCATCGGCGCGAGCCATGGCCGAACCGTAGCCGCTGGGGCGCGCTCAATCGACCCGAAATCGGCTCATGCGTGACTCTTGCGCGGGCACTCCGCTAAGGCCCGGCGCCATGTCCGAAAGCAACGTCAAATATACCGAGGCCGAAGCGCTGGAATTCCACTCGCGCGGGCGGCCGGGGAAGCTCGAAATCGTCGCGACCAAGCCGATGGCGACGCAGCGCGACCTCAGCCTGGCCTATTCGCCGGGCGTTGCGGTTCCGGTCCGCAAGATCGCCGAGAACCCCACTTGCGCGTACGACTTCACCGCCAAAGGCAATCTGGTTGCGGTCATTTCCAACGGCACTGCAATCCTCGGTCTCGGCAATTTGGGGGCACTTGCGTCCAAGCCCGTGATGGAAGGCAAGGCAGTCCTGTTCAAGCGCTTCGCCGACGTCGACGCGATCGACATCGAGGTAAAAACCGAGGATGCGCAGCGCTTCATCGATTGCGTCGAATTGCTCGAACCAAGCTTCGGCGGAATCAACCTCGAGGACATTGCAGCGCCCGACTGCTTCATCATCGAGCAGACGCTGCGCGAGCGGATGAACATCCCGGTCTTCCACGACGACCAGCATGGTACGGCGATCATCACCGCGGCGGGCCTCATCAACGCCTGCCTGATCACTGACCGGAAGCTCGCCGATGTGAAAGTGGTGGTGAACGGCGCCGGCGCCGCGGCGATCGCCTGCACCGAGCTCGTCAAGGCGATGGGAATACGTGGTGACAATGTCATCATGTGCGACCGCAAGGGCGTCATTCACAAGGGCCGCACCGACCTCGACCAGTGGAAGTCGGCGCACGCGGTCGAGACTGACAAGCGCACGCTTGTCGAGGCACTGGAAGGCGCCGACGTTTTCCTCGGTCTGTCGGCAGCCGGTGCGCTTAAGCCTGAGATGATGAAGACGATGGCGAAGGACCCGATCATCTTCGCCATGGCCAACCCGGACCCGGAGATCTGGCCGCCGGAGGCGATGGAAGCGCGACCCGACGCAATCATCGCCACCGGCCGCTCGGACTTCCCGAACCAGGTCAACAATGTGCTGGGCTTCCCGTTTATCTTCCGCGGTGCCCTCGACGTGCGGGCGACTGCGATCAATGACGCAATGAAGATCGCCGCCGCCGAGGCGCTCGCCGAGCTCGCGCGCGAGCCAGTACCGGAGGAAGTTGCCGCCGCTTACGGCGGGCGCGCCCACAGCTTCGGCCGCGACTACATCATCCCTGCTCCGTTCGATCCGCGGCTGATGGAAGTGGTCGCCTCAGCTGTGGCCGAGGCGGCGGTGCAAAGCGGCGTCGCACAAAAGCCGATCCCCAACATGGAAGCGTACCGGCAGGAGCTGCGCGCGCGGCTCAACCCGACCGTCGCGGTCATGAGCCTTGCCTACGAGAATGCGCGCCAGAATCCGAAACGCGTTTTGTTCGCCGAAGGCGAGGAGCCGAACGTGCTGCGCGCTGCGATCGCTTTCAAAGAAGCCGGCTACGGCACGCCGGTACTGGTTGGACGCGAGGAGGTTTACGACCTCCTGAAGGAAATGGGCGTCGACGACCCGCAAGAATATGAGGTGCTCAACAGCCGCAATTCGCCGCTCGTGGGACGCGCGGTCGACCATATCTATGCCAAGCATCAGCGGCACGGTTACCTACGCCGCGAGGTCGAGCGCCTAGTCAACCAGGACCGGAATTATTTCGCCGCAGCCATGCTCGCGCTTGGTGAAGCCGATGCGATGATTACCGGCACGACGCGGCCGTTCAGCCAATCGCTGCGCCAGGTACGCACGGTCATCGATGACGAGCAAGATGCCACCCCCTTCGGCATCAACGTCATCGTCGGACGGAGCCACACGGTGCTGATCGCGGACACTGCCGTGACCGAGCGGCCGACCGCGGAGCAATATGCGGCGATCGCCATGCGCGCTTCCTCTTTCGCCCGGCGGATGGGTCTTGAGCCGCGTGTGTCGTTCTCCAGCTACACGACCTTCGGTAATCCGCCGGGGATGCATATCGACGAGCTGCGCGGCGCGGTGAAGCTGCTCGACGGCTTCAAGGTGGATTTCGAATATGAAGGCGAGATGGCGCCGGACGTCGCGCTCAATTTCGATATGCAGCAACGCTTCTATCCCTTCAGCCGCCTGTCGGGGCCGGCCAACATCCTGGTCATGCCCGGGCTGCAGTCGGCGAGCCTGTCGGCCAAGCTGCTTCGGGAGCTCGGCGGGGAGAGCGTGCTCGGCCCCTATTTGCTCGGGCTAGCCTTGCCGGTGCAGATCGCGCCGATGACGGCTAGCGCGTCAGATCTGGTCATGCTCGCGGTGCTTGCCGGCGGCGACGCGCATGCGCATCAGCGGGCAGCTATGCCCGCCTAAATCCGTTCGACCGAGCTGACCGGTTCGGCGTCGCGAAGCGCGGCGATGATCGAATGAAGGTGCGCGAGATCGTGGACTTCAATGTCGAGCTGGAAGGTGTGAAAATTGCCGTCGCGATGGACCAGCTGAAGGTTGACGATGTTGGCGTGCTTCTGGCCGAGAATGCCGGACATGGTGCCGAGCGCGCCCGGAATGTCACGAACAATGACGGTCAGGCGGGCAGCGCCGCCATCCGAACCTTCGCCCCAGGCGAGGTCGAGCCAGTCGGCGTCTATCCCGCTCGCCAGGGTGTCGCAGCCGATGACGTGAACTTCAATCTCCTCGTCCTCGCGGCGGAGACCGACGATGCGGTCGCCCGGAACCGGATGGCAGCACTGGGCGAGATGATAGGCGACTCCCGGCGTAAGGCCTTTGATCGAGATCGCCTTGCGTTGGCCGACCGGCCGCGGGGCAACGTCGCCGCCGGCTGACCCCGGCATCAAAGCCTCCATCAGCGCCTCATCGCTAACGCGCTTGCGCGCGATGGCGATCATCAGCTCGTCCTCGTTCTCAATTTTGAGCTTCTTCAAGGCGCGCTTCAACGCATCCTTGTCGAGCTCGGCAGGGAGGCGGGTGACGATCTCCTCATAAATCTTGCGGCCCAGCTGAATCGTCTCGTCTCGCTCCTTGTGGCGGACGAAGCGGCGCACCCCCGCGCGCGCCTTGCCGGTCGCGACGAAGCGCAACCACGACGGCTGCGGGTGCTGGGCTTCGGAGGCAAGAATTTCGACCTGGTCGCCATTTTCGAGCATGGTTCGGAGTGGAACGACACGGCCGTTGACCTTCGCGCCGACAGTTCGATCGCCGAGATCGGTGTGGACGGCGTAGGCGAAGTCGACCGGCGTCGCCCCCTTCGGCAGCTGGATGAGCTCGCCCTTAGGGGTGAAGGCGAAGATGCGGTCCTGGTACATCGCCATCCGCGTATGCTCGAGCAGCTCTTCGGGACTCTCGGCATGTTCGAGGATTTCCACCAGGTCATCGACCCAGGGCACGTGAATGTCGGCGGCGGGCTTGCCTTCCTTGTAGGCCCAATGCGCGGCGAGGCCGCGCTCGGCCTGCTCGTGCATCTCCTTGCTGCGAATCTGGATCTCGATCCGCATCTTGGAATCGTGGATCACCGACGTGTGCAGCGAGCGATAGCCGTTGCGCTTTGGCGTTGAGATGTAATCCTTGAAGCGGCCCGGGACCATCGGCCAGCGGCTGTGGATCAGGCCGAGGGCGCGGTAGCAGTCGGCGACGTCGGCGACGATGATGC
>Ga0207690_10002188_pt1 | contig 11914 bp, 6 predicted proteins | sample KBSC23metaG_FD_184315 | JGI IMG/M metagenome (GOLD analysis project Ga0207690, IMG submission 184315) | Corn rhizosphere microbial communities from Kellogg Biological Station, Michigan, USA - KBS C2-3 metaG (SPAdes) (version 2) | ecosystem: Host-associated > Plants > Roots > Rhizosphere > Soil ...
GCACGGTGATCACGACCTGATTCCGGACAGCGTGCCGCTGGTCGGGCGACTCGACGACGCCATCCTGATCGATGCCGCCTGGCCGCAGCTGGCCGGCGAGGTCGACTGCTACCTCGACTACTGCCGCGTGCGCGCGATCGAAGCCGAGCTGCGCGGCTGCGCGGTCGGCGGGTTTGCGTTCACCCGCAAGGACTGGCAGCAGGCCCGCCGTGCGGAAGCCGAGCTGATCGCACACTGCCGCCGGGTGGGTGAAAGCAGCTACCTGCCTTCGCCAGCGCCGGCATGCTTCCGCGTGCACTGATGCCACCATCGCCACACGAGAATCGGTGGTGGGTTCATCGACCCGGAGCAATGAACCCGCCACCGTCCGACTCCGTATTTCTGCCCGGTCACGAGACCCCGGTCACGCGGCCCGGATGACGAAATCCGGATCGAGCCCGCCACGCCGGTGGATATGGTAGAAATTGCCACTGGCGCGAATGGCACTGACGCCATGCTTCGCCGGCTGCATGCGCGATTCCGGGCCGGCATCCTGAAATTGAAAACTCGGCAATGGCATGCCCGGCAAGCGGCTACCGGCGTCGCCGGCGGGATCTGCCCAGGGGAAGGCGCGCGTGTCCGACACCGACATCACCAGCTTGCTTGCACTTGCCCGCGACGGCGAGCCGGCGCAACTGGGCGCCGTGTTCGAAGCGCTGTACCCGGAGTTGCTGCGCCTTGCCAACTCGCGTCTGTACGGCAACGAGGCCACGCTGACCCCGACCGTGCTGGTGCACGAACTGTTCCTGCGGATCACCCAGGGCAAGCCGCTGTCGCTGACCGACCGCAACCATTTCTTCGCGATCTCGGCGCAGGCGATGCGCTGGATCCTGGTCGAACACGCGCGCCAGCGCGTCACCGAGAAGCGCGGCGGCGGGCAGGTCATGATCAGCCTCGACGACCAGATCCCGCAGATGCCGGTGGCGACGACCAACGTGCTGGCGCTGGAAGAATGCCTGCAGGCGCTGGAGGCGATCAGCCCGCAGCGGCGCCGGATCGTCGAGCTGCGCTATTTCGCGGGGCTGGAGTTTGCCGAGATCGCACGTTTGCTGGCGTGCTCCGAACGCACCGTATACCGCGAGTGGGAGCGCGCCCGCGCCTTTCTGCAGGCGATGCTCAACGAGGCCGGCGATGGACGCTGAGACGCTGGCACATTGGCGGGCAGCCGATGCCGTCTTCGACCAGTGGCTGGACCTGCCCCACCACGAACGCGAGGCCTGGCTGGCCGCACAGATATTGCCGGCGCCGGTGCGGCGGCGGCTCGAACAACTGCTGGCCGCGCACCGGCAGCCACGGGCATCGCTGGATCCGTGCGGCGGCGACCTGGCCGGCTGCCGCCTCGGCGGCTGGACCCTGGAAACCGAGCTCGGCCGCGGCGGCATGGCTGTGGTCTATCGTGGCTGGCGCGAGCAGGGCATGGCGCGACAGCAGGCGGCGATCAAGATCCTCACCCTCGGCGCGCTCGGCATCACCGGCCGCGACCGCTTCCAGCGCGAGGCGGCGATCCTCGCACACCTCAACCACCCCCACATCACCTCGCTGATCGACTCCGGCGTCGCCGACGACGGCACCTGCTGGCTGGCGATGCCGCTGGTCGAGGGCGAACGCATCGACCACTGGTGCGAGTCGCATGCGCTCGACGCGCGCGCGATCGTCCAGTTGTGCCTGCAGGTCTGCGACGCGGTGGCGCATGCGCATCGCGGGCTGGTGATCCACCGCGACCTCAAGCCCTCGAACGTGCTGGTGGAAGCCGGCGGGCACGTGCGGCTGCTGGATTTCGGCATCGGCCAGTTCACCGATTCCATCCAGCAACGCACGCAGACGCTGTGGCGCGCGATGACGCCCAGATACGCAGCGCCCGAACAGCTTCGCGGCGCGCCGCCGAGCACCGCCATCGACGTCTACGGGCTCGGCGCCCTGCTCCATCGCCTGCTCACCGGGCGCACGCCGCAGACGACGGCCGAAGGCAGCCAGTCCACCCGGCCTTCGCTGCTCGTACGTGCTGCCGACGACGCCTGCCACCGCCATTACGTGCCACTGAAAAACGACCTCGACCGGGTTCTGCTCAAGGCTTTGTCCGACGAACCGGAACAGCGTTATCACTCGGCCGACGCACTGGCCGACGACTTGCGCCGCTGGCTCGGCGGCCTGACCGTGCTGGCGCAGAAGCCGCGGGCAGGCTACCGGCTGCGCAAGTTCGTCGGCCGGCACAAGGTCGGCGTCACCGCGGCATGCCTGCTGCTGCTCACGCTCGCCGCCGGCGTGGCGACCACGCTGTGGCAGGCGGGCATCGCCAGGGAAGAAGCGGCGAACGCGCGCGTACAGGCGCAACGGGCGACACTGGTCCGCGACTTCCTGCAAGACGTCTTCGAATCCACCAACCCGACGGCCGGCGGCATTCCCACCGCACTCGACCTGCTCGATGAAGGCGCCAGGCAGGCGCGCGAGGATATCGTGGCGGCCGATCCGCTGGCCGCTGCCGACATCCTCCATCTGACCGGGGTATCGCGTTTGCGCCTGAACCGGCTCGACGATGCCGCGCGCGACCTCGAACAGGCCTTGGAGCTGATCGCTGCCGCAGGCGATGCCGGGCAGTCGTTGGCACGCCAGACCGCATCCATCCACGAAGAACTCGCGCGACTGCACCGCGTTCGCGGCAACACGCCCGAGGCGATCCGCCACGCCCGCGCCGCACTGGCCCTCAATACTCAACTGGAGGCGCCGCTCGCCGCCCGCCTGCGTGCCATGAACGCGCTGGGCATGGCGCTGGCAACTACCGCGCCGACCGAGGCCGAGGCGCTGCACCGGCAGGCGCTGGCGCGAATCGTCGGAAGCACGCTGGAGAATTCGCGGCTGCACCTGAACACGCTCAATGGCCTTTCCGTGTCCATCGCCCTGGCCCGGCCCGCGGATTTCACCGAACGCCTTCCGTTCGAGGAAACACGCCTGCGGCTGGTTCGCGCGCTGGACGGGGAACTCAGCGGCAGCTACGCGTACACCGCCGCCGACACCGCCACGACGATGCGCAAGGCCGGTCGGCTGGAGCGCGCCGAAGCATTGGCCCGGCAGGCCGTGGCAATCACCGACCGCATCTACACGCGGCCGCACATGCATGCGTCGCTCGCCCACTGCAACCTCGCGGCCTATCTGATGCAGCGTGGTCGACATGCGGATGCGCTCGAACACTACGAGACGAGCAGCGCGATCGACAACCGCATCCAGCGCATGGATCTGCACGCGGAATCCTGTTATCGCGGCCATGCCTATGTGCTGACGGCGCTCAACCAGCACGTCCAGGCGGCCGAAGTGCTCGGGCAGAGTTTGGCGATCATCAGCAAGCACGGCCTGACCAACAAGACCACCAGCCTCGCTGCCTGCGGCCTGTCCGCATCGATCGAGCTGCGCACCGGCAAGGCGGAGGCCGCCACGCGAACGCTCGAAAGCTGCGCGCCGCCGACCGGGATCGAGCCGCCGCTGGCCTACCGGCTGGCGCAAGTCGAGCGATACGTCCTGGGCGGACAACCCGCGGAAGCATCGCGGCTACTCGCCGGGCTGCGTAACGAGCATCCGCCGGGAGCCGTCTCGCGCGACTGGCAACGCCCCTGGATGCTGTCACTGCTGCTGGCCCGGGACACCGGCGATGCGACCGGCGAGACAAAACTGCTTGCCGACCTAGGCGATTTCGCCGACGTCATTCCGCTGGCGCAGTGCATCGCCGCAACCAACCGGGCCAGCTGCACCGCGTTGCCGTAAGAGCCAGGGGCGGCAGAAGTTCATGGGGCTGCGGCTGTCAGTTCCCACCCGCGAATCTCGTTTATGAAGGGTCCGGACTCACCGGGCCCGGTGGGGTCGCCGTTTCGGCCCGCCCTCATGCGAGAGCGCAGCCATGAACATCTCTTCTTCCTTTCCCGCGTCAGCGCTGGTGCTCGGCATCGCGGCTGCCCTGCCGACGGCTGCCCACGCGCAGACCAAGCCGGCGGATCTGTATATCGACGTCGCGACCCACGCCATGCCCGGCATGCCAGGCGCGGGTGGCATCGGCCGGATGGCAAACGCGATGTCCGGCCACACCGCCAACTACGGTATGGCGCGCAGCCCCGGAATGGCCGGCAAGTACCTGGACATCGCCCTGCACAACCGCCAGCGACCCGGCACGCCGGCCAGCCAGTTCGTTCCGCAGGAGCTTCGGGTCGGCGAGCGGATCGACTTGCTGCCCGCGCCGCGCCGCGCCGCGACCCACGTCTCCGACAGCGCGCAGGCCAGTCAGATATCGGCCGGCGATGGCACTTTTCGGGTGCGCTACTACTGGGGTTGCGGCGAGCAGGTGCGGGCAGGCCAGCCGGCCGAGTACACGATGACAATCCGCAACGGCAAGCCGGTGCAGAGCGGCCGCGCACCCACACCGCGCCAGGTGCCGTCGTCGGGCATCGACCCCGGTCCCGAACACGTGCTGTGGCCGAATCCGTCCAGCCGCAAGACGGTTTCCGCCAAGGCGTCGCTGGTGGGTACCCACCGTGTGACCGGCGAGGGACTGCCCGAAGCGATGCAGTTCGAGCTGGCCCGCGAGCATGACTTCATGCCCGAGCTGAAATTGCGCAGCGAGAAAAATTCGCAACAGGGCACGACGCTGCAGTGGGACGCAGTGGACGGGGCGCGCGCCTATTTCATCCACGCCACCGCGATGGACGGCAACACCATCGTGATGTGGAGCAGCGCCGAGGACGGCTACGCCGGCCCGGAACTGATCGGCTACCTGCCTGAAAAGCAGATCGCCCAGTGGACCGGCAAGCGCACCCTGCTGCCCGCCGATGCCCGCCGTTGCGCCATCCCGCGCGAGGTGTTCGCTGGTACCGGCAGCGCCGCGCCGATGCTGCAGATGATCGCCTACGGCGGCGAACGCACGATCCGCCAGGCGGGCTGGAGCGTGCACGTGCGCAACAAGTCGACCGCGATGCTGATGTCGTTCGGCGCCGGTGCACCGGGCGCGTCCCCGGTGCCGGTCAAGGACGCGGCCAAGGGCCTGCTGCGCGGCCTGATCGGACGCTGACCGCGTGTCCGGGCAGCCGCCCGGACGCGTTGCACCACTTTCCCCTCTTGCGGTGAACGACGGACATGACGACGAACTGGAACCACCTGCTCAAACGCCTCGCCATCGCCGTCGGCAAGGCCCTCTGGTGGTTGCTACGACGGCTCTTTTCGCTGCTGGCCGCGATCGGCAGTTTGCTTGTCCGCAAACTGCTGCCGGCTGCGTGGCGAGGGTGGTGCAACACCGTCTGGCCACTGCTGCATCGGGGTTACATGAAGCTGCCGCATCGACGCCTCGTCGCCGGTGTCGCGGTTGTGCTGCTGGTGGCGGCCTGCGTCCTGCTGATTCGCCCGCCCGGCAACGCGCCAATAACGGCCGCCGGACCGGTCAGTGCCGAGGCGACCGGGCCGGCCAAGCCGGCGGTGCTGACCTTCGCGCCCGCCACGGCGGCACCCGGCGCACCGGTGCTGCTGAGCGGCGTGCCGGTGGTCCCCGATGAGCGCATCGACGTGCGTGTCGGCGGCCAGCCGGCGGCGGCCCAGCGACTGGCCGACGGCCGCATCCGCATCCTCGTGCCGCTGTACCTGGGGCCGGACAGCTGGCCGGTACCGCCAGCGCAGCCGCAGCCGGTGGAAGTGCATCGGGACGACGCCCTGATCGCCGCCAGCCAGGGCGGGCTGCAAGTGACCGAACTGCAGCGCGCGCCGGGCACCACCGCCGGCGTGCAGCGCTCGCTGGCCAGGATCACCCAGGCCTATGAGGGCATCCTCACGGCCTTGCCGGTACAGCACCAGGAGGAGCGGGCCTACCGCCAGGCGATGCTGACGACGCTGCGCGCCCTGGTCAGCGAAGGGGACCACTCGCTGGCCGCGGTACTCGCCGGCACCTCGCCGCTGCTGGCCGGCGCGAAACCCGAGCTGGAGCTGACCGACGCGCTGCTGGCTTCCAGTGGCATCGCCGACTACCTCGACGCCTACGCGGGCGCCGTGGCCGGCGAGCCCGCGTCGGCGACCCCGGTCACGGCGCAGGCTCCGGGCCGGCACGCCGGCCTGGGTGTCCTCGCCGACGCCGTGAAAGCGGCGGGCACCTCGGTGGCCGCGCCGATGAAGGCGATGGCAGCCACGCTGCAGGCGTCCGGGCCTGGCTTCCGGCCGAGCCCGTACCGCGCATCCACCGACGCGATGACCTGGCCCGGCGACCTGCTGAAAACGGCAGGCGCCCTGACCGCCGCGTGGGTGGCCGACTCGGCACTGGGCGGCGGCAACGCGTTCGTCATGACTGGTCAGGAACCGGGCGGCGGCGACGTGCCGTTCGGCGGTGCCGGTCATTCTGCCGGCAGCGCGGTTGCCGCCTTGCAGTGTCGGGGTGGCGACGACAAGGCCTTCGAAATCGCCTGCCTGATGCAGGTCCAGGCGGTGCTTTCCGCGTTTACGCAGGAGGTCGTCAAGCCGACGGCCGACTGGTACGCCAGTACCATGGCGCTGGCGTTCAGCGGCGCGGCAGCAGCCGGCGTGGGTGCTGGCGCCGGCGTCGCGGTCACCTTGAACATGGTGGTCAGCTCCCTGTTGAGCGTGACGAATTTCGTGATGGAGAAGATCTCACTGTCGCTGCTGCCCGCCAAACTGACCCGTTTCGAGGTGGTCGGGCACAAGGAGCTCATGCGCGTGGGCGAGACCGCCAAGGCGGTCATCGAGGTGGAAGCAAGGAACAACCCGCAAACGGTCACGGTGATGGACCTGGTGGACCTGGCCAAGATGGTGATCGGACCGAACGTCAAGTTCAGCGAGGAATACAAGAACGCCCTGGTGAAAGTCTTCGATTTCACCATCGACATCTACCAGACCGCACTGCGCGGATCCGAATACATGACGCCCGGATCGACCGCGGGGGTGAACCCCGGCGTGTTCACCATGCCGCCGATGACCTGGGGCCCGGCCAAGATCACCAGCGACGACCTGGTGACCTTGTTCAGCTATGACCAGCAGGTGGTCGTGGCGCGGGAAAAGGAGCTGACCTGGGAGGCCAAGGGGCATGGCAAGACCGGCGTGCGCGTCATGACGCGAGGAGCGGGCGATCGCAGCAAGGTACTCGTCGACCACAGCCTGTGCCCCGGTTGCGTCTGGACCGGCGGGGCCTTCGGCCATGACGTACTGGAGAGTTCCAAGAAGATCGACGTGGGCGTCAAGCTCGAACCGTTCCCGCGTCACGGCACCGCGCCCATGGAAGTCGAGCTGCGTTGGGAAATCGCCGAGGCGCTGGAGGATAAAGGCCCGCTGGCCTGCACGGTGGACTTCGGCGATGGTTCGCCGGTCGAGCACATCGCCGACTGCCGGGAAACCAGCTCGATCTCGCACGAATACCCGTACACCTCGCGCCTGAACGACGGCACCGACGGCGCCTACGTGGCGACGATCAGCCTGGGTGGCTCCGACGCCGACGGTTCGACCGAGATCTATCCCGACTGGGAATTCAGGGTCGCGCCGTCCGGCGGCGAGGCGCCGCTCGATACAAAATTCACCTGGAACATCCCGCTGCCGCCGGACCGGACCGCGCCAAGCTGCATGCTCGATCACGGTGACGGCTCCGGCCAGCAGACGTTTGACGACTGCACCCGCGTCACCAGGGCCGAGCACCGCTACGAGAAACGGGGCAGCTACGTGGCGACCCTCACCATGACCAGCGACGGCGCCAAGGACACCAAGACGGCGCCCGTCTCCGTCGCCGAAACCGGCACCTGCACCGACCTGCTGGAGGGCAAGACCTGGACCGGCAGCGTGTCCTACAACCAGTCGCGCGACGTCTACGACAAGCACGGCCGGCATACCGTCTACAACTTCGTCGTCAACCTGAGCGCGGAAATGCCCGAAGACACCCGCCGGCAATGGGGCGGTGGCGACTACCTGGTGCGCTACTTCAGCCCCAGCCCGAGCGGCGCTGCCAACCTCAGCTACACCAAAGAGGAATACAACGACCGGGGCGGGCTCACCCTGTACGACCGCTTCACCGGCAACGGCAAGTTGCGGCCGTTCGAGAAAGGCATGTCGGAGGACGGCACGATGCTCGTCCTCATCCTGAAGCGCGATTGCACCTATTCGTTCTACCTGCAGGGGCAGGTGTATGGCTCGGGCGAGCGATGGGATCTGACAGGAGACCAGGAGTCCTACGAGGGCAGGCTGTGGTTCCACTCCGTGACGGGCGAGGGGCAGGTCACCTCGTCGAGCCAGATCCAGGGAAGCGCCCAGTTCCCGGCACTCACCCGCTCCCAGATCGAGGACAACTCCCTGGAGAAAACAAGCTGGATAAGCGAGATGGACAGCGTCGGCTCCGCACTCGGCGAGGAGAACCTGGGCACGGTCACGGTCCACTGGGACTTCAGGCCGAAGGATTGAGCCCCGCACGCACGCTGCCCAGCCTACCGGGCAGCCGCTATCTGCAACCGCAGGATGCGCCGCAACTCCAGGATCGCCGCCGGCGTTTCCTGCACGCTGTGCCATGACGGGATGGCCAGCTCGGAGTCGGCGCCGTCCAGGTGCGCGCTGCGGTACGGCACCACGCCGTCGTTGCTGTCCTGCAACGTGCCCTTCGATTTATAGACGCCGACGATGGTGTGGTAGTGCACGCGCGGCGAGATCGGCAGGTTCGCCGCGGCGGCGATGAACGGGTCGGCGTCGCTGAGGTTGTCGATGCTGTTGGGGATGCGCAGCAACGGAGCGTTGCCGCCTTCGTCGCCGTCGCTCTTGATCAGCTCGGTGATGCTCGCCATTTCCTTCAGCACGCTGACCGGCAGGCGGATCAGATTGCCGATCCAGCGCGCGAGGCGATGTTGCGCGTAAGGCGTGCCGCGATGCGGCGAGGCCAGGAAGACGGCGCGGTTCACCTGCGGCATCGGGGTGAACTGCAGGTAGCGGCTCAGGCGTTCGCGAAAACGAGCGCGCTTCGCCGCCGACAGGTTCGCGCGCAGCGGGATCAGACTCCACAGCTTGTCGCCGCTGGACGACACCAGCAGGCGCGCGATCACGCCGCCCATGCTGTGGCCGATCAGCACCATGTTCTGCGAGGCGCGCGCCTGGCCGGACGGGTCGTAGTGTTTCAGGGTGGCGTCCAGCGCCTTGCGGATGTTCACCAGGTTGACCGCGACCGGCAGGTTGGTCGGGTAGTAGACCTCCCACACCTGGTAGTGGCGGCGCAGTTCCTCGTCGCCCATCACCTCGTTCGCCACGTTGATCCACGCTTCCGGGCTGCTGGCCAGGCCATGCAGCATCACCACGGTGAGCCGATCGGGATCGTACGGCTGCATCAGCAGCACGCGCGGCGTGCGGATGCCGCCTTCGCGGCCAAGCAGCGAACGGATCGACTGGCTGGCGAAACCCGAGCGGGCCAGCCACACGCCGTAGGCGGCGGTGAAGTTCGCGCCCAGCGGCACCACCCGCCCGCCTATCGTGATGGTGTCGTCGCGGTACGGGTCCCGCACCAGCAACCCCACCTGCCGCGTCGCCAGCACCTGATCCAGCGTACTGCCGTCGAACACCAGCGCACCGGTCAGCGAGGCGTAGTCGGGTTCGCGCCACGGCACCTCGGCATCGGCTTTCTGCTCCGGCGCAACGGCCACGAAGTCCGAGCCGAAGCCGTCGCGCCGATAGACGTTGCGCAGGCCGTTGAAGCGCAGGTTGGCTGCCGGGATCAGCTCCGCCGGCACGCGAGCATCGCCCGCCAGGCGCACATCACTCTGCGGGCGCAGCACAGTCCAGCCGGCCAGCGTGGTGTGGGTCCAGTGTGGATCCAGCCGCGGCAGCTCCAGGAAAAGGCGGCTCATCACCCGCTGCACGGCCAGGTTGTAGAACCCCGTCACCTGCACCTGGCGCAGCTCGAACGCACGCTCGGCGGGCGAGCGCGCGGTGTAGAAGAGATACGCATAGGCGTAGCGCGCGGATTGCAGGAAGGCGTCCAGCGTCGCGTCGTCCATCACCACGCCGGGCTGGGGCCGATCGGCCTTGAGCGCCCTGCCCAGCCAAAGTTCGGCCAGCGCCGAGAGCCGCTGCTCGCCGGTCAGCCCCGCCGAACGGGCGACGGTATCCGTGCAGCCGGCGAACTCGCGCTGGCAACTGTCCACCGCCAGCGCCACCACGTTGAGCGACTGCACGGTGCGGTCGCTCAGGCGGTTGGTACCGATTACATCCGCACGCCGCTGGTTGACGTAGTCGTTGGTCTTGACGTGACTCACCCCGACCATCGCGCAGGCGTTGAGGCCGAGCAGTCCGACGATGCCCACGCAGCGCACGACCCAGGCGCATGTTCCTGCTCTCATCGGCCTGCTCTCATCTGCAGTGTCCCCATCGACGTCTTGTCCTGCGGCCGGGCGATGCGGGGATTGTAGCCGCCGCGTCGATGCCTCCGGCATTGTCATGCCGCGGCCAAAGCCGCACGCTTGGATCGTGGACGGATGCCGGGAACGAGATGGCGACGAAGGCGGGAATGATCGGCAGGGCGGCGCTCATCGCGGTGGCGGCGATCGTCACCTTCGTCTCCGGTGCCTGGGGCGCCATGGCGCTGTGGTACCGGCCGCCCGGCAGCGCGATCGCACGCACGCTCGGCAGCGTGCTGTGGGCGCTCGCCGTGATCGCGTTCGCCGTCATCGCGATCAGCCGCCGCAGCTGGCTCCCGCTGGGCGTCTACGCGGCGATGTATGCGTTGCTGTTGCTGTGGTGGGCGAGCATCACACCGTCCAATGCGCGGACCTGGGCCGATGACGTCGCCCGCCAGCTCAGCGGCACGGTAAGCGGCAGCGCAGTCACCCTGCACAACGTGCGCAATTTCAACTGGCGCAGCGACGACGACTACGACGCGCACTGGGAAACCCGCCATTACGACCTGGACCGCCTCGCCTCGGCCGACGCGGTGCTGTCCTACTGGGGCAGCCGGGCGATCGCCCACGCGATGATCTCGTTCGGCTTCGATGATGGCCAACGCGTGGTCTTCTCGGTGGAGATCCGCCGGCAGCGCGGCCAGCGGTATTCGCCGATCGGCGGCTTCTTCAAGCAGTTCGAGACGGCCCTGGTCGCCGCCGACGAACGCGACATCATCCGCGTGCGCACCAACGTGCGCGGCGAGGACGACTACCTCTACCCGCTGCGCATGGACCGGCCCGCCATGCGCACGCTGTTCCTCGCCTACGTGCACGCCGCGAACCGGCTGGTCGGGCAGCCCGTGTTCTACAACACCCTCACCTCGAACTGCACCACCCTCGTCTACCGCATGGCCCGGCAGATCGACCCCGGCCTGCCGTGGGACACTCGCCTGCTGCTGACCGGCTACCTGCCGGGCTACCTCCACGACGTGGGCGCGGTGAACCGGAGCGTGCCGCTCGACGAACTGCGCCGCCGCGGCCGCATCACCGGGCGCGCGCGAAATGCGGCGAGAGACGATTTCTCCCGGGCGATCCGCACGAACGAATCCTGACCCGCACGCCAGGCGTTCGGGCCACGCCGGCCCACCTCCGACCCGCCGCGCGATTGAACGGCAGCCGCCGCGATCATCCCGCCAGTTCGAAACGCGTCACGCGCCTGACCGGATCGGCCTCGACCAGACTCACCCTGACGTCGGCGCCGAGCGGAAGACTCGCGTTGCCGGATACGCTGGCTTCGATCGCCGGGTCGCGCACGATGACCGTGCCCTTGCCCGGATCGTCGTGGGCTACCTCGACGATCGCGCCGTTGAAGATTTCACCCACGCGCGGCGCCAGCACGGCGGCTTCGGCCAGGTTGAGCACGGCGCTTTCGTACTGGCCGGCGCGATGGCCGGAGACCTGCATGGTGGCCGGCAGGCCCGGCAGCGCGGCCAGCGCCCACGCCG
>Ga0207690_10002199_pt1 | contig 11895 bp, 8 predicted proteins | sample KBSC23metaG_FD_184315 | JGI IMG/M metagenome (GOLD analysis project Ga0207690, IMG submission 184315) | Corn rhizosphere microbial communities from Kellogg Biological Station, Michigan, USA - KBS C2-3 metaG (SPAdes) (version 2) | ecosystem: Host-associated > Plants > Roots > Rhizosphere > Soil ...
CCGCGCGTTGCCGCCCGAATTCCTCGACCTTTCCATGGACCGCAGCTTCCGTTCGGCCCCCGCCATCCTGCAGGCGGTCGACGCCGTCGTCGCGGGCCTCGGCCACGAATCGCTGGGCCTCCCGCGCCCGCCGCGCCCGCACCTCGCCTTTCACCGCACGCGCCCCGGATCGGTGACGCTCTGGCGGCCCCATACCGGCGAGGAGGCGGGCGACGACGAGGCCGGCGAGGAGGGCTGGGTCAGCGACGCGGTGCGCGAATATGCCGGGAAGCTCGCCCGGCAGATCGCGGCCTGGCTGAAGAACCCCTTTCAGGTCGAGGCGAAGGGGCGGCCGCTGAGGCCCGAGGACGTCCTTGTCTTGGTGCGGCGCCGCGGCGATCTCGCGGCGCTCATCGTCGCGCGCCTTCACGCGGAGGGCGTACCCGTGGCCGGGGTGGACCGGCTGTTGCTGACCGCGCCGCTGGCGGTGCGCGACCTTCTCGCCGCAGTGCGTTTCGCCGTCCAGCCCCTCGACGACCTGAACCTGGCGAGTCTGCTCGTCTCGCCTCTGTTCGGCTGGAGCCAGGACCATCTCTTCGCCGCCGCCTACGGCCGCGACGGCGCGCCGCTCTGGCCGCGGGTGCGCGACAGCGGCGATCCCGCCGCCGCCGTCCTCTCCGCCCTGCTCGCGATGGCCGACTATGCGACGCCCCACCAGTTCCTCGAGACGATCCTCTCCGGTCCGCTCGACGGCCGGCGGCGCCTGCTGGCGCGGCTCGGCCCGGAGGCGCGGGACCCGATCGAGGAGCTGCTCGCCTCGGCGATGGAGTTCGAGACCGGCTCGGCGCCGTCGCTGCAGCGCTTCCTCGACTGGTTCGCGCGCGGCGACGTCGAGATCGTCCGCGATCCGTCGGCGCCGCTCGACGCGGTGCGGGTGATGACGGTGCACGGCTCCAAGGGCCTGCAGGCGCCGGTGGTGATCCTCGCCGACGCCTACGCCGACCCGGATCGCAAGGGCGGCGGCTTAGGCGGCCGCGTCGCCCGCCTGCGCCTGGGCGAGGCGGGGCCGACGGTGCCGGTGTTCCGGCCCAGGAAGGACGAGCTCGCCGAGCCGCTCAAGAGCCAGATCGAGGCGCAGGACCGGCTCGACCGCGAGGAGCATTGGCGCCTCCTCTACGTCGCCATGACCCGCGCCGAGGAGCGCCTCTATGTCGGCGGCGCGCTGGGGCCCATGGACCGCAAGGGGCCGCCCGAGGCGAGCTGGTACGCGGCGATCGACGCGGCGCTCGCCGGCCTCGGCGCCGGGGATGGCCCGGACCCGCTCTTCGGGGGAGTGAAGCGCTGGGGGCAGGGGGAGGTGCTGACCAAGGCCGCCGCACGCGCCGCCGACCGCGCGCGGACCCTGCCGGACTGGCTGCGGCGGCCGGCGCCGCTCGAATCGCGCCCGCCGCGCCCGCTCGCGCCGTCGGCGCTCGGCGACGAGCCCTTCTCCGACCCGCCGCCGTCGCCCGCGCTGCGCGCCGCCGCCGAGCGCGGCAAGCTCCTCCACCGCCTGTTCGAGCGGCTCCCGGAGGTGCCTCCCGCGGAGCGCCGGGCCCGCGCCGATGCCTGGCTGCGCGAGGGCGCGGGCATCGCCGACGCGGTGGTGCGCGCCGAGCTGATCGATCATGCCAGCGCGATCATCTCGGATCCGGCGCATGCCGCGCTGTTCGGCCCCGGCGCGCTCGCCGAGGCGCCGATCGCTGCCGTGGTGGGAGCGGGGGTGGTCGTCTCGGGCACGGTCGACCGGCTGCTGGTCCGCGACGAGGACATCGTGCTCGCCGACTTCAAGACCGCCCGCAATGCGCCCGCGAGCCTGGATCGGATCCCGGCGGCGCATCTCCGGCAGATGGCCGCCTATGTCGAGGCGCTGCGGGCGATCTTCCCCGGCCGCGCCGTGGCAGCCAAGCTGCTCTACACGGCGGCGCCGGTGCTGTTCGATCTGCCGGAAGCGCTGCTCGCCCGCTACGCGCCGGTGGTTGAGGCTGCGCCCGGCCTTTCCTACATGGGGATCGATCCCGCAGGAGACTTTGCATGAGCACCAAGACCGTCACCGACGACAGCTTCCACTCCGACGTCATCGGCTCCGACAAGCCCGTCCTCGTGGACTTCTGGGCCGAATGGTGCGGACCCTGCCGGATGATCGCCCCCGCGCTGGAGGAGATCGGCAAGGAGCTGGGCGACCAGGTGACCATCGCCAAGCTCAACATCGACGACAATCCCGACGCGCCGGCCAAGTACGGCGTGCGCGGCATCCCGACGATGATCCTGTTCCGCAACGGCGAGCCTGCCGCCACCAAGGTCGGCGCCGCGCCCAAGGGCCAGATCCAGGCCTGGCTCCAGCAGGTGCTGGCGTAACGACTCTGCCTCCCCATCCGCGAGGATGGGGAGGGGGACCACCCGAAGGGTGGTGGAGGGGTGACAGGTCGCGGACTCTTCGTTTCGCGCGCGAACCTCTCGCTCTTCGCCAGATCACCCCTCCACCAGCTTCGCTGGTCCCTCTCCCCACGGAGCTGCCGCTCCGCAGGGAGGCACGGTTATGGCGGCTCCGTCCCCTCCAGCCCCTGCGTATCCGGCCTGAATTTCTCGTGCCGCGGCAAGTCGTCGCCGGGGTCGAACCACGCCACCTTGCTGCCCCAGAAGATGTGAAAGGCGGGCGCTACCGCGTCAGGCGCGTCGAGCGTCGCGACGGAGAAGTCGACCGTCTCGGGCTGATGGTCGACCTTCATCAGGAAGGGCGTGCCGCAGGCGCCGCAAAAGGCGCGGTGGCCGAAGTTCGAGGATCTGAAGGTCCGGACCGTCTCCGCCCCTTCGGTCCAAACCAGGTCGCCGTCGGGAACGCTCGCGAACACCATGGCAGGCGCGCCGGAGGTGAGCTGGCAGGTCCGGCAATGGCACCAGCCGGCGTCGAACGGGGCGGAACGGAGTTCGTAGCGCACCGCGCCGCAGGTGCATCCGCCGGTAAGGGGCTCGGCCATGGCGCGGCGCTAAACCTGCGCCGGATCGGCGGTCAACCCATGGACGCCGTGCGCCGCAGCCACTATGTCCGCGCTAGCGGCCGCTCGCGTCGAGCGCCGCCGAAGGACGCGTTCGTGCAGTTTCTGCTCTTCCTTTCCGCGATGCTCGCCGGCCTCACCGGATTCATGTCCGGCGAGCGGACCGTCGAGCCGCGCCAGGTCGAGCAGGCCGTCGCGGTGGCTTCGGTGCTCGCGGAAGCTACGCCGATCGCCGCGCAGTCCGTCGCGTCCGCGCCGCCGCCCGCCGGGGCGGTGGGACGCACCCGCGCCGCGCTGCCGCCGCTGACGACGCCGCTCGCCGGCCTTGCTCCCGTCGACGAGCGCCGGCTCGAATAAGCGCGCCGCCCGCCGCCGCGCGGGCCCCCATATCCACAGCCTCCCGCGTGCGCGCCCTCGCGCCGCCTCGTCAGCTTAGCCCAACAGGAAGTGCCACCATGCTCGGCGGATTTGCCAAAGCCATTTTCGGGTCGTCCAACGACCGCTACGTTCGCTCGCTCCGCAAGATCGTCGAGCGCATCAACGGGTTCGAATCGACCGTCTCGGCGATGACCGACGAGGAGCTCAGGAACCAGACCGCCCTCTTCCGCCGCCGCCTTGCCGACGGAGCGACCCTCGACGACCTCCTCCCCGAAGCCTTCGCCACCGTCCGCGAGGCGGCGACGCGCACGCTCGGCCAGCGCCACTACGACGTGCAGATGATCGGCGGCATCGTCCTCCACCGCGGCGAGATCGCGGAGATGCGCACCGGCGAGGGCAAGACCCTGGTCGCGACGCTCGCAGTCTACCTGAACGCGCTCGAGGAGAAGGGCGTCCACGTCGTCACGGTGAACGACTATCTGGCCAAGCGCGACGCCGACTGGATGGGCCAGATCTACCGCTTCCTCGGCATGAGCGTCGGCGTCATCGTACCCAACCTCACCGACCAGATGCGGCGCGACGCCTATCACTCGGACATCACCTACGGCACGAACAACGAGTTCGGGTTCGATTACCTGCGCGACAACATGAAGTACGACCGCGAATCGATGGTCCAGCGGCCGTTCAATTTCGCCATCGTCGACGAGGTCGACTCGATCCTCATCGACGAGGCGAGGACGCCGCTGATCATCTCGGGGCCCACCGACGACAAGTCCGAGCTCTACATGTCGGTCGACGCGATCGTGAAGGGCCTCGTGCCCGAGGATTACGAGCTCGACGAGAAGCAGCGCTCCGTCGTCCTCACCGAGGACGGCACCGAGAAGATGGAGCGGCTGCTCGAGGATGCCGGCCTGCTCCACGGCTCGAACCTCTACGATTTCGAGAACACGCTCGTCGTCCACCACCTGAACCAGGCGCTGCGCGCGAACGTCATGTTCAAGCGGGACACCGATTATATCGTCAAGAACGGCAAGGTGATCATCATCGACGAGTTCACCGGCCGGATGATGGACGGGCGGCGCTGGTCGGACGGTCTGCACCAGGCCGTCGAGGCCAAGGAGGGAGTCGAGATCGAGCCGGAGAACCAGACCCTCGCCTCGATCACTTTCCAGAACTATTTCCGCATGTACCCCAAGCTCTCCGGCATGACCGGCACCGCCGCCACCGAGGCGGCCGAGTTCTGGGACATCTACAAGATGAACGTGGTCTCGATCCCGACCCACGTGCCGGTCAAGCGGATCGACGAGGACGACGAATTCTACAAGAACGTCACCGACAAGTTCGCCGCCATCGCCAAGGCGATCAAGGAGAAGCAGGAGCTCGGCCAGCCGGTGCTGGTCGGCACGGTGTCGATCGAGAAGTCCGAGCTCCTTTCCGAATTCCTCGTCAAGGAAGGCGTGCGCCACGAGGTGCTGAACGCCCGCTTCCACGAGCAGGAAGCCCATATCGTCGCTCAGGCGGGGCGCATCGGCGCCGTCACCATCGCCACCAACATGGCCGGCCGCGGCACCGACATCCAGCTCGGCGGCAACGTCGAGTTCCGGGTCGGCGACGAGCTGGCCGACCTGGAAGACGGTCCCGAAAAGGACGCGGCGATCGAACGCATCCGCCGCGAGGTCGAGGAGGAGCGGGAGCGCGTCCGCGCCGCCGGCGGCCTGTTCGTGCTCGGCACCGAGCGCCACGAGAGCCGGCGCATCGACAACCAGCTCAGGGGCCGCTCGGGACGCCAGGGCGACCCGGGCCTCAGCCGCTTCTACCTCAGCCTCGACGACGACCTGCTGCGCATCTTCGGTCCGCAGACCATGTTCGCGCGCCTCATGAACAAGAATCTGGAGGACGGCGAGGCGATCGTCTCCCCGTGGATCTCCAAGGCGATCGAGACCGCCCAGAAGAAGGTCGAGGCGCGCAACTACGACATCCGCAAGCAGGTGGTCGAGTTCGACGACGTGATGAACGACCAGCGCAAGGTCATCTACGAGCAGCGCGCCGACATCATGGACGCCGAGGCGGTCGGTGACGTCGTCACCGACATGCGGTCCGAGACGGTCAATTCCATCGTCGGCGAATCCTGCCCGCCCAACACCTATCCCGAGCAGTGGGACCTCGCGACGCTGAAGGCGCGGGTGCTGGAGATCTTCGGCCTCGAGCCGCCGGTGGAGGAGTGGCTCAAGGAGGAAGCGGTCGATCCGGAATTGCTCGTCGACCGGCTCGAGGCGCTGACCACCCAGCAGCTCGAAGAGAAGATCCGCGACATCCCGCACGATAGCTACGTCCAGGTCGAGAAGTCGATCCTGCTCCAGTCGTTGGACCATCACTGGAAGGAGCATCTCGCGATGCTCGACGCACTGCGCCAGGTCATTCACCTCAGGTCCTACGCCCAGAAGAAGCCGATCGACGAATATAAGCACGAGGCGTTCGGGCTGTTCGAACGGATGCTGGTGTCGATCCGCGAGGACGTCACCCGCACGCTCGGCCTCGCGACCTTCACCATGCCGCCGCCGCAGGAGGATTTCTCCCTGCCGATGGGTGAGTTCCAGCCGCTGCCCGACTTCAACATGCAGGTGCTGCCGGAATTCATCACCACCCATATCGACCCGCTGAGCGGCGACGACGACACCGCCGACATCGACGCCGGCACCGGCACCATCCTCTCGCGCCTGCCGCCGCTCCAGATCGAGCAGCCGGCGATGCCGGACGGCGCCAATGTGGCGGAGCTGGCGAACGTCAGCCGCAACGCGCCGTGCCCCTGCGGTTCGGGCCTCAAGTACAAGCACTGCCACGGGCAATTGGCTTAGGCGCAAGATCCTCCCCGTCCCGGGGAGGATTGGCCCCCACGCTCGGAAGGCGAGGAGGAAACGTCACCCCGGACTTGATCCGGGGTCCACCTTCCTTTCCGGAGGATCGAAGAAAAGGTGGATGCCGGATCAGGTCCGGCATGACTAGTATTCAGTAGAGCAGGTAAGGTCGGCGCTCTTCCTCCCACGCCGCCTCGTCCGGAGCGGTGATCGCCTCCAGGTCCGCCGGCTCGGCGCCGAGGTCGTCGACCCATTCGCGCAAGCCGGGACCGCCGTTGATCACGTCGATCGCAAGCTTGCCGAACTCATATTCGTACGGGAAGTCGCGCCACAGCGGATAATCGGGGTGGAGCCGGCGGATGGCCTTGAAGGCGAGGGACTGCAGCCGCCACGGCCGGAACGCGTCATGGTCGTAGAGCGGCGCCTCCGCATGGATGTGAACGCCGCTGCACAACTGCCCGAAATGCTTGTGGAAGGTCGGCTCGAACGAGGTCTCCCGCAGCCCGCAGCCCTGCATCCACTCCGGCGCAAGCTTGTGCATCTCGGCGAGCACGGCGCGGCCGTCGATATCGGGCGCGCCGAAGATTTCGAGCGGTCGGGTCGTTCCCCGGCCTTCGGATAGGGTGGTGCCCTCCAGCATCACCGTCCCGGCATACGCGCGCGCCATCCACAGGTTCGGCGCGTTCGGGCTCGGATTGACCCAGATGCGCTCGCCGAGCGGCCAGCCGTGGCCCGGGGCGGCGTCCGGCGCGTAATCCGCCATCGCTACGACCCGATAATCGACGTTCAATCCGAACTTCGCCACGAACCAGCGGCCGAGCTCGCCCAGCGTCAGCCCGTGCCGCATCGGCATCGGACCGGCGCCGACGAAGCTCTCCCAGCCCGGCCGCAGCGTCAGCCCCTCGATCGGCCGCCCCGCCGGGTTGGGCCGGTCGAGCACCCACACCGACTTTCCGTGCTGCGCGGCACTTTCCAGAACATAGAGCAACGTGGTGATGAAGGTGTAGATGCGGCAGCCGAGATCCTGGAGGTCGACGAGCATCACGTCGAACGTTCCCATCGACTGCCCTGTCGGCCGCCGCACCTCGCCGTAGAGGCTGAACACCGGCACGCCGTGGCGCGGATCGGTGAAATCGGGCGACTCGACCATATTGTCCTGCTTGTCGCCCCTCAGCCCATGCTGCGGCCCGAACGCCGCCGAGACGTTGAGCCCGCAGGCGACGAGCGCGTCGAGCGAATGGGTGAGGTCCCCCGTCACCGAGGCCGGGTGGGCAAGCAACGCGACCCGCTTGCCCTCCAGCGGCTTGCGGAGGGCGGGATCGGCGAGGAGGCGGTCGAGGCCGGTCTTCATGCGGCGGTCGCTGCCGGGAGTTCGAGCGCAAAGCAATCGTCGTGATGGAAATCCGCGTCGCCGGCGGCGTGGGCGAGGGCCCAATAGGACATGCGGCCGCCTTTCTCCTCTATGACCGCGCTGACGCCCATACTCATCGGCACGTTGGGCAGGCCCGAGAGATCCACCTCCGCCTCGACGACGAGATGCGGAGTCTCGGTTCCCCGGTACACGGCCGGATCCACGGGCTGAATCAATGGCCGCATGCCGAACCTGCGGTCGTCGAACTGAAAGCTGTCCCACTCCGAGGATGGCGAGAAATTATACTCGAAATAAGCGCGCCCCCCCTTCGGCTTCAGGAACAATTCGAAGCAGGTTGATCGCCACAGGCCGTTACGCCGCTTCGGGGACACCCAGGTCGGAACGATGACGTCCTCGGCATCGGTGACAGTGTAAGTCAGATTGATGTCGTCGCCCGGGTCGACCAGCAGCTCGACGACGACGGCGGAGACGCGCCCCGGCGGCGCCGAAGGATGGGGCTTCAGGTGGTGGCGCTGAACGCTGATCATCGGCTCGGCGTACGAAGCGGCGCCCAATACGGCAAGCTCCCCGCCTAGGGATTTGTGTGTGCTGGCACAGATGCGCTAACCGCGCCGCCATGGCCTACACCTCCGACCTCCTACGCATCCTCGACGAGCGGGGCTACATCCACCAGGTGACCGATGCCGAGGGCCTCGACACCCTCGCCGCCGGCCATGTGGTGCCGGGCTATATCGGCTTCGACGCGACGGCGCCCTCGCTCCATGTCGGCAACCTCGTCTCGATCATGCTGCTCCGCCGCCTCCAGCAGGCGGGGCACAAGCCGATCGTCGTGATGGGCGGGGGCACCACCAAGATCGGCGACCCATCCGGCAAGGACGAGAGCCGCAAGATGCTCACGGAGGAGGCGATCGCCGGCAACATCGCCTCGATCCGGCGCTGTTTCGAGCGATTCCTGAGGTTCGGGGACGGTCCGAGCGATGCGATCCTGGTCAACAACGCCGATTGGCTCGACGCGCTCGACTACATTCCCTTCCTGCGCGACGTCGGCCCGCACTTCACGATCAACCGGATGCTGACTTTCGACAGCGTCAAGGTCCGGCTCGAGCGCGAGCAGCCGCTGACCTTTCTCGAATTCAACTACATGATTCTCCAGGCCTACGACTTCCTCGAGCTGTCGAAGCGGGTAGGTTGCCGGCTGCAGCTCGGCGGCTCGGACCAATGGGGCAATATCGTCAATGGCATCGAGCTGACGCGGCGGATCGAGGGCACGCAGCTCTACGGCGTCACCACGCCGCTCATCACCACCGCCGACGGCGCCAAGATGGGCAAGACTGCCGCCGGCGCCGTCTGGCTGAACGCCGAGCAGCTCGCCCCGTACGATTACTGGCAGTTCTGGCGGAACGCGCACGACCAGGATGTCGGCCGGTTCCTGCGCCTGTTCACCGACCTTCCGCTCGACGAGATCGCGCGGCTCGAGGCGCTGGCGGGAAGCGAGATCAACACGGCCAAGAAGATCCTCGCCGACGAAGCGACCGCGCTCGCCCACGGTAAGGAGGCGGCCGAGGCGGCGGGCGAGACGGCGCGCAAGACGTTCGAGGAGGGCACGGCCGGCGAATCGCTGCCGACGCTAAAGATCGACGCGCCTTTGCTCCTCACCGAAGCCCTGGTCCGTCTCGGCCTCGTCGCCTCGCGCAACGAAGCCCGACGGCTCCTCCAGCAGGGCGGCGCCAAAGTCGATGGCGAGAAGGTGGAAACCGACATCACCATCCGCCCGGGTGCCGAGGTGCGGCTCAGCGCCGGCAAGAAGAAGCACGGGCTGGTGACGTCATAGACGACCAGGTTCACCCACTCCGGAGCAGCTCCACGGCCGCGTCGCGCTCCATCAGGTAGAGCAACGCCCGCGCCGCCTGTCCTCTCGGCCCCTCCAAGCCGCCGTCGCGGTCGACGAGGAGGCGGGCGTCGTCGGTGGCGGCCTGAGCAAGGTCCTGGATCTGCTCGGGGCTCGCGAGGCGGAACTGGGCCTCGCCCGACTGCTTGGTGCCCAGGATCTCGCCGGCGCCGCGCAGGCGCAAATCCTCCTCGGCGATGCGGAAGCCGTCGTTGGTCTCCCGCATCAAGGCGAGGCGGGCGCGGGCGGTCTCGCTCAGCGCGGCGCCCCGCAGCAGCAGGCAGATGGAACGGCCCTCGCCGCGGCCGACGCGGCCCCTCAGCTGGTGGAGTTGGGCGAGACCGAAGCGCTCAGCGCCTTCGACGACCATCAGCGTGGCATTGGGGACGTCGACGCCGACCTCTATCACCGTCGTGGCGACCAGCACCGCCACCTTGCCCTGCTGGAACGCCGCCATGACGGCGTCCTTATCGGGCCCTTTCATTCGCCCGTGGACGAGGCCGATCTTGTCGCCGAAGCGAAGCTGAAGGGCCCTTGCACGCTCTTCCGCGGCAGCCTGGTCGGTCGCCTCGCTCTCCTCCACCAGCGGGCAGACCCAATAAGCCTGGCCGCCGCGGGCGACGTGGCGGGAGAGGCCGTCGACCACTTCGAGCAGCCGCTCCAGGCTGAGCACCCGCGTCTCGATCGGCTGGCGGCCCGGGGGCATCTCGTCGAGCCGCGAGACGTCCATCTCGCCGAACTGGGTCAATGTGAGCGTGCGCGGGATCGGCGTCGCCGTCATCACCAGGAAATGCGGGGGCCGCTCCGCCTTGTTTGCCAGCATCATGCGCTGCTCGACGCCGAAGCGGTGCTGCTCGTCCACCACCGCGAGGCCGAGCTTCCTGTAGCCCACCGCCTCCTGGAAGATGGCGTGGGTGCCGACGAGGATGTCGATCGACCCGTCGGCGAGCCCCATCAAGGTCGCTTCGCGCGCGCGGCCCTTGTCGCGGCCGGTGAGGATGGCGACGTTGGCGTCGACGCCGGCGAGCATCCGCCGCAGCGTCTCGAAATGCTGCCGGGCGAGGATTTCCGTGGGCGCGAGCATCGCCGCCTGCGCCCCCGCCTCGACCGCGACCAGCATCGCCTCGAGCGCGACCAGGGTCTTGCCCGAACCGACGTCGCCCTGGAGCAGGCGGAGCATCGGCTGGCCCTGTGCCATGTCGCCTTCGATCTCGGCCATGGCGCGGCGCTGGGCGCCGGTGGGGGCGTAGGGGAGGCGGAGCTGCGCGCGCAGGCGTCCGTCCCCCACCAAGGGCACGCCGCGCCGGCGGCGCGCGCTCGCCCGCACCAGCATCAGCGCCAGCTGGTTGGCGAACACCTCGTCATAGGCGAGCCGCTGGCGCGCCGCCGCGCCCCCGCGGCCGCGATGCGCTTCGGCGAGCGCCTCCTGCCAGGCCGGCCAGCCGCGCGCCGCCAGCAGGCTCGGCTCGATCCATTCGGCGAGCTCCGGCGCACGGGCCAGCGCCTGGTGCGCGAGGTCGCCGAGGCGCCGGCTCGTCAGGCCCTCCGACAGCGCATAGACCGGCTCGCGCTCGGGCAGGTCGAGCGCCTCGGTAGGCGGCAGCACATAGTCCGGGTGGACGATCTGCAGCTCCTGTCCGTAGCGCTCCATCCGCCCGGAGACGACGCGCGGCTCGCCGAGCGGCAGCTGCTTCTTCGCCCAGCCCGGATTGTGGAAGTAGGTGAGGGTCAGGTAATTGCCCCCGCGGTCGGTGGCGTGAACGCGAAAGGGCGCGCCGCGCCCGCCCTGCCGGTAGTCGACCGGAGTCACCAGCACCGTCACGACGCTGCCGGCGTCGGCCTCGTCCACCGCCTCGACCCGCTTGCGCTCGATCCACCCGGTCGGGAGGTGGAACAGCAAGTCGACCACCCGCTCCAGCCCCAGACGCTTCAGCGGCTTCGCCAACGCCGGCCCCACGCCCTTCAGCACTTCCACTTCGGCGAACAGGGGGTTGAGGATGTCGGGCCGCATGCGCGATTGGTAAGGCGCGACCCGCGCTGCAACAATCCCGGCGCGACAGGAAGGGCAAGACCCGTTAGGATCGGGGGCTGGGAGGAGCCGCCATGGCTTTGGAGGAGGAAGTCGCTGTCGAGCGTCCGGAGGAGGCGCCGACGCTGCTCGACGTGGTCGAGAAGGCGGGGCGGCAGGTCGGCACCGCGCTCGTCGTAGGCGCCGCCTTCGTCGCGCTCGCCATCTATGCGCGCCCCGGACCGCCGCGCTTCCAGGCGATCGCCAGCGGATCGGACGTCGTCCGGATCGACACGCGCAGCGGCGCGATGATCTCGTGCAACGGCGGCCAATGCTACACTATCCACAAGTCCGGCGGGCGTATCGACAAGGCGCCGCTC
>Ga0207690_10002202_pt1 | contig 11890 bp, 11 predicted proteins | sample KBSC23metaG_FD_184315 | JGI IMG/M metagenome (GOLD analysis project Ga0207690, IMG submission 184315) | Corn rhizosphere microbial communities from Kellogg Biological Station, Michigan, USA - KBS C2-3 metaG (SPAdes) (version 2) | ecosystem: Host-associated > Plants > Roots > Rhizosphere > Soil ...
CAGTTCGATCCGACGCCCGAGGATGAGCGGGAGCTGCGGGAGAGGTTGCTGAAGGCCGGCGAACAGCGCGCAGAGTGAGGCTTGCCAAGTTCCTCGCGCACGGGGGCGTTGCCTCCAGGAGGAAAGCTGAGGAGATCATCGGCAAGGGGTTGGTCACTGTTGACGGGGAGGTCGTCACCGAACCTGCGCGCGATGTCAACGAGGGCGATGACGTGCGGGTTAATGGGGAGCCGGTGGGGGCGGAGGCGCGTGAGGTCTGGGCGGTCAACAAGCCGGCTGGGGTGGTCTCGACCGCGCGCGAGCCGGGCAGTCGGCCCGCCGTGGTTGAACTGGTCGAGACGAAGGCGCGGCTCTACCCGGTCGGCCGTCTCGACGCCGACACCACCGGCCTCCTCCTGCTGACCAACGACGGCGAGCTTGCCAACCGCCTCACCCACCCGCGCTACGAAGTGCCGAAGACCTACCGGGCGCGGCTGCGGTCCCCGATCGCCGAGCGCGATCTCGAGCGCCTGCGGAGCGGGGTGGAGCTGGAGGACGGCCCGACCGCGCCGGCTCAGGTGAAGCGCCTAGGCGACCGCGAGATTGAGATCACCCTCCGCGAAGGCCGCAATCGCCAGGTGCGGCGCATGGTGGAAGCGGTGGGGAACAAGGTCGCGGCGCTGCGGCGCGTTCGCTTCGGGCCGTTGGGGTTGGGTGGGCTGAAGGAGGGACAGGCGCGTCGCCTGTCGGACGAAGAGATCAAGAGCTTGCGGGACGGAGTTGGGCAGTAATGGCGTCGGCGATCGCCGACGCTTCTCGTTCCGCCTGCCGGTTCGTCACTCGCAGGGTGGAGTAGCCCGCTCGCATCAGTTCCCGGTCGCGCCAGCGGTCGCGCTCGAAGGCGACGGGGGTGGAGTGGTAGTCGCGACTGTCGGCCTCGACTATGAGGCGGTGATCGGGCCAGAGGAAGTCGACCTCGATGCGGCCGTTCTCGATGGCGACGGGGGCGTTGGGAAGCGGGGTGGGGAGATTGCGACGGACGAGCAGCGGCAGCACCTTCGCCTCTAGCGGGCTTTTGAGGCGGCCCCTTTTGGCGATCCGGGCTGCGCTGCGCCATTCGTCGATGAGCGCCAGCAGGGATCGCACGCCGCGGCGCCCCGGATCGGCCGCTGCGTCGATCGCGGCGATGTCGAGGCGCTGCCGCTGCGCCGCTCGCTCGAAGGCGCTGCGGAGCGTCCAGGTGCTGGAGACGCCCGCAAGGTCCACCAGGGTCCGCGCCGGGCTGGTGCAGGGGATGCCGTCCACGCTGCCGACCTCTTGACGCCGAGGTGCCCGCACGCGGTGAAGGTGAATGCCGTCGATGGTGCGCCCGTGCGTGCCCGGTGCGATCACGTCGATCACCACAGGGCCTTTGTCGACTAGGCCGAGTAGGGCGGCCGCGCTGCGATGGGACACCACGGCGCCCGTTCCGCAGGCAAGGAGGGCCGCGCACAAGCGCCCGCGCTCGCTCATAAGCGGGGTGCCGAGCGCGTAGGCCCCACGGAAGACCCGATGTAGTCGGCCCGCTCTGACGGCGTGGGCGATCGCGCCCTCGCCCATCCCCGCGGCGCGTAGTTGCTCGCGCGACAGGACTCCGTATTGACGTGCTGCCACGGCCCCAAGCCGATGCCCCAAATCAGGGCGACTTTTGGTTGTCATGCATCCATAAGTCGCCACGCGATGGGATTCGCCCCCCTCCTCTGAGAGAATTCAGTGGAGTGAGCGGGAACGGAAGCAACGGAAACCTGGAATTCGGCGCTTACCAAGGTCCTCAGCAGCGGCTCTTTGCCGTGCGGGGGGCCGTGCAGGCGGAGGCGAACGAGGCGGGGGCGATTCTTGCCGCCACCGAGGAGCTGATGCGGGGGCTGATCGAGCGCAATGGGCTCGAGCCGGCGGACATGGTCAGTTGCCTCTTTACGACTACCGACGACCTCGACGCAGAGTTCCCGGCGGTCGCGGCGCGGGACCTGGGGCTGACAGGGGTCCCGCTTATGTGCTGCCGCGAGATTCCGGTCCCCGGCTCGATGCCGCGGGTGATCCGAGTGATGCTGCACTTCTACGCGCCGGCGAGCCACGAGCCCGAGCACGTCTACGTCGGTGCGGCACAGAAGCTGCGCACTGATCTCCACGCGGCCCAGTAACCGTCGCTCTCCTTCGGCGTCCGTCACAATCGCCGCAGTGACGATCACCTTCGCCGAAAAGCTCGCACGCATGCCCGGTTACCAGGCCGGCGTCCCGACCGGCCAGGCGCCGGAGGCGATCGCCTCCGGCAACATCGCCCAGCTGGCCTCCAACGAGTCGCCCTTCCCGCCGCACCCGCAGGTGGTCGAGGCGATCGCCAAGGCGGCCGGGGCGATGCACCGCTACCCGGACCCCGATGCGACCCTGCTGCGCCGCCGCCTCGCCGAGCGCTACGAGACCGAGCCCGGTCGGATCGCCGTCGGCAACGGCTCCTGCGAGCTGCTGCTGGCCGCCGCCGATGCGCTCTGCGAGCCCGGCGCCGAGATCGTCTACGCCTGGCCGGCCTTCTCGATGTACCCGTACCTGCCGGCGTTGACCGGCGCCCGCGAGATCCGCGTGCCCCTGGCCGAGGGCGAAGTCCACGACCTCGACGCGATGGCGACCGAGGTAACCGCGGCGACGCAGCTGCTGATCATCTGTAACCCCAACAACCCGACCGCGACCCACATCCCCGCCGCCGAGATCGCCGCCTTCTGCGAGCGCATCCCGCCGCACGTGACGATCATCCTCGACGAGGCCTACGTCGAGTTCCAGACTCACGACGATCCCGACGCCACCGTCGACCTGCTCGACGACTTCCCCAACCTGGTCGTCCTGCGCACCTTCAGCAAGTGCTACGGCCTGGCCGGGCTCCGGGTTGGCTACGGGATCGGCTCAGCCAGCTTCCGTGCCGCCGTCGACGCCGTGCGCCAGCCCTTCAGCGTCAACGCCCTCGCCCAGGCGGCCGGGGCGGAGGCGATCCTGCACCAGGACGACGTCCTGCGCCGGGTCGAGAGCACGATCGCGGCCCGTCTCATCGTCGAGGAGGGACTGCAGAACCTCGGCCTGCAGACCACCGACACCCACGCCAACTTCTCCTGGGTCGACCTCGGCGACGCCGACGAAGCCGAGATCCTCACCGGCCTCGCCGAGGCCGACATCGCCGTCCGTCCCGGCAAGGCCCTCGGCGGCCCCGGCCACATCCGCGTCAGCTACGGCACGGCCGAGGAGAACGAGCGTTTTCTGCGGGCGCTATCAGAACTACTTGACTAATAGCCGTCGCGTGATAGAACCTCATGCAAGGTGAGGTTGGACAAGCCCACATCCGCGACTGGCTCGACTGCGCTTAGCGCTGCCGTCGCGCGCGGCTACCTCACCTATTGGCGATTTAGCTAGGCGTTCGGCCTGGCGGCGACGCGCCGCCTGAAGACCCAGATCTCCCAGGGCCGGGCGCCATTCACATCGGGGAGTTCGTTCCTGCGCAGACCAACCTGGCAGCGGGCGACCAGAAAGTACGATTTCAGAGGTTTGGAGAAAGGCGAAGGCAATATGTTCATCGGGATGGAGGGGGCTAAACGAGACGGCGTCCGCGACCAGCGGATCGCCAAAGTGGTCGAGCTGGTGCCGCCGGAACGGCTGCTGGAGGAACTGCCGCTCGGCCAAGAGCGGGCAAAAGCGGTGATCCGCGGGCGTGAGGAAGTCCGCGAAGTGCTGCAGGGAAAAGACCCGCGGCTGATGGTCGTGGTCGGGCCGTGCAGCGTGCACGACCCGAAAGCGGCGATGGAGTATGCGACGAAGCTGGGCGCGCTGGCGCGCTCGCTGGCCGACGATCTGCTGATCGTGATGCGCGTGTACTTCGAGAAGCCGCGGACGACGACCGGCTGGAAGGGGCTGATCAACGATCCGCACCTCGACGAAAGCGGTGACGTCAACGCCGGCCTGCGGATCAGCCGCAAGCTGCTGCTGGAAGTGACCGACGCGGGGCTGCCGATCGGCTGCGAGTTCCTCGACCCGATCACGCCGCAGTACATCGCCGACTGCGTCGCCTGGGGGGCAATCGGGGCGCGCACCTCAGAGAGCCAGACGCACCGCCAGCTCGCCTCCGGCCTCTCGATGCCGATCGGCTTCAAGAACCGGACTGACGGCAACGTCCAGATCGCGGTCGACGCGGTGCGGGCGGCGGCGGCCTCGCACGCCTTCGCCGGAATCGACGACGCCGGCATGCCGGCGATTTTGCACACGACCGGCAACCCGGACTGCCACGTCATCCTCCGTGGCGGCCACGGCGTGCCCAACTACCACCCGCCGGAGGTCGAGGACGCGCTGGTCACGCTCGGCGTCGCCGGGCTGCCGGAGCGGCTGGTGATCGACGCTTCCCACGACAACAGCGGCAAGGACCCGGAAAAGCAGTTCTTCGCCGCGGGCGAACTCGCCGACCAGATCGCCGACGGCAACAAGGCGATCGTCGGGGTGATGCTGGAGTCGTTCCTGGTCGAAGGGCGTCAGAACCTGGAGCCGGACGCGGAGCTGACCTACGGGCAGTCGATCACCGACGCCTGCATCGGCTGGGAGCACACGGTCACCGCGCTGGAACGATTCGCCGCCGCTGTGGAAGCGCGACGGGGGTAGGTGGGGTCCGTCCCGACTCAGCCAATTAGGATCGCCGTCCTCGGGGTGGGCCTGATCGGAGGCTCGATCGGGCTCGCCGCGCGGCGGCGTCTGGGCGCCGAGGTGGTCGGCTACGGCCGCAACCCGGCGAACCTGGAGCGGGCGGTGGCGCTGGGGGCGATCGACCGCGCCGCGGGCTCGGTCGCCGAGGCTTGCGCCGACGCCGACGTGGTCTTCTGCTGCGGGCCGGTGGCGGCGCTGCCGGAGCAGGCGGGCGAGGCGCTGGCGGCCTGCGGCCCGGAGGCGGTCGTCACCGACGTCGGCTCGACCAAGGGCGAGCTGGTAGCGGCGGTCGGCCAGGACGAGCGCTTCATCGGCGGCCACCCGCTGGCGGGCGCGGAGACGGCGGGGGTCGAGAACGCGCGCGAGGACCTCTTCGAGGGCGCGCGCTGGTACCTGACCCCGACCGAGCGCTCCAGCGGCCTCCTCTACGACCGCCTGCAGCGGACCGTCTCCGAGCTCGGCGCCCGGCCGCAGGCAATCGACCCGCAGGGTCACGACCGCCTGCTGGCGACGATCAGCCACCTGCCGCACGTGCTCGCCAACGTGCTCGCCTCCGAGGCGGCGGAGTCGCTGACGCAGGAATCCGAGCGGCTGCCCGACGTCGGGCCGAGCTTCCGCGACGCCACCCGCGTTGCCGGCTCCAACCCGGCGATCTGGGCCGACATCTTCGCCAGCAACCACGCGGCGGTCGCCGAGTCGGTCGACTCGGTCGCGGCGCGCCTGCGCGAAGCCGCCGAGCTGATCCGCTCCGGCGATCGCGAGGCGGTCGCCGTCTGGCACGCAGCGGCAGGAGCCGATCGCCGCCGCCTGCTCGAAGCGGAGCGCGAGGAGGGGCCGCTGCGCGAGCTGCGGATCGTCGTCGCCAACAAGCCGGGCACGATCGCCGAGCTGGCGCTGGCGCTGGGCGAGGCCGGAGTCAACATCGAGGACATGGCCCTGCACCCGGCGCCCGATATGACCTCGGGCGCGGTCTCGCTCTGGGTCGCCGGCGACGAGGGCGCCCAGAAGGCGGCCGAGCTGGTGCGCAAGCTCGGCCACACGGTTACGCTCGTCGACGGTGGCGACTAGGTAGCGCCGACGAGCGACTAGGCTCGCGCCGATGACCCGCTTCGACCCCTCGGGACCCCTGCGCGGCTCGCTGCGCCCCCCGTCCGACAAGTCGATCTCCCACCGCGCGGCGCTAATCGCGGCGATGGGCGAGGGGGAGACGACTATCGAGGGATACCTCGATGCCGCCGACACTCGCTCGACCCTGGCGGCGGTCGAGGCGCTGGGGGCGGATATCGATGGCGATCCGGTTGCCGGCTTACGCATCCGCGGGGTCGGCCTGCGCGGCGCCTGTCCCGCGACGATCGACGTCGGTAACGCGGGCACGCTGCTGCGGCTGCTGCCGGGATGGTTGGCAGGGCAGGTAGGGGAAGGGTGGATTCTCGATGGGGATGAGTCGATCCGCCGCCGCCCTGTGGACCGCATCACGGTGCCGTTGCGGCAGATGGGGGCGCGACTCAGCTGTCGCGAGGATCGCCTGCCACCGCTGGAGATCGAGGGCGCACCCCTCCATGGGATTACCTACGAGATGCCGATCGCCAGTGCCCAGGTAAAGAGCTGCCTGCTCTTCGCGGGGCTGCTGGCGGAGGGGAGGACCCGGGTAATCGAGCCCCTACCCAGCCGCGACCACACCGAGCGGATGCTCGGCGCCGCCGGCGCCTCGATCGAGCGCGAGGGCGACGTAGTGGTGGTGCGGCCGGCGGATCGTCTGGAGCCAGAGCCGATCACCGTCCCCGCCGACATCTCCTCGGCTGCCTTTTTCATCGTCGCCGCCTCCCTTGTGGAGGGGAGTGAGGTTGTGCTTGATGACGTCAATGTCAACCCCACCCGCACCGGCCTGCTGACGATCCTGGGGCGGATGGGGGCGGAGATCAAGGTCGAGGATGAGCGCGAGGTCGGCGGCGAGCCGGTCGCCTCCCTGTGCGTGCGCTCGGCGCCGTTGCGCGCCACCGAGGTCGGCGGGGCAGAGATTCCGCTGGCGATCGACGAGTTGCCGCTGGTTGCCCTCGCCGCCTGCTTCGCCGAGGGGACGACCGTGATCCGCGACGCCGAGGAGCTGCGACGCAAGGAGTCGGACCGGATCGAGACCGTGACCGCGGCGCTGCGCGCGCTCGGCGGCGAGGTCGAGCCGACCGCGGACGGGATGGTGATCGAGGGCACCGGCGGCCTCCGCGGCGGCGCGATCGACTCCCACGGCGATCACCGGATCGCGATGCTCGGCGCCGTCGCCGGACTTGCTTCCCGCGAGGGCGTCGAGGTCTCGGGCATGGACGCCGCCGCCGTCAGCTACCCCGGCTTCGAAGTTGATCTGCGCTCGCTGCTCGGGGGATGAGGTGCGGGCTGCCGACCTCGACGTGGAGCGGCTGGGAGAGGGCCCGCCGGTCCTCTTCGTCCCCGGCAGCGTCGTCGCGGTGGAGCTGACCTGGCGCCGCCAGCGCGAGTTAAGCCGCGACTGGACGGTGATCTTCCCCAACCGGCCGGGCTTCGGCGACAGCCCGCCGCTGCCGCGCAACGACTTCGAGGCCGAAGCGCCGCTGTTCGCGGAACTGCTCGGCGACGGCGCTCATCTCGTCGGCCACTCCTACGGCGCGGTGATCGCCCTCTACGCGGCGGCGTTGCGTCCCGAGGCGGTGCTCTCGCTCACCGTCTCCGAGCCGGGCACCTTGCAGCTGGCGGGGACCCCGGAGGCGGCCGAAATGATCGCCAACGGGGAACGCCTCTACGCCGCCGCCGACTCGATCACGCCGCTCGACTTCGTCCGCATGTTCCGCTTCGGCGCCAACTCAGCCCGCGAGACGCCCAGCGAACTGCCGGAGTCGCTGCGCCGCGGGGCCGAACTGGGGATGCGCGAGCGCCCGCCCTGGGAGGGAGAGGTTCCGCTCGACACGCTGGCCGCGGCCGGCTTTCCGGCGCTCATCGTCTCCGGCGGCCATTCGCCGGTGTTCGAGGCCGTCAGCGACCGGCTGGCCGAGGCACTGGGAGCCGAGCGGGCAACGATCGAAGGCAAGGGCCACAGCGTCCCCGAGACCGGCGACCCCTACAACCGCCTCTTGGAGCGATTCCTCGTCTCGCACGCGCGCGGTGACGCCAGCTGAGCATCGTTTCCACCCTTGTCCTCGTTATCGCGAGGAAAAGGGTGGAAACGAGGAGCAAATACGCTGCCGCCATGGTGATCGCGATCGACGGGCCCGCCGGGGCCGGCAAGTCCACGGTCGCGCGCGCTGTCGCCGCCGAGATCGGCTTCACCTACCTCGACTCGGGGGCGATGTACCGCTGCGTCGGGTTGGCGGCACTTGAGGGCGGTGTCCCACTCGACAACGGCGAGGCGCTTGGGGCGCTGGCCGAGGGGTTGGAGATCGGCTTCGACGGGCGCCGCGTCCTGCTCGGCGAGCGCGACGTCAGCGACGAGATCCGCGCCCCGCAGATCAGCGCCGCCGCCTCTCAGGTCTCCGTCCACCCGCGCGTGCGCGAGGCGATGGTCGCGCGCCAGCGGCAGCTGATCGCCGCCGGCCGCTACGTCGCCGAGGGCCGCGACATCGGCACCGTCGTCAGCCCTGAGGCGCCGCTGAAGATCTTCCTCACCGCCTCCGACGAGGAGCGAGCGCGGCGCCGCGCGGTGGAGACGGGCGAGCCGGTCGAGAAGGTGCTCGCGGCCCAACGCCACCGCGACGCCAGCGACACCGAGCGCGAGCACGGCGCCCTTCGCGCCGCCGAGGACGCGGTCGAGCTCGACACGACGGGGTTCACTTTGGACGAAGTCGTCGGCCGCGTGGTCGGCCTCGTCCGCGAAAGGGAACTCGCATGAGGCAAGGCGGCTTCCTCCCGCCATGCGGGACAAAAACGCCTTGGAGGCGGCGATGAGCCTGCCGACCGTCGCCGTCGTCGGTTTCCCCAACGTCGGCAAGAGCACCCTCGTCAACCGGCTCGTCGGCGGCAACGAGGCGGTGACCTCGCCCGAGCCGGGAGTAACCCGCGACCGCAAGCGGCTCGCCACCGAGTGGAACGGGGTCGCATTCGAGCTGGTCGACACCGGCGGCATCGATCTCGGCGACGAGGCGGAGCTGGCGCGCGACGTGCAGGCGCAGGCGCGGCTGGCGATCGCCGAAGCCGACGCGATCGTGATGGTCGTCGACGGCCGCGCCGGGCTGCGGGCGGGCGACGCCGAGCTGGCGAAGACGCTGCGCGGCGGCGGGGTGCCGGTGCTGGTCGTCGTCAACAAAGCCGATCGCCCGAACGACTACGGGGTTACCGCCGAGTTCCACGCGCTCGGGCTGGGCGAGCCGCTGGCGGTCTCCGCCACCCACGGGCTCGGCACCGGCGATCTGCTCGACGCGATCGTCGCCGCCCTCGGCGAGCGCGAGCCGCAGCCGGCCGCGGACGATGCCACCCGGGTCGCCGTGATCGGCCGCCCCAACGTCGGCAAGTCCTCGCTCGTCAACGCCTTCCTCGGCTCCGACCGGGTGATCGTCTCCGACATCGCCGGCACCACCCGCGACGCGATCGACACCGAGCTCGAGCTCGACGGTCGCCGCGTGATCCTCGTCGACACCGCCGGCCTGCGGCGTCGCTCGAAGGTGGCGGGGACGGTCGACTACTACGCGCAGCTGCGCTCCGAACGAGCAGTCGAGCGGGCCGACGTGGCGATCATCGTCTGCGACGCTTCCGAGGGCGTCACCGCCGCGGACCTGCGGGTGGCGGAGACGGCGATGAAGGCGGGCTGCGCCAGCCTGCTGGCAATGAACAAGTGGGATGTCAGCGAGACCGATATCGACGACGCCCGCGCCCGGGTCGAGCGCAAGTTGCGGCTGCGGCCGGCGGTGATCACGATCTCGGCTAAACGCGGGCGCAACGTCGGCACCCTGCTACCGCGAGCGCTGCAGCTGGCTGACAAGGCCGCCGAGCGGATACCGACCCCGGAGCTGAACCGCTTCGTCAACGACGTCGTCGCCAAGAACCAGCCGCCGTCGAAACGCGGGCGCCGCCTGCGCCTCTACTACGCCGCCCAGGTGGGGGAGAAGCCGCCGCGGATCGCGATCCAGGTCAACGACCGCAAGCTGATCACCCGCGACTGGGCCTATCACCTGGAGAACCGGATGCGGGAGACGTACGAGTGGGAGGGGGTTCCGCTCGTAATTGATTTCGTCCCCCGTTCTGGCTACAGGGGCCGCGAGTGACGCCGGGCGCCTTCGGTCGATCTTCCTTTACAGTTCTCGCATGCCAACGAAGCCGCTAGCCGAGGCCGAGTACCTGTTCACCTCGGAGTCCGTCACCGAGGGCCATCCGGACAAGGTCGCCGACGCGATCTCCGACGGGGTGCTGGACGCGATCATGGGGGGAGACCCGGGCGGCCGGGTCGCCTGCGAGACGCTGGTCAACACCGGCATGGCGGTCGTCTCCGGGGAGATCTCCACCGACGTCCACCTCAACATCCCGGAGATCGTGCGCGAGACGGTGCGCGGGATCGGCTACGACCACGGCGACTACGGCTACCACTGCGATCACATCTCGGTCCTCACCTCGATCGACAAGCAGTCGCCCGATATCGCCCAGGGCGTCGACCAGGCCTACGAGACCCGGCTCGACCCGTCCGACGACGACGAGCTCGACGTCGCCGGCGCAGGCGACCAGGGGATGATGTTCGGCTACGCCAGCGACGAGACCGAGGCGCTGATGCCGATGCCGATCCACCTCGCCCACCGGCTGGCCGAACGGCTGGCGGCGGTGCGCAAGGACGGCACGCTCGGCTACCTGGGCCCCGACGGCAAGACCCAGGTCACCGTCCGCTACGCCGACGGCCGCCCCGTCGCGGTCGAAAAGCTCTTGATCTCCACCCAGCACGACGAGGGAGTCGACTCGCAGAGCCAGATCAAGCCGGAGCTGTGGGAGAGCGTCGTGATTCCGGTACTCGAAGCCGAGGTGCCCGGGCGCTTTGATCCCGCTGAGCTGCGCGAGGAGTTCCTCGTCAACCCAACCGGCAAGTTTGTGATCGGCGGCCCGGTAGGCGACGCCGGCCTCACCGGTCGCAAGATCATCGTCGACACCTACGGGGGCATGGCCCGCCACGGCGGTGGCGCCTTCTCCGGCAAGGACCCGTCGAAGGTCGACCGCTCGGCCGCCTACGCCGCCCGCCACGTGGCGAAGAACGTCGTCGCCGCCGGCCTGGCGCAGCGTTGCGAGGTTCAGGTCGCCTACGCGATCGGCGTTGCCCACCCGGTCTCGCTGATGGTCGAGACCTTCGGCACCGGCAAGCTTCCCGACAGCCGCATCTCCCAACTGGTGGAAGCGGAGTTCGACATGCGCCCCGGCGCCTTCCGCAAGTACCTAGACCTCCACCGCCCGATCTTCCAGAAGACCGCCGCCTACGGCCACTTCGGCCGCGAGGACAGCGACTTCACCTGGGAGCAAACCGACCGCGCCGACGCCCTCCGCAACGCGGCAGGCGCCGAGACCGCCGCCGCGTAGTTCAGACCGCACCAAAGCCCGGAACAAGCGGCAAGTAGTGCAAGTAACTCGACCCCAAAGGGGGAGAGTTGCATCGTTTCCACCCTTGTCCTCGTTATGGCGAGGAAAAAGGTGGAAACGAGGAGTCGGTTGGCGTGGGAGTTGGCAGGGAGGCAGCATGGGGTGGTGGCGCGGACGCAGCTCTTGGAGCTCGGGTTCACTAAAAGCGCCATCGAACACCGCTTGAAGAAGGGGCGGCTCCACCAGGCTTCCAAGGGCGTCTATCTGGTGGGGTGGGCGCGTCTCACTCGTGAGCGGCGCTGGATGGCGGCGGTTCTCGCTTGTGGGGATGGGGCGATGCTCAGTCATCGAAGCGCTGCCGAGCTATGGGGGTTCGGCAAGGAGAGGCGAGGGGTGATCGATGTCAGCGTCCATCGCCATTGCAGGGTTCGTCGCCCGGGGATTCACGTACGCGATCGCGCGGGGCTCCGCACACGCGACGTTGGGAGCCGCCTGGGCATTCCCCTTACCCAGCCTGTCCGTACGTTCCTCGACCTCGCGACCGAACTGCCCGAAAATCGCCTGGAGCGCGCAATCAACGAGGCAGACAAGCGCGACGTGATCGACTCGGACCAGCTCCGCCGCGCGCTTGACGACCACCCCGGCGAGCCGGGCATCCGCCTCCTTCGCGCGGTCCTCGACGAGCACACGT
>Ga0207690_10002203_pt1 | contig 11888 bp, 8 predicted proteins | sample KBSC23metaG_FD_184315 | JGI IMG/M metagenome (GOLD analysis project Ga0207690, IMG submission 184315) | Corn rhizosphere microbial communities from Kellogg Biological Station, Michigan, USA - KBS C2-3 metaG (SPAdes) (version 2) | ecosystem: Host-associated > Plants > Roots > Rhizosphere > Soil ...
CACATCTGGTGCTGGCCGACCCCGGCGTCGTACACCGCGTCCGGGCCGGCGATCCGGCCGAGCCGCTCGACGACGTACTGCGGGGCGAGCGCGCCGTCCGCCGGTTCGTCGTAGCCGAGCGGGTAGGTACGGCGCCAGCCGTCGCACTGCCGCCACCACGAGGCGTAGTCGGGGGTGCGGCCCTCGGCGATTTCGGCGCGCACCGCGGTCGCGAGGTCGGTGATGACGTCGCGCGCGTCGCCGACGATCGGGATGTCGGCGACCCGGTTCTTCGAGATCTCGGCGGGGTCGATGTCGGCGTGGATGACCGTCGCGCCGGGCGCGAACGTCGACAGCTTGCCGGTGACCCGGTCGTCGAACCGGGTGCCGATGGCGATGATCAGGTCGCACTTCTGCAGCGCGGTGACCGCCGCGACCGAGCCGTGCATGCCGGGCATCCCGAGGTGCTGGCGGTGCGAGTCCGGGAACGCGCCGCGGGCCATCAGCGTCGTGATGACCGGCGCGCCGATCAGCTCGGCGAACGCGCGCAGCTCGGCGGCCGCCCGCGCCTTCAGCACCCCGCCGCCGACGTAGAGCACCGGCCGCTTCGCCTCGACGATGACCCGCGCGGCCTCCCGCAGTTGCTTGCCGTGCGGCCGCGCCGCGGGCCGGTAGCCCGGGACGTTCAGCTCGACCGGCCAGTTGAACGACGTCTGCGCCTGCAGCGCGTCCTTCGCGATGTCGACGAGCACCGGCCCGGGCCGGCCGGTCGCGGCGATGTGGAACGCCTCGGCCATCACGCGGGGGATCTCGTCGGCGTTCTGCACCAGGAAGTTGTGCTTCGTGATCGGCATCGTGATGCCGCAGATGTCGGCCTCCTGGAAGGCGTCGGTGCCGATCGCCGCGGACGGCACCTGACCCGTGATCGCGACGATCGGCACCGAGTCCATGTAGGCGTCGGCGATCGGCGTGACCAGGTTGGTCGCGCCCGGACCGCTCGTCGCCATGCAGACGCCGACCCGGCCGGTGGCCTGCGCGTAGCCGGTCGCCGCGTGCCCGGCGCCCTGCTCGTGCCGGACCAGCAGGTGCCGCACCTTCTTCGAGTCGAACAGCGGGTCGTACGCCGGCAGGATCGCGCCGCCGGGGATGCCGAAGACCACGTCGACGTCGAGGTGCTCCAGCGCGCGGACGAGCGCTTGCGCTCCGGTCACGTTGTCAGTCACGGTGTCCTCTCATGGTTGCCATTCCAACAAAAAACCCCTCGTGCCAGGCACAGAGGGGTGAGCGCGCGAGCTGTTGGGTCAGCTGGCACGCTCGTTGGTTACTACGACGAACCGCACGGGGCAACAGTCGCAAACACTTGCAAGCAGTGTCAAGCCAGCGAGACCCTCGTCTCGCCAGCCGAGACGCGCGGCTGTGCGCGCGTGCCGGCGCGAGCGGCCGACTTGTCAGCGCGTGGTGTGGCTATGGCCACACCTGCCGCTGACAAGTCGGTCAGCACTCGCGTTACCGGGTTATCGCAGGACGATGTGGTCGACCGCGTAGCTCCCGGCGGTGTCGGCGATGATGAACGGAATGAACCCCGGGGCGAGCCGGTACGACGGATTCGCTGCCGCGAACGTCGACCAGTTGGGGTAGTCGACACTCTGGAAGTTGACCGCGCAGGTGCCGCTCTGCGTGCTCACCAGCGTGTTGTCGCCGGACACGCCGCCACAGCCGGCGACGTCGAGGAACGCGTAGCCGTTGTCCGTGCTGCCGACCCCGTCGGTGTCGATCGGGATGCTGAAGCGCGGCGAACCGCCGGCCACGTCGCCGTTCGCATTGCGGAACTCGAAGACGGCCTGGCTGAGCGGCTTGCTGCTCTGGCTCTTCGAGTTGAGATAGACGCCGCCGTACTCACCGGCGTCGTTCACGATCGTGGCGCTGTCGGCGGTCGCGGTGACGTCGCCGGTGCCGAACGTCTTCAGCGTCTTGGACGGCGCGGCCTGCGCCGCGGTCGCGGCAAGCACGAGAGCCGCCGCGCCGAGCGCGACCGCCGTCTTCCTCTTCGTCGTTACCGAACGAGTCATGAAGTGCTCCTTCCTGGCCGACGGCGCGAATCGCCTGTGTCGGGACGAGCTCCAGAACCGCCGCACCCGCAGGTGAAGGGGGATCGCTCGAGGTCTGGAAGAGATCCGATGCGCTCCCCCGGACCCGGGGGCGACACACCGTCCGAAGTCGACCGTATCAGGCGGTTGGCGAAGTTTGTCCGGCAAGGCCCCGAAGCATGGTGAATGCACGACACCGACAGGGCGGCCGGCGGAACGGGTCAGCCGCAGACGGCGCCGGCGCTGGCCGAGCCGACCAGCTTCGCGTACTTCGCCAGCACGCCGGTACGGTAGCGCGGCGGCGGTGGCGCCCAGTCCGCGCGGCGCTTGTCGAGCTCGGCGTCGTCGACGAGCAGATCCAGCGTGCCCGCCGCGACGTCGAGGCGGATGGTGTCGCCGTCGCGGAGCAGCGCGATCGGCCCGCCGTCAGCCGCCTCCGGCGCGACGTGACCGATGCACAGCCCCGTCGTACCGCCGGAGAACCGGCCGTCGGTCAGCAGCAGCACGTCCTTGCCGAACCCGGCGCCCTTGATCGCGCCGGTGACCGCGAGCATCTCCCGCATCCCCGGCCCGCCGCGTGGCCCCTCGTAGCGAATGACGATCACATCGCCGGCCGCGAGGTCGCCGCGAGTCACCGCGTCCATCGCCGGCGCCTCGGTGTCGAACACCCGCGCCCGGCCCTCGAACGTCGTCCGGTCGAAGCCGGCCGTCTTCACCACCGCGCCCTCCGGTGCGAGCGAGCCGTGCAGGATCGTGATGCCTCCCGTCGCGTGCAACGGCGCGGTCATCGCCCGGATCACCTCGCCGTCCGGCGCCGGTACGTCGATCGAAGCGAGGTTCTCCGCGACGGTCTTGCCGGTCACCGTCAACGCGTCGCCGTGCAGCAGCCCGGCGTCGAGCAGCAGCCGCATTACCACGGGGATGCCGCCGACCCGATCCACGTCGGACATCACGTAGCGGCCGAACGGCTTGACGTCGGCGAGGTGCGGGGTCCGCTCTCCTACCCGGGCGAAGTCGGCGAGATCCAACTCGACCTGCGCCTCGCGGGCGATCGCAAGCAGGTGCAGCACGGCGTTGGTCGATCCGCCGAGCGCCATCACGACCGTGATCGCGTTCTCGAACGCCGGCTTCGTCAGCACGTCGCGTGCGGTGACGCCGGCCCGCAACATCTCGACGACGGCCGCGCCCGACCGTACGGCGAACTCGTCGCGGCGGCGGTCGACCGCCATCGGCGACGCACTTCCGGGCAACGACATGCCGAGTGCCTCGGCGGCCGCGGCCATGGTGTTGGCGGTGAACATGCCGGCGCAGGCACCTTCGCCGGGGCAGGTCGCGCGTTCCATCTCGTCGAGCTCGGCACGCGACAGCCGGCCGAGCGCGCACGCACCGACGCCTTCGAACATGTCGACGATCGTCAGGTCGCGGTCGCCGTACCGGCCCGGCAACGACGAGCCGGCGTACAGGAACACCGACGCGAGGTCGAGCCGCGCGGCCGCCATCAGCATGCCGGGCAACGACTTGTCGCACCCGGCGAGCAGCACCGACCCGTCGAGCCGTTCGGCGAACATCACCGTCTCGACCGAGTCGGCGATGACTTCGCGACTCACGAGCGACGCGTGCATCCCTTCGTGGCCCATCGAGATGCCGTCGGACACCGAGATCGTGCCGAATTCCAGCGGCACCCCACCGGCCTCGCGGACGCCGGTCTTCGCCGCTTTCGCCAATCGATCCAGCGACAGGTTGCACGGCGTGATCTCGTTCCACGACGACGCGACGCCGATCTGCGGCTTGTCCCAGTCGTCGTCGGTGAGGCCGACGGCGCGCAGCATCGCCCGGGCGGGCGCGCGCTCGACGCCGTCGGTGACCTCGCGGCTGCGCGGCTTGAGATCCGTCATGCGTCGGCCGCGGTGAGCGTGAAGTCGTTGGCGCGCAACCGATCCGCGAGCGGCAGCCCGATGCCGGTCGCCGGGGTGAGGACGCCGGCCCGCTCCGGCAAACGGTCGCCGTCGAGAGCGAGCGCGAGCGCCGACTGGCCGAGCATGACCGCGGTCGCGGCATAGCCGGGATCGCCCTTCGCCGCGACGATCGAACGCAACCTGCGACCGGACGCGGTGCGCGACGTGACCTCGATCCGGAACCGGCCGTTCTGCCGGGTCTTCTCCGACGGCCCTTCGCCGGGTTCGGGCAAGATGCGGTCGAGCAGCGACCGGGTCGGCGACATCGACATCAACCCGACGAACCCGGCGAGCCCCGCCGTCAAGCCGGCGGCGGCAAGCGGTGCGGTGGGCCCGCGGAACGCCATCACCTCGCGGTAACGGAACTCGCGGCCGTACGTCCAGTCGAGCAGCGCGTTGCTGCGCCGTACGACGCGGGTGTTGCTCGGCGCCATGACGAACGGCGCCAGCCAGGCGTCGAGATCGGAGTCGTGCACCACGCCGCGCAAGTCCTTCTCCGGCGCCCAGCCCGGCTTCGACCGGTCCGGTTCGAGCTCGCGGGCCGGGCTGAGCGCGTACGGGTCGGCGAGGATGCGGGCGGCTTCGCGGTCCCGCGCGACCTCGGCGAGCGTGTGCTTCATCGACGCGAACGTGCCGCCGGACAGGCCGCCGCGCAGCTCGGTGACGGCGAGCGTCGTGTCGGTGAGCGCGTCGTCGCCGGCGAGCTCGCGCAGCAGCAACACCCCGAGGTCGGACGGGATCGAGTCGAAGCCGCAGGCGTGCACGATCCGAGCACCCGACGCGGCCGCGACGTCGTGCAGCTTCTCCGCCGTACGGCGCATGAACAGCACCTCGCCGGTGAGGTCGGCGTAATGGGTGCCGGCCTCGGCGCACGCCTCGACCAGCGGCAGCCCGTAGGTGAGGTACGGGCCGACCGTGGTGGCGACGACCCGAGCGCGCCGCGCGAGCGAGGCAAGCGCGGCGGCGTCGTTGGCATCGGCGACGACGACCGGCCAGTCGCGCGCCAGCGACGCGCGCAGCGATTCGAGCTTGGCGGCGGACCGTCCGGCCAGGGCAATCCGGACACCGTCGGGCAGCACCGCCGCGAGATGCTCGGCGGTGAGCTTGCCGACGAAACCGGTCGCACCGTAGAGGACGACGTCGAACTCGCGGTCGTGGGAAGTCATGCGAGCATCTTCTCTCGTGGGCAAATTCCGCTTCGACAGTGCCGACGGCACGAGCGTGATGGGCTGGCGCAACGAAGCGACGGACGGGCCGGCCGTCGTCATCTCCAACGGCCTCGGCACCGGCCCGGCGGCGTGGCCCGACGTCACCCGCGACGACAGCGGGTTCCGCGTCGTCACGTGGTACTACCGCGGTACCGGAGGTGGCGACCGGCCGGCCGACGAGTCGCGGGTGCGCGTCGAGGATCACGTCGACGACCTGCTCGCGCTGATGGATCACGAGGGCATCGACCGGGCGCTGGTCGCCTGCTGGTCGCTCGGCGTCAACGTCGGGTTCGAGTTCGCGCGAGCACATCCCGACCGGGTCGCCGGGCTGCTCGCCGTCGCGGGCGTTCCGGGCGGCACGTTCCGGGCGATGTTCGGGCCGCTCGGCGTGCCCCGACGGTTCCGGCACGACATCGGGGTCGCGGCGGCGAAGCTCGGCCGCCGGATCGGCCCGCAGCTGTCCTGGGTGTCGGCACACATCCCGGTGAACCGCTTCACCAGCCGGGCGATCAGCCACAGCGGCTTCGTGCTGCCGGGGGCGACGCCGGATCGGTTGATGCCCGCGCTGCAGGAGTTCCGCGAGCACGACTTCCGCTGGTACTTCACCCTCGCGGTCGGCGCGGCGGATCACCACCCGATGGATCTCTCGTTCGTGACCGCGCCGGTGACCCTTGTCGCGGGCCGCTACGACGTCCTCACGTCGATGCACTCGATGATCGAGGCGGCTGCGCAGATCCCGCACGCCGAGCTGCACGTGCTGCCCGGCTCGCACTTCCTGCCGCTGGAGTTCCCGGTCGAGATCACCCGCGAGTTGCGTTTGCTGGCGGACCGCCGACGAACACCTCACGCGACACCGACGGGATCCACTTCTGCTGGCCGTTGACGGTGACCGGCCGCTCGATGAACAGCATGTAGGGGCCGGGCGGGACGACCGACGCGTTGGGTACGGCGACCCGGATCTTGTCGTCCTCGCGGCTGACGATGCGCAGCTCGACGTTGCGCTGGTCGCCGTCGGTCAGGTGCGTCATCGCCGGGTTCCGGACGAGGACGACCTTGCCGATCGAGCGCGCGTTGTCGGACTCGACCGTGAGCCGCGAGTCGTTCGGCGTCCACGCCTGCACGTCGTCGATCCGCGGCCGCGGCCCGTACGACAGGTACGGCGGCGAGTAGATCTGGAACGTCGAGTCGGCCTCCGCACTGGACAGGCCGAGCACGTCGTGAGCGGTGTCGTCCTGGAATCCGTACCCCGTCGCGATCGGCGCGTGCCCGCCGATCAGCACCCGGCCGTCCGGCAACAGGATCGCGGTGTTGTGGTAGGTCCGGCCGTGCGACGAATCGAGCGACGGTCCGGCGGTCGACGTGCCCGCGACCGGATCGATGAGCTCGGTCTGCAGCACCGGGGTGCCGGACCCGGGCAGGTCGACCTCGTCGCGGTCGGCGCCGTTGGTGAGGAACACCTCGCCGTCGGGCAGCACGACGGCCGAGCCGTACCAGCGGCGGTTCAGCAACGTCGGCCCGTTCGCGGTCGTCAGCGCGTCGCCGTGCGCGGTGTCGATCGTGTTGATCGTCGTCGACGTGTCGCCGAGATAGTTGCCCGGCGTCGGGCCGACGACGCCGCCGCCGTTGAAGACCTGCATTGTCGGGTAGCTGCCGTCGGCGGCCGGTCGCAACGGCAAGACCACGTCGAAGCCCGACCCACGGAAGCCGACCGGGAGGTTGTCGACCAACGGCAGGCCGGTCGGCGTGTTCGCGGTGAGGTTGCGCCAGGCCTGCACCGTCGGGTCGTAGACCTTCGCGTTGACCCAGCCGGCCTCGTCGTACGCCTCGCCGGCCGGGTTGAACGTCTGGCCCGCGGCGTCGTAGTAGACCTTGCCGTCGGGCAGCAGGTGCAGCCGGGCGAACAGCGGCAGCGACTGTTGTGACGCGTCGGCGAGCGTCGGGTCGGTGCCGGGCAGCGCGCTCTTGTTGAGAGTCCACCGCTGCGCGCGCGGGTCGTAGGTCTCGGTCTCGACGACGTTGCGGCCGCTGTCGAACTGCGAACGGCCGTCTGTGTAGAGCGGCTTGATCAGCTTGGTCACGCCGCTGGCGACGAACACGTGGCCGTTGGGCAGCGTCACCATCGTGGGGTACCAGCGGCCGTAGTTGAGGTCGCCGCCGGCGATGTTGCGCCACGAGTTGGTCGCCGGGTCGAAGATGCGGGTCGCCTTGAGCCCTTGCAGCTCCGAGACGCCGTAGCTCTTGCCGGTCGTCGGGTCGGTGACGCCGGGCTCGAGGTAGTAGCCGGTGCCGCCGGCCGCCATGACGGTGCCGTCGGCGAGCTGGACGAGCGGCGAGCAGAACAGGTCGTAGTTGTTGCCCGGGCTGTCGACGATGCCGGGCCCGCCGGGGATCAGCGGGTTCGGCGGCTCGGCGAGGGTGCCGTTGCCGTCGGCGGCCTGGTTGCCCGGAGTAGTGAAGCTCGCGCCGCCGCCGGTGAACGTCGCGACCCGGCTCTGGTCGTTCTGCGCGACGTCGCCGAACTCGGCGACGACGCTGGCGTCGACGTTGTTCATCCCTTCGAGGCCGTCCCAGAACAGCACCTTGCCGTTCGCGAGCACCGCGGCGGCCATCGCGGCCGGCGGGCACCGGTAGCCGTCGGCCGGCTGGTACTTCGCGGTCGCGCACTCCGGACGCGCACCCTGGCCGATGACCGGCGACAGCGTCCCGGCAACGTTCGAGTCCGCGCCGGCGGCGGGTGCGACGATGCCGACCATGCTGACGGCGAGGAGAATGCGAGCGACACGGAACGCGGACATGGCGGCCTCGTTTCAGGACGGCGGTACGACGACCTCCCCCGCCCCTTCAACGGCCCTGCCGGCGTTTCCTCCCGCCGCTCCGTCCGGGAAACCGGACATTGCCTGACACCGAGCCGGTCAGGGGATCGAGATCGTGCAGTCGAGCTCGTAGGACGTGACGGAGGGCGCGGTCGTAGGCACGAAGGCGCACACGCCGGTGAGGGTGCCGCTCGCGAGTCCGGGCGCCGACGCAGTGAACGTGAGCTCCGCGACGTTGCTCCGGATGTAGGTGCCGCTGATCACGGTCGTAACGGTCCCGGAGCACGAACCGTCGAAGGTGCCGGTGCCGCCGAGCGCCGTGTCGGACGAGGTGCTTCCCGACCAGCTGCAGCTCTCGATGCCGTGGACGGTCGTCGTCTGCGTCGTCGTCACGAGCGCCCCGGTGCCGGCGTACGTGAAGGTCTGCGGCGACGGCGACGACAGCAGCATCCCCGGGCTGTAGGTCCCGCCTCCGGCGAGCACCAGCACGCCGGTCGCGGCCGATGCCGGAGTCGTGGTGAATGCCAGCGCGCCGACCACTGTGGCGACGATCCCGACAACGGTCACGATGCGTTTTCTCATGGTCGCTCCTCGAACGGTCGGGCCGTCGGCCCGCCCGGGGGCCGTCCGAGGTGGTACGGCGTTCGCCGGCTCTGCGTTACTTCGCGCGACCGGTGCGTCAGCCCGCGAGGCGCTCCAGCAACAGCTCGCGGGCGCGCTTCGCGTCGGCCGAGCCGCCGGTTGCCTTCATGACCGCGCCGACCAGCGGGCCGAGCGCACCTTGGTTGCCGTCGCGCACCTTCGCCGCGACGTCGGGGCTCGCCGCGATCGCGGCGTCGACGGCGGCGACGAGCTCGTCTTCGCCGGCGACCTTCCAGCCGTGCGCCTCGATCACCGCGTCCGGGGCGCCCTCGCCGGCGAGCACCGCCTCGACGACCTGGCGGGCGAGCTTGTTGGTCAGCGTGCCGTCGTCTTCGAGCGCGCTGACCCGGGCGACCTGGACCGGCGTGATCGCGAGGGCCGCCGCCTCGACGCCCGCGTCGTTGGCGCGGCCGACCAGGTAGCCCAGCCACCAGCCGCGTGCCTTCCCCGGCGCGGCGCCGGCGGCGATCGTCTCGCGCACCAGATCCACGACGCCGGCGTTGGTCATCTGGGTGAGCTCGAGGTCGCTGAATCCGTGCTCGGTCGCGAACCGCTTGCGGGCGACGCTCGGCGGCTCCGGCAGCGACGCCTTGAGCTGCTCGACCCACTCGGGCGCCGGCGCGAGCGGCACCAGGTCGGGCTCCGGGAAGTAGCGGTAGTCCTGCGCCTCCTCCTTGCTCCGCCCCGGGCTCGTCGTACCGCTGTCTTCGTGGAAGTGCCGGGTCTCCTGCACGACGCGCTCGCCGGCGTCGAGCCGGGCGCCCTGCCGCTCGACTTCGTAACGCACCGCGCGCTCGACGCTGCGCAACGAGTTGACGTTCTTCGTCTCGCTGCGGGTGCCGAACTCGGCGGCGCCGCGCGGCATCAGCGACACGTTCACGTCGCACCGCAACGAGCCCTGCTCCATCCGTACGTCGGAGACCCCGAGCCCGCGGAGCAGGTCGCGCAACTCGGTGACGTAGGCGCGCGCGACCGCGGCGGCGCGATGCCCGGTGCCGGCGATCGGCTTCGTGACGATCTCGACCAGCGGGATGCCGGCCCGGTTGTAGTCGACGAGCGAGTGCGTCGCGCCGTGGATGCGGCCGGTGGACCCGCCGACGTGCATCGACTTGCCGGTGTCCTCCTCGAGGTGCACCCGCTCGATCTCGACCCGGAACACCTCGCCGTCGACGTCGACGTCGAGATAGCCGTCGATGCAGAGCGGCTCGTCGTACTGCGAGACCTGGTAGTTCTTCGGCATGTCCGGATAGAAGTAGTTCTTCCGCGCGAACCGGCACCACTCGGCTACTCGGCAGTGCAGCGCGAGACCGATCCGGACCGTGTAGTCGATCGCCGCACCGTTGGTCACCGGGAGGCTGCCGGGCAGCCCGAGACACACCGGGCACACCTGCGTGTTGGGCTCCGCGCCGAACGCCGTCGAGCAGCCGCAGAACAGCTTCGTCACGGTGCCGAGCTCGACGTGCGTCTCCAACCCGAGCACCGGGTCGTAGCGGTCGAGAACGTCGTCGTAGGGAGCCACCGCTGTCGTCACATCCCTACGCTATCGAGCATGCCCGCCGCCGACGAACCGGTTGAGATCGCGGGCGAGAGCTGGGACGGGCGGCGCGTGGTCGCGGTGACCCTCGACCGGCCGGATGCCGTGGATTTCGTGCTCGACAACTGCGACCTCGCGGGCGTCACCTCGACCGGCGGCTCGTTCCGGCGGGTGACGGTACGGCGGACCCGGCTGCGCGACTGCACGTTCGGCGGCGGCATGCTGCAGGACCTCGTGGCCGAGGACTGCACCGGCGAGCGGCTGTCGTTGCGGTTCTCGACGCTCCAGCGCGTCGTCGTCGAGAGCTCGCGGCTGCCCGGGTTGGACCTCTACGGCGCGACCGCCGACAAGGTGGTGTTCCGCGACTGCGACCTGACGGGTGCGGCCTTCGACGGCGTGACGGTGAAGGAGCTGCGGCTGGAGCGGTGCACGCTCATGGGGATCACCGGAGTGGCGTCGTTGCGCGGCGCGGAGGTCGACTTCGACGACCTCATGACACTCGCGCCGTCGATGGCCAAGGAGCTCGGCCTGAAAGTGCACTAAAGCTGTGGTGCTCTCGCCAGCAGCTTGTCGGAGCCGAGCGCGGCCTCGACCGCGGCGGCGATCCGGTACATCCGCTCGTCCGCCTGCACCGGCGCCATGATCTGCAGCCCGACCGGCAGCCCGTCGTCGGACAGCCCGCACGGCAGTGACAGCGCGGGGCCGCCGTAGAGGTTCGACGGGATCGTGCAGAGGTCGGCGAGGTACATCGCCATCGGGTCGTCGACCCGCTCCCCCAGCGTGAACGCGGTCGTCGGCGTGGTCGGCGAGACGAGGACGTCGACGCGTTCGAACGCCGACGCGAAGTCACGACCGATCAGCGTCCGCACCTTCTGCGCCTGCCCGTAGTAGGCGTCGTAGTAGCCGGCCGACAGCGCGTAGGTGCCGAGGATGATGCGCCGCTTGACCTCGGCGCCGAAGCCGGCGTCACGGGTCGCCGCCATGACCTCTTCGGCCGACCGCTCGCCGTCGTCGCCGACCCGCAGGCCGTAGCGCATCGCGTCGTAGCGGGCCAGGTTGCTCGACGCCTCGGACGGCGCGATCAGGTAGTAGGCGGGCAGCGCGTAGTCGAAGTGCGGGCAGGACACTTCCTCGACGGTGGCACCGAGTTTTTCCAGCATCGCCACGGCTTCGTCGAACCTCGCGAGCACGCCGGGCTGGTAGCCGTCGCCCTTGAACTGCGTGACGACGCCGACGCGCATGCCGGTCACGTCGGCCTGCCGCGCCGCCGCGACGACCGGCGGGACCACTGCGTCGATCGACGTGGAGTCGCGCGGGTCGTGCCCGCCGATGATCTCGTGCAGCAGCGCGGCGTCGAGCACGGTGCGCGCGCACGGACCCGCCTGGTCGAGCGACGACGAGAACGCGATCAGGCCGTACCGCGACACCCCGCCGTACGTCGGCTTCGCGCCGACCGTCCCGGTCACCGCGGCCGGCTGCCGGATGGACCCGCCGGTGTCGGTGCCGATCCCGATCGGTGCCTGGTACGACGCGACCGCCGCGCTGGATCCGCCGCCGGAACCGCCGGGCGTGCGGGCGAGATCCCACGGGTTGCGGCTCGGCCCGTACGCCGAGTGCTCGGTCGAGCTGCCCATCGCGAACTCGTCCATGTACTCGGCGTACGGGCCGAG